>Ga0079224_100000710_pt1 | contig 34598 bp, 32 predicted proteins | sample Stecom2015_FD_80414 | JGI IMG/M metagenome (GOLD analysis project Ga0079224, IMG submission 80414) | Agricultural soil microbial communities from Utah to study Nitrogen management - Steer compost 2015 | ecosystem: Environmental > Terrestrial > Soil > Agricultural land | place: USA: Utah... | reverse complement strand
GTGTTGACTTCAATGAAAATTTGGCGACGTTCATTGCAGACCGTGCGACCGAGCAATTTCTGATCGCGTATTATGGCGCGGAGTCCGACGAATACCTGGGCTACATTCGCGAAGATCACGATTACCGCCTGTACGCCGAACATATGTTGCGGGGCGCGCGAAAGCTTGACAGCCTTTATCAGACGATTCAAAACTCGGCTCTCGAGAACAAACTGCGCATGAAGGAGGCCATGATCCAGACGATTGTTGATGCTCTGGATACACTGTCGCTGCATGCTGAGGACCCGAAACCTTCTCACCGGTTTAAAGACGCTCTTCCCAATAATGCCTACTTCCTGAACTTCCTCCGTTATCAGTCAAAACAGGATGTATTCATGGATGAATACCAACGCCGGTTCGGAGGAGACCTTCGTGCTTATGTCGCTTACCTGGCCGACAAGTATCCTTTCTTATAGGGTGGTCGGGTTAAGGAATTGTTAAGAAAGCATATCTGGTTTTTTACAACTAACGGACGCCCTATTTTTGGGTAATATGGGAGATACACCGGTGCATAAAGTGCTCGTCGTTGATGATGAGGAGTCTATCCTGGAATTGCTGCGGTATAACCTGGAAAAGGCAGGTTATGAGGTGCGGACCGCCGGCGATGGAGAAAAGGCGCTCGCAGTAGCCCGCGATTTCCTTCCCGATCTTGTTCTGCTTGACATTATGATGCCGATAATGGACGGCGTCGAGACGTGCAGACGCATGCGGCAGATGCCTGGCGTCGATGAGGCATTTATTATTTTTCTTACCGCCCGCGCTGAGGAATACTCCGAAGTAGCCGCCTTCGACGTCGGAGCAGACGATTATATCATAAAGCCGATAAAGCCCAGGGCGTTGTTGAGTCGGATCAAGGCGGTTTTCAGGCGCGACAAGAAAGAAAAAACGAGCGTCGATCGCATCGAAATCGGTGAATTAACTATTGATCGCACCAGTTATACCGTCAGGGTGCAAGACAGGGAAGTCAACCTTCCTAAGAAGGAGTTCGAATTGCTTTATTTCCTGGCGCGGCACCGGAACCGGGTCTTCAGCCGGGAAGATATTCTGGAACAAATCTGGGGAACTGATGTCTACGTGGTTCCCCGAACGGTCGACGTTCATGTGCGCAAAGTCCGGGAAAAGATTGGCGATGACTATATTACAACAGTAAAAGGGGTGGGATACAAGTTTTCGTAAGTCCGCCCGAAACGTCCGTTCATGCTGCACCCGAAAGTTCTTAGCCTTCTCACTGCCCTTGCCGTGGCGCTGGTCGTAACCGCGGTTCTCCTTGTTGTAGACCGCATTGCCTTTGCGTCACACCTGCTGGTCTTTCTGGGAGTTGGGGCAGCTACTTACTTCTTGTTTTATTATATAATAGACCACCAGGTGTTGCGGCCCCTTCGGCAATTAAAAAAGCGGCTTTTATCGCTACAAGTGGGCGTGCCCGAAGACGAAGCCGATATTTCAGCGTCGATTAACGCCATAGAAACAGCCCTCGCGCTCCGGTTGGCGCAAATGCAGAATGAACTGGAGCGGATGCGGAAGCTCGAAGCTTTTCGACGTGATTTTATTGCTGATGTGTCTCATGAACTAAAGACACCCATTTTTTCGGCTCAAGGATTTGTCCACACTCTGCTCGACGGTGCAGCAAAAGACAAAAAAATTCGCAAGAAGTTTCTGAAGAAAGCAGCGAAGAGCCTCGATGGGCTGGATGTGCTGGTGCAAGACCTGTTGACCCTGTCGCATATCGAAACGGGACAGGTCAGGATGCATTTCTCCGAGTATGACGTGTTTTCACTCACCCGGGAGGTACTGGACGAACTGCGTGACAGGGCTGATGAGAAAGGAGTTAGACTGCGGATGGAAAGCCCGGCGACGAAGGTGAAAGTTTGGGCAGACAAATTGCGGATTCGCCAGGTGCTGGTCAATCTGGTTTCGAATGCGATCAATCACTCGTTGGAAGACGGCGAGGTTGTAGTTTCGTTTCAACCGGGGAATGATGTTGTGACGATCGCTGTTCAGGATTTCGGTAAGGGGATTCCCGAAGAGCATATTCATCGTATCTTCGAGCGTTTTTACCGGATCGATAAAAGCCGCAGCCGGGAAAAAGGTGGAACGGGGCTGGGGCTGGCTATCGTCAAGCATATTCTCGACGGGCATCACTCGACCATGACCGTCGAAAGTAAGCCCGGTAAAGGGGCAATATTTACGTTTGCCCTGCCGACCGGTCAGGATCAAGCAGCTACTGATGGAAAAGACAACATATCCAAGGAGGAACAAAGAGATTGATTTTAAGGATCTTGTGCTGTTTGAGGATGAAGACTTCATTCTCGTCAACAAACCGCCTTTTCTTTCCACGCTCAACGACCGAATTGAGCCCGTTAACCTGTTGGCGCTGGCTCGCGGGTACTGGGCGGATGCCCAGGTATGTCATCGGCTGGACAAGGATACTTCGGGCGTGCTGGCCATCGCCAAGCACCCGGAGGCTTACCGTCACTTGAATATGCAGTTTGAAAGTCGGGAAGTGGGAAAGGTTTATCACGCGGTAGTTGATGGAGTTCACGACTTCGGAGATGAGCTTGTCGATGCTCCGATTCTGAAAATGGACGATGGCGTGGTGCGGATCAGCCGGTCGGAGGGCAAACCAGCTCAGACGTGGCTAACCACCCTCCAGGCTTTCCGGTTCCATTCTCTCATCGAATGCCGACCAATTACCGGCCGAATGCACCAGATTCGCATCCATTTGTCGCTAAAACAAGCGTCAATCACCGGCGATGAGGTTTACGGGGGCAAGCCCTTCCTTCTTTCCTCGATAAAACGCGGGTATAAGCTAAAAAAGGGTACGGAAGAAGAGCCTTTTATGAAACGAATGGCTTTGCACGCTTATTCCCTGCAATTCAACGACATGGCGGGCAGGAGGAAGATCGTGGAGGCGCCTTATCCCAAAGATTTCAAGGCTCTGGTTCGGCAGTTGGAGCTCAATCGCTAGTCGTACCGGGAGATGAAAAGAAAGTGGGTGGACCGCTGCGCGGAAAAAGCGAATAATCTGGGTCCTGCTTGCATTTAAATATTAGTACACTTACCTTTGTGTCCCTTTTTGAGAGGAAGGGTGCATTTTATTTGAATCTTACGCAAAAAAATGGATCATAACAGCTATAAGACCACTCACGTCAACAAGGCGACTGCCGAGAAGGACTGGGTCATTGTAGACGCCAACGCTCAGGTGTTGGGTAGAGTGGCGAGTCAGATTGCCAAAATTATTCGCGGAAAGCATAAGCCTAGCTATTCTCCGCACCTGGACTGTGGCGACAAGGTAATTGTCATCAACGCAGAAAAGGTGAAGATGACTGGCAAGAAATGGACGGACCGCGTGATTTTTACGCACTCCGGTTATCCGGGTGGTCAGCGTGAGCATACGCCTTCGCTGATTCACAGCAAATATCCCGAGCGGCTGATCGAGCACGCGGTGCGCGGCATGTTGCCGAAAAATCGCCTGGGTCGTGAACTTTTCCGCAACCTCCATGTATATAAAGGTTCGGAGCACCCCCATCAGGCACAACAACCCAAGGAAATTAAATTCTGATAAATGCAGATTTTCAACGCTATCGGTAGAAGGAAGACCTCCGTTGCCCGGGTTTATCTCAAACCGGGAAAAGGTGATATCACCATAAACAACCGTGGCCTCAAGGATTACTTCCTGTCTGAAATCCACCAAACCACTGTATTGCAGGCACTTGCGGCTATCAACGCAGAGTCTCAGTACGATGTTACAATCAACGTCGAGGGTGGTGGTATTAAAGGTCAGGCAGAAGCCGTTCGTCTCGGGATTGCCCGCGCCCTTGTCGCAGTAGATGAAGAGAACAAACCCGCACTGAGAAAAGAGCGGCTGTTGACTCGCGATTCACGCATGGTTGAGCGCAAGAAGTACGGTAGAAGGAAGGCGAGAAGGAGATTCCAGTTTAGCAAGCGTTAATCGAGAGAGATTCATGGCAGATAAATTAACATATCAGGAATTGTTGGATGCAGGTGTCCACTTTGGTCACCTTACCCGTAAGTGGAATCCGAAGATGGCCGAGTACATCTTCATGGAAAACAACGGGATCCACATCATCGATTTGAACAAGACCCTCGCCAAACTGGATGAGGCGACGTTTGCCCTCAAGAACATTGTTCGCTCGGGCCGGAAGATCATGTTTGTAGCCACCAAGAAACAGGCTAAAGACATCGTGACCGAAGAAGCAAAGCGTCTTAATATGCCATACGTAACTGAGCGCTGGCTCGGTGGTATGTTGACAAACTTTGCGACGATCCGCAAATCGCTGAAAAAGCTTTCGCAGATTGATAAACTCATGAAGGACGAGTCCTTCCTGAACATGGCGAAGCGCGAGCGCCTTATGGTGACCCGTGAAAAGGCCAAGCTGGAAAAACTCCTCGGCGGTATCGCTGATTTGAACCGCTTGCCGGCTGCCTTGTTCGTGATCGACGTAAAGCGTGAGCACATCGCGGTTACTGAAGCGCAAAAACTGAACATTCCGGTCTTTGCCCTGGTAGATACCAATAGCGATCCTTCAGGTGTCGACTTCCCGATTCCCTGCAATGATGACGCATTCAAGTCAATCTCCCTGTTAACCGGCTATATCGGCAAGGTGATTGAAGAGGCGCTGATGGAGCGTAAGAAAGACAAGGAAGAGGCCGCGCTGAAGAAAGAAGAAGATGACAAGCGCAAAGTTGACGAACCTGTAGAGGAGTCAAAAGCCTGATCCGCAGTAGCGGGATGCCGTTGTCTGTCGCTTTACAGCAAGCATAAACTTGTACTAAACATCGGCCCCATGCCGATGTTTAGTTGTTTAAAGGGGTTCGCCCCGGATTATTTGTACTCATAACGTACTTCGTATTCGTAACCAAAAATTCGTATGTCAGCCATTTCAGCACAAGATGTAAACAAACTCCGTCAGATGACGGGAGCCGGTATGATGGATTGTAAAAAAGCCCTCGCAGAAGCGGAAGGTGATTTTGACAAAGCCATTGAAATTCTCCGGAAGAAGGGCCAAAAGGTTTCTGCGTCCCGTTCGGACCGTGATGCCAAAGAAGGAGCTGTGTTTGTGAAGGTCAGCGACGATAACAAGGATGCTGTATTGGTGGCGCTGAATTGCGAAACGGATTTCGTGGGTAAGAACGAAGAGTTCCAGACGCTGGGCAATGACATCGCCGAGGCCGCTTTTGCTAATAAGCCGGCTGACAAAGAGGCGTTGCTCGGTCTGAAGCTTGGCAACCTGACGGTGCAGGAGAAAATCGTAGAGCTGGTTGGAAAAATCGGCGAGAAGATTGAAGTCAGCGAATATGTTCACCTGCAGGGAGAGGCTGTCGTGCCCTACGTCCATGCCGGTTCTAAACTGGGAGTACTCGTTGTCCTGAAAGGCGTGAACGGCGCCGATGTAACGGAAGCGGGTAAGGATGTGGGTATGCAAATCGCCGCCATGAATCCCGTTGCCGTTGACGAGAAATCAGTAGATCGCTCAGTGATTGAGAAAGAACTAGAAATTGCCAAGGCGCAGATTCTGGCAGAAGGCAAACCGGAAAATATGGTTGAGAAAATTGCACAGGGTAAACTGCAGAAGTTCTTTAAAGAAAACACACTGCTGGCTCAGCCCTTTGTAAAGGACAACTCCAAGTCGGTCGCTCAATACCTGGATAGTGTAAGCAAGGGTCTTACGGTAGCTGAGTTCCGCCGCGTGGCGATTGGCTAATGACTTCTTGAGATATAGAAAAAAGGGGCGAAAGCCCCTTTTTTTTTGGGGGCTTGGGTAGGGGTGATGTAACCCTTGGGTGTCTATCCATCGTTAATACATTCCCAATGAACTACGCAATGAAACTCCAAACCCTGGCCGCGACTCTCGTCGTTGGCGTATTACTCAGCTCCTGTAATGTAGAAGATCCCGGCCCCCGCCAGGAAGGCGAGAAACGGTATTCGGTGATCGATTTTGACCGGGTTGAAATTGGACACGGTTTCCACGTCGAGGTCCGCTACGATGAAATTTTCTCCGTGTCCGTTAGAGGGGATCGCAGAAATCTCGATGACCTGGTGGTTAAGAATGAAGGCGGAACTTTAGTGGTGCGGTATGATGATGCCCGGCGCCGGCGCCATGAGACGTACGTGTATGTTACCATGCCTCAATTGAAAGCGGTTCACTTCTCCGGAGGGGTGAACGCTAATGTCAGCCGTTTTGATGACCTGGAATCACTTAACGTCTACTTGTCAGGGGGGTCGCTTTGTCAACTGAATGTGAGTACGCCCCGACTGAAAGCGGTGCTTACGGGTGCTTCGCATCTCACGGCAAGGGGTTATGGCGAAACGATGACCGCTGATCTCTCGGGAGCGTCTATTCTCAAGGCTTTTAACTTTCCAGTTGAAGAGGCTTCCGTCGTCGCCTCCGGCGCGAGTATGGCCGAACTGACGGCGGCCAGCCTGCTTGACGCACGCGCCAGCGGCGCCAGCCACATTCGATACCGTGGTACGCCGATAGTGGAATCGGAAGTGTCCGGAGCAAGCACGGTGCGGTCGGAACCCTGATCGGGCTGGTCCTTTTTTGGTAGCTTTACTTCGAGGAAATTGGCTACAAATCCACACGCTATGCTCAAGTCCGTAAACCCTTTTGATCAGTCGCTACTCGCCGAGTTTGAAGAGCACGCCGATAGCGAAGTTGACCGCCGATTGGACATTGCCATGAATACGTTTCGCGATTGGCAACGCCAGTCGTTCAACGAGCGAGCAAAGTTTATGAAGGCAGCTGCCGGGGTTTTGCGGAAGAACCGCGACAAGTATGCCCATACTATTGCCGAGGAGATGGGCAAGGTGCTGTCGGAAGCACGTGCGGAGGTTGAAAAATGTGCTAATGCGTGCGACTTCTTCGCGGAAAATGCGGAGGCATTTCTCAAGGATGAAATCATTGAGACTGACGCCTCCAGAAGCCTGGTTTCCTTTCAACCTCTTGGATTGGTGCTGGCAATAATGCCCTGGAATTTTCCGTTTTGGCAGGTATTTCGTTTTGCCGCGCCGACGTTGATGGCCGGGAATGTCGGGGTGTTGAAGCATGCGAGTAATGTCCCCCAATGTGCGTTGGCGATTGAAGACGTTTTTCAGGAAGCCGGTTTTCCTCAGGGTGCATTTCAAACCCTGCTCGTTGGATCATCAAAAGTTGAGAATATCATCGCCGACGATCGGGTCGCCGCGGTAACCCTTACGGGAAGCGAGGCCGCAGGCACCCGCGTAGCCGCGACAGCCGGGAAAAGCATTAAGAAGACTGTGCTCGAACTGGGAGGAAGCGATCCCTTTGTGGTGCTGAAAGACGCTGACCTTGATCTCGCTGCCCGCATGGCTACGCAATCGCGTATGCAAAATGCGGGACAATCGTGTATAGCGGCAAAGCGATTCATTGTTGACGCTGCCGTAGCAGAGGATTTTCTTGAGCGCTTAAGCCAAAACGTGCGCGCACTGAAACAGGGCAATCAGTTGTTGGACGATACAACTACGGGGCCCCTTGCGCGAATCGACCTGGCGGAGGATCTCGCGGGTCAGGTGAAAGCTTCTCTGTCGTCGGGGGCGCGGTTGGTCGTCGGCGGTGAACGCAACGGTGCAAATTTCCAACCGGCTGTTCTCGATAAGGTCCGACCCGGTATGAAGGCGTTCGACGAGGAAATGTTCGGACCTGTGGCTGCTGTGATTACTGCACGCGATGAGCAGGAGGCGATCGCACTGGCCAACAACAACCGCTACGGGCTCGGTGCCTCTGTGTGGACACGCGATCCTCAGCGGGGTGAACGCGTTGCGAGAGAAATAGCCGCCGGTAGCGTTTTTGTGAATTCGCTTGTGCGTTCCGACCAACGCCTCCCTTTCGGGGGAATTAAAAAGTCCGGTTACGGACGCGAACTGTCAGAACTCGGCATAAAGGAGTTTCTCAATGCAAAAACAATTTACATCGCCTAGGCCTAAGCACGCCGCTTGCGAAATGCCGCTTTGAAGGCCTGGGTTAGTTCGTCGCTCGCCTTCTTGAGGCTGCTTTCGACCTCTTTCCAGCGCTCACTGTCGTTGGCCTCTTTCTTCAGCCGTTCACCGGCTTCTTTCAATTCTTCGAACTTGGCTTCAAACTCTTTTCGAAGTCGTTCGCCGGCTTCGTCCAGTTCCTCCAAAAAGCTGTCAATGCGCTTTCCAAAGTTCCTGAATGCCCGTTCGTTCCTTCCTTCATCATTATTCATGGTGTGGCAGTTTTAGAGCTATAACGCTGGTTGTCAATTCAATGTTTCCGGTTTGGGTTGGAATTGGCAGGAGGTACCCTTTTTTGCTACTTTTACGCATCACCTAATGGAAAGATATTTGAAACGTTCACTGATCTTTTTTCTGTTGGCCGCGCTCCTCTTTTCGGAGGGATGTGCTGCGCAAAAAAACAAACGGCTTAAGCCAGGAAAGCCGATACCGTGTCCACAAAAGGACTGCTGATGCGAATGCGTAAGATCGTCATCGCTATTGACGGGTACTCTGCGTGCGGCAAGAGCACTACCGCGCAGCAGGTTGCACGGGTATTGGGATATCGATATATCGATACAGGCGCAATGTATCGGGCGGTCACGCTATACTTTGTTGAACACCATATCGCGGTCACCGATCCCCGGGCTGTCGCCCGTGCTCTGTCCGATGTTCATGTCACTTTCAAGGTTAACGGTAAGAACGCATCCGAAACTTTTCTCAATGGACGAAACGTGGAAAAGGAAATTCGGAAAATGCACGTCTCGGAGAGGGTGAGTCAGGTAAGTGCTATTCGCGAAGTACGCATCGCTATGGTAGAACAACAACGACGGATGGCTCGAGAGAAAGTCGTCGTTATGGATGGGCGCGAGATTGGCACCGTGGTTTTTCCTACCGCCGAACTCAAGATTTTCATGACGGCCGATATTTATGTTCGAGCCTATCGACGACAACAGGAACTGCTTGAACGAGGCCAACTCGTGAACCTCGATGATGTGATCGAGAACCTCAGGCAGCGCGACAAACTTGATACCGAACGGACCGAAAGTCCATTGCGGCAAGCGGATGACGCTACGGTAATTGACACCACCCACATAACGATCGATGAGCAAGTTGATGAAGTTGTCAGACTTGCGCTGGCGAGAGCCGTTGAACCGGTCGTCGCTCGATAGTCGGGGGCCGACCGCCGTTAATCATCACTGTTTATGAATGCGAATGAAATTATTGCGCGCCTGCTGCGCTACTTTCTGAGTGGTACGCTGTTCATCGTGCCCGTTGTGGCCACGGGATATTTCATATTGTTTGCGTTCAGCTGGCTGGACGAACAACTAGGTCTTCCCTACTGGGGCGTGGGTTTTCTCATCATCTTCTCGGTAATCACATTAATAGGATATCTTTCAAGCCACTATATTTTCAGAACGCTTGTTGGATGGTTTGACGCCGGGATGAATCGGATTCCGCTCGTGAAAATTATCTACTCGACATTGAAAGATCTTCTCAGTGCGGTAGTGGGGGATAAGCGAAAGTTTAACAAACCGGTTCTCATTCGGATCAATCGCGAGAACGATCTTCACCAGATTGGGTTTGTGACACAGGAAGACCTTGCCGAATTGGGGTTGCACGAGATGGTGGCAGTATACATTCCGCATTCTTATGCGGTGTCGGGATATCACTACTTCGTGCCGAGGGAGAATATCCGTCCGTTGAAGATGACAGCTCCGCGGGCGATGAAGTTTATCGTCTCGGGAGGGATCAGTGGATTCAGGGAATAACCAACCTCCTTCTTACTCGGCGATCACGCCCGAACCAACCAATTCTTCGCCATCGTACCATGCCGCGAATTGTCCGGGGGTAATGCTTTTCTGGGGCTTGTCAAAGATGATATAGAGGCCTTCCTCCCTCTGATGGAGAGTGCACGAAGTCAAGGGTTGCCGATAACGTATCCTCGCCTCATACCGGCGTGATTCGCCAACGCTTAACTGAAGATCTTCACGGATCCAATGAACTTCTTCGGAATCGATAAATAAGCCCTTGCGGTAGAGGCCGGGATGATCTTCGCCCATGCCTGTATAAATGATGTTGTTGGTCGTGTCGGTTCCAATGACAAACATGGGCTTGGGGTGTCCGCCGAGGGCAAGCCCCTTGCGCTGACCCACCGTGTAGTAGTGTGCCCCGTTGTGTTCCCCTACCACACGACCCTCGTCGGCCGATAAGCGATAGGGGCTTGTCATCGCGATAAGGTCATCGTGTGGATGTCCGTTGGCAAAGGCGTTCGCCTCAGGCGGAAGTGCAATTACTTTTCCGCGGCGCGGCTCGAGTCGTTGCTGAAGAAATTCGGGTAAATGTACTTTCCCGACAAAGCACAATCCTTGCGAATCTTTTTTGTCGGCAGTTACCAGGTTTATCTCCCGGGCGATCTCACGGACCTGCGACTTCTGAAGTTCGCCAATTGGAAAAAGAGAACGCGACAACTGCTTCTGCGTAAGTTGGCAAAGAAAATAGCTTTGATCCTTATTGGGATCTTTTCCGCTTAACAAGCGATGGATGATTTCCCCGTCCTTCTCAATGCTATCCTTTCGGGCGTAGTGTCCGGTCGCCACAAAGTCGGCACCGAGCTTAAGCGCGTTTTCTAGGAATACATCAAATTTGATTTCCCTGTTGCAGAGCACGTCGGGGTTCGGCGTCCTTCCACGCTTGTATTCGGCAAACATATAATCGACAATACGCGCCTTGTACTCTTCACTGAGGTCTATCGCCTGAAAAGGGATGCCGAGATGCTGCGCCACAATCATCGCATCGTTACTGTCGTCAAGCCACGGGCATTCCTTGCTGATCGTCACAGAATCGTCATGCCAGTTCTTCATGAACATGCCGATCACCTCGTAACCTTGTTGCTGCAACAGATAGGCTGCGACGCTGGAATCAACGCCCCCTGATAAACCAACGACTACTCTTTTTTTCATATTGGTGACTTTCCGTCAGCTCCTCACACTTAATGTTGTCATAAAACACAAAAATGCGGGAAATGATTTACAATTTCGGGGCGACTTACGACAAAACAAAAGTTGTGGACACGTTCAAAGAGCTAATTGTCCTGGAACTCGCATCCGTTTTGGCCGGCCCGGGGGTCGGACAGTTCTTCGCTGAGTTAGGTGCGGAGGTTATCAAGGTAGAAAATCTTCGCACGTCGGGAGATGTGACGCGGTCGTGGAAGCTGAAAGACGAAAAGACCGACGACCGATCGGCGTATTTTTGCTCAGCAAACTGGGGAAAACAGTCGATTGCTGTTGACCTTACGCATGTGACCGGAAGGGATATCGTACATCGCCTTGCCCGGCGCGCAGATATCGTTATCGCTAGTTACAAACCGGGCGATGCTGAAAAACTTGGCGTTGATTACGCCTCCCTTTCTGCGTTGAACCCGCGCTTGATCTACGGAGAGATCTCGGGCTACGGTCAGGACAACCCGAGGGTCGGCTATGATGCTATCATTCAGGCTGAAGCGGGATTCATGTCGATGAACGGAGAGCCGGGTGGCCCTTCCCTTAAAATGCCTGTCGCCCTGGTTGATATTCTGGCCGGACATCAACTCAAAGAAGGGCTCCTGGTGGCCCTGATGGAACGGACCAGAACGGGCGCAGGCCGGCGTGTGTCGGTTTCGCTCATCGACGCAGCCATCGCTTCACTGGCTAACCAGGCGACTAACTACCTGGTATCCAGCGCAATTCCTCAAAAGCAGGGCTCTGCCCACCCGAACATCGCTCCGTATGGTGACCTTTTCCGCACGGCCGATGACCGCGAAATAATTCTTGCTGTGGGGGCCGATCATCAGTTTCGGCAACTCTGTAGCGTATTGGAAATCAGTAGCCTATCTAATGATGATCGGTTTTCAAACAATCTCCAACGAGTTCGAAACCGTGTGGCCCTGGGCGAGATTTTGAGCGAAAGGGTGGGGCGCCACCGGGCGGATCGATTATTGGCTGCTTTGCACGCGGCCAAAATACCGGCGGCTGTAATCCGGGATATGCAGGAAGTCTTTTCGGATCCTGTTGCTTCGAGACTCGTTCTTCGGGATGGGCCGGCGGCCGGCGTTCGTACCTATGTCGCATCCGATGGTCGTGCCATTTCCTCCCACCTTCTTCCACCGCCGCACTTGGGCGAACACACGGAATCCATCTTACAGAATGTGTTGAATTTCAGCCCCGTGGAGGTGAAAAGCCTCATGGCAGGACGTGTGGTCGGTTAGCGGATAATGCCGTTGAGTGCAAAAAATCGCCGCTTTAGCGGCATTTTTTGTGCCTTTCAGGGTAAAAACGGAAAAAAGTGGGGTAAAGTGGTTGGAAGTGGCATAAAATTACTATGTTTGCTTAGGAGTACCTGCCCCGAAGCGCTTGTTTCGAAGCTACTCCGGCAACCACTACAACCACGTCATGACTTTCTTCACCAGTGAATATGAAAGCAAGCTTGACGCAAAGGGACGGCTGGTCCTTCCTGCGCGGATCAAGGCTCAGCTGCCGGAAGGCAGTCATGAGCTCGTGATTCGTCGCGGCTTCGAGCCTTGCCTTATTCTCTATCCTATGGTGGAGTTCAAGAAGGTGTTCTCAAAGATTTCAGGGCTTAACGAGTTCAACGAGGAATACAGACGCCTGCAACGAAATTTTCTCTCAGGCGTGGTAACGGTTGAACTGGACAACAACGGTCGGTTTCTCATACCCCGTAACATGCTGGCTTACGCACAGTTGGAGAAGGAAGTGATGCTGGTGGGAATGGGTAACAAGGTGGAGGTATGGAATCCTGCGATTTACGAAAAGCACCTCATTCAGGATCCCGGCGAGCTGTCGAAGCTGGCGGAGAAGTATTTGAATGAATAAGAGGGGAGCAGAGGGGTCGAAGAGTTGGGGGTGTTCTGGATAAAAAAACGCGATCGATGACTGACGGCTACCATATTCCCGTCATGCTTCAGCAGTGCATAGAGGCGCTGAACATAAAGCCGGACGGTGTCTATGTAGATGCGACGTTCGGTGGAGGGGGACATAGTCGAGAGATATTAAAGCATCTGACATCAGGAAGATTGATCGCCTTTGATCAGGACGAAGATGCACGCAAGGAGGCTGAGGCCATTGATCATCGTTCTTTCACATTTTGCCACGCCAACTTCATGTACCTCAAGCGGTATCTGCGGCTTCATGCCGTTGAGCGCGTTGATGGCATACTTGCCGACCTGGGTGTTTCATCCCATCAGATTGACTCCCCTGAGCGCGGCTTTGCCACCCGGTTTGATGGTCCGCTGGATATGCGGATGGACACGGGCATTTCAAGAACCGCTGCCGACGTGCTTAATACCTATCCTGAGGAGAAGCTCCATAAGATTTTTGGAATGTATGGAGAGCTTAGAAACGCGCGTACCGCGGCACGGCTGGTTGTGCAACACCGCGTGACCCGACGGTTTGAGCGGACAAGTCAGTTGAAGGAGGCGTTGAAAGTAGTGGCTCCTAAAGGGAAAGAAAATAAATACTTCGCCCAGGTGTTTCAGGCGTTGCGCATCGAAGTCAACGACGAGATGGAAGCGCTTGAAAATTTTTTGCACCAAACCGGCGAAGTGGTTGCGCCGGGCGGACGACTGGTTGTGATGTCGTACCATTCATTGGAAGACCGACTGGTGAAGAATTACATCCTTCAGGGGAAGGTGTACGGTGAGGCAGAGAAGGATTTATATGGCAATGTGTTCAAGCCCTTCGATCCGCTGAATCGAAAGCCGATTGAACCGGACGAGGCGGAGGTGACCATCAACAGCAGGGCGAGGAGTGCACGACTGAGGGTAGCGATAAGGCGGGAGGTTTAGGTTGTCTCGTGAAACAACAGGGAATAGATTATTTGAAGAATGGCTGGAAACAAGTTTAAGGTAAAAACGAATGCAGGTGCGCTGAACGGCGGGCAGAGCATTTTTTCGGCCTTTGAAAAGAGGCTGATGCTCGATAGCTATTTCGAGGAAGGCTTTCCGGTGCATTATATACCGCGTATCCTTTTTGTGTTGGTTCTCGGATTGATTTATATCGGGAATACACACTACGCTGAGCAAACCGTCCGGAAGATTAACCGGATTCAGGTAGAGGTAGAGGACTTGCGAGCAGATTACACGACGCTGAAAGCGGACTTGATGTATGACAGCAAGCAGTCGGAGGTTGCAAAGAAAGTAAAGGAACTGGGATTGAAGGAGAGTTTGATCCCTCCTCATAAAGTGGTAGTCAGAAAGGGTGAATATTAAGCGATCCATATTACTTCGTGTTCGCGTTGCGTTTTTGTTCGTGGCGTTGTTCGCTATCGCCGTCGTTGTCAAAATCGGTCATATCCAGATGGTTGAAGGTGAACGGTGGGCGGCTATGGGCGAACGCATTACTTTTGATTATAAGCGTGTAAAGGCAACCCGCGGAAATATTTATTCAGACAACGGAAGTCTGCTGGCTACGTCATTGCCTTTTTATAAGATTGCATTCGATGCGACGATTCCGACGGATGAAGTCTTCAAGGCAGGCGTTGATTCTTTGGCGTATCACTTGTCGCGTTTCTTCAAAGATCGCTCGCAAAAGGAGTACAAACGTTTCTTAATTGATGCCCGTGAAACCGGTAAGCAGTACGTGGTGGTAAACCGAAGGAAGGTTGATTACCAGGAGAAGAAGATGATGATGAAGTGGCCGATATTCAGGGAAGGCAGATTGAGAGGGGGAGCCATCTTCGAGAAGGTTGATGTCCGTTACATGCCGTTTGCCAATCTCGCCCGCCGGACCGTCGGATTTATAAATGAGAATGAGCATGGAGCCGGACTTGAGTACAGCTTCAACGAGCAACTTGCCGGACAGGACGGTTACGCCTATTATCAGAAAATCGCCGGCGGAGTTTGGAAGCCGGTTTTTGATGCGAACAATATCAAGGCCGTTAATGGTCTGGACCTTCAGACAACCCTTGATATCAATCTTCAAGATGTAGCAGAGACCGCCTTGCATCGTGCAATGCTTCAGCATAAAGCCGACGATGGGATGGTGGTTGTTATGGAGGTTAAGACAGGAGAGATAAAGGCAATAAGCAACCTGAGTTCAGACGGCAATGGCCATTACTCCGAGAAACTAAACTTTGCGGCCCACAACTTTGAACCTGGGTCTACCTTCAAGCTCGTCACGATGATGGCGCTCCTGGAGGACGGCCGTGTTCGCCTGACTGACACCATTGACACTGGCAATGGCGAGGTTCAGTTTTACAATCACAAGGTACGCGACTATGTTCAGGGTGGTTTTGGGAAGATCACCGTGCAGGACGCCTTCGAAGCATCGTCGAATGTCGCGATGGCGGCTCTTGTTGACGAGCACTATGGCCTGAAGCCCGGCGAATTTCTGGCCTATCTCGATAAGCTGCACATGACAAGCAAGATGGGAATCCAGATTGCTGGCGAAGCTGAGCCGAAGGTGGTGCGTCCCGGAGAAAAAGGATGGAGTGGAATCAGTCTCCCGTGGATGTCGTATGGATACGGCTTTGAAGTAACACCGCTTCATATCCTTGCCCTCTTCAACGCAGTGGCTAATGACGGCGTTATGATTAAGCCAGTCATTGTTGAAGCAATCAAGCGCGCAGATTCCCAACAGGAGCAATTTGAAACCGAGATACTTAATAAGCGGATCTGCTCCCGGGAAACACTTGAGAAACTCAGAACGCTGCTTGAGGGCGTCGTTGAGAGGGGCACGGCCCGAAGTATTCGCGGAACACATTACCGCATTGCCGGCAAAACCGGAACGGCACAGATTCTCGAAAACGGACGCTATACAAGAAAGTACGTCACTTCTTTCGTCGGTTATTTCCCCGCGCACGCCCCGAAGTACAGTGCAATGGTCTTGATCAAGAATCCAAGAGGTTGGTATCAATACGGAAGTAATGTTGCGGCGCCTGTCTTTAATGAAATCGCTGACAATATCTACGCGCGCGATATCGAGCTGCATGCTCCGATGACTGCTGAAAAAATAGCCAATCCCGATGTCCTTCCCTTTATCCGCGGAGGGCGTCAGCCGGAGTTGACTTTGGTTTGCAACGAGCTGGGAATCGCCAATCAATCGGGAACAGAAGAAGAGTGGGTACGAACTTCGCGCGTTGGTTCCGGAATCGAATGGAAGAAGAATCTACAAGGTAACGGGCTTGTTCCGGATGTTCAAGGATTGACCTTCAGAGATGCCCTTTACCTGCTGGAAGCTTCCGGACTGACGGTGTTTCATGAGGGTAAAGGACGCGTGAAGAGCCAATCACTGGGGCCGGGAGCGCGCGCCAATAAAGGAGACAGAATTTATTTGAAACTTGGATAGCGTGGTCGAATTAAGGGAAATACTATACAAAGTGCCGCTAACGTCCTCCTATGGAGACATGGAGGTGCCCGTGACGGGTATTGCCTTTGATTCCCGCGAGGTTTCAAAAGGGTCGGTGTTTATAGCCGTGCCCGGTACACTGAGTGACGGTCATGACTATATAAAGAGCGCGATCGAACGAGGCGCGGTGGCTGTGGTTTGTGAGCGGTTGCCCCCGACAATTACGGAAGGAATCACATATGTCACCGTCCGTAAAAGCGCCCAGGCACTTGGTATCATCGCGTCGAACTTCTACGGCAATCCGTCCGACAAACTAAAGCTCATCGGGGTTACCGGTACAAATGGAAAAACCACAACGGTTACTCTATTGTATCAGCTGTTCACAGCGCTGGGGTATAATGTTGGTATGATCTCGACGGTGGAAAACCGGATCATCGACGATGTTGTCCCGTCGACACACACCACCCCCAATCCGATTCAGCTAAACGAACTACTTAAACACATGGCGAAGGCTGGGTGCACCTTCGCGTTTATGGAGGTAAGCTCACACGCCGTCGACCAGGAGCGTATTGCCGGTCTGAATTTCGCAGGCGCCGTGTTTAGCAATATCACACATGACCATCTAGACTATCATAAGACTTTTGAAAATTACATTCGGGCGAAGAAAAAGTTCTTTGATGAATTAAGCCCCGAGGCTTTTGCTCTGGTGAATGCCGACGATAAGCGAGGAATGGTAATGCTGCAGAACACCCGAGCATCGAAGCATACGTACGGTCTGCGAAAGATGGTCGACTTTAAGGCCAAGGTTATTTCCAGCTCGCTTGAGGGACTTGAACTGGAAGTTGGAGGAAAGAATGCCTGGTTCAAGATGATCGGCGATTTCAATGCATACAACCTTCTGGCTGCCTTTGGAACTGCCGTCTTGCTCGGTGAGGACCCGGATGAGGTTCTGCTGCATCTCTCTGCAAGTACCGGAGCGCCCGGAAGGTTTGAGCGGGTGATGCCGGGTTCCCGTATCACTGCCATAGTCGATTATGCGCACACACCGGATGCACTCAAGAATGTTCTGGAAACGATCAGTGCCGTGCGCACGGGTAATGAGCAAGTGATAACGGTAGTAGGGTGTGGCGGAAACCGGGACAAAACCAAACGGCCGCTGATGGCGTCAATTGCCTGTAAGCTCAGCGATAAGGTCGTGTTTACTTCTGATAATCCGCGCGATGAAGATCCTATGGAGATCATCCGTGATATGCAAACTGGTATACTGCCGACGGAAGCGAAGAAAACCGTTGTGCTTGCCGACAGGGAAGAAGCGATCAAGACGGCATGTCTGATGGCGCGCGACAATGATATTGTTCTCGTTGCGGGTAAAGGACATGAAACTTATCAGGAAATAAAGGGTGTGAAGCATCCCTTCGATGATCGCGAGGTGATGATTCGCGTTTTGAAATTGTTGAACGATCAGGGTAACTAGAGAGCGCCGTGCTATACTACTTGTTTGACTATCTTGACAAACTCGATTTTCCCGGTGCGGGGGTGTTTCATTACATCTCGTTCCGCGCGGGCATGGCTGCCTTTGTCTCCCTGCTCATCACCATTACTTTCGGAAAGTATCTTATCAACTACCTCCGAAGGCGTCAAGTTGGCGAAGATATTCGGGACCTTGGCCTGGAAGGTCAGTTGCAGAAGAAGGGCACACCCACGATGGGTGGTTTTATCATTATCGCGGCCATTCTGGTTCCTACCTTCCTGTTCGCGAAAATCGACAATGTTTATGTGGTCTTGTTGGTCATCACAACCGTATGGCTTGGAATGATCGGATTTCTGGATGACTACATAAAGGTATTTAAGAAGGATAAGAAGGGACTCGCCGGAAAATTCAAGATCGTGGGGCAAGTAGGTCTTGGGCTGATTGTCGGTCTAACTCTTTATTTCAGCGAAGAGGTGGTTGTACGGGTACCCGTAACGGATGCGCAGGTAGAAGAGATTCGCCTTCAGGAGTTGACGGATGATGGTGCCGAGTATCGGTCGTATAAGGACGTGAAGTCTATGCTGACTACAGTTCCTTTTATGAAGAACAACGAGCTCGACTACAATAACATTATTCCCGGTCTTCCCGATGAATATACCTGGATCGTCTACACGTTCATCGTTATTCTCGTTATCACAGCGGTCTCGAATGGTGCGAATATCACTGATGGAATCGACGGACTTGCCGCGGGAACATCCGGTATTATTGGATTGACGCTGGCTATCCTTGCGTATCTTTCAGGAAGGGTGGACTTTAGCTCGTATCTGAATATTATGTATATCCCCAATCTTGCGGAACTCGTGATCTTTTGCACGGCTTTCGTCGGGGCATGTCTCGGATTTCTTTGGTACAATACCTATCCGGCTCAGGTCTTTATGGGAGATACCGGAAGCTTAACCCTCGGAGGCGTTATCGCCGTGGTGGCATTGGCGGTCCGTAAAGAGCTATTGATACCGGTGTTGTGCGGGATATTCCTTATAGAAAATCTATCCGTCATTGTTCAGGTGTCATACTTCAAGTACACCAAGAAGAAGTACGGGGAAGGACGACGAATATTTTTAATGTCTCCTTTACATCATCACTATCAGAAACTGAATGTTCACGAAGCGAAGATTGTAACTCGTTTCTGGATCGTTGGTATACTGCTGGCAATTTTGACTTTAGCAACGCTGAAACTGAGATGAACGAACGAGTGGCCATATTGGGTGCAGGCGAAAGCGGAACGGGTGCGGCGCTCCTGGCGAAAGCACGTGGATATGATGTATTCGTTTCCGACAGCGGTACGATAAGGGATAGGTATCGTCAAGAGCTGACGCATGCGGGTATACCGTTCGAAGAGGGGACTCATTCGCAAGACAAAGTGCTGAATGCGTCTTTGATTATAAAGAGCCCGGGGATTCCCGATAACGGTCCGATTATGCGTGAGGCTGCTGTGCGCAGCATTCCTGTTATCGATGAGATCGAATTTGCGTTTCGTCATACAGACGCGCGCGTGATTGCTATCACGGGCACTAATGGTAAGACGACGACAACGTTGCTGACATGGCACCTGCTTAAGGAAGCCGGGTTTGATGTTGCCCTGGCTGGAAACGTTGGGGTGAGCATGGCCCGACAACTTGCTGAAAGGAAGTATGAGTGGTATGTGTTAGAAGTTAGCAGCTATCAACTCGACGGGACGGAAGCATTTAAACCGGAAGTTGGAATTCTTCTGAATATAACTCCTGATCACCTGGATCGCTATGATAACAACATGCAAAATTACATCAATGCGAAATTCCAGTTGATCGAAAACATGACGAGGCAGGAGAAATTTATCTGGTTTGCTGACGATGGAATAATCGCGAACGAGGTAAAAACGCGATCGATTGTACCGCAGCAACTTCCGGTCTCGCTCTCAGACAACGGGAATACACCCGTTTTCTTCGACGGAAGTCAGATGGTATTCAACCTCGGAGAGACGTTTGCGATACGTCAGGAGGAAACGACATTGAAAGGTCCTCACAACCTGGTGAATACAATGGCAGCGGTGACTGCTGCGTATAGTGTCGGCGTTCCGGTGGAGACGATAAGGAAGGCACTTGGCACCTTTGTCAACGCACCGCATCGTCTTGAGACTGTGGGTACGGTAAAAGGAGTCACTTTTGTCAATGACTCGAAAGCTACCAATGTTGATTCTGTGGTGTACGCCTTGGGGAGTTTTGACAAGCCGATTGTGTGGATAGCCGGGGGCGTGGATAAAGGCAACGATTACAATCTGATCCGCGATCTGGTTCAGAAAAAAGTCAAGGCATTGATTTGCCTGGGTAAGGACAATCGAAAACTGAGTGAATCGTTTAAGGATGACGTGTCGGTCATAAAAGAGACGCAGGACGTGAATGCACTCGTAGAAATGGCACTCGAGGTTGCCAATTCGGGAGATGTTGTACTGCTTTCGCCAGCGTGCGCAAGTTTTGATCTATTCAGGAATTACGAAGATAGGGGCGATCAGTTCAGGGAAGCTGTGAAGAAGGCCCAAGAAAAGTTTGGAGATAAATCGGGCGCGAATGATTAAAGTAAAGGATTGGCTTGATAAGAATCTGCAGGGCGACCGGGTGATCTGGGCGGTTGTGTTCACGTTGTCGATGATTAGCATCCTTGTGGTGTACAGCTCGATTGGAACATTGGCTTACAAGAGCATGGAGAGTCCTGAGAGCTACCTGCTCAAGCATACGTTAACTGTATTTATTGGACTCGCTGCGATGTGGTTCGCCCATAAGATCGACTACCGCTATTACTCGAGGCTGTCGAAGTTCGCGCTGTGGGTAAGCATTCCGCTGTTGATCTATACGTTTACGAACGGTACAACCATCAACGACGCGGCTCGCTGGATTGCGCTCCCGCTGGTGGGGTCGTTTCAGCCGTCCGATTTCGCCGCACTTGCGTTGATCGTGAACCTGGCAAGTATGCTGGCAAAAAGACAACAGAATATTGATGACATCCGCGAGTCGCTGATACCTATTCTCTTCTGGTGTGGCATCATCTGTGGCTTGATCGCGTTAACGAACATGTCAACTGCGGTACTGCTTCTGCTCACCTGCGGATTGATCATGTTTATTGGTCGAGTGCCGATGCGCTATTTGGCTATGCTCTTGTTTGTCGGAGTTCTTTTCGGCGCGCTCGCTTTTAAGTTCGGTGTGCGGGGTGGAACGGTGAAGTCACGTATTCAGGATTTCACAGAGGCGGTACAGGGAAAGAAAGAACTTCCGTTCCAGGCACGACATGCGCGTATCGCGGTGGCTACGGGGGGTGTTGCCGGTAAAGGTCCGGGCAACAGTGATCAGCGCAACATATTGCCGCACCCTTATTCCGACTTTATTTACGCGATCGTTATTGAAGAGTACGGAATTATTGGAGGAATAGTCGTGGTAGTACTTTACCTCGTTCTGCTGCACCGCGGAATGAAGGCGGCCTATAATAGTGAGCGAGCTTTCGGAGGGTTATTATCGGCTGGGCTGAGTTTCGATATCGTTTGTCAGGCAATGGTTAACATGGGGGTGGTCGTCGGACTCGGCCCGATCACAGGGCAACCGCTACCTCTGCTGTCAATGGGGGGTACGTCTATGGTGTTTACAGGTTTGTCCCTTGGAATCATATTGAGTGTTAGTCGCGGAGAACAGGATACTACGTGGGATGAAAAGGAAAGACGCGCAACAAATAAAAATATAAACGTACCCGCTTGACAACTCAAAGACCATATCGTCTTATCGTGAGTGGTGGAGGCACGGGCGGACATATTTTTCCGGCTGTAGCTATCGCGAATGCTTTTCGGGAACGCCATCCGGATGCGAAAATTCTTTTTGTCGGGGCAAAGGGTCGGATGGAGATGACACGAGTGCCGGAGGCAGGGTATAAGATCGTTGGTCTTTGGATCAGTGGTCTTCAGCGAAAACTCACATTGTCCAATCTGTTGTTCCCTGTCAAATTGCTGGTGAGCTATGTGCGCGCAATGGTGATTGTGAAAAAGTTCAATCCCGACGTAGTGGTAGGAACGGGAGGTTATGCCAGTGGCCCTATGATGCTGGCTGCGACGCGGTCGAAGGTACCGACGCTCATTCAGGAGCAGAACTCGTTTGCCGGGCTTGCGAACAAGCAGGTGGCCGGAAAGGTAGGCAAAGTATGCGTTGCCTATGAAGGTATGGAAAGATACTTTCCGGCATCTCGTATTGTTGTCACCGGGAATCCGGTGCGCAAGGATATTCTGAACGTAGGCGAGAAACGCGAGAAGGCGCTCGTACACTATGGGTTTGAAGAAGGCCGTAAGACACTTTTAGTGATAGGGGGCAGTCTCGGAGCGCGAACGATAAACGAGAGTCTGGTCTCCGGAATTGACAAGTTGATTGACGCGGGGGTACAGGTTATCTGGCAAACAGGTAAGGCGTACTACGATACAGTTCGGCCACGGCTGGAAAAGATTGATCGCCGCCGACTTCGTTTGTTCGACTTCCTGCGTGATATGGACCTGGCGTATGCCGCTGCGGATGTTGTGATTTCGCGCTCAGGAGCGTTGGCCGTATCGGAACTTTGTATCGCGGGAAAACCGTCTATCCTTGTGCCGTCGCCTAACGTGGCAGAAGACCATCAGACGAAGAACGCCATGGCTCTCGTTGAGCGTGACGCGGCGGTAATGGTGACCGATAAGGACGCCTCGTCGACGTTGGTTGACGAAGCATTAAAACTGTTGTTCGACGAAAGTCGCGCTGCACGACTCCGGGAGAACATCGCCGCTATGGCGAAGCCGAGAGCGACCGAAGACATTGTTGATGAGATTGAAAAACTGATAAATACACAAAACAGGTGAGGCTCGCGCAGTATCATCATATCTACTTCCTTGGAATCGGCGGCATTGGCATGAGCGCGCTGGCTCGCTGGTTTATGCATAAGGGTGTGCAGGTAAGTGGATATGATCGTACCCCTACCGCCCTGACTTCGAGATTGACGGAAGAGGGAATGAGCATTCACTTTGAAGATAGCGTTGACTTGATTCCATCGGTCGTCCGTGACAATCCGTCGCAAACGCTTGTGATATATACGCCCGCAATTCCTTCCGATCATCGTGAGCATGCCTACCTGCGCGATAATGGATTCACCATCATGAAGCGCTCGGAAGTGCTCGGCCTTATTTCAAAGGATTATAATACCGTGGCCGTCGCAGGGACGCATGGAAAGACAACCACTTCTTCCATGGTGGCTCATCTTCTCAAATCGGCAGGTAAAGATATGGTTGCCTTTTTGGGCGGTCTCACGGCCAACTACAATTCCAACCTTGTGATGCATGGTGAGCAGGGTGGGGGGACCATCGCGGTTGCCGAGGCTGACGAGTTTGATAGGTCTTTTCTGCGTCTACACCCGAAGGTTGCAATTGTCACCTCCGCTGATCCCGACCACCTGGATATCTACGGCGATCACAGTCAGATGCTTACCTCGTTCCGCGATTTCATTAATCAGATTGCTCCAGGAGGAAATCTGATTATTCACGAATCGATAGTTGATAAGCTTGCGGCCGATGTGTCGCATGTGAATATAGATACTTACAGCATGAGCCGGGGACAATTCTTTGCCGGCAACATTACCGCCAAGAGCGGATTTTTTGAGTTCGATCTTGAGGGCTTCGGTCCGGTCGAACATATCAAGCTAGGTGTCCCCGGTTTTCATAACATTGAGAACGCTGTTGCGGCGTCGATTGCGGCATGGCGTTGTGGTGTCGATGTGCGAGCAATCCGAAGGGGATTGGAATCATTCGCTGGCGTGAAGCGAAGGTTCGAGTTTGTTATTCGCGAGAAAGAACTTGTCTATGTGGATGACTACGCGCATCATCCAGCCGAGATTGAGGCGTTTCTCCGATCGATGCGGTTGCTTTATCCCAGGAAAAAGCTGACGGTAGTGTTCCAACCTCACCTGTATTCGAGGACACGCGATTTCGCAGAAGGCTTTTCGAAGAGTTTGAGTATAGCGGATGAAGTGTTTCTGATGGATATCTACCCGGCGCGCGAACTGCCAATTCCCGGTGTCGACTCGGATATGTTGCTGAGTAACGTAACGAGTCCGGAAAAACACCGGTGTGGAAAGAATGATCTGCTGCAGAAGCTGGAGCAGACTAATATTGAAGTGATCGCTACGGTTGGCGCGGGGGATATTGATACCTTTGTAGGTCCGATAAAAGATATGTTGTTGAAGAAGTATGCGGCTTAAGTTGAACGTCAGGCGAGAAGTAAAGATTGGAGCGGTTCTGATTACGCTGTTTGCGTTGATCGCCTTCACCGAACGGATGAAGTCACCGGCGACGCTCAGTAGCATCCGGATTTCCATCCTGAACATCCATGAGAATCACTTTCTCGAGGAGAGTGATATCATGAGGCTAATGCGCCTGGACGAAGAGAACGTCCGCGGCGTCGACCTCAATATGTTGAACTTCAGCGAGCTTGAGCGCAAGCTTCGGGAAAGCCCTTACATAGAGCGAGCAGAACTCTTTAGCGATCTGAAGGGCACGCTCATGGTAAACGTAACGCTTCGCCGTCCGGTAGCCCGGATGGTGCAGTCGGATGGGCCGGATGCGTACGTCGGAGAGGATGGCACGGTGATGCCTGTATCAGGCAAATTCGCCGCGCGGGTGCTGTTGATTAGTGGGGATGTTGTCAAACGATTGATTCGTTTGGAGAATGTAAAGGAGGACGAAGAGGGGAAGCAATTGATGGAGTTGGTTCGAACGATCAAGAAAGACGAGTTCTGGAACGCGCAGATTTCCCAAATCGATGTCGATACGCGGGGAAATGTGGCGATGTTCCCGCAAGTAGGTGACGAACGGATCGAATTCGGAAAACCCGAAGGTCTTGAGAAGAAGTTCAGAAAGTTGAAGATCTTTTATAAAGAGATTCTTCCCAGGGTAGGATGGAACAAGTATGATCGTGTGAACGTAGCGTATGAAGGACAAGTAGTGGCTGAATAATGCGATGGTTGTCCTGACTTACGTTTTTGAAGATAACAACCACTATAGATAACAGTAAAAAGATTTACAACCATGGAACAGGAAAAGATCGTAGTCGGACTTGACATTGGCACAACAAAGATATGTGTCATCGTCGGCCGCAAGAACGAGTTCGGTAAGCTTGAGGTGTTGGGAATGGGTAAGGCTGAATCAGAGGGTGTTGTGAAGGGTATAGTGTTCAACATCGACAAGACAGTTCACGCGATTGAGAAGGCTATCAAAGATGCCAGTGATCAGTCAGGCATTGATATTGGCGTAGTCAACGTCGGTATTGCCGGACAGCACATCCGAAGCTTTATTCAACACGGTGGAATTACCCGAACGTCGCGCGAAGACGAAATCACCGTTGCCGACGTGGAACGCCTGACACAGGACATGTATCGAATGGTTGTACCGCCGGGTAGCCAGATTATCCACGTCATGCCGCAGGACTACATGGTTGATTACGAAGAAGGTATAAAGGAGCCGGTGGGCATGTCAGGAGTTCGCCTGGAAGCTGATTTCCATCTTATCACTGCGCAGCCGAATGCCCTCAATAATGTGCACAAATGTGTTCGCAAGACGGGTCTTGAAGTCGATGACCTGATCCTTGAGCCGCTTGCCTCGAGTCTGGCGGTCCTCAGTGACGAAGAGAAGGAGGCGGGTGTTTGCCTGATCGATATTGGTGGAGGAACAACCGACATCGCTATTTTCTACGACAATATCATCCGTCACACTGCGGTTATTCCCTTCGGAGGAAATATTGTTACGAACGACATCAAACAGGGCCTGATGGTGTTGCCACAGCAGGCGGAGCAGTTGAAGACCAAATTCGGAAAGGCCATCGCGGAAGAAGCAAGTCCGAACGAAATCGTATCGATTCCAGGAATACGTAATCGCGCTGCTAAAGAGATTTCGGTCAAGAATCTGGCGCATATCATTCAGGCTCGCATGGAAGAGATCATCGAGATGGCACACGCTGAAATCATTAGCTCGGGATTTGAAAACCGACTGGCCGGAGGTATTGTCATCACCGGTGGCGGCGCCCAGTTGAATTCACTGAAGCAACTCGTTGAGTACATGACCGGCATGGATACCCGGATCGGCTATCCGAACGAACACCTTGGAAAAAGCAAGTTAGAGCAGGTGAAGAGCCCAATGTATGCTACAGCGGTTGGCCTGGTCCTGGCGGGCTATCGATCACTGGACGAGCGCGCCGACCGCTACAAGCAGGCGCATGAATTGACGAAGAACACACGTGCGAAGCGAGGCATCTCAGGGCGCAACTTCTTTAACGAGATATTGAACAAAACGAAGAGTTTACTCATCGACGATCTCGACGGCAAGAACGAATATTGAACAACCACTAATTCTTAACATATGCTGGAAACCGGATCATACAAGTTTGAAATCCCCAAACACAGCCAGCGGTCAATTATTAAAGTCATTGGCGTAGGCGGGGGAGGTAGCAACGCGGTGAATCACATGTACAAGCAAGGCATCAAAGATGTCGAGTTCGTTGTGTGCAATACCGATGCGCAGGCGTTGAACAACAGCCCCGTGCCGAATAAGCTGCAGATCGGTGTTAACCTGACCGAAGGACTCGGTTGCGGCGCGAACCCTGAAGTCGGTAAGAACGCTGCACTGGAAAGCAAGGACCTCATTCGTGAAACACTGGTCGGCGCGAAGATGGTGTTCATCACCTCGGGTATGGGAGGGGGCACAGGAACCGGTGCCGCTCCTGTTATTGCTAAAATCGCACGCGACATGGATGTGCTTACCGTCGGCATCGTGACGGCTCCCTTCTCGTTTGAGGGGAAGAAAAAAGCACAACAAGCTGAGATCGGTATTGAAGAACTTCGAAAGACGTGTGATACTGTCCTCGTCATTCTGAACGACAAACTGGGCGAAATCTACGGTAACCTATCGATCGGACAGGCCTTTGCGCAGGCTGATAACGTGTTGACTACTGCGGCGAAGAGCATCGCCGAGATCATTACGCTCGCCGGTTATGTCAACGTCGACTTCCAGGATGTTCGCACGGTAATGCTCAACGCAGGTGCCGCGGTTATGGGCTCGGCAGAGACACGGGGCGAAAACCGCGCCCGGAAAGCCGCCGAAGGTGCGCTTGCGTCGCCGCTTCTAGACAACCGCGAGATCATGGGGGCCAAAAAGATACTGCTGTCCATTATTTCCGGTGTGGAGGCAGAACTTCAGATGGACGAACTCACGGAAATTACCGAATATATCCAGGACCAGGCGGGCGACGAGGGCGAAATGATTTTCGGTCACGGTGTCGATCCCGATCTCGGCGACCGGATCCGCGTTACGGTTATCGCCACAGGATTCCCCGCCGAATCCAAGATGGTCGCGCCGCCTCGCAATGACGATGGAAAGAAGGTACATCACCTCGATAAATCGCAAGGATGGCTTTTTACTCCGCCGGATAATACCGTGAATGATGCCTCTGAAATGAAGATGAGGGTCAAGAGTTCACAGCCCGAACCGAAGAAAGATGACGATGGAGGATTGTTCAAGGAAAGAGAACTTCTGTTCGAGGGACCGTTCTATCCGGTAAACCATTCCGATGATGATGAATCGGGTTCCGAAACCGGATTGTTCGGCGACAATGACGACGACTTTGATCCGGCTACCGAAAAATATGGCGATCAACGCATCAACGACGACGGTATGATGGAACTGCGTAATACCAAAGAACGTCTTGCGCAGCAGGCTAAAGAGAGAAAGGAACAGCTTCAGAAATCGTCACGTAAACATGAGATGACAAAGGAGGAATTCAATGAGAAGTGGTCGTTGCCTGCCTACCTCCGCAGGGGTATCCAGATGAACGATGTGCCACACTCATCCGAACCTTATATTTCAAAATATAATCTTAATGATGATAACTCGTTGTTGGGCAATAACAAATTCCTGCACGATAACGTGGATTAAAGATAACATTTCCGACGCGACAGGTTGTTTACTCCATTCGTAGTGGTTGTTGGTTGTAAATATTTTTTGCCGGCGTCGGAATGTTTTAAAAAAAATGTGCAGAACCCTCTCAGGCGGAGAGGAGTTTACCTGCATGATTTTTTTACCTCTCAAAAACCTCGCAATCGCGAGGTTTTTTTTGTTAAAAACAGCTGGTTTCCAATGATTTATGGGGATATGCGCAGTTTGGCCTCAAACTTGCGTTTGGATAGATAACCAACGTTGACTGTTATGAAAAAGCTCATTGGTTTCGCCGCACTTGTTTTTCTGGCTTCGTCCTGTGTTTACTACGACGTTGAGCCCCATTATGACCGCGACCGTTTTATCGGTTTCTATGACGTCGAAGAGTACAGCAGAACTTACAAAGACAGAACGTTCTATGAAATCCAGATTACGCGATCGCGTTTTGACAGGGAAGTGTACATCGACGATCTCTATATACCGGGGTTCCGCGTTTACGCGAAAGTAGATTTCAACAATATCCGGATCCCGCGTCAGGTGATCGATGGTTATGAGTTTGAAGGATCGGGTTCGATTATCGGGAACAAGCTACGCCTTGACTACCGCGTGACCGATCTCTATAGTTATGATCCCACCGACTACTGTGAAATAACAGCCTGGAGGTGACACTTTAACACCTCCCTACGCTAAGCTTCGGGAGGCAAGTTTGAACTCTTTAACACTCTAACACTTTACCTCTTAAAATCTCATAAAAAACTCCGTTCCTTTTCCAATGGTCGATTTTACAGTAAGTGTTCCCTGGTGTTGGCGCATGATCTGACGCGAAAGACTTAATCCGATGCCGGAACCGGTTTTCTTGGTGGTGAAGAAGGGAATAAATATTTTCTCGAGCGCCTCCGAGTCAATACCGGTTCCGTTGTCTTTTATGGAGATTACTGGCCGCGACTTTTCGTTCAAATATGCCTTAATCCAAATCTGACGGTTGTCAGTATCTTCAAAAGATTGGATAGCATTTCTTATCAGATTAATCATGACCTGTTCAATCATATTCTTGTCTGCTTGCAGCGTCAGGTCTTCAGGGTAAACAGAGACATCGATCTGAATGTTGTTTTCGCTGAGTTCTTTACGGTAGAGGGTACATAACTCTTCGAGTAATGCCGTGACTTCGACAGCGGCGATTCGCGGTTTGGGGATAACCGTCAAACTTCGAAACTCTTTGACGAAATGGATCAATCCCTCGCTTCGTTTACTTATAGTCTGGAGTGAAAGGTGGATGTCCTGTAATTGATCGTCAGACAGGTTTTTCGCCTCGCCGTTCTCCATATGCTGTTCGAGTTCTTCTTTTACAATGTCAGCGAGGGAGGAGATTGGCGTTACCGAGTTCATGATTTCGTGGGTGAGTACACGGACCAGGTTTTGCCAGGCCTCCATTTCTTTCTCCTCCAATTCGCTCTGGATGTTTTGGAGGGAAATCAGCTTTACATTTTCTCCACGTAGGGTGAGTTCGATCGCATATAGCGAGAGTTGGATGATATCTTCGCCGATCTGTAGGCGAAGCAATTCTCTTCCGCCTGTCTTCAGTCGGCGGAAAACGTCGACGAGGGCTGTACTTACTTCACGCAGTTCTTCGATATTGTTGGCCTCGTTTACCTTAAGTAACCGGCGTGCGGCTGCATTGAAAATTTCAATTCGTCCGTCTTCGCGAAAGATGATCAGACCTATACCCACATGCATGACGATGTTGCGGTAGAAGAGGAATTCCGAGTCTTTCTCCTGACGTCGGCTGCGCAGCTTTTGCAGGGCGTCGACGAGCTGTCGATGCAGACGCTGCACAATGGGATCGTCGGTAGGTGGTTTCAGTGAATACGATGGATCGTCGAATCGGATCGCATTGAGAAAGGCTGCGATGTTTTCATGCGAACGGTCGAGATAATCGATCAGCAATTTTACCTGGTATGCGCTGATTCCCAGAAAAAGTACTGCGTAGATCCAATTCTGCCCTGAGAATGCGAAGTAGCAAAATATAAAAACCGACGCCGTAAGTAGAAGGACGCGCGGAACAACCGGTGACCGCCAGTTAAAGTCCATACTTCTCCATTCTACGGTAGAGCGAGGCGCGTGTCAAACCCAACTCTTCCGCGGCTTTGGAGATATTACCGCTGTGCATTTGCAAGGCCTTGCTGATGGCGGTCTTCTCCACCTCATCAAGGTTGAGTGTTGATGAGGGCGTGTTACGGGTCAGTGAGCGGCTAAAGAGGAAATCGGTCTCTTGCAGGGACGACGAATCCGTCATGATGACTGCGCGTTCGATGGCGTGTTGCAATTCCCGGATGTTGCCTGGCCAGGCGTATCTTTTCAGCTTGTCCATGGCTTCGGGAGCGATGGTCGTGACTGTCTTGTGATACTTTTTCGCGTAGTGGTTGAGGTAGTGCTCAGCCAGGAGGGGAATGTCTTCGACGCGATCGCTTAGCGGCGGCACGTGGATTTCCACGGTGTTAATGCGGTAAAGCAGGTCCTGTCGAAATGTTCCTTCTTCGACCATCTTTTGCAGTGGCATGTTGGTAGCGCAAATCAAGCGGATGTCGACAGGCATAGGCTGGTTGGCGCCGACCCGTGTTATCTGTCGTGATTGCAATGCGCTCAGTAGCTTGCTCTGAAGGCTAAGACTGAGGTTGCCAATCTCGTCGAGAAACAACGTTCCTCCTGAAGCAAGTTCGAACCGCCCGGGACGGTCTTCCCGGGCATCTGTAAAGGCCCCCTTCTTGTGTCCGAAGAGCTCACTTTCAAAAAGGGTCTCGGTGATCGCCCCCATGTCGACCGCCACAAAGCTGTTGTCTTTGCGCAGTGATCGCTGGTGAATAGCCCGGGCGATCAACTCCTTACCTGTACCGTTTTCGCCGAGAATAAGAACGTTGGCATCGGTCTTGGCTACCTTGTTGATCAACGAGAACACTTCACGGATCGCCGGGCTGTTTCCGATTATATCCCCGAAGGGCTTGCTGATCTGTTCTTCCAGCATCTCCTTTGCCTTCCGGAGTTTGTCGACCTGGTTATAACTCTTCTTCAGGCGGATGGCCGTTGAAATGGTGGCGACGAGTTTTTCGTTTTGCCACGGCTTCAGGATGAAGTCAGTAGCCCCTTGCTTCAGGGCTTTGACAGCCATCTCTACGTCGCCGAAGGCAGTGATGAGAATCACTACCGCGTTCGGATCCCGCTCCAGGATTTGCTCGAGCCAGTAGAATCCTTCTTTTCCACTGGTTATATCCTTGCTGAAATTCATATCCAGCAGGATAACATCATAGCTGTCGTTATTCAGCAGGAAAGGAATTTTGTTCGGGTTCTTTTCAATGATCACATGATGATTCTGCTTTTTGAGCAACATCTTGGCCGCAAGCAATACATCTTCGTCGTCGTCAATCATTAAGATTTTTCCACCTTCCTGAGTCACTTCATCTGGGGTTTAGGCCTGAACATCGTCCGGATGAAAATAGTGTGCCAAACGCGAAAGCAGCCCGTAGGAGCGGTTTCCGTATGGGAAGTTGTTCCGGATTGTACAAATATGTTCAAAAACGAACAGAATCGTAAGGGCTACGGGTGCGTGAATGAAAAGATGTCGACGCGCAGAGGGGTGAACAGCATAAGACGGTCTTCGCTTACCAGGGCCTGCTCATAACCTTTACCGACGGTTTGCTGAAGCGTCGTGGCTGAGAAAAGATTGAAAAAGACCAAAACGTCATCTTTCAGGTAATACAGATCTTCGCCCAGGAAGTTGAAATTCCGAATACCCGGAGCTTCTATACTTCTGATGTGAATACCCAGAGGATTAAAGATCTCAATACCCCGGGTGGGGTTGAGCAGAAATACGAATCCCTGATACTCCCTCATTGCGGTGAAGTTGCTGGCATCATCAAGGATATCGGGCCCAACGACGACTTCGACCTCTACCCTCCCAGTTTGAATATCGACTTTCTTGAGGCTGTTATCCGCCTGGTCAAGGATCCACAGTTTATACTCTCCCGATGGGCAAATCAGCCAGGGCTGGATAGCGAAGGCCGGGTCGACCTCGAAGGTCGACAGAGGGTTAAACGAGGGGTTCATGAATCGATACAGCTGTGACTCGCGGAAGTATATAAAGAGACGAGCTCCGTCGCGAGGATCGAAGAGGGTCGGGACGGTGTCGGCCTTGAACGACAACAACAGCTTCCCGTCGGTAGACAATTTCTGGATTTGTCCGGAGCGCGTAACAATATAAACATCTCCGGGGCGGTCGATAGCGGTGGTTGTCATGCTATCGGTGAGGGTAACGGAAGTAATCTTTTCCTGTGCGTTGCTGGCGTACGATATCCCTGCTAGCGCTATAATGATCAGGATGGCGGATTTCAAGGTTTCCCGGGTTTAAATTCCTTCAGTGTAACGTTGGAACCGTCATATTCTGCGTACGTATCGAAGTTGACCCACTCACCCACGTTTATATATCGGCTATGGGCACCCACTTCCAGGTCGAGAGGAAGGTGACGGTGACCGAAGATATAGAAGTCGTGGTGCTGGTGCTTTTCCATTTCCGAACAATACACCCATATGTATTCTTTCTCTTTCGATTCAAATACTTCTCCACGTTTGTTGTTGCTGATGCGACTCCGGCGTGACCAGGTGTGCGCGATGTGCATGCCCAGGTTGGGATGAATTCGTGCGAAGAGCCATTGGCAGCTTTTACTGGCAAATATCCGCTTGAGCACCTTATAAGTCTTGTCCCCGGGGCCCAGGCCGTCGCCGTGTCCGATGAGCAGTCGCTGATTGCCCACTTCCAGAAGCATAGGTTTTCGGTAGACGGGAATCCCGAGTTCGTTTGGAAAGTAATCGAACATCCACATATCGTGGTTGCCCGTGAAGAACGCGATAGGGATACCGCTGTCGCGGAGTTCGGCCAGTTTTCCAAGAAACCGGGTAAAGCCGCGTGGTATTGTGTAACGGTACTCGAACCAGAAATCGAATATGTCGCCCAGGAGGTAGATGGTATGGGCATCGTGTCTCACGGTCTCCAGCCATTCTACTATGCGCTGTTCGCGAGCCTGACTTGCGGCCAGATTGGGGACGCCCAGATGGAAGTCGGCCGCAAAGTAGATCTTCTTATTGACTAAAGTTGCAATCCTGGGAATGGTCACCACGTACAGGCTCGGTTGGAAATAAAAAACTCAGGTGTTTCCACCTGAGTTTCAAAAATAGAGTATTCGATGTAATTAACCAGAAGTCGCTTTGTTGGGTGATTCTCCCTCCAGGGTGGGAGTGGGATCGACTCCGGGCTGTTCACTTTCGTGTTTTTTCTTTTCATACTTGCCCTGGCCGTTAGTGAACTGCTGATACGTTGTCGGCTTGTCAAACGGTCGCTTGCCAATGAGTCGCTCCAGATCCGATTGGAACAGGATTTCTTTTTCGAGCAACTCCTGCGCGATGACGTCCAGGTGCTGGCGGTGTTGGGTTAACAGGGCAAGTGTGCGCTGATAAGCCCCCTCGATGATGCTGCGTACTTCTTTGTCGATCTTCTCCGCGGTGGCATCCGAGTAGGGCTTCTGAAACGCGTAGTTGTCGGCCTGCTTCGAGTCGTAGTATGACATATTGCCAATGGCTTTCGTCATGCCATAGACGGTCACCATACTGTAAGCCATTTTTGTAATTCGCTCCAGGTCGCTCAGTGCACCGGTCGAGATTTTTCCAAAAACCAATTCTTCTGCGGCCCGCCCGCCAAAGGCCATGCACATTTCATCGAGCATTTGCTCAGTTTGATATAGGAACTGTTCTTTGGGCAGATACTGCGCATAACCCAGCGCAGCGACACCGCGGGGTACAATGCTGACCTTTACCAGAGGGTCGGCGTGTTCAAGGAACCAACCGGCTACCGCGTGGCCTGCTTCGTGGAAGGCGACGATTTTCTTTTCCTCAGGAGAGATAATTTTGTTTTTCTTTTCAAGCCCTCCGATTACGCGGTCGATAGCATCCTGAAAGTCTTGCATTTCGACGGCCTTCTTCTCGCGACGCGCGGCGATGAGCGCGGCCTCGTTACATACGTTGGCAATTTCCGCGCCAGCAAAGCCAGGTGTTTGCGCGGCGAGCTTCTTGGGGTCAACCGAAGAGTCGAGCTTGATCGGCCGAAGGTGAGTTTTGAAAATTGCCTCGCGGCCTACGATATCGGGTTTGTCAATGCTGATCTGACGGTCAAAACGCCCCGGGCGCAACAGAGCCGAGTCGAGTACGTCAGGGCGGTTGGTCGCAGCCAGAATAATAACGCCAGAGTCGGTAGCAAAACCATCCATCTCGACCAGCAGCGAGTTCAACGTGTTCTCGCGTTCATCGTTGGCGCCGGGAAGCTGACCCCTTCCGCGGCTTCGGCCAATAGCGTCGATCTCGTCAATGAAGACAATACAAGGTGCTTTCTCTTTCGCCTGTTTGAAGAGGTCGCGAACACGAGCCGCTCCTACGCCGACAAACATTTCGACGAAGTCGGAACCCGAGAGAGAAAAGAAGGGTACACCCGCTTCACCGGCTACAGCTTTGGCCAGCAGCGTCTTACCGGTTCCCGGAGGACCCACCAGCAGGGCACCCTTAGGAATCTTACCTCCAAGCTTCGTGAACTTCCCCGGGTTTTTCAGGAATTCAACAATCTCTTTTACCTCTTCCTTGGCTTCATCGAGACCGGCTACATCTTCGAAAGTAACTTTGACCTTGTTCTCCGCATCAAAG
>Ga0079224_100000709_pt1 | contig 34614 bp, 27 predicted proteins | sample Stecom2015_FD_80414 | JGI IMG/M metagenome (GOLD analysis project Ga0079224, IMG submission 80414) | Agricultural soil microbial communities from Utah to study Nitrogen management - Steer compost 2015 | ecosystem: Environmental > Terrestrial > Soil > Agricultural land | place: USA: Utah... | reverse complement strand
GCGACGTCGCCCCGTACGAAGCGGTAGCGTGCACCGTCGCGGAACCCGGCCAGGTTCGCCGGGTTCGCCGCATACGTCACGAGGTCGAGGTTCACGATCCGCCACGTCGGCCGCTCCTTCGCCAGGAGCCGGACGAGGTTGCTGCCGATGAAGCCGAGGCCGCCGGTGACGAGGATCTTCACGTGAATACGAGTTCGGTCAGCTCCACGAGCCGGGGCAGCGCCCGGTCCTTCGGTGAGAGGATCGCCTGCTCGGGCTCCACGGGCCATGCGATCCCGAGCGCCGGGTCGTTCCAGAGCAGCCCACGCTCGAGTTCGGGCGCATAGACATCGGTCAGCTTGTAGAGGACCTCGGTATCGGGCTCGAGCGTGCAGAACCCGTGCGCGAAGCCGACGGGGATGTAGAGCTGGTTCCATGCCTCGGCGCTCAGTTCGACGGCGACGTGCCGCCCGAAGCTCGGCGAGTCCGGCCTCAGGTCGACCGCGACGTCCAGGACCCTGCCGCGGATGACGCGGACCAGCTTGCCCTGCGCCCGGGGCGCGATCTGGAAGTGCAGCCCGCGGACCGTGCCCGCGTGCTTCGAGTACGAGTGGTTCTCCTGCACGAAGTCGCACGCGATCCCCGCGTCGTGGAAGGCGTCGCGCGCGTAGACCTCGGAGAGGAAGCCGCGCTCGTCCACGTGGCGTGTAGGGACGAGGAGCTTCACGTCCGGGATCTCGGTGCTCAGGACTTTCAGGCTCATCTCGTCGTGGCCGCTGCGCTCGCCTCGCCCACGCCGGCCAGCGCGAGGCGGGAGCTTCGGACGAGCACGCTTGCCCGATGCAAGCTCTCGAAGGTGCCGGCATCGGTCCACCACCCGTCGAGGAACTCGCAGTGCAGCTCGCCCCATTCGAGGTAGCGGTTGTTCACATCCGTGATCTCGAGCTCGCCGCGCGCCGACGGCTCGAGCGTGCGCACGATGTCGAACACGCGCGCGTCGTAGAGGTAAACGCCCGTGACCGCGTAACGTGACGGCGGGACGCGCGGCTTCTCGACGATCCGGACGATACGGTCGCCGTCCAGCTCGGCGACGCCGAACCGCTCCGGGTCATCGACCTCCTTGAGCAGGATCGTCGCGCCGGTGCCCCGCTCCTGGTACCGGCGGATCGGGCCGGCGAGCGAGTCTTCGAAGAGGTTGTCGCCCAGGATGACGACGATGGGCTCGCCATCCGCGAAGTGCTCCGCCAGCGAGAGCGCCTCGGCGATCCCGCCCTCGCCCTCCTGGTAGGTGTAGTTCAGGTGCTTCAGCCCGAACTGGCGGCCGTTGCCCAGGAGCCGCAGGAAGTCGCCCGCGTGCGCGCCGCCCGTGACGATCAGGATGTCCTCGATCCCGGCTTCGACCAGCTTCTCAATCGGGTACGAGATCATCGGCCGGTCGTAGACGGGGAGGAGGTGCTTGTTCGTGACCAGCGTCAGCGGGCGGAGGCGAGTGCCGAGCCCGCCCGCCAGGACGACGCCTTTCATCGGGGACGACTCCTTGCAAGGGACCGAACGGCGTCAGGACCGTAGTGGAGATGATAGGAATTGGCCCGCGGGCCGGCAAGCGTGGGCCTCACCGCTGTCGGCCCGGCGGCGGGGTGATGGATCGGGCGCTGGACGGTCGGAGTCGTCGCCGCCGGACCGGGGGGATCCGTCGCCCCACGGTCGGGAGCCGTCGCCGCCGGGCTGGCGCGTCGGCCGCCGCGCAGCCTAAAGTTATCGCGTGGTCCTGCCGATCTTGCGATCAGGGTCACAAGGAGGAAACGGTATGTCGATTCATGAGATCAGGCCGGACCCGCCCCGATCCGTGCCTGAACCCGCGAGCCGGGCGACGGAATCGGACCGGGTCGCAGGAGTCCAGCCGGCGAGGCGGGTTGAACGGACGGATCGCATCGAGATCTCCCAGGATGCCCGGCGCCTGGCCGAGGCGACGGCATCGGACGGACCCGATCAGGCAGTGGACGGACTCGCGCCGGAGCGCGTGGCCGAGATCCGTGAGCGGATCCGCAGCGGCTTCTACGACTCGCCCGCCGTCGCGGAGCGGGTCGCCCGGCGCATGATCGAATGGGGCGACATCCGCGCGGGCGGAGCACCAGCAGGAGTGGATGAGCGTTTATGAAGTTCCTGGTTGTGGACGATTCGGTCACGATGCGCCGGATCATCATCAATTCCCTGAACCGAATCGGTTACACGGATTGCATCGAGGCCGCGGACGGCGCCGAGGCGCTCGATCGGTTCGACGCGAGCGTCGACTTCATCATCACGGACTGGAACATGCCGACCGTCGGCGGGCTCGAGATGGTGCGCCGGCTGCGTGAGCGGGAAGACGGAGGGCGGGTCCGCATCATCATGGTCACGACGCGCGCCAGCCGTGACGACATCGTCGCTGCGGCGCAGGCAGGGGTCAACAACTACGTGGTCAAACCGTTCACGCCCCAGGTCCTGAAGGAGAAGATCGATCAGGTCCTGGCCGCGACGTCCAGGGCGGATTAATGGAAACGAGACGACTCACGGAGGACCTGCTCTCCGAGTCCGAAGCGACGCTGCGCATGATGGATGCGCTCCTGGAGGAGCTCGGCGGGACAGAGGCTCCGCGCAACGACGTCATGGAGCCGACCGTCTACCTGCGAGCGCTACAGGAGACCGTCGCGGATCCGGAACGGATCGCGCTGCTCTCGAACGCGTTCTTCCGGGTCCACGTCGCGATCATCGGCACGCTCGAGGCGTTGCGTCGCTCGCGCGGGGTGCTGGAGCGGACGACGACCGAGCGGGTCCAGCGCACGCAGCTCAAGCTTCGCGAGGTCACGTCGACGACCGAGTCTGCCGCGACCGACATGCTGGACGGGCTCGACCGCGCGCTCCAACTCATTGATCGGCTGGATTCGCTCGCGCAGGGTGACGCCGACGGCGCGGGCCGGAAGGGCGACGGCGGGGAAAGTGGTCAGACAGAGGACGAGGGCGCCCGGATCCGGGCCGAGCTTCGGCAGGAGCTCTTCACTCTCATCACCTGCCTCCAGTTCCAGGACATCACCGCGCAGCAGCTGAGTTGGGCGTCCGCCGTGCTCGCGGACGTCGAGGAGCGGCTCGAGAAGATCACGCGTCTCTTCAACGCCGGGTTTTCGAATGGCGACGAGTCGGCCGAGGGCGACGCGGGCGGCGGCAAGGACGACGAGTCGCTCATCGCGTCGGCCGATCCGTCGGCCTCGATGCTCGACGCGGGCAGCCGGCAGGCGCTCGTCGACGAGATCTTCGGCGGCGGGGGTGGGACGGCGGGTTAGGGCGGCGCACCCCGGGGCCCCGGTCGGCGCGGAGCGGGCAGCGCGAATCGAACCGTGAGCCGTACGCCGTCCGGACCCGGCTCGAGCCGCAGCCGGGCGGGCTCGTAAGGCACGTTCGGCGCGGAGTCCTCGGGCCGGAGGTCGAGCGCGAAGAGGACGATGCTCGCAGCGAGCCCGGCCTGGCCCGCGATCAACCCGAACCTCGAGCGACGGTCCAGGCGGTCGCCCTCCTCCTGTAGACGAGCGAGCTCCGGATCTGCGTAGCCGCCGGCGCCGTTCCTCGCCGCGCACCGCCCGGGCTCGCGGGCGCAGATCTCATCCATCCGGTCATAGCGGTCGTTCGCGCGTTCGGACGCCGAGAGTCCGTAAGCCGCCGCGCCGAGCGCTGCCGTGAGCGTCGACCACTTCGCGATGCGGAGCGGATGCCAACCGCCCGCGATCGCCGGCTCGACCCCGCGCGTCGCCGTCCTCCGGACCCTCATCGGGCCCCGCGTCTCGCGTGGATCCGGCTCCGCCCACCGATCCCGGTGCCACGGCGTGGCCGGTTCCGCCCACCACTCCCGGGGCTCGTACGTGGCTGGTGGCGCCCGCCGCTCAGGCGGCAGGTGCGCGTCGTGTGCCGCCCACCGCTCCCGGTGCCCCTGCGCGGCCGTCTGCGCCGGACAGACCGCGTCGGCCAGCGCGCCGACGAGCGCGAGCGCGACGATCCGTCCGGCGCGCCTCACCGGACCCCCACCAGTTTGACGACCGTGCCCCGGAGCAGCGGGACGTAGATCGCGTCCGTTGCTACGGTCACCGGCGCGGCGATCGAGTCGTCGAGTCGAACCCGCCAACGCACGGACCCGTCGGGCTCGAGCGCGACGAGCTCGCCGTCCAGCCGCCCGACCAGTAGGGCTCCGCCTGCGACCGCGAGCGAAGCGCGCGCCGCGCCGCCGAGCGCCGCGACCCTGTACGGTTCGCCGGCCCGGCCGGCGGGGACGCGCCAGACCTCCGCCGCGCTGGTCAGGACGTACGCCTCGCCGGTCTCGGACACGACGGGCGCGGCGAGGATCGGAGCGCCGAGAGCGTGCCGGCCGATGACGACGTCGGCGGCGGGGTCGTAGGCCAGAAGCTCGCCGGAATGGAGCGGGACGAGGATGTCCGGGCCGTGGACGGCGAGGCCCGAGGAGACGGGGGTCGGGAGCCCGAGCCGCGCGGCCGCCCGGCCCGTCGCCGGGTCGAGCGCGTAGAGCGTGTCCGCGCGGGTCGCGACCCAGAGCGCTCCGGCGTGTACGAGCGGCGGCGCCGCGGCGGCGGCCGTGAGCGTGGTCTCCCAGATCAGGGCGCCGGTCCGGACATCGAGCGCTTGGACGGCGCCCGTCGTCGTCGCGAAAAATGCGGTGCCGCCGGCCACCGCGGGCGGGTGCACGACCGCGCCGACCTCTCGGGCCCAGCTCACGCCGCCGTCGCGGAACCGGAGCCCGAACGCCCGGCCCCGATCCCGTTCCGAGGCGGTGAGGAGCCACTCCCCGCCGCGGACGAGGCCGGCCCGGACCGAGCCGCCCACGCCGCGGCGCCAGGCCCGTTCGCCGGTCGCGGCCTCGAGCGCGACGACCCTGCCGCCGCCCGTCGCGGCGACCACGATGCCGTCCTCGACCAGGAGCGGGGAGAGGATGCTCGGCCCGATGCGGCGCCGCCAGGCCGTGTCGACCGAATCCGCGAGCACAGGACCCGCGCCCGGTGCGGAGGGCGGCGCGGGGGCCGGCGCGGCAGGGCCCGCGCTCGACGCGAGGTGGCCAGGGCCCGAAGAACAGCCGGATACGACGACGGCGAACACGAGCGGGCCGACCAAATTGACACGTTCCCGTGCCCTGTCTACCTTTCGGACCCGTTTCATGCGGGTCGGCGCGGGCCTCGCGCCGTTGCCTCCACACGCGAGATCGAACGTATGGCCGTGGTCAGCGAGATTCATCACCTGGATCGTCACGTCGGCGAGACCGTCACGGTGCGCGGATGGGTCCAGACCACCCGCACGCACGGCAGGGTCACGTTCCTCGTCGTCCGGGACGGGACCGGCATCGTGCAGGGCGTGATCCTGCAAAAAGAGGTCCCCGAAGAGGTCTGGTCCACGTTCCACTCGCTGACGCTCGAGACGAGTGTGGCCGTCACGGGCGAGGTCCGGGCCGACGCGCGTGCGCCGGGAGGGCACGAGCTGATCGTCCGCGAGATCCGGGTCGTCGGCGCGAGCGAGGACTACCCGATCCAGCCGAAGGAGCACGGCGTCGACTTCCTCCTCGACCACCGCCACCTCTGGCTCCGGTCGCGCCAGCAGCGCGCGATCCTCCGGGTCCGGAACGAGCTCGAGATGGCGACGATGGACTTCTACTACGAGCGCGGTTTCGTCCGGATCGACACGCCGATCCTGACCGGTGCGATCGGCGAGGGCGGCGCGGCCCTCTTCGGCCTGGACTACTTCGGGGAGCGGGCCTACCTCGCGCAGACCGGGCAGCTCTACCTGGAGGCCGCGGCCGCCGCGCTCGGCAAGGTCTACTCGTTCGGGCCCACGTTCCGGGCCGAGAAGTCCAAGACCCGCCGGCACCTGACCGAGTTCTGGATGATCGAGCCCGAGGTCGCGTGGTACGACTCCGAGGACAACATGCGCCTCCAGGAGGCGTACGTCTGCTACCTCGTCGAGCGCGCGCTCGAACGGTGCGGCGAGGAGCTCGAGGTCCTGGAGCGGGACACGACGAAGCTCGAGAACGTGACCGGGCCGTTCCCGCGCATCTCGTACACGGAGGCGGTCGAGCGGCTGCAGGCGAAGGGAAGCGACATCCAGTGGGGGATGGACCTGGGCGCGCCCGACGAGACGATGATCGCCGAGGACTACGACCGGCCCGTCTTCATCTACAATTACCCCAAGGAGGCGAAGGCCTTCTACATGAAGGAGAATCCGGAGGACCCGCGGACCGTCCTCTGCGATGACCTGATCGCGCCCGAGGGGTACGGCGAGATCATCGGCGGCAGCCAGCGCGAAGACGACCACGACAAGCTCCTCGCCCGCATCCGCGAGGAGGGGTTGCCCGAAGCGTCGTACGCCTGGTACCTCGACCTCCGGAAATACGGCACGTTCCCGCACTCCGGGTTCGGACTCGGCCTGGAACGGACGCTCGCCTGGATCTGCGGACGCCCGCATATCCGAGAGATGATCCCGTTCCCGAGGATGCTGCACAGGATCTACCCGTAGGTTTGCGATCGGGAGGGCCTTCGCACACGTACGCGGGTGCGGCGAAGGCGGGTGGCGGGGAGCGGATGAACGAAGTCGACGTACCGTCGAGCGGACCACGGGTCCAGCTCGTACAGCCCAGGCTGGGCGAGGCCGAGTTCGAGGCGATCGGCCGCATCGTCTACGAGATCGCCGGGATCGACCTGTACCGCGGCAAGGAGGCGCTCGTCCGGAACCGGCTCGTCCATCGGCTCCGTGCACTCGGACTCGAGCGGTTCGACGAGTACGTCGCCCGGCTCGAGGCCGACACGACCGGCGCCGAGCTCTCGGAGCTGATCGACGCGATCACGACGAACGAGACGAGCTTCTTCCGCGAGCCCCAGCACTTCGAGTTCCTGCAGCAGACCGTCCTCCCGGAGCTGCGGCGCCGCGGCCGTCCGATCCGGATCTGGAGCGCGGGGTGCTCGACCGGAGAGGAGCCGTACACGACCGCGATCGTGCTCCGCGAGGCGATCCCGCCGGACGACCCCCTCGACCCCCGGATCCTCGCGACCGACATCTCGAGAAGGGTGCTCGGCGTGGCACGGAGCGCCGTGTACAGCGAGGATGGGGTGAGCCGGGTGCCGAAGCACCTCCGGCACCGCTACTTCCGACGCGTCGGCACGGCGGAGGAGCGGAAGTACGCGGTCGTCGAGACCGTTCGGCGCATGGTCCGGGTCGCGCGACTGAACCTCTTCGACCCGTGGCCGATGCGCGGGCCGTTCGACGTCGTGCTCTGCCGGAACGTCATGATCTACTTCGACCGGGCGAAGCAGGAGCAGCTGGTCCGGCGGTTCTGGGAGATCATCGCACCGGGCGGATACCTCTTCGTCGGACACGCGGAGAGCCTGGGCCCGCTCGCCCACGCGTTCCGATACGTGCGACCCGCGATCTACAGGAAGTCGGAGTAAGGCCATCGCCCGGCTGGGGCGGGCGACGGCACACCAGCCCCGGAGTCTGCGACGTGATCCGTGTTCTGATCGTGGATGACTCGGCCTTCGTCCGGAAGGTCCTGACCGAAGGACTTTCCCGGTACGCCGACATCCAGGTCGTGGGCTCGGCGATGGATCCCTACATCGCGAGGAGGAAGATCGCCGAGTTGAGACCGGACGTCATCACGCTCGACATCGAGATGCCGAGGATGGACGGGCTCTCGTTCCTCGAGAAGCTGATGCGCCACTACCCGGTCCCCGTCGTCATCGTCAGTTCGCTCACGCCGGAGAACAGCGAGACCGCGCTCCGTGCGCTCGAACTCGGCGCGGTCGACGTCATCAGGAAGCCCGGCTCGGCGTACTCGGCGCCGGACGTCTCCCGCGAGCTCGTGCACGCGATCCGGGCGGCCGCGGCCGCGAAGCTCCGGCCGGGGAGTCCGGCCGCGCCCCCCGTGCTGCACACGACCCACAAGGTCCAGACCCACAAGGTCGTGGCGATCGGCGCGTCGACCGGCGGGCCGCGCGCGATCGAGACCATCCTGCGAGCGCTCCCGGCCGACTCTCCCGGGATCGTCATCGTCCAGCACATGCCGCAGGAATTCACCGCGGCCTTCGCCGACCGATTGAACCAGCTCTGCTCGATCGAGGTCCGCGAGGCGAGGCATGGCGATCCCGTGGGCCCGGGCGTGGCGCTGATCGCGCCGGGCGACCGGCACATGATCCTCCGATGCGACGGCGCGGGCTACAGCGTCCAGCTCAAGGGCGGGCCGCCGGTCCATTACCAGCGCCCCTCCGTGGATGTGCTCTTCCTCTCCGTCGCGAGGAGCGTCGGGCCGAACGCGGTCGGCGTGCTCCTCACGGGGATGGGCTCGGACGGCGCGCGTGGCCTGAGCGAGATGAAGGCGAAGGGCGCGCACACGATCGTGCAGGATGAGGCGAGCAGCGCCGTCTTCGGGATGCCGAGGGAGGCGATCCGTGCCGGCGCCGCGATGGAGGTGCTCCCGCTCGACGAGATCGCGGGCGCCATCCTCCGGGCGGTCGGTGCCGCCGCGGACGCGCCGCGCTGAATTCCGCCGTGTGAGCCCGGCGTCTTCGCGCGGATCCGCGGCCGTGACGTCGCAAGGGTCCGCCCGGCCGGGGGGCGCGCCCCGCCGGCCGGGCGGCTCACGGCCTGGCGTCAGAACTCGCCCAGGACGAGGTCGTCCTCCTCATCGAAGGGGATCAGCCGCGCGGGATCGGACTCCGGCCCGGATCCGCGACGGTGTCTCCCATCCTTGCCCGCGCCCGCCCGGCGGCGGGCCGCGGCGCTCGTCGTGGCGCCGGCCCGGCCGTCACGGGTCGCGCGGCCCGACTCGCCGTCGCCACCGCCGTTCACGCCGGGCGACGCGGCGCCCGCTCCGTTCACCAGCGCATAGGAGAGCCGGAACGCGCTGACCAGCTCGCGCATCCGTTGCGCCTGGCCGCTCAGCTGCTCGGCCGCACTGGCGCTCTCCTCGGAGCTCGCGGCCGTCTGCTGCGTGACCGCGTTCATCTGCTCGACGGCCACGTTGATCTGGCCCATCCCCTCGTTCTGCTGGTCGCTCGCGGCCGCGATCTCGGCCATGACCTCGCCGACGCGCCCGACCTGATTGGCGATCTCCTCGAGGTTCGCGAGGACCTCGGCGTTCAGCGCGACGCCGTCCTCGACGTTCTTGACGCTCTCCTCGATGAGCTGCGCCGTGTTCCTCGCCGCGTCCGCGCTCCGCATCGCGAGGTTGCGGACCTCCTCGGCGACGACCGCGAAGCCCTTGCCGGCTTCACCGGCCCTCGCCGCCTCGACCGCCGCGTTCAGCGCGAGCAGGTTCGTCTGGAACGCGATCTCATCGATCGTCTTGACGATCCGCGCCGTCCGGTCCGCGCTCGACTTGATCTCCACGATCGCGTCCGAGAGGCGGCGCATGCTCTCGACGCCGCGGTTCGCGCTCGCCCGCGCGCCTTCCGTCAGGCGCCGGGCCTCGTTCGCGTTCGCCGCGTTCTGGCGCGTCATGCTGCTCAGCTCCTGGAGGCTGCTCGAGACCTCCTCCAACGAGCTGGCCTGCTCGGCCGCGTTGTCCGCCAGCGCCTGGCTGCTGCGGCTGACCTGGCCCGACGCGCTCGCGACCTGGTCGGACGAGACCGCGACCTCCGCGAGCGCTGCTTCCAGCTGCGCGGCCGCGGTGTTGATCGAGTCCTTGATGCGCTGGAACTCGCCCTGGTACTCGCCGTCCATCCGCGCGGTCAGGTCTTGCTTCGCGATGCGTTCCAGGACCACCGAGGCTTCGTTGATCGGTTCGACGACCGCATCGAGCGAGGCGTTCAGCCCCTCGATGAGTTCACGGTAGGCGCCGTCGAAACGGGCCGGGTCGGCCCGCTCGTGGAGCCGGCCGGCGCGGGCGGCGTGGGTCAGCCGTACGGCCTCCGCGGTCACGCCCTGCAGCGCCTCGGCGATCCTGCGCAGCGACGGGGTGAGTTCGTCGCCCTCATCGAGCTCCCGATCCTCGAACCGCAGGTCGCCCTCCGCGAAGCGGTGCAGCGCGCCGGCGACGTTCTTCTGCAAGTCGTCGGCGAAGCGGTCCATCGTCCGGGCGAGCACGCCGATCTCGTCGATCCGGTCATCCATCGCGAGCCGGCCGCTCAGACGGCCCTTGCCCAGCTCCTGGATCATCGAGACGACGCGGGAGACCGGGTTCGCGATCCGGTTCGTGACGTACCATGCGACGGGGACCACGAGCCCGGCCGAGATCAGGAGGATCAGCGTCAGGAAGTGCTGGAGCCGGGTCGCGTGCGCGAACGCCGTCGCCGTCTCCTCGACGAGCAGGACCCCGGCCCGTCCGCCCATGAAGCCACGGTACCAGCTGCCCGCGTCGGCCGCGGGTGTGAGCGGCGCGTACGCGACGAGCTGGTCCCGATCGCCCAGGATCGGCTCGATCGTGTACCCGGTACGCCCCTGCGAGAGCGCGGCCAGCGCGGTGCTCCCGGCCACGCTCGAGGCGTGGACGTCCGCAGGGTTCGTCGAGCCGAGGACCAGTCCATCCGGGCCGATGATGTAGGCCCGGACCGACGCCGCGCCCTGACGGTCGTGGAAGTAGTCCTCGATGTAGCGCAGCACGCTCGCGGTTACCTGGCCCCAGTCCAGCTCGGCGACGACGACGCCGACGTTCTGACCTGCGAGCGTGCGGACCGCATCGCTGATCCGCACCCGCAGCAGGCCGTGCGGGTCCCGCTCGACCGTGCCCAGGTACGTCGGCGAATCCTCGTCCAGGCCGGCCTGGAACCACTCGGCCCCCGCCGCGTCGCGGTCCGCGGTCACGAACGCGTCGTCGTCGCTCGCGACCACGAGGTTGCCCTCCGCGTCGTAGACCAGCAGCGACCGGATCAGGTCGGACCGGCGCGTGACCTCGCTCAGCGTCGCACGCGCCGAGGCGGTGTCCATCATGCCGAGCGCGGCCATGACCAGCTCGGGGTTGTTGCCCAGGATCTGGACGTCGAACGAACGTTCGTAGATGATCCGGTCGAGCCAGCTCGCCGCCTGGTCCGCGACCAGCGCACGGTCCCGGCCCGCCTGCTCCCGGATCGTGCCGCGCATGTTGTAGAGCGCGGTCACGCTCGACGCGAAGAGCGGCACGATCGCGATCGCGAGGAACGTGAGGAGCAGCTTCAGCCGCAGGCTCTGTTTCAGCAGTGTTATCATCGAAGACCCACCCGCTAGTCCTGGCCGTAGGTGATGGGGAGAATGACGCGCGTCCGCACGGCCGTGCCGTTCTTCCGGCCCGGCCTGAACTTCAGCTTCGGCACGATGGATCGCGCCGCGTCCGCGAAGGCCGCGGCCGTCGCGGCGATGACCTCGACCGAGCCCGGCTCGACCGTGCCGTCCGGCGCGACGACGAACTGGACCTGTACCCGCCCGGTGACCCCCGCCGAGCGGAGGTTCGCGGGGTACGACCCGTCGATCAGCGCTCTCGCCTGGCCGGGCGAGGCCAGCGTCGGCAGTGTGGTGAGCTGATCGGTCGTGTAGATGACGTCCTCCTGCGCCCAGGCCTCGGGCGCGGCCAGCGCGAGGGCCGCCCCGGTCAGGAGCAAGAGGAGCATCGCCCGCACCGTTCGATCACGAAGATTCCTCCACACACCCATCGATCCCTTCCTCCAGTTCAGTCGAGAACACTTGCACCTCTGGCCGGGCTCCCGTCGGGCGCCCGGTCCGGTTCCGTGTGGTCGCGTCAATCCGCGTCCGCCTCGAGCTCGGACCGCGTTATCTGCAGCAGCACGACCTCCTGCTTCGAGAGCACCTGGTCGATGTCGAGGAGGAGCTGGACCCGTCCCGCCGTCTTCGCGATCCCGAGCAGGAACTCCGTGCTGCCGTCCGCGCCGAGGTGAGGCGGGTCTTCGATCGCGTCCGGGGCGATGTCGAGGACCTCCGAGACCCGGTCCACGATCAGCGCGGTCTGGACGTCCATGACCTGGATCACGATCATGCACTGCTCGGGACCGCCGTCGAGCGGGTCCATCCCGAGCTTCGACCTCAGGTCGACGACGGGGATGACCCGGCCCCGCAGGTTGATCACGCCCCGGACGAACGCCGGCGTCCGCGGCACCCTCGTGATCGGGAGCATCCGGATGATCTCCTGGACCTTGAGGATCTCGACGCCGTACTCTTCGTCCGCGAGCGAGAAGGTCAGGTACTTCCCGGCATGCCTTGCCGCAGCGACCGCGGCCCCCGTCTCCTGGACTCCCTCGTTCATTGCCTACTCACACGATTGGATGCGACTGTTGCGCCCCGACCGCTCGCCTCACGCGACCGGGCGCAGGCCACGGCCGGCGCCGCCTTGGCGGGCGAGCGCGATGATCTGGGCCGGGTCCAGGATCAGGCCGACCCGGCCGTCCCCCAGGATCGCGGCGCCCGAGATCCCCTGGACCTGGCCGATCGCTTCGCCCAGAGGCTTCGCGACGACCTGATGCTGGGCCAGGAGCTCGTCGACCAGGAGCGCGCACCGACGCTCGCCGCTGCCGATGACGACGAGCAGGCCCTCCGTCGGATCGGTCACCGCGCCGGGCGTCGAGAAGAGGCGGTGCAGACGCACGACCGGGAGGAGCGCGTCGCGAAAGAGCACCAGTTCGCCGCGCCCGGCGACCGTCGAGAGCGCGCTGCGGGTCGGCCGGAAACTCATCTGGATGCTGATCGTCGGGATGATGTAGCGCTCCTCGCCGACGCCGACGAGCATCCCATCCGTCAGCGCAAGCGTGAGCGGGACGCGGAGCGCGAAGGTCGAGCCGCGGCCCGGGACCGATGAAATGTCGATCCGGCCGCCCAGCGCTTCGATGTTCCGACGCACGACGTCCATCCCGACGCCCCGCCCGGAGACGTCCGTGAGCGTGTCGGCCGTCGAGAAGCCGGGCGCGAAGATCAGCTCGAAGACGTCCGAGTCCGACAGCCCGCGGTCCGTCTCGATCAGCCCCCGCGCGATCGCCTTCCGCGCGATCTTCTCCCGGTCCAGCCCGCGCCCGTCGTCCGACAGCTCGATGACGACGTTGCCCTGGGCGTGGTACGCCGAGAGCCGGACGACCCCGCGACGCGGCTTGCCCAGCGCCTCCCGCTCGTCCGGCGGCTCGATCCCGTGGTCGACCGCGTTCCGGATCATGTGGACCAGCGGATCGGTGATGAAATCGACCATGTTGCGGTCGATCTCCGTCTCCTCGGCGGAGGTCACGAAGTCGACGAGCTTGCCGCGACGCCGCGCGACATCGCGCGCCAGCCGGGCCATCCGCTGGAACGTCGCCTTGAGCGGGACCATGCGCATCGCGATCGTCAGGTCCTGCAGCTCGCGAAGGATCTTCCCGGCGTGCGATACGTTCCGCGCCGCCACGTCGTGCTGCTGGACGTCCTGGACGATCATCGAGTGCGCGATGACGAGCTCACCGACCATGTCGACCAGCGAATCGAGACGGTCCATCCGGACCCGGACCCAGGAGCTGCTGCCGCGCCGCCGCCCGCGGTCCCGGCCGTTACGGCCGTCGGGGGCGCCGTCGTCGGCACGGCCGCCGTCGTCCCCGCCCGCGCCGCGGTCGCCATCGCCGTCGACACCAGCGGTGCCGCCGCCGACGACGCGGACCGCGTCGGCGTCGTCGCCCGCGGCGAGAACGCCGCCGCCCTCGCCGACACCGCCATGGTCGTCAGTCTCTCTGGTTTCACTGGTGTCGACGATGTCGAGGCCGGCGAATTCCGGGGCGATGGCGCTGCCCTCGACGGCGTCCGGGCCGTCGCCGGCGCTCTGGAGCTCGCGGAGCAGGACGTCGTAGTCCGACGGGACCGAAATGCGCCCGCTCTCGAGCGCGTCCTCGACCGAGGAGATGAGCGCGCCGAGGACGTCGACGGACCGGAACGCGAGTTCGGCCGACGCGCCGCCGAAGCGCAGCTCCCCGTCGCGGACCCGGCTGAGGAGCGACTCCGCCCAGTGCGCGAGCTCCGTCACCTCGTGGAGGTCCAGGAAGCCCGATGTGCCCTTGATCGTGTGGAACGCGCGGAAGACGGTGTTGCAGGATTCGGAATCGTCCGGATCGGACTCGAGCCGGAGGAGGGCCGCTTCCGCCTGCTCCAGGAAGCCACGGCTCTCATCGATGAAATACTGGACCATCTCCGGCTCGAAGTCGAACCGGAAGGGCCGCGAGCGGGGCCGCGACCCGATCGTCTCCATGATCCGCTCGAGCAGCGAGCCGATCTCGGCGAGCGCGGACCCGGGGTCCGGGGCGCAGCCCTCGATCAGGCCATCCAGGAGACGGACCGCGTCCGCGACGAGTCGGCGGACGGTCGAATCCGCGGGCTCGTCGCCCGCCACCTGCACCAGTGCGTTTCGGACGACCTCCAGCTCGGCGACATCGGTCGCGTCGAGCTGTACCAGGAGCGCTGCAGCACCATCCAGGGAGAGCGAGTCCCCGTTCGCTCTCCCCACACTCTGCGCTTCGTCGTTCAACACCGAACCTCTGAGCCTACGACTGCTATCGGGTTTGCCGCGGAGTATCGGCAGGGAGGGGGAGAGACTTGAGGGCGAGAGCCCCGGAGCGGTCCGGCAAGGGTGGGGTGAGGATCCGAGGTTGGGACGGGCGCGGGCGCCGGCCCGCTCACGGCGCACGCCGGGTGCGGTGCCCCGGACCCCGAGCGGCGCCGTACGCCGCGATCCCGGCCTACGCGCCCTGCTCGCCCGTCCCGCTCTTCTCGCGGCGCTTCGCTTCTTCCCAGAGGCGGTCGAGCTCCTCGAGCGTTGCCTCACCAAGCGTGATGCCCCGCTCTCCGGCGAGGCGCTCGAGGGTCTCGAAGCGACGGGAGAATTTCTGGTTCGCGTTGTGCAGCGCGTTGAGCGCGTGAGCGCCGGCGAGACGTGTGAGGTTGACGACGGCGAAGAGGAGGTCGCCGAGCTCCTCCTCGAGTGCGGGCGAGGGCTCGGCCTCGAGCGCCTGGCGGACCTCTTCGAGCTCTTCGGCGACCTTTTCGAAAGCGCCCCGTGCGTCCGCCCAGTCGAAGCCGATGGCGCTCACACGTTCCTGAATACGGTGGGCGCGCGCCAGCGGCTCGAGCCCGCGCGCGATCCCGTGGAGGATCGAGTGCTCTCCGCGCTCCTTCGCCTTGAGCGTCTCCCAGTCCTCCGGCTCGCCCTCGCCGTAGAGATGAGGGTGCCGCCGGCGCATCTTCGTTTCGAGGCGCCGGACGACGGTCTCGGCATCGAACGCCCGCCGCTCCTCGGCGAGGACGATCTGGAACGCAAGGTTGAGGAGGAGGTCGCCGAGTTCGGAGGCGAGCTCCTCGTCGTCGCCCTCGGCCACGGCTTCCGCGACCTCTGAAGCCTCCTCGAGGAGGTAGGGCAGGAGCGACCGGGGCGTCTGTGCCGCGTCCCACGGGCACCGCGTCCGCAGGAACCGGACGAGGTCCAGGGCCCGGTCGAGGCGCGGTGGGTCGGTACGGTCCCCGGTGGCGCGGCCGAGGCCTTCGCCGGCCGGGTCGAGGGGGGCCGGCGCCATGCGGTCTGCTTCGTCGCGGGCCGGTCCATCGTGTTCCGGCATGTTGCCGACAGGGGTTCGGGGCTCCGGCGGAATGGGTCCTCCACACACGGGTCGTCTTGCACTAACTTCAAGGTGGATCTATACTACGCGACCTTTGACGACCATGTCAATTCGACCGGATACACGCGCGTGGATCGAGCTGGACCTCGATGCGTTGCGCGCAAATTTCGACACCATTCGCCGAGTCGTCGGCCCGCGGGTCGGTGTCATCGCGATGGTCAAAGGCGATGGTTACGGTCTCGGCGCCACGAGGGTCGTCCGTGCGCTCGAGCCGCTCGAGCCGTGGGGCTACGGCGTCGGGAGCGCGGAGGAGGGCGCGGCGCTCCGCGCGCTCGGCGTCCAGCGCCCGATCCTGGTGTTCTGCCCGCTGCCCACGTCGGCAGACGCCGCGATCGCGGCGGAGGCCCGCCTGACGCCCGCCCTTTCGGATCTGGACTCGCTCGATCGCTGGACCGAGGCCGTTGCACGGGTCCCGGGCGGCGGTGAGTTCCACGTCGAGGTGGACACGGGGATGGGGCGTTGCGGCTTCGACTGGAGAGAGACATCCCGTTGGGCGGACGCTGTCCGGCGGCGGGCCGGGGCGGGTCTGCGGTGGACCGGCGTCTTCACGCACTTCCACAGCGCGGATGCGCCGGACCGCACGGCGGCGATGAGGCAGTGGGAGCGGTTCCAGGACGCGCTCGCCCAGCTCCCGGTCTCCCGCGAGGATCTCCTGGTCCATGCGTCGAACAGTGCGGCCGCGCTCCGCTTCCCGGAGTTCTCGGCGGACGCGGTCCGGCCCGGGATCTACCTGTACGGCGGCGAGCCGGCGCCGGGCGTGAAGCCGGGCGAGATCCCGGCGCCGAGACCGGTCGTCTCGCTCCGCGCCCGGCTCCTCCTGGTGCGCCAGGTCGCGCCGGGCACGACGGTCGGGTACGGCGGGACGTACGTCGCGCGGCGCTGGGAGCGCTGGGGCACGCTCGGGATCGGGTACGCGGACGGGGTCCGGCGAACGCTCAGTCATCGGGCCGCCGCACTCGTCCGCGGGAAGCGGGTCCGCTTCCTCGGACGGATCTCCATGGGGCTGACGGTGGTAGATCTCACCGACGTGCCCGAGGCGGAGGTCGGCGATGTGGCGACGCTCATCGGGCGGGACGGGGACGCCGAGATCACGGTCGACGAGGTGGCCGCGCACGCGCAGGCGATCAGCTACGAGATCCTGACCGGCCTCTCGCCCGCGCTCCCGCGCATCGAGGGCGAGCGAGGCGAGTCGTGAGGCGAGACGATGCGCGCGCCGACGGCGCGGGGCGGCCGGCGCCGGCCGCCCCGGAGCCGAGGGTCGGGGCGGCCGCGTCGGCGCACGACCTCGAGCGCGTCGCGCGCGAGGCGAGGAGCAGGGCGTATGCTCCGTACTCGGGGTTCCGGGTCGGGGCCGCGCTGGAGGCCGAGTCGGGCGCGGTCTACGCGGGTTGCAACGTCGAGAACGCGTCGTACCCCGTGACGCTCTGCGCGGAGCGCGCCGCGCTCGGCGCCGCGGTCGCGGCGGGCGAGCGGCGGTTCAGGCGGCTCGTCCTGGTGACCGGGTCGCCGGAGCCGGTCCCTCCGTGCGGATTCTGCCGCCAGGCGCTGGCCGAGTTCTCGCCCGCGCTGGAGGTCGTATCCCTTGGAGCCGGTGACGCTCGCAAGGTCTGGTCGCTGTCCGTCCTCCTGCCGGAGGCGTTCATCTTCCCTCGTCGTGAGACGGCCGCCTCGGAGGAGGCGGATCTTTGAAGGGTCGCGGATGCACAGGAAGCTGACAACCATCGTTCTGGCGGCGGCCGCGCTGGCCGGGTGCGGCGAAGAGGGGCCGGTCGGCCTGGACGGGCTGGTCCCCGACGACGTGGTCCAGACCGTCGAGATCGTGCTCGACGCCGACGTGTTCATCGAGAAGGACACGACGCTGGGCGGGTACAGCCGCCCGGCGCTGGCGGGGTACGTCGTCATCGCCGACGCGTACGGCGGCGCGCTCGACGCGAACGCCCTGACCCGGTTCCGGCTGCCGCCCTCGAGCATCAACTACGTCGACACCGAGGGCGCCACCAAGCAGGACACCATGCCGACGCTGATCGGCGGCCGGGTCATCGCCCGGATCGACACGACGCTCGCGCGGCCCTCGGGCCCGGTCCAGGTCGCGCTCTACCGGACGACGGAGGAGTGGGACCCGATCTCGGCGGGGTGGGAGATGCGGGTCGACACGCCCGGCGTCCGGATCCCGTGGACCGAGCCCGGCGGCACGCGCGGCGAGCTCGTCGACGTCGCCACGCTCGAGCCCGATGCCGATTCGCTCGTCTTCCAGGTCGACTCGGTCACGATCAACCTCTGGGCGGACACGACGGACGCGGGGCGCGGCGCGCTCTTCGTCGGCGAGACGCCGGGCACGCAGCTGAGGCTGAGTTCGTTGAGGCTGCACTTCGACGCGAGGCCGTCGGCCCGGCCGGACACCGTCGTAACGGACAGCGTGGCGCCGACGCGCACGACCTTCATCTACACGCCGGCGCCGCGGCCCGATGGCACGCTCCTGATCGGCGGGATCCCGGCGTGGCGGTCCTTCCTCCAGCTCAAGGAGCGGCTGGACACGCTCGTCCTGACCGGACCGGGCGGCGAGGAGATCCGGCTCGGGGACGCGACGCTCAACTACGCGGCGCTCCTGCTCCACCCGGTCGAGCCGCAGGCCGGCTTCGCGCCGACCGACTCGGTCCGGCTCAACGTTCGCGCCGCGCTCGGCGGCGGCCAGATCCCGCTCGCCCGGGCGCCGCTCGGTGATCCGTTCGGCCCGACCGTCACGCTCAGCCCGGCCGTCGCCTCGAGCCCCGGCGCGCCGATCGAGCTGCCGATCTCCCGCGCGCTCGCGATCCTGACGAGCGCCGGCGACGGCGCGGGGATCGAGCGGCCGACGCTCGTGCTCATCGGCGAAGTCGAGGGCGACCAGCTCGGTGTCGCGACGTTCGGCGCGACCATGGCCGGCGCCAGGGCGCCCCAGCTCCGGCTCATCGTATCCACGGTCCGCAAGGCGCAGCTCCCATGAGACGCAGCATCCTCCTCTCGATCATCCTGGTCGCGGCCGGCACGACCTCGGCGGACGCGCAGTCCATCTTCTCGAGCCGGGGGCTCGGCGTCCCGGTCTCGCCGGTCGACGCGCGCGCCCGCGCGCTCGGCGGCATCGGCGTCGGGCTCCTCGGTCGGAACCCGTCGCTCGTGAACCCGGCCGAGGCCGCAGACTACTCCTTCCGCGGCGCGACTGCGGCGCTCCAGTCCACGAACCGCTCCATACAGGTCGACGGCGTCGAGCGTGACGCCGCCGCGAGCCGGTTCCCGCTCGTGCGGATCATCATGCCGCTGCGAGAGCGGATCGTGCTGAGCGCCGGGACCGGCGGGTTCCTCGACCAGTCCTGGTCCGCGTTCCGGGACCGGACCGAAATCATCGGCACCGACACCGTCGCCGTCCGCGACCGGATCGACGCGAACGGCGGGATCGCCGAGGTGCAGATCGGCGCGGCCTACCGCGTCAGCTCCGCACTCGCCCTCGGCCTCGCCGGCGGGCTCTACTCCGGGCGGGTCGACCACGACATCTACAGGCACTTCCTCGAGGACGTGCTCCCGGGCGTCGAGGACATCCGGATCCGCAGCTCCTGGAGCCAGCGCGCGCCCTTCGTGACCGTCGGGCTGCGCTGGGATCCCGCGTCCGTCCTCCGCTTCGGCGGGAGCTTCACCTGGGCCGGCGAGCTGCGCGGGACCGCGGACGACCCGGGCACGAGCGACTTCGTCATCGAACTCCCGCTCGAGGCCGCCGCCGGTGCGAGCGCGATCCTCTCGCCGGGACTCCTCGGGACGGTCGGCGCACGCTGGGCCGGGTGGAGCCGAACGGCCGGCGCGTTCCCGTCCGATGACGCGCCTGCCGATACCTGGCAGTTCGGAGCCGGAATCGAATGGGAAGGCAGACCCGGCAGCGCACGCACCTTCCCGATCCGGGTCGGGTACCACTACAACCAGTATCCGTTCCGCATCGAGGGCGTGACGCCCACGGAGAAGGCCGTCGCCCTCGGCATCGGCGCCCGGTTCGTGCCGACCGATGCCGGACCGCTCGCGTCGATGGATGCCGCACTCGAACGCGGGAGCCGGGACGCGCCAGGGAGCGGGCTCGGCGAGAAATTCTGGCGCTTCACCGTCTCCCTCGCACTCTTCGGGCTGTAGAGCGCGATATGTCTGGACACCAAGAACGGGCTGCCGTGCCCATGCCAGCGACCCGGTCCGATATGGACTCGCCCGCCGCGAGCCAGGACCTTGACCGACCGAAGCGCGCGTACGTCGAGACGTACGGGTGCCAGATGAACGTTGCGGACGGCGAGCTCATGCAGGGGATCCTCGCGGCGCGCGGGTACGAGCTCGTCGATACGCCTGAGGAGGCGGACGTCATCCTGGTCAACACCTGCGCGATCCGTGACCATGCGGAGCAGCGCGTGCTGGGCCGGGTCGCGCAGCTCAACGGGCTGAAGCGGGAGCGCCCCGGGCTCGTGATCGGGGTGACCGGGTGCATGGCGCAGCGGATGGGCGAGACGCTGCTCGACAAGGCGCCGTACGTGGACCTGGTCATGGGGCCGGACGGCTACCGTCGCCTCCCCGAAGCCCTTGCCGGGATCGAGGGCGCGCGGGAGGCCCCGTCGTCCGGAACGCGTCGCGCGCTCCCGGTCCTGGGAGCGGTCCTGGCCGCCCCGGGCGCCAGTATCGGCGCGCCGGCCCCCGCGCCCGCGTCGGCGGCCCCTGAGGTCGGACCCGGTCGCGGCCGCCTCGCCATCCTGGACTTCGAGCCGCATGAGGACTACGAAGGCCTCGAGATCCGGCGAGGCTCGCGCGTCTCCGCGTGGGTGCCGATCCAGCGCGGGTGCAACTACCGCTGCACGTACTGCATCGTCCCGTACGTGCGCGGCCCCGAGAAGAATCGTGACCCGGCGCGGATCCTCGACGAGGTCCGCGGGATCGCGGAGCAGGGGATCCCCGAGGTCGTGCTCCTCGGGCAGACGGTCAACTCCTACCGGTATGGAGACTGGGACTTCGCACGGCTGCTCCGCGCCGTCGCCCGCGTCGACGGGATCCGGCGGGTACGCTTCACCTCGCCGCACCCAAACGACGTCACCCCCGCGCTCGTCGAGGTCATGGCCGAGGAGCCGGCCATCTGCAAACAGCTCCACCTCCCGCTCCAGGCCGGGAACGACCGGACGCTCAAGCGGATGCTGCGCCGGTACACCGTGGCGTCGTTCCTGGAGAAGGTCGAGCTGCTGCGCCGGTCGATCCCGTCGATCGCGCTCTCGACGGACATCATCGTCGCCTTCCCGGGCGAGACGGACGAGGAGTTCGAGGACACGCTCGACGTGCTGCGCGAGGTCCGGTTCGACGACGCGTTCCTCTACAAGTATTCGCCCCGGGACGGCACCCCCGCGACCCGGCTCCCTCGCGAGCAGTTCATCCCCGAGGAGGTCGCCCAGGCCCGGCTCGAGCGCGTCATCGAGCTCCAGCGCTCGATCCAGGCGGAGATCAACCGCTCCGAGGTCGGGAAGACCGTCGAGGTCCTGGTCGAGCGGATCGCCCGGAGCGAGGGGGACGTCCTGGGTCGCACGGACTCGAACAAGGTCGTCGCGTTCCCGGGCGACCCGTCCCTCATCGGGACGTTCGCGGAGGTGCGCCTCACCGCGACGACGGGCGCGACCTTCATCGGCGAGCCCGTGGGCTCCGGGGGGCGGGCGCAGGTCGCCTAGCCCGGGCGACGGGCCGGGTGCCGGGTCGAGGGGCGAATGCTCCGCCCCCTGACCCGGGCGACCCTCGCGTTCGCGACCGGGCTCGTCCTCGCGCTGCACTCGGCGCCCGCGGCCGGCGCCGCGCTCCTCGCGGCCGCGCTCGTCTCCCTCACGGCGATGGCCCTGTCCGGCGCCGACCCCGCCGGCGGCATCCCGGGCGTTCCCGATCGCGCTCCCTCTTCCGACGCTCCCGCACCTCCGGCTCGACCCGCGTGCGCGACGTGCCGAGAGTCCGTCCGCGGCCCGGCTCTGACCCGATCGTGGCTCGGCGGGCTCATCGCGCTCGCGGCGTTCGCGGCTGCGGGTGCCGTGACGGGCGTCGCCGCCCGCCGCGAGGCGGCCGCGGATTGCCGTGCCCGGCTCCCCGATGCCGCGCAGATCACCGCGTGGGGCCAGCTGGAGGGCTGGCCCGCGGCGGGCGGCTCCGTCCCGGTCCGCCTCGGCGGGACCGTACGCCTCGGGCCGGCCGCCGGGGGTGGGGCCCCGGCGGCGGGGTCGGCGCGAGCGGGCGACGGACTCCGGATCGAGTGCCGGGGCCGGGTCCGCGCGCGCCTGAGCGCGAAGGTGCTCCGGGAGGTTTCCGTTCGATCGGTCGAGCCCGGGGTCCGCCTGGTCCTGCACGGCCGCTGGCGGGCGCACCCCAAATTCGGGCCGTGGCCACGGCGAGCCGAGCGGGCGGGCACCTTCCTCGTCGACTCGGTCGAGGTCGACCGGGACGGCCGCGTCGTGCCGCGGCCCGCCGCCGTCATCGCCGAGCTCCGGGGCGGCGCCGAGGCGAGGATCCGGGCCCTGTTCCCCGGACACGCGCCGCTCGTCGAGGCGCTGGTCCTGGCCCGGACCGACGGGCTGGAGCCCGGGATCCGGGATCGGTTCGCGCGGGCGGGACTCGCGCACGTCCTCGCGATCTCGGGGCTGCACGTCGGGCTCATCGCCGGGACGCTCCTCCTCCTCGCGCGGCTCGCGCGGGCCGGGCTCCGGGCGGCGGGCGGGATCGCGGTCGCGCTGACCGGCGGCTACATCCTCCTCCTCGGCGTGCCCCACGCCGCGGCGCGGGCCTGGCTCCAGCTCTGCTGCTTCCTGGCCGGCCGCGCGCTGCAGCGCCCGTCGGACCGGTTCACGCCCCTGGCCGCGGCCGCGCTCGTGCTCCTGGCCGTCGACCCGCTCGCGATCCTGGACCCGGGCTTCCAGCTCAGCTTCGCCGGGACCGCCGGGATCCTCGCGCTCCGGCGCGCGCTCCTGGACTGGATCCCGGTCCGCGCCGGCCGCTTCCTCCGGGATTCGCTCGCGACGAGCGTCGCGGCGACCCTCGCGACCTCGCCCCTGACGGCGCTCCACTTCGGGCAGGTCGCGCCGATCGGCGTCGTGTCGAACCTGGCCGCGATACCCGTCATCGGCGTGACCATCCCGGCCCTCGCCCTCGCGCTGGCCGTGTCGATCGTCTCGGAGCCGGCGGGGCGGTTCCTGGCGGGCGGCGGCGAGCTGCTCCTCGACCTCCTGGACCACATCGCGCGCGCGGCGGCGGCCGCGCCCTGGGGCAGCCTCTGGGTGCCGCGCGATCAGGTCGTCGGCTGGGCGCTCGCGGCGACGGCTGCGGCGATGCTGACCGCGTGGCTCGCACGGACGACGACGACGGCCGACGGCGCGGCGGCGGACCGGCCCGGGCGACGGATTGCGGAGGCGGCGCCGGGCGCGCGGGTCGGCCACGCCCGGGGCGTGCGCCCGATCGTCCGACGCGCCGCGGGCGCCGCCGTCGCCGCCGCCGTCCTCATCACGTGGCCGCTCCTCGTCGTACGGGCCGAGGGCGGCGTGCTCCGGATCCACGCGATCGATGTGGGCCAGGGCGACGCGCTCGCGATCCGCTCGCCCGCGGGGCGCTGGATCCTCGTGGACACGGGGCCGAGGAGCGACCGGTACGACGCCGGCCGCGCACGGGTGGTGCCGTTCTTGCTACGGCACGGGGTGCGCAGGCTGGAAGCGCTCATCCTGACCCATCCGGACGCCGACCACATCGGTGGGGCGAGGGCCGTGCTGGACGCGTTCGACGTCGGCGCGATCGTGGATCCCGGGGTCCCGGCCGGCAAGACGCTCTATGTCCAGCTCCTCGAGGACGCACGGCGGGAGCGCGTCCGCTGGATCGCGGCACGCCGCGGCCGGACGATCGAGATCGATGGGGTGCGGCTGCGCTTCCTCCACCCCGACGGGCCCTCGCTTGACGGGACCGCGGACGCGAACCACTATTCCGTCGCGTTTCGGCTGGAGTACGGCGACTTCGGGGCGCTTTTCCTGGGCGACATCCCGACGGCCGTCGAGGAGACGCTCGTCGCGAGGTACGGCGACGGACTCGCCGCTGCGGTGCTCAAGGTCGCGCACCACGGGAGCGGGACATCGACGTCCGAAGCGGTCCTCGCCGCCGCGAGGCCCGAAATCGCACTGATCTCGGTCGGCAGGCACAACCGGTACGGCCACCCGCACCCGGCCGTCATCGAACGTCTCGAGGAGAGGGGGATCCGGATCCTGCGGACCGATCGGCACGGCGCCATCCACCTCAGGGCGATGCGGGACGGGCGCCTCTCGGTCGAAACCGAACGATGATCATGAGCCCTCGCGGAACCGCCGCAGGGCGTGAACGAGATCGAAGCGCACAGCGCGGAACTCCAGGGGAGGATGCCATGGGCAGCTCCGTGGTCACGATCGGGCGCCACATCATCGAACAGGAGCGGAAGCACCCCGAGGCGACCGGCGCGTTCAGCAATATTCTGTACGACATCGCGCTCGCCGCGAAGCTCATCAACCGGGAGGTCAACAAGGCCGGGCTCGTCGACATCCTCGGCGCGACCGACGAGACGAACGTCCACGGCGAGCAGAAGAAGAAGCTCGACGTCTACGCCCACGAGGTCATCTTCAAGGCGCTCGACCACGGCGGCTACCTCTGCTGCATGGCCTCGGAGGAGGCGGACGAGATCCTTCCGATACCGGAGCAGTTCCCGGTCGGGAACTACGTCCTCCTCTACGATCCGCTCGACGGGTCGTCGAACATCGAAGCGAACGTCTCGATCGGCACGATCTTCTCCGTGCACCGCAAGGTCTCGAAGTCCGAGCGCGGCGGGCTCGAGGACTGCCTCCAGCCGGGGTTCAAGCAGGTCGCGGCGGGGTACGTCGTCTACGGTTCGTCGACGATGCTCGTCTACACGACCGGGAACGGCGTGCACGGATTCACGCTCGACCCGTCGATCGGCGAGTTCCTCCTCAGCCACCCGAACATCCGGATCCCGGATCCGGGGCAGCGGATCTACAGCTGCAACGAAGGGAACTACGCGTTCTGGTCCGAGGAACAGCGCCGGCTGATCGATCACCTGAAGGGTCTCGACGGGGTCAACACCAAGCCGTTCACCTCGCGCTACATCGGTTCGCTCGTCGCGGACTTCCACCGCACGCTCCTCTACGGCGGGATCTTCATGTACCCTGCCGATGCGAAGAACCCGCGCGGCAAGCTGCGCCTCCTCTATGAGGCCTCGCCGCTCGGCTTCATCTGCGAACAGGCCGGCGGGCTCGCCTCGGACGGCGAGCGGCGGATCCTCGACATCGTGCCCGAGGAGCTACACCAGCGGACTCCGCTCTACATGGGGTCGAAGGAGTACGTCGAGCTCGCCGAGACCTTTCTCAGCGGGCGGCGGAGCGCGGTGACCGCGGTCGCCGAGTAGAGGCCGGCCCTGGTGGGAAACGCACGGCGCGGGCGGCCCCCGCGCTCCGGGGCGCGGGGAGCGCTCATCGCGACGCTCCTCGCCGCGCTCGGGTTCATTGCGGTCGGCTGCGGCGGCGGATCGCCGTCGAGGGTCGAGCCGGACGCCCGGGTGGCCGCCACAGGTCGGACGGGTCAGGCGGGCCCGACGCGCCCGACGGACTCGGCCGGCGCGGCCCCGGACCGCGCCGCGGCACCTTCGCCGGGCGATTCCGTGCCCGGCCCGCTCTGGATCCACGTGCTCCGGGTCACCTCCCGCTCGGGCGGCGGTGACGCGATCCTCGTCGCGGACTCGACGGTCGTCCCGGCCCGGCACGCGTTGATCGACGCCGGCGATGGCGGCGAGGCCGCCGCCGCTCTCGAACGGCTGGGCGTGTCGGCGCTCGACCTCATGGTCCTGACGCACGCCCACCACGACCACTACGGAGGGATGGGCGCCGTCCTGGCCGCGGTTCCGGTCCGTGCCTTCGCGTTCACGGGCCAGCCGCGGACGGCGACGACGTACCGTCGGCTCCTCGAGCGGATCGAGGAGAGCGTGCCCCTCGTCATCGTCGTCGATTCGGTCCGCCGGATCCGCTTCGGCGACGGCGAGGATGCGACGGTGCTGACGTTGATCCCGCCGCTCCCGACCTTCCTGGACTACACCGGCGATGACGGCGTCCGACTGAACGAGGCGTCGCTCGCGGTCCGGGTCGAGCGGGGCGCCTTCGCGTTCCTCACGACGGGCGACGCCGAGATCCGCGCGAACCGCTGGTTCGCCTCGAACTTTGCCGAACTCGTCGACGTCGACGTCCTCAAGCTCGGGCACCACGGGTCGAGCGATGCGACCCAGCCGTTCTGGCTCGACGCGACGACGCCGGCCGTCGCGGTCATCAGCGCGAACGGGACGACGCACCCGTACGCGGCCGTCATTGCGCTGGTCGAGGAACGGGGGGTCGAACTCTTCTGTACGCCGCAGCATGGGGACGTCCGGATCCGTGTCGATCGCGACGGCGGCTACATGGTCCTGACCGATGCGCCGCCCGGCGTACGGTGCGAACCCGGGAGTCGTGCACCATGAGACCCGAACGAGGAGAGCAGCCGCCGGCCGGTTCGACGGTCCACCGTCTGGTCGTGGACCGGATCGAGGGCGATCTCGCGGTCGTCGAAGTCGACGGCGATCGTTTCCTCGACCTCCCTCGCTGGATCCTTCCTACGGGCGCGCGCGGGGACGATGTCGTCGTCGTCCGGCGCCGGGAGACTGGGGACGGGGCCGTCACCCTCGAGCTCGTGGTGGATGCCGAGGCCACGGCACGCGCGAGGGATGAGGCGAAGGCGCTGATCGAGCGGCTGCGCAGGAAGGATACGGGCGGGGACATCGTGCTCTAGCGAGCCCGCCCTCGCGGCCAACCCGTTTCCGGGCGGGCGAAGCGCGCTGCGCCCGCGCCGTCGAGCGGGATCCAGAAGGTGAACGTCGAGCCCTTGCCCGCTTCGCTCTGGACGGTGATCGCACCGCCGAGGGCCTGGGCGATCCTCTGGCTCATCGCGAGCCCGAGGCCGGCCCCGCGTTCGACGCCCGGCTCGATCCGCTGGTACTCCTGGAAGAGAAGGTGTTGCTTCTCCCGTGGGATCCCGGGGCCGGTGTCGGAGACATCGACCGCGATCCAGCGGCCCGGGCGGGGTGCGCCGTCGTCCTGCCGAACCGTGACGGCGACGGTGATCCTGCCCCGGGACGTATACTTGACCGCATTCGAGAGGAGGTTGCCCAGGACCTGCCGGATCCGGGTCGCGTCGCTCTCGGTCGGCGGCAGCGCCTCGGGGAGCCGGAGCTCGAGGGCGAGCCCCTTCGCCTCGGCCGTGGCTCGGTGCTCTTCCACCATCTCCCGCGCAGCCTCGAGCAGATCGACCTCCGTCCGCTCGATCGGAAGCTGGCCGATCCCGGTCCGGGCGACTTCGATCAGCTCATCGATCAGCCGGCGCGCCTCGTCGATCGTGCGCCGGATCCGGGCCACGCTCTCGGCCTGCTTCTCCGTGAGCGCGCCCATGATCCCCTCCTCCAGGAGCTGCGCGTGGCCGAGCGCCGCGCCGAGCGGGTTCTTCACATCGTGGCTGAACGCGTGCATGAGGCGGGACCGGCTCTCCATGACCTCGACCAGCTCCCTGCGCCGGGCCTCCGACTCTTCCAGCAGCCTGACCTTGTGGAACGCGAGGGAGGCGAGGTGGCCGAAAGTGTTCGCGCGTTCGATCTCGTCCGCGCGGAACGGCATCTTCTCCGGCCGCCGTAGCAGGATGAGCGCGCCGATCGCATCGCCGCCGCCCGCAAGCGGGATCGCGAGTGCGGAGCAGTCGGGGCAGCTCCGGGCGAGCGCGCTCGTGAACGTCCCGCCCGCCTTCGCGAGCGGCGCGATCAGCTCGGGCTTCGCCTGCTTCAGCACGTGCTCGGCGAGGGTCCCGCGGAAGGGGAGGCGTGCGCCGTAGGGCACAGTGATGTCGCCGGCCGCGGTGGCGACGACGAGCTCGTCCCGCTCCGCGTCGAACCGCTCGACCACGGCGCCGTCCGCGTTCGTCGCGACGACCGAGCTCTCGGCGATCTGACGGATCACGGCCTCGACCGTCAGACTCGCCGAAACGGCTTCGGCCGCTTGCCGCAGCGCGAGCTCCTCACGCGCCCTCCGCTCGGCCTCGCCCCTCGCCTCCTCGGCCGCGCGGAAGAGCCGGGCGTTGTCGATCGCGACCGCCGCCCGTGCGGCCAGCTCTTCGGCCAGTGCGACATCGACCGGACCGTACCTGCGTTCCGGCTCCGAGGAGCCGAACGCAATGGCGCCGAGCGTGCGGTTGCGTGCGATCATCGCGACGAGGATGACCGACTTGATCCCGAAGAGCCGCAGGAACTCGAGGGGGTCGCCGCCCTCCCGGTGGAGTGCGTCGGGTGGGAGCGAGGGGAGCTCCGGGAGGACCTGCGTCGCACCGGTCTCCAGGACCTGGTGCACCGGGTGGTGTGGGGTCACCGGGTAGCGGCCTTCCAGTTCGCGGGCCCTCCGTTCCAGCGCCGGGTCCCGGGCCGCGAGGGCGAGCCGGCGGATCTGGCCGTCCTCGACCATGAAGATGATGCACCAGTTCGCGACCCGGTCGGCCGCGAGGCGAGCCACGGTCTGGAGCGTCTCTTCGTATCGGAGCGAAGCGAAGAGGACGCGCGTGGCCTCTGAGAGGAAGCGGTGCGACTCCTCGCGACGTTGCCGGATCGTGATGTCTTCGCTCAGGCCGACGATGCGCCGGACCCCGCCCCGTTCGTCGAGGATCGGATAGACCTTCGACTGGATCCAGCGGATCTCGCCGTTGGGGCGAATGATCCTGTACTCGAGGTCGGATTCCTCCCGGATCCGGTCGGTCAGCACTCGCTCGACCCGCTCGCGGTCCGCCGGGTGGATCGGCTCGAGGAAGCTGCGCGGGTCCTCACAGAGGCGGACGATGGGGCGGCCGAAGAGCGTTTCGTACCCCGGGCTGATGTAGTGGAATCGGGCCAGGCCGGGCTCGCTCGTCCAGACGACCTCACGAAGGTTCGCGACGAGTTCGCGGAACCGGGCCTCCCTCTCCTCGGCCCCGCGCCGGCGGCGATCCGCGTCCTCGAGCAGGAGGAGCCGCCGGAGCGCGAGCGCCGCCACATCGGCCAGGTCACGGAGCCGTCGCGCGTCCTCTTCGTCGAACGCGGGGCGCCCGGCGCGGCGCACGAGGACGAGCGCGCCGATCGGCTCATCCTCCGCGATCAGCGGGACGACCAGCCCAGTGCTCCCGTCCCCGCACGTCTCGGCCAGGATCCTCGAGATTGAGCGCTCCTCGGCGACCAGGTCCGCGATGAGCACCGGCGCGCCCGACTCGATGACCCGTGCCGCGAGCGAGCCGGGGTAGGGGACGCGCGTCCCGGCCGGCGGCGTGCTCCACCCCCCGACGGCGACGACTTCCACGTCGTGGCGACCGTACGCGCGTTCGAGGTACACGCCGTCCGCTTTCCCCACATCGAGCGATGCAGCAGCGATCCGGTCCAGCGCCTGGCGCACGCCCGGGGCGGCGATGAGCGATCGGATGGCCTCGCCGAGCCAGGCCTCCTGGCCCGCTCTCTCCGTAGTTCCCGCCACGCACGTCCTCCTGTGCCGGGTCCGGGTGGACCCGGGTCGGGCCGCCCGCTGGGCTGGATCCCCGCGGCCGCACTTGTCAGGCCAGGATCCGGTCGATCTCGCCTCTGACCTCCTCGATGAGCGCAGCTTTCTCCTCGTGCGGGAGGAACGCGCTCTCGAATCCCATGATCGCGATCTCGCAGAGCTCGTCCCACCCGAACCCGAGGTGGCGGTGCGCGCGCCAGTACTCCTCGGTCACCGTCGTCGCGCTCATGAGGTGGTTGTCCGTGTTCAGCGTCACGACGAGGCCTTCATCGTAGTAATAGCGGAGCGGGTGCGTCCCGAAGCCCTCGACCGCGTGCGTCTGGACGTTCGATGTGAGACAGATCTCGATCGGGATCCGGCGATCCTTGCAGTAGCCGACGAGTTCCGGATCCTCGAAGAGGCGGGTGCCGTGGCCGATCCGGTTCGCGTGGCAATCGATGAGCGCCTGCTGGACCGATTCCGGGCCGGCCGCTTCGCCGGCGTGCACGGTGATCGCCATCCGCTCGGCGGCGACGAGCTCGAACGCGGCCCGGTGCTCACGGGCAGGGTAGCCGTGCTCCGGGCCGGCGAGGTCGAAGGCGATGACGCCGCGGTCCTTGAAGGCGACGGCCAGCTCCGCCAGCCTCAGCGTCGTGTCCGGTTCGAGGTGGCGCAGGCCGCACACGATGAGCCCGGTTCTGATCCCGAATTCCCGTTCCGCGCGGTAGAGCCCGCGCAGCGGCGCGTCGACGGTCTCCTCGAGCGGCAGCCCCTCCTCGGTGTGCAGGATCGGCGAGTACCTGACCTCGAGGTAGCGTACGTTCTCCCTGGCCGCGTCCTCGGCCAGTTCGTAGGCGATCCGCTCGAGCGCCTCGGCGGTCTGCATGACCGAGAGCGTGGTCTCGAACCCTTTCAGGTACTCGGACAGGTTGCGCGCGTCCTTGACGTGCATCCGGTCCGCCAGCTCGTCGGGTTCCCACGCGGGGAGCGGCCGTCCAAATTCTCGTGCGAGTTCGATCATCGTCTCCGGCCGAACGCTCCCGTCCAGGTGCACGTGCAGGTCGGTCTTGGGCAGGCGTTCGAGCCACTCTCTCGGCAATGCGTCCATGTGTCCTCGGTGTCAGCCAGGCTGACCTGCGCCGATCGAGGCCCGGAGCGCGCGGGCTTCGGGCCTCGGCCGCGCGGGTCTGGGTTCGTCGTCGGCCTCGCGGAGCGCGGCGTGCGCGGCCGCGAGCCGTGCCACCGGGACACGGTACGTCGAGCAGGAGACGTAGTCCAGACCGACCTGGTGGAAGAACTCGATCGAGCGGGGCTCGCCGCCGTGCTCGCCGCAGATTCCGACGTCGAGCGTGGGTTTCGACTCTCGCCCGGCCCGGGTCGCGAGTTCGACGAGGCGGCCCACGCCGTCCCGGTCCAGGACCTGGAACGGGTCGTCCTCGAGGATCCCGGCCTCGACGTAGGTCGGCAGGAAGCTCGCCGCGTCGTCGCGCGAGATCCCGAACGTCGTCTGCGTCAGGTCGTTCGTGCCGAACGAGAAGAAGTCGGCGACCTCGGCGATCTCGCCGGCCGTCAGCGCCGCGCGCGGGACCTCGATCATCGTGCCGACCTTGTAGTCGATCGCGGCGCCCGACTCGTCGAGCACCGACCTCGCGACGCGGTGCACCAGCTCGGCCTGGCGCCTCAGCTCCTCCACATCAGAAACGAGCGGGACCATGATATCCGGACGCACGTCCACGCCCTCGGCGGCGACCGCGGCCGCGGCCTCGAAGATCGCGCGCGCCTGCATCTCCGTGATCTCCGGGTATGTCAGCCCGACCCGGACGCCGCGGTGCCCGAGCATCGGGTTCGACTCATGGTGGCGTTCGACCTGGCGCGCGAGGTCGGACGCGTCGACGCCGAGCGCGCGCGCGACCTCCTCGATCTCGGCCTGGCCCGATGGCAGGAACTCGTGGAGCGGCGGGTCGAGGAGGCGGATCGTGACCGGGAGCCCGTCCATCGCCCGGAAGATCCCCTCGAAGTCGGCCCGCTGCATCGGAAGCAGCTTCTCGAGCGCGCGGCGCCTCGCGGCCGCATCCGCCGCGAGGATCATCTCACGGACCGCGACGATCCGGCCGTCCTCGAAGAACATGTGCTCGGTCCGGCAGAGCCCGATCCCCTCCGCGCCGAGCGAGCGGGCCCTGCGCGCGTCGGCCGGCGTGTCCGCGTTGGCGCGGACCCGGAGCCGCCGGAACCGGTCCGCCCACGACATGAGCCGGTGGAACGCGTCGGACAGCTCCGGCTCGACCGTCGCGACCCGGCCGAGGAGGACGCGCCCGGTCCCGCCGTCGACCGTGATCCACTCGCCCTCCCGGACCGTCTGGCCGTCGACGGTGAAGTGGCCGGCCGCGGCGTCGATCCGGATCTCTCGCGCGCCGACGACGCAGCTCTTCCCCATCCCTCGCGCGACGACGGCGGCGTGGGACGTCATCCCGCCCCTCGTCGTCACGATCGCCTGCGCCGCGACCATCCCCGCGAAGTCATCGGGCGAGGTCTCGCGCCGGACCAGGACGACGGGGTCGCCCGCCCGCGCCCGCTCGATCGCGGCGTCGGGGTCGAAGACGACGCGCCCGGCCGCGGCGCCGGGCGAGGCCGGGAGCCCGGTCGCGAGGACGGTCACGTCGGCCGACGGGTCGACCTGGCGGTGCAGAAGCGTATCGAGCTGCGTCGGCTCGATGCGCCGGACGGCTTCAGCCTCGCCGATCAGGCCCTCCTCGACCATGTCGACCGCGATCCGGACCGCCGCGGCCGCGGTCCGCTTCCCGGTCCGCGTCTGGAGCAGGTAGAGCCGGCCGCGCTCGACCGTGAACTCCAGGTCCTGCATGTCACGGTAATGGCGCTCGAGGAGCGCCTGCAGGCGGACCAGCTCCCGGTACGCCTCCGGGAGCGCGAGCGCCATCTCCTCGAGGGGGACCGGGTCGCGCGTGCCCGCGACGACGTCCTCGCCCTGCGCGTTCCGCAGGAACTCGCCGAAGAGGCGGCGCTCGCCCGTCGACGGGTCGCGCGTGAACGCGACGCCTGTCCCCGAATCGTCGCCCAGGTTGCCGTAGACCATCGCCATGACGTTGACCGCGGTCCCGAGGTCGTCCGGGATCCGGTGGACGCGCCGGTACTCGATCGCGCGCGGCGAGTCCCACGAGCGGAGGACCGCCTCGATCGCGCCGCGGAGCTGGACGGCGGGGTCGTCCGGGAACGGCTCGCCGGTCTCGGATTCGACGAGCGCGCGGAACGCGACGACGACCTCGCCGAGGTCGGCCGCCGTGAGTGCCGTGTCCTCGTCGACGCCGCGCGCGCGTTTCCGCTCGTCCAGGATCGCCTCGAAGCGGTCGCGGGGGACGCCGAGCACGACGTCGCCGTACATCTGCACGAACCGCCGGTACGAGTCGAAGGCGAAACGCTCGTCGCCGGTCGCCGCCGCGAGCGCAGCCGCGGTCCGGTCGTTCATGCCGAGGTTCAGGATCGTGTCCATCAGCCCCGGCATCGAGACCGCGGCGCCGCTCCGGACCGATAGGAGGAGCGGGTCGCGGTCGCCGCCGAAGCGTTTGCCGGTCTCCGACTCGAGCCGCCGGATCGCGGCCGCGACCGCGTCGTCCAGCCCGTCCGGGACCGTGCCCCGCTGACGATAGTGGCGGCACACCGCGGTCGTGATCGTGAAACCCGGCGGGACCGGGAGTCCGATCCGCACCATCTCCGCCAGGTTCGCGCCCTTGCCGCCGAGGAGCGCCCGGTCGTCACGACCGCCGTCCGCACGCCCCGAGCCGAAGTGATAGATGAATCGGTCCGACATCGTGCTCGCCCCCTGGATTTGGATGGCCGTGTTCCGACCCACCGCGAGAGCCCGGCAGGCGCGGTGGGCGCGCGTGCACCCAGCGCCGCGATGGACGCCGGCGATGGGCGCGTCGAGGATCGACGATGAAGCGTGTGTTGCCCGATCAATGGTTCTCCCCACCCGCGGGAGGGCGTGGAGGGGACGGCCCATTGGATCAAGGAAAGTGCCAGACCCGGCATCGGGGGGTGGCGCATCGAGCGCCGCGAACCACGTGAAGCGAGTGGCCCGGACGCGGACCGGCGAACCGGACGGAATCGGCCGGGGAGAGGCGGTTCCGTCGCGGCTACGTCCGGAGCTGTTCCGAAACTAATCGCGGTCCGGCGCCGGCACAACGGTGACGTCGGAGGGCGCGCCGGCGGCGTGGCGCTGGCCCGCGGCGGCGCCCGGCGGGAGGTGCCGGGGCGCGCTCGGACTCAGCACGTCCGGCCGGGCGAGAAACCGCGCTCGAGGTCGATGAGCGGGGCGGGGTAGCTGCCGGAGAAGCAGGCGTTGCAGAACGGTCCGGCCTCCTTGACCGCGGCCTCCAGCCCCTCGAGCGACAGGTAGCCAAGCGAGTCGACGCCGAGGTGCTCGCTGATCTCGGCGACCGAGTACCGCGCGCCGATCAACTGCTCGCGGTCCGGCATGTCGATCCCGTAGTGACACGGGAACCGGACCGGCGGGCTCGCGATCCGGAGGTGGATCTCCTTCGCGCCGGCCTCGCGGATCAACGAGACGAGGCCGCGGCTCGTCGTGCCGCGGACGAGCGAGGCATCCACCACCACGACGCGCTTGCCCTCGATGACCTCGCGGACCGGGTTGTACTTGATCCGGACCCGGAAGTCACGGCCGGCCTGCGTCGGGTCGATGAAGGTGCGGCCGACGTAATGGTTCCGGATCAGCCCCAGCTCGAGCGGGATGCCGCTCGCCTCGCTGTAGCCGAGCGCGGAAGAGTTCGACGAGTCCGGAACGCTGAAGACGCAGTCCGCGTCCGCCGGCTGCTCGATCGCGAGCCGGCGCCCGAACGCTCGCCGCGCGCGGTCCACGCTCGCGCCGAAGATGTGCGAGTCCGGACGCGCGAAATAGACCAGCTCGAAGATGCACGGCGACGGCTTCGGCGTCGGGATCAGCCCGCGGAGCGGAGTGACGACGTCGCCCTCGATCTTCAGGATCTCGCCCGGCTCGAGGTCGCGCACGTACTCGGCGCCGATCAGGTCGAGCGCGCACGTCTCGCTCGCGACGATGTGGCCGCTGCCCCGGCGCCCGAGGACGAGCGGGCGGAAGCCCCACGGGTCCCGCGCCGCGTACAGCGTCTCGCCGACCGTGAGGACCAGCGAGAACGCGCCGACCAGCCGGGAGAGCGCTTCGCCGATCTGCTCGTCCGGGGTCGGGTAGCGCGAACGCGCGATCAGGTGGACGATGACCTCCGTGTCGAGCGACGACTGGAAGAGCGCGCCCTCCCGGACCAGGCCGTCACGGAGCAGCATCGCGTTCGTGATGTGGCCGTTGTGCGCGACCGCGAGGTCGCCGCAATGATACCGGACGACCAGCGGCTGCGCGTTGTTCAGACCCG
>Ga0079224_100000707_pt1 | contig 34620 bp, 32 predicted proteins | sample Stecom2015_FD_80414 | JGI IMG/M metagenome (GOLD analysis project Ga0079224, IMG submission 80414) | Agricultural soil microbial communities from Utah to study Nitrogen management - Steer compost 2015 | ecosystem: Environmental > Terrestrial > Soil > Agricultural land | place: USA: Utah... | reverse complement strand
TTCTCGAGCACGTGGATCGTGTCGGCGTGCATGATCGTCGACAGCCGGTGCGCGATCATGATCGTGATTCGCGCCTTCTGCTGCGCGATCCGCCGCACCGTCTCGGTGACCTGCTGCTCGGTCAGCGAGTCGAGCGCCGACGTGGCTTCGTCGAAGATCAGCAGCCGCGGCTGGCGCAGCAGCGCGCGGGCGATCGCCAGGCGCTGGCGCTCGCCGCCGGAGAGCTTCACGCCCATCTCGCCGATCCGCGTCGACAGCCCCTCGCCGGTCTTCTCCAGCAGGTAGGCGCACGCGGCCTGCTCGAGCGCCGCGACCATCTCTTCATCGGTGGCGTCGGCCTTCACGAACTGCAGGTTCTCGCGCAGCGTGCCGGCAAACAGGTGCGTCTGCTGGGTCACGAAGCCGATCTGCCGGCGCGCCTCGTTGTAGCGCATCTCGCGGGTCGAGACGTCGTTGTAGAAGACTTCGCCTTCGGCCGGCGTGTAGAGCCCGACCAGCAGCTTGACCAGCGTCGACTTGCCCGATCCCGATGGGCCGACGAACGCGATGCTGTCGCCGAGCCGCGCCGCGAACGACACGTCGTCGAGCGCGTTCTCGGTCGCGCCGCGATGGCGAAAGCTCACGCCGGAAAACCGGATCTGCGCGACCGGGCCGATCTCGACCGGCGACTCGGGCCGGCGCTCGATCGGCCTGCGCATCAATGCGTCGAAGTTCGCCAGCGACGCGTCGGCTTCGCGGTAGGAGAGGATGATGTTGCCGAGCTCCTGCAGCGGCGTGAAGATCGCCACCGAGATGGACTGCATCGCGATCAGCTCGCCGGTGCTCAGAACGTTGCGGAAGATCAGCCACAGCAGCGTGAAGAGGACCGACAGCTTGAGCAGGCTCAGGGTCGTGCCCTGCAGGAACGACAGCAGGCGGATGCGCTTGACCTTGGCCATCTCCAGCTCGAACAGCTTCATCGTCTGCGCCTGCAGGCGGCGGATTTCCGGGAAGGTCAGCCCGAGGCTGCGGATCAGCTCGATGTTGCGCAGCGCCTCGGTGATGAAGCCGGCGTTGCGGCCGGTTTCGCGCACGATAGAGCGCTGCTGCGCCTTGATCTGCCGGCTGAGCAGGCCGGTGAGACCGCCGAGCACCAGCACGCCGATCAGGAACACCGGCACCAGCGCCCAGTGCCGGGCCAGCGCGTACCACGCGAGGAAGCAGATGCCGACCAGCGACGCGAACAGCGTGTTGATGAACGCGTTGATGAAGCGCTCGGTGTCGGTGCGTACCTTCAGCAGCAGCGACAGCGTCTCGCCGCTCGACTGGTCCTCGAACTCCTGGTAGCGCAGCCGCAGCGTCTGGCGCAGCCCGTCGTTGAAGATCTGCGCGCCGAACCTCTGCACGACCAGCCGCGTCACGTACTCCTGGAACGCGCGGGCCAGCCGCGACAGCACTGCGACCAGCACCGCGAGCGCGAGCAGGCGCAGTGCGCCCGAGACGAGTTCCTGGTCGGTCTTGCCGGCGCGGTCGATCGCGTAGTCGTCGATGATCCAGCCGAAGATGATCGGGTCGACCAGCGCCAGCACCTGGCTCGCGGCGGCCAGCAGCAGCGCCAGCGCGATCAGGCCGCGCTGGGGCTTCAGGTAACGCCAGAGAAGTCGCATCGGGGTGCTCTCAGGCCCATGGGCGGTACGCGATCCCGGGACGGCGCATGATGTTACGCGCGAGGCGAGGCATCAACCGGAATGCGGGCGTCTCGATGGCGCTCCTTCGGCTCGAGGCCGGCGACGCCCGGGCCGACGGGTATGCTGGCGGCCTGGACGTGCCGAACAGTGGATCGCGTTGCCCCGACCCCCCTGCCAATACCCTGGCATCCGAAGCCGCTCGCCAGCGCGCGCAGCGGCCTCGAGGTGCTGCCGGACGGCCGCCTGCACTGTGCTGGATCGAGCACGAACTGCTGCGCGGCGTCACGCCGTCGATGCTGCGGTGGTGGTTCGGCCACCTCGAGGGCGAGATCGCGTTCGAGGGCGTTCGCGCACAGCGCTACCGCGTCTGGCATCCGTGCGACCACATCCGGGTCCGCTACGCTCGCCGACTGCCCGATGGTTCGGTCGGCGTCGGCGCGGTGATCCACATCACCGAGATGCTGGGCGCGAACCCGAAGCACCTGGTCGACGTCGACACCGACATCGTACGCCTGGACGAGGGCGGCTTCGGCCACCGGCCGCGGTTTCACGGCCTGCGGCTGGCCGAGATGGACTACGCGTTCGAGGCGATCGACGGCGGCACGCTGTACCGGAACAGCCTGACCGTCGGCATTGCGCGCCGCTGGGCGCGTCCGCTCAACGCGTTGCTGCGCCGATTCGCGTTCGACGAAGCGCGCGGCCGCGCGTGGCTGCGGCACAACGTCGAGGAAGTGGGGCAGTTCGAGCGGTTCCTGCCGGCGTTGCATGCGCGCGAAACTTCGTGATCCGGTCTCCTCGATGCCGCGACTTGCCGCCTGAACGAATCCACCCGTCAACCCGCGCCATGGACACCGTAGCCGTCATCGACTTCGAAACCACCGGCATCTCCGCGGACGCCGGCGCCCGCGCGACCGAGATCGCCGCGGTATTGCTGCGCGACGGCCGCATCGTCGATCGCTACCAGAGCCTGATGAACTCCGGCGCGTGGGTGCCGCCCTTCATCGAGCAGCTGACCGGCATCAGCAACGAGATGGTGCGCGCCGCGCCACCGGCCGCGACGGTGATGCGCGAGGTGGCCGACTTCGTCGGCGCGCATCCGCTGGCGGCGCACAACGCGTCGTTCGACCGCAGGTTCTGGGATGCCGAGCTCGCGCGCATCGGCAGGCGTCGCGTGCAGGAGTTCGCGTGCACGATGCTGCTTGCGCGGCGCGTCTTCCCGGAGGCACCCAACCACCGGCTGGGCACGCTGGTCGATTTCGCCGGACTGCCGGTGGCGGGCCGCTACCACCGCGCAATGGCCGACGCCGAGATGGCGGCGAGCCTTCTGGCCAGGCTCGAGCAGGAGCTGACGCGGCGCTTCCGGCTCGCCGAAGTGACGCACGAGATGTTGCGCGAGATCCAGGGGTCGTCGCGCTGGCGGCTGGGCGGCCGCATCGCGCGCGTCGCGGGGCGCGCGAACGCCCGGGGCGCTTGAGCACGCCCCCGGGCCGTACCCGTCGCGCCGTCGCGGCGCCCGGAACGCCGGGCCTGCGCCGGCCTCAGGCGCTGGGCTTCGTCTCGCCGCTTGCGGGCCGCTCGCTGCCGCGCAGCAGCAGCTGGGACAGCGCCACCACGCCGAACAGCGCGACGCCCATCACGTCGGTGATCCAGCCGCCCCAGAAGAGCAGGCCCGCCGCGCCCAGGCACAGGGCGCGCTCGCTGACGGAGAGGCGCCGCACCCCGAACCCCTGCACGCCGGCGGCCAGAGCGAGAACGCCGACGACGCTGGTGACGAACGCCAGCACGATGTCGAACACCGAACCTTTCAGCAGCAGCGCCGGGTGGTAGGCCATCACGAACGGCACGATGTAGACCGCCGCGCCGATCTTCATCGCGGACCATCCGGCCTTCTGCATCGGGCAGTTCGCGATCGACGCGGCCGCGTAGGCGGCGATCGCCACCGGTGGCGTGATCGCCGACAGGATCGCGTAGTAGAAGACGAACATGTGCGCGGCGAGCGGATCCACGCCGAGCTTGATCAGCGCCGGCGCGCCGAACAGCGCGACGATCAGGTAGGCCGCGGCGGTGGGCAGTCCCATGCCGAGGATCACGCAGCTGAGCATCACCAGGATCAGCGTCAGCAGCAGGCTGCCGTGCGTGATGCTCAGCAGCAGCGACGTGAAGCGCAGGCCGAGGCCGGTGAGCTCGATCGTGCCGACCACGAGGGCCGCGACGAACAGCGCGGCGGCCACCGGCACGATGCGCCGCGCGGCGAGCTCGAACGCGTCCAGGACGCCGCGCAGGTTCAGCCGCGTCGTGCTGCGCAGCTGCGCCAGCGCCACCGTCGCGAGCACGCCGATGTAGGCGGCGAAGAACGGGGTGCGCCGGTCGACCAGCATCGCGACGACGATCACCAGCACCAGCAGCAGGTGCACGTGCAGCTTCACGTCGCTGCGCGCCTGCAGCACCGACTCACGCGCCATCGCCGGCAGGCCGTACTTCACCGATTCCAGGTGCACCATCACCATGACTGCGAACAGGTACAGGAACGCGGGCAGCGTCGCCGCCACCGCGATGTCGAGGTACTGCAGGCGCGTGAAGTCGGCGATCAGGAACGCCGCCGAGCCCATGATCGGCGGCACCAGCTGCCCGCTCGACGAGGCCACGGCCTCGACGCCCGCGGCGAAGGACGGGTGGAATCCGGTGCGCTTCATCAGCGGGATCGTGAACGTGCCGGTGGCGTAGACGTTGGCCACCGCCGAGCCCGAGATGCTGCCGAACAGGCCGCTCGAGGCCACGGCGGCCTTGCCGGTGCCGCCGCGGTATCCGCCCATCAGCCCGACGGCCAGGTTCATGAACAGCGCGCCGCCGCCGGCGCGCTCGAGCACGGCCCCGAGCAGCACGAACATCAGCACGAAGGTCGCGGAGATGCCGGTGATCGAGCCGTACAGCCCCGACGAACCCATGTAGAGGTGGTCGAGCAGCCGGTCGAATTCGACCGGCGTCTGCCTCAGCGGCCCGGGAAAGAACTGGCCGAACAGCGCGTGCGTGAAGAAGATCGCGAACAGCACCGCCAGCGTCAGCCCGATCGAGCGCCGGCAGGCCTCGAGCGTCAGCAGCACCGCCGCCACCCCCATCACGACCTCCATCGGCGCCAGCGACTCGACGTAGGGCAGCCGGGTGACGAAGTGCTGGTAGTTCGCGAAGATGTAGAGCGCCGGCACCCAGGACAGACCGCACAGCATCCAGTCGTACCACGGGATGTGCTCGTTGCGCAGGCCCTGGCGGATCGGGTAGGCGAGGAACGCGAGCCCGACGTACATCGCGACGTGCGTGGGCAGGAAGATCAGCACCTCGGGCGCGCCGAACTGCGCCGCGTAAAGGTGGAACAGGATGATGCCGATCGAGTACCAGCGCAGGAGCAGGCCAGCGGTGCCGCGCGGCTGGCGCTGGCCGCTCAGTTCGACGTCAGGCTGCGGGTTCATTGCCGTTCCCGGATTGCGATCTTGGATCGACAAGGGGCGCCGGCCATGGCCGGCGCCCCCGTGTCGGGTCCCGGGGCGGCTCACACCCCGGAACGATGTTGCCTCGGAAGCCGATTACTTGATCGCGCCGATCTCGCGGTAGTAGCGCTCGGCGCCGGGATGCAGCGGGATCGGCAGCCCCTTCGACCCCTTGACCGGGTCCATGTCGCTGAAGATCGGGTGCACCGCGACCAGCGCCGCCTTGTTCTCGAAGGCGAGCTTGGTCATCGCGTAGACGAGGTCGGCGGGCACGTCCTTGTGCGTGAACAGCGCGTGCGTCTGCGAGATCGTCGGGACGTCCTGGGTCTGACCCTTGTAGGTGTTCGCCGGGATCATCGCCTTGCCGTAGCCGAACTCGCCCGCGAGCTGGTCGATCGACTTCTGCGACAGCGGCATGATCCGCATGTCGCGCGACAGCACCAGTTCCTTGTAGGTGGGGCTGTTGATGATGTCGTCGTTGATGAAGGCCTCGATGTGGCCGTCGACCATCCTGCCCGCCGCCTCGCGGTAGGCCGAGTGCGTGACCGAGCCACCCCACGCCTTGATGTTCTCGTACGACGCGCCGTTGGCCGCCATCGCGCGCTGCGCGGCGAGCTCCCCGCCGGTGCCGCGCGAGCCGGTGTCGACCTTCAGCGGGTACTTGCGGGCGACGATCTCCTCGAAGGACTTGACCGGGGCCGACGCGAGGATGAACGGGTGCAGCAGGCTCGAGACGTTCAGGCTGAAGATCGCCCGCAGGTCGGGCATCTTGTCCTTGTTCGGCGCCAGGCCGTTGTACGCGGCGAACAGGTTCGTCGTGTAGCCCATGCCGACCGTGGCCTTGCCGCCCTGCACCGAGATCGGGTTGCTGACGCCGCCGCCGGGCACGATGTTGTAGGTCAGGCCCTCGATGTTCTTGCCGTACAGGTCGAACAGCGCGGTCGAGATGACGAACCACGAGCCGCCGATCGATCCGGCCGCCACGGTCTGCTGCCCGGCGGTGGTCTTGTAGGGCGCGGCCGACGCGCCGGTCGCCGCCAGCAGGCACGACGAGAGCAGCGCGCCTGCAACGAGAGTCTTCTTCAGGTCGAGCATCACTTCCTCCTTGGTATGAGCCTTGCCTCTCGGAACGTCGCGCCCCCGGCGCCCTCTGCGGGTTCGGAACGGGATCGCGCGGTGTCTTCGGTGCGTGCAGTCGCGGGGTACCCGGCGCGCACCGCGCCGGCCGCGCCGACGAACGCCTCTTCCGGCGTCGACGGCCTGACGGGTCTGGCGCCAAGTGGTCTTACCAATTGGCGTTTCGATGCTAAGGCGGCGCCGTTCGTCGTGTCAACCGCGTGCGGCGCCGCGCGAAACGACGCCGACGACGCAGCGAAGCGGGGCGTAGAATCGATCGGCCCGAAGACATCGTTTCGAGTCGCATGCCCGTACGGCGCAATCCTTCCAGAGCCGATCGCGGCGCGACGGAGCCCGGTGCTCCCGGCGCGCTGCCTTTGGCGGACGCCGAGCCCGCGGTCACCGGCCAGGTGCTGCGCTTCATCGAGGAGCACGGCCTCTCGGCGGGCGACCGGCTGCCGTCCGAGCGCGACCTCGCGACGCAGCTGGACGTGAGCCGCCCGGCGCTGCGCGAGTCGCTGGCCACGCTCGAGGCGCTGCGGCTGATCACCCGCAAGCCGAACTCGGGCATCTACCTGGCCGGCCCGAACGCGTACCCGAGCTTCGAGAGCGTGGTGCTGCGCAGCAACCACGGGCTGCCGCTCGATCGCGACACCATCGTCCATTCGATGGAGGTGCGCAACCTGCTCGAGCTGCAGGCGATCGAACTCGCCTGCGAGCGTCGCACCGCTGCCGACCTCGCGCACCTCGCGTCGATCGTCGAGCAGACCGGCCAGCGCCTTGCCGAAAAGTGCAGCATCATCGACCTGGACGAAGCCTTCCACCTGGGCGTGGTCGCGGCGAGCCACAACCCGGTCTTCGTGCAGATCGTGCACTCGTTCTACCGGCTCTCGATCGTCCGGCGCCGTGTGTACTTCTCGGACCTGCGCCGCTGCCGGCGCTCGCACCGCGAGCACCAGGCGATCCTGCGCGCGATCGGCGCGCGCGACACGGCCGCCGCGCGCGAGGCGATGCGCCAGCACATCCACGAAGGGTTCTGGCGCAGCATCCTGCGCAGGACCTCGCGCGCCGCCTGAAGCGTGCCGGGAATTGACCTCGTGTCGATCGCGGCCCATAATGACTACGTAGTCTTTTCGCGCCAGACTACGCCCGAATTTCCTAGTTGTAAACCGTTAATTCGTACACAATCGGCCGGCCTCCTGGGGCGCGAGGGGCTGCGAGCAGGAGGATGCGATGAGCGACAGGCGACGCAGTTTCTACGGCTGGGGATACGAGGACGACCAGGCCAGCGACGACGAATTGCGCTGGTTCGAGAAGACCTGGTCGAACCTGTTCGGCGTCGACCGCTTCGAGCCGATGCCGATGCCGCGCGAGTCCGAGATCGAACTGCGCGCGCCGCGCGTGCAGCCGCCCGCGAGCCTGCAGCCGTTCGTCACGAGTGACAAGCACGAGCGGCTGTTCCACAGCTACGGGCGCTCGGTGCACGACCTGGCGCGCATGATCCACCGCCGCGACTTCTCCAATCCGCCGGACTGGGTCGCGTACCCGCGCGACGAGAACGAGGTCCGCGCGGTGCTCGACTGGTGCAGCGCGGGCGACATCGCGGCGATCCCGTTCGGCGGCGGATCGAGCGTCGTCGGCGGCGTCAACCCGCCCGGCGACGATCGCTACCGCGGCTCGGTCACCATCGACATGAGCCGCATGGACCGCGTCCTCGAGGTCGATCCGGTGTCGCAGGCCGCGCGCATCCAGGCGGGCGTGCTGGGCCCCTCGCTCGAGCAGCAGCTGAAGCCCACCGGCCTGACGCTGCGCTTCTTCCTGCAGGCCTGGGAGTTCTCGTCGCTGGGCGGCTGGATCGCGACCCGGGCCGCGGGCCACTATGCGACGGTCTACAGCCAGATCGACGACCACGTCGAGAGCCTGCGCGTGGTGACGCCGTCCGGCACGGTTGCCTCGCGCCGGCTGCCGACCAGCGGCGCGGGACCGAACCCCGACCGCCTGTTCCTCGGATCCGAGGGCGCGCTGGGCATCGTCACCGAGGCGTGGGTGCGGCTGCACCGCCGGCCGAAGTTCCGCAAGTCGACGACGGTGCGCTTCGACGACTACGCGCGCGCGGTCGACGCGGTGCGCGCGATCTCGCAGGCCGGGCTCTACCCGGCGAATGCGCGCCTGCTCGAGCGCGGCGAGGCGGCGTTCACCGAGGCGGGCGACGGGCGCCACGAGGTCCTGATCCTCACCTTCGAGGGCGCCGACCATCCGCTGGACGCCTGGATGCAGCGCGCGCTGGAGCTGTGCGCCGACCACGGCGGGCAGTGGGACCCGGAGGCACTGGCCGACAGCGAGTCGCAACGCAGCGGCGCGGCCGGCAACTGGCGCGACAAGTTCCTGCGCGGGCCGTTCCTGCGGCCGCACGCGATCGCGCGCGGCGTGATGCGCGACACGAACGAGAGCTGCATCACCTGGGACCGGTACCTCGACTTCCAGGCCAGGGTCAAGGCGGAGACGCTGCGCGCGATCCGCGAGGTCACCGGGCGCGACGGCACCTGCACGGTGCGTTTCACGCACCTGTACCCCGACGGCCCGGCCCCGTACTTCACCTGGCATGCGCTGGGCGACAAGTCGAAGCTGGTCGAGCAGTTCTGGGCGATCAAGTCGGCGGCCTCGCAGGCGATGATCGACGCCGGCGGTACGATTACGCACCACCACGCGCTCGGACGCGATCACAGGACCTGGTACGACCAGGAGCGCCCGCCGCTGTTCGCAGAGACGCTGCGCGCGGCCAAGCGGGTCCTCGACCCCAGGTCCGTGCTCAATCCGGGCGTGCTCATCGACCCCTGACCCGCACCCCACATGTCCGGACCCCTGCTCGGCATCCGCGTTCTCGACCTGAGCCGCATTCTCGCCGGGCCCTGGTGCACGCAGGCGCTGGCCGACCTCGGCGCCGAAGTGGTCAAGGTCGAGCGCCCGCGCGTCGGCGACGACACGCGGGCGTGGGGGCCGCCCTTCGTCGCGCGGCCCGACGGCACCGAAACCGCAGACTCGGCGTACTTCATGTCGGCCAACCGCGGCAAGAAGTCGATCACGCTCGACATCGCCGCCCCCGAGGGCCAGCAGATCGCCCGCTCGCTGGCCGCGATCTCCGACGTGGTCATCGAGAACTTCAAGGTCGGCGACATGAAGCGCTACGGCCTGGACTGGGCGTCGCTGTCGGCGCTCAACCCGGGGCTGGTCTACTGCTCGATCACCGGCTTCGGGCAGACCGGCCCGTACAGCGAGCGCGCCGGCTACGACTTCATGATCCAGGCGATGGGCGGGCTGATGAGCGTGACCGGCGAGCGCGACGAGTTGCCCGGGGGCGGGCCGCAGAAGTGCGGCGTGCCGATCGCCGACATGATGACCGGCATGTACTCGGCGTTCGCGATCGCCGCGGCGCTCTACGAGCGCCGTTCCAGCGGCCTGGGCCAGTACGTCGACATGTCGCTGCTCGACACGCAGGTCTCGTGGCTCGCCAACCAGAACCTCAACTACCTGGTCTCGGGGCAGCTGCCGCGCCGCTGGGGCAACGCGCATCCGAACCTGGCGCCGTACCAGGCGTTTCCGACGCGCGACGGCAGCCTGATCCTGGCGATCGGCAACGACCGCCAGTTCCGCCGCTTCTGCGACGTGGCGGGGCTGGCCGCGCTCGGCGACGACCAGCGCTTCGTCGACAACCGCGCGCGCCTCGCGCATCGCGACGAGCTGGTGGCGCTGGTCGCGGCCGCGATGCGCGCCCGCTCCACCGACGAGTGGATCGAGGCGCTCGAGGCCGTCGGCGTGCCGTGCGGCCCGATCAACACGCTCGATCGCGTGTTCGCCGATCCGCAGGTCGTGCATCGCGGACTGCGCATGGACCTGCCGCACGCGGCGGCGGGCAAGGTTCCGCAGGTCGCGAACCCGATCCGCTATTCGCGCACCGCGATCGAGTACGGGGACGCGCCGCCGGTGCTCGGCCAGCACACCGACCAGGTGCTGGGCGAGCTGCTGGGCCTCGACTCCGGTCGGATCGCCGAGTTGCGCCGAACGGGCATCGTGTGAGCCGCGCGCTGACCAGCCACGAGGTGGCCCGCCTGGCCGGCGTCTCGCAGGCCACCGTGTCGCGGGTGCTGCGCGACGACCAGCGGGTGCGCCCGGCCACGCGCGACAGGGTGCTGCGCGTGCTGGCCGAGACCAAGTACGAGCCGAATGCCGCCGCGCGCGCGATCCGCGGCCGGCGCACCGGCTCGATCGGGGTCGTGGTGGCGCGGTTGTCGTACCAGCTGTATCCGGCGATGCTCGAGGCGATCGGCGCGCAACTCGCGAGGCTCGACCGCCGCATGATCGTCTGGGACGCCGAACACGGCGGCGACCAGCCTGCGGTGCGCGCGCTGCGCCAGGGCATCGTCGACGGCGTGATCCTCACCGCCGCCACGGCCGAGTCGCAGTTCCTCAGGGAGGTCCACTCGCCCGAGGCGCCGGTCGTGCTGGTCAACCGCACGGTCGACAGCTGTCCCGCCGACCAGGTGTCGAGCGACAACACCGGCGGCGGCGATCGCGTGTCCGAGTACCTGGTGCGCTGCGGCCGGCGCAGGATCGCGCTGATCGGCGGCATTCCGCGGGCGAGCACGATCCGCAACCGCGAGGCGGGCTTTCGCGCCGGACTGGCCCGCGCCGACATCGCGCTGCCGCCGCAGTACTACCGCCGTTCCGAGACCTTCAGCCACGCGAGCGGGCGCGAGGCGGCGATCCGGCTGCTCGAGCTGGGCAGTCCGCCCGACGCGATCTTCTGCGTGAACGACGTGCTGGCGGCCGGCGCGATCGACGGCGCGCGGCACCTCGGGATCAGGGTGCCCGACGACCTGTGGATCATCGGCTACGACGACATCGAGCTCGCGTCCTGGGATGCCTACGACCTGACCACGGTGCGCCAGCCGATGGACGAGATGATCGCCTGCGGCATCGAGCTGCTGCTCGGGCGGATCGCCGAGCCGGGCCGGCCGGCCGAGCGCCGTTGCTTTCCCAATGACCTGGTGATCCGCGGCTCGACCGGCCGCCACCCGTTTCCAGGCCCCGGCGAGGGCCGGTCCCGGCCGGCCGCGGCTGCCCGATCCGCCAACAAAAAGGCGCGCCATGACGACGAGAAGGCTTCGCAGTAACTTCGAGGAAGGCTCGCCGCGCTGGGCGGTGCGGCGAGCGCAGTGGCGCGCGCTGGGGCTGAGCGACGAGGACATGCGCAAGCCCAAGATCGCGGTCGTCAACTCGTCGTCGGAGCTGTCGATCTGCTTCAGCCACCTGGACGGCATCGCCGCGGCGGTCAAGCAGGCGGTGCGCGAGGCCGGCGGGCTGGCGTTCGAGATCCGCACCTGCGCGCCGAGCGACTTCGTGACCAGCGCGGGCAAGCAGGGGCGCTACATCCTTCCCAGCCGCGACCTGCTGGTCAACGACATCGAGGTGCAGGTCGAGGGTGCGCAGCTCGACGGCATGGTCTGCCTCGCCTCGTGCGACAAGACCGCGCCCGGGCAGATGATGGCCGCCGCGCGGCTCGACGTCCCCACGCTGATCGTGCCGTGCGGCTACCAGCCGCACGGCACGCTGGACGGCTGCGCGGTCGACATCGAGGAGGTGTACGAGAGCGTGGGGCGGGTCGCGACCGGCGAGATCAGCCTGGAGCGGCTCGGCAGGATGTGCGACGTCGCGATCGGCGGGCCAGGCGTGTGCGCGGGCATGGGCACCGCCAACACGATGCACATCGCCGCCGAGGTACTCGGGCTCGCGCTGCCCGGCAGCACGCCGGTGCGGGCCAACAGCGAGCGCATGTTCGAGTACGCGCGGGCTGCCGGCCGGCGCGTGGTCGAGGCGGTGTGGGAGGACCTGAGGCCGAGCCGGATCCTGACGCCGCAGGCGTTCGAGAACGCGGTGATGGCCGGCCTCGCGTTGTCCGCGTCGATCAACCTCGCCCGCCACCTGCAGGCGATCGCGGTCGAGGCCCGCTGCCCGGTGCAGGTCTACGACCTCTACGACCGCGCCGGCGAGCGCGTGCCGCTGCTGTGCGCGGTGCGCCCCAACGGCGAAACCCGCATCGAGCAGCTGGAAGCCGCGGGCGGCGCGCGCGCGGTGATGCAGCGGCTGCGCACGCTGGTCCACGGCGAATGCCTGACCGTGTCGGGGCGCAGCTGGGCCGAGGAGATCGCGGCCGCGCCCGAGCCCGGCGCGGTGGTGCGCACGATCGACGACCCGGTCTCGCGCAAGGCCTCGGTCGTGGTGATGCGCGGCAACCTCGCGACCGAGGGCGCGATCCTGAAGCTGGGCGACGCCGGCGGCAAGGCGTCGCGCTTCGAGGGTCGCGCGCTGGTGTTCGGCTCGCAGGAGGCGGCGCTGCAGGCGCTGCGCGATGGTCGCATCGTGCCCGGCACCGTGGCGGTGCTGCGCGGCATGGGCGCGCGCGGCGGCCCGGGCATGGCGCTCGCTTCCGGCTTCGTGGCCGCGGTCGAAGGCGCGGGCCGCAGCCGCGACGTGGCGGTAGTCACCGACGGGCAGCTGTCGGGCCTGAACCGGGGCATCGCGATCGGGCTGGTCTCGCCCGAGGCGGCGGCCGGCGGGCTGATCGCGTTCGTCGAGGACGGCGACCCGGTCGTCGTCGACATCGAGCGCCGCACGGTGACGCTGGCGGTCGACGAGGGCGAGCTCGCGCGCCGTCGCGAGCGCGGACCGACCGTCGCGCCGGCCGAGGAGCGCGGCTGGCTGTCGGTCTATGCGCGCACCGTGCAGCCGATCTCGCGCGGCGCGGTGCTGATCGAACCCTGGGCCGGCTCGCCGGCGCGAGGAGCCGGGAAGTGACGCGAACGATCGTCGAACCCGAACGCCGCACGCCGGTGATCGCCGAGCCCGACGTGCTGGTGGTGGGCGGCGGCGCGGCGGGCATCGCCGCGGCGTGCGCGGCGGCGCGCGGCGGCGCGCGAACGATGCTGGTCGAGGCCTGGGGTTGCCTCGGCGGCACGCTGACGCTGGTCACGCTCGGTGGCTTCTGCGGCACGCACATGGTGGTCGACGACGAGCGGCTCGGGCGGGTCGTCGGTGGGCTGTACCTGGAGCTCGAGGATCGACTCGAGGCGCGCGACGCGCTGCTGCCGCCCCGCCGCCACGGGCGCATCCTCGGCGTGCCCTACGAGTCGGCCAGCCTGAAGCTGGTCGCCGACGAGATGGTCGCCGCCCACGGCGTGCGGGTGCTGCTGCACACCAGTGCGGTCGCGACCGTGACCGACGGCCCGCGCGTGACGGCGGTGATCGTCGAGAACAAGGGCGGGCGCGCGGCGATCGCGCCGCGGGTGGTCATCGACGCGTCGGGCGACGCCGACGTCGCGGCGCGGGCCGGGGCGGACTTCGCGCTGGGCGAGGAAGGCACGACGCAGTACGCGTCGACGATGTTCCGGCTCGGCGGCGTCGACACCGCGGTCGCCGGCGCGCTCACGCGCCCGCAGATCCGCGAGCTGCTCGAGCGCGCGGTCGCCGACGGCTATCCCTTGCCGCGCACCACGACCGGCGTGCACGTGAATCCGCTCGAGGGCGTCGTGCACCTGAACGTGACCAAGCTCGCGAATCCCGACGGCGAGCCGTTCCTGCTGGTCGATCCGGAGCAGCTGAGCGAGGCCGAGCGCATCGGGCGCCAGCAGGTCAAGCTCTACGAGGAGGTCTTCCGCCGCTACGTGCCGGGCTTCGGGCGCGCTCGCGTGATCGACATCGGCGCGCGCGTCGGCGTGCGCGAGACGCGCCTCGTGCGCGGCGACGGCGTGCTCACCGAGGCGCACGTGCGCGGCTGCGTGAAGCCCGACGACCGCATCGCCTGCTCGTCCTGGCCGCTGGAGCTGCACGGCAAGGGCCGCGCCACGACCTGGGAGTTCCTCCCGGACGGCGAGTGGTACGGCCTGCCGTGGGGATGCCTGGTGGTCGCGGGCTTCGACAACCTCCTGGTGGCCGGGCGCAACCTGTCGGCCGAGCACGCGGCCCAGGCCTCCGCGCGCGTCGCCGGGCCGTGCGTCGCGATGGGCGAGGCCGCCGGCACCGCGGCGGCGATGAGCCTGTCCGCGGGCGGCGCGGTGCGCTCGGTCGCGGTCGAGGCGCTGCAGCGCAACCTGCGGCGCGCGGGTGCGGTGCTCGACCCGGTCGCCGAGCCGGGCTGAGGGCCCGGACCGGGGGGCCGCGCCGACCGGCGGTCCGCCCGTTCAGCCGCCGAATGCGCCTATGCCGAGCAACTCGCGACCGATCACCAGCTGGTTGATCTGTGTCGTGCCGTCGGGCATGGTCAGCATCCGCGCGTTGCGGAAGTGGCGTTCGACCGGGAATTCGGTGGTGAGTCCGTAGGCACCGTGGATCTGGATCGCCTTCGAGGCGATCCGCAGCGCCGCCTCGGTCGCATAGATCTTGGCCATCGCGGCCTCGAGGTTGCAGCGCTGCCCCTTGTCGAGCAGCGCGAGGCCCCGGTAGACCAGCAGGCGGGCCGCGTGCAGCTCGGTCGCCATGTCCGCGAGCATCGCCTGTACCAGCTGGTGGGCGCCGATCGGCCGGCCGAACTGCTCGCGCTCGCGCGCGTAGCGCAGGCTCTCGTCGAGCGCCGCCTGCGCGATGCCCAGCGCGAGGATCGCCACGAAGATGCGCGCGCGTTCGAACCCCTTCATCGTCTCGCGCAGGCCCTCGCCGACGCCCCCGATCAGGTAGTCGTCGGCGATCCAGGTGTCGTTGAAGAAGACCTGCCCCAGCGACCAGCTCCTCAGTCCCAGCTTGGCGATCTCGCGCGTCTCGATCCGGTGCTCGCGCGGATCGACCAGGAACACCGAGAAGTCCTGCTCGCCGGTGCGGGCGGTCAGCATGATCACGTCGGCGATCGGCGCGTTCGAGATGAAGGTCTTCTCGCCGTTGACGACGAAGCCGTTGCCGCTGCGTTGCGCGCGGGTCTTCATGTTGCGGACGTTCGACCCGCCTCCCGGCTCGGTCACCGCCGAGCAGCCGATCAGCTGCCCCGAGACGAGCCCGGGCAGGTACCGCTGCCGCAGCCCGGGCGAGCCGCCGCGATGCAGCTTCATCGCTGCGCCCTCGTGCACGTACGCGAGCCCGGCCGCATCGGGGCTCACCCGCGAGAGCTCCTCGTACAGCAGTCCGCTCGAGACGAATCCGAGCCCCAGCCCGCCGCCCTCTTCGGGTACCCAGCCGCCGCCGATGCCGTGCCGGGACAGCAGGCCCAGCAGCTCGTGCGCGACCTGCTTCGGAAAGACCTCGTCGCGGTGGCGCGTCGCGATCGGCGCGAGCTCGCGCTCGATCATGCGGCGCAGGCCGTCGACCGCCAGCCTGTCTTCGGGCGAGGGTTCGAAGATCACCGTGGTCGACTCCGCTGTCGTCGCGGAAGCGCGGGCGCCGCCTCGCCCAGCCACTCGTCCAGCACCTGCCCGGTGTGCTCGCCCATCAGCGGGGGCGCCCGCCACCCGCCCGCGACGTCGAACCCCGAGTACTTGACGGCCGGCCCGAGCGTCGGAAGCCTGCCGTAGGCCGGATGCTCCACGTACTTCAGCATTCCGCGGTGGAGCACCTGCGGGTGCTCGAACACCTGCCGCATGTCGTTGACCGGCGCACAGGGCACGCCGGCGCGTTCGAGCCGCTCGACGAGGTCCGCCGTCGCGTGCCGGCGCACCTCGGCGTCGAGCACCTCGTAGACCGCGTCGCGGTTCTCGACCCGCTCGGCCAGCGTGCGAAAGCCCGGCGCATCGAGCAGGTCCTCGCGCCCGATCACTTTCATGAAGGCGCGGAACACCGACTCGTAGCCGGCGCCGATCACGACCATCCCGTCGGCGGTGTCGAACACCTTGTACGGCACGATCTGCGAATGCTCCGAGCCCCATCGTCCGCGGACGTGGCCGGAGACCAGGTACTCCATCGCGGCGTCGGCCAGGAACGCGACCTCGCTCTCGAGCAGGCTGGTCTCGATGCGCTGGCCGGCGCCCCCGGCCTGCCGTCCGTACAGCGCGACCGCGATCGCGCCGAACGCGTTGACGCCGCACAGCAGGTCGAATACCGACGTGCCGAGCTTGATCGGCCTGCCGCCGCGCTCGCCGGTGATGCTCATGAAGCCGCCCTCGGCCTGCACGGTCAGGTCGAAGGCGCCCTTCTCGCTGAACGGCCCGTCGGCACCCATGCCCGACAGCGACGCGTAGACCAGCCGCGGATTGGCGGCCGACAGCGTCTCGTAGCCGAGCCCGAAGCGCTCCATCACGCCTGGCCGGTAGTTCTCGACCAGCACGTCGGCGCGCGCGGCGAGCTCCAGAGCGCGCCGGCGATCGTCCTCGCGCTTGAGGTCGAGCACGATCGAGCGCTTGTTGCGGTTCGCGGCGAGGAAGCTCATCCCGTCGCCGTGGTGGAAGGGCGGGCCCTGGTGGCGCAGCGGATCGCCCTCGGGCATCTCGACCTTGACGACGTCGGCGCCGTGGTCGCCCAGCAGCATCGTGCAGTAGGGCCCCGCGTAGATGCGCGTGAAGTCCAGCACCCTGATGCCGGCGAACGGCTTGTCGGTGCTCACAGCACGCCCACCTGCGGCATCACGAACTCGCGGTGGCCCATCGCCTCGGCCCGCGTCCGCTCGCCGCTGGCCACCGCGTGCATCAGGCTCTCGATGCGATCGGCGCCGCTCGCGATGCTGGCGCCGGCCTCGACGATGTCGGTGATGTCGACGTCGATGTGCGCGGCCAGGCGTTTGCTGCCCGCGGCCGACGCGCAGATCTTGATCACCGGGCAGATCGGCGAGCCGATCGGCGTGCCGCGCCCGGTGGTGAACAGCACCAGCTGCGCGCCCGCGGCGGCCATGCCCGCCACCGACGCGGGGTCGAGGCTCGGGTTGTCGAGCAGCCACAGGCCGCGGCCGAGCGGGGCCTCGCCCGGCGCGAGAATGCCCTCGATCGGGCTCTCGCCGCTCTTGCGCACGCCGCCGAGCGCCTTCTCGGTCAGGGTGGTGAGCCCGCCGGCCATGTTCCCCGGAGAAGGGTTCGCCTCGTCGATCCGCTTGCCGCGGTGCAGCGCGCTGTCGTACAGCCGACGCAGCACCCGCAGGATGTCCTCGCGCACGCGTTCGTCGCGCGCGCGCTCGAGCAGCACGTGGTCGGCGCCGAACCAGCCGGCGCTCTCGCCCATCATCGAGATCCCGCCGGCGCGCACGACCCGGTCGGAGACCACGCCGACGGCAGGATTCGAGGCCAGCGCCGAGGTCCAGTCCGACGCGCCGCACTTGGTCGCGATGACGAGATCGGCGGCGTCGAACGGTTCGCGCTGCTGGGCAGCGAGCGTTCGCGAGGCCTCGACCACGAACGAGCGGACGCGCTCGATCGCCTGGTCGCTGCTGCCGCAGGACTGGATCGCGACGCTCTCGGCCGGCTTCAGGTCGCCGATCTCGTCGCGCAGCAGCCGCGCCGGCGTCTGCTCGCAGCCCAGGCCGACGAAGCAGACCGCGCCGACGTTGGGGTTGCGCGCCAGCCCCCGCAGCATCCGGTGCGTGATCTCGCGGTCGTCGTCGAGCGACATGCACCCGGCCGCCTGCTCGATGCACACGACCTCGGGGAACTCGAAGCCGATGCGCTGCACCACGCGGTTCGCGCAGGTGACCGTCGAGAGCACCAGCACGTGGTTGCGCACGCCGAAGCGGCCGTCGCGACGACGGTAGCCGAGCAGCGGGGTCATCGGCGCCCCGCGAGCGACTCGTGCGCGGACAGCCAGTCGTCGAACAGGCTCGCGACGTTGTGGGCGTGCACGTGCTCGCCCGCGGCGATGTCGGCGCTCGCCCGGCCGATCGCCTGGCCGTACTTGACGACTGCATCGCCGGCGGCGATCGGGGCGAGTGCGACCTTGTGGCCGAGCGGTACGGGCGTGCGTACCGCGATCACCCTCCCGAGCGCCTCGACGCGATCGCCCGCGCCGAGTTCCTCGAGCGCGTTGGCGACGTTGTCGCGGGGGTCGACCGCCAGCACCCGGCGCGGGGAGGCGTGTGCCGCGGCGGTTCGCGCCGCGGCTGCTGACTCGTCTGAATCCATGTGCGGGCTATCCTCGCGACCCGGGTCGCCGGCGAAAGGACCCTGACGCGAAAGTGGTCTGACCAGAATGGCTTCGCGTAAATCTAGCGACCGCGGGTCGCGGCGTCAACTGCGGGCCCCGGCCGTTGCTGCGCGGCTTCGGAGCCCGCATAGTGTCGAGCGCGGCACGATGGATGGGCCCCCTGCGGAGGGCGTGGATGAACGGGAGACTGCCCCTGCCTTGCGGCCGGCTTCCGGCGCTCGGCGCGCTGATCTGCGCTCTGGCGGCGCCCCCGTCGGCTGCCCAGTCCGCAGACCGTCAGGCCCGCGCCTGGGCGGCGGCCTGCGCCGCCTGTCATGGCAGCGAAGGTCGCTCCGAGGGGGCCATTCCGTCCATCGCCGGGCGCGAGGCGGGCGAACTGTACCGCGCGATGGTGGAATTCCGGGACGGCCAGCGCACCTACGCGACCGTGATGCACCAGCACGCCAGGGGCTACAGCGACGACGAGCTCCGGCGCATCGCGCGATTCTTCGCTGCACGGCCGGCGCGCTGAGGGGACTGCGGGCGTGGGCCCCGGACGTCGCCATCTTCTCGGGGCGGGGCTCGCCGGCAGCGCGTGGGCGCTGCTCGGCTGCGGCAGGATCGGCTCGAAGAAGCCGATCGGCCGCGTGGTCGTGGTCGGCGGCGGTTTCGGCGGGGCGACCGCGGCCAAGTACGTCCGCAAGTGGGAACCGCGCATCGAGGTCACGCTGGTCGAGCGCAACGAACTGTTCGTTTCCTGCCCCCTCAGCAATCTCGTGCTGGCCGGCCTGCGCGGCATCGACGACGTCACGCTGCCGTATTCGGGGCTCGCGAAGTACGGCGTGATCCTCGTGCGCGACGAGGCCACGGCGATCGACGTCGACCGCAGGCAGGTGCGCCTGGCGCGCGGTGCGCCGCTTCCCTATGACCGCCTGGTGCTGGCGCCGGGCATCGATTTCCAGTTCGACCGTGTCCCCGGCCTCGCGGTGGCCGACGCCAGCGGCCGGGTGCTGCACGCGTGGAAGGCGGGTGCGCAGACGGTGGCTCTGCGCCGGCAACTCGAGGCCATGCCCGACGGCGGGGTCTTCGCGATCTCGATCCCCAGGGTCCCGTTCCGTTGCCCTCCCGGCCCGTACGAGCGGGCGTGCCTGGTCGCGCACTACTTCAAGGCGGCCAAGCCGAGGTCGAAGGTCGTGGTCCTGGACGCCAATCCGGACGTCGCCTCGAAGAGGGATCTGTTCGTGGCAGCCTGGAACGAGCTCTACCCGGGCCTGATCGAGTACCGGCCCGACAGCGAGCTGATCGGGTTCGACGCGCGAACCGGCGTGGCCAGGCTGGAGGTCGAGGACTTCGCGGCCGACGTGTTCAACGTCATACCGCCGCAGCAGGCCGGCCGCATCGCGCAGCCGCTGATCTCGGTCGACGACCAGTGGGTCGGCGTGGAGTTCCTGACCTTCGAGTCCGAGAAGGTGCCCGGCATCCACGTGATCGGCGACGCGATCGCGACCGCGTACGGGATGCCGAAATCGGCCTTCATGGCGAACAACCACGCGAAGCTGGTGGCCGATGCGGTGATCGCGAGGCTGACCGGAGAGCCGATCAACGAGGCGCCGATCCTCGCCAATACCTGCTACAGCTACGTCTCCGACCGTGAGGTCGTGCACGTTGCGAGCGTGCACAAGTGGGATGCCGCGAAGAAGACGATGTTGCCGGTGCAAGGCTCCGGCGGACTGTCGGCAGCGCGCACCGAACTGGAGGCGCACTACGCGCAGTCCTGGGCCCGCAACATCTGGGACGACGTGCTCGACTGAGCAGCGCGCCGTTCGGCCGGGTCATCGAGGGGCCGGGCCGGCCCCGGGCGGCCGCGGCGGCCAGGCGATCGCGCTCCTCGCGAGGTTGTACAGGCCCCACAGGATCAGCACCGGGATGACCAGCGTCTGCAGCAGGAAGATCACGATCAGGTTGATCATGTGCTCGATCGCCTGCTCGGCTGCCTCCTTGAGCTCCTCGAAGCGCGCCTTCACGTCGACGTTGTCCGACAGCCATCCCCTGATCTTCGCGATCAGGCCCGCATCGGGCGCGGTCACGTCGATCGACGGCGCCAGCGTCGCGGTCCGGCCGGACGCGGTCTCGATCACGTGCTGGCTGGTCCGGTAGTCGTCGGCCAGGAACTTCTGGAACAGCCAGTCGGACCCGAGGGTCGTCAGCGGCACCGCGAACCGGACGAGCAGCAGCACGACCAGCACGCTGGTGAACCAGTGCGGAGGCGGCCGGCCGCCGAAGTGGAGCCAGGTCCGGACAGCGACCGCGACGGTCAGGAGCAGCGAGACCAGCCAGTAGCCGCCGATGCCGATCAGCATCTTCTGCACACCGAACGACACGCTGGCCGCGAGCATCAGGTTCGAGAACTGCTCGACCATGTCGTTGACCGGGTCCAGCACCTGCCCCGGCGCGACGTTCACGCCGACGCCGAGCGGCTGCGCGGACAATTCGGTGCCCTGCGCGACCGAGATCACCGCGTTCAGCGCCCTCGCGGTGGCGAAGCTGGCCAGCGCGCGCTTCAGGCCCGCGTCGACGCGCTCGCTGGCCGGGGTGTCCAGCGGCACGAACCATGCGCAGAGCACGATGGCGGCCATGGCGAGGACGAACGAGATCGGGCGCACGATGTGCATGTCCGGGTTCTCCGAGCGGATGGAACGGCACGGGCGGGCTCCCGCCGATGCAGACTCTAAACCCGCCCGTGACCCCGGTGCCCCGGATCAGCGCGACCCGACCGTCAGCAGCAGCTCGTTGGGCCCGACCCAGCCGGTGCTGGTCGAGAACTCGTCCAGGCGCTGCGCCATCTCGGCCCACGCGGCGTCGGCTGCGGCGGGGTCCAGCCGGCCGAGGATCTGCTGGATCGGGCTCGCCGAGCTGCGCACGAAATCCAGGTAGTGCCTCGCCGACGGCAGCCGGAACGGCGCGTCCAGCGTGGTCGTGGCCACGTCGCCGAAGCCGGCCGCGCGGAACAGCTGGTCGGCGAGCCCGGGCTTGCCGAGGCTGAGCAGGCCGCCGGGCTGGAAGGGGTCGCGCGGCGCCAGCCCCGCGTGCTTCAGCGCGGTCGACATCAGGATCGTCACGCAGGGGTTGCGGTCCGGGCGCGAGAACACCACCGAGCACGCCTTGCCGCCGGGGCGGGTGGCCCGGTGCATCTCGCGCAGTCCCTGCAAGGGGTCGGGGAAGAACATCAGGCCGAGCCGGCAGACTGCGGCATCGAAGCTCGCCGGCTCCACCGGCAGGCTCTCGCCGTCGGCCACCTTCGTCCCGACGTTGCCGTAGCCGGCACGTGCGGCGTTCTCCCTGGCCAGTTCGAGGATCGCCGGCGACAGGTCGGTCGCCAGCACGTGGCCTTCCGTGCCGACCCGCCGGGCGATGTCGAGCGTCTGGTCGCCGGAGCCGGCGGCCACGTCGAGCACGCGCGAGCCGGAGCGCACGCCGGCCAGGTCCAGCATCGCCTCGGTGGCCGTGGCCAGCCAGGCACGGATCTGCGGTGTGTGCGCGTTCCAGCCCGCGGCCGACTTGTCCCACTGTTCGCGCAGCGCCGACTTGAACGCCTGTGGGTCGATGGCTCGTGCGGTGGTCATGTCCAGTCTCCTGTCGGGCGCGCCGGACGATCGACGCGGGCCCAGTCTGCTGGCGCAGCACCCGCTTCGGAAGCCGGGAAGATCGCATAATGGGGCCGCGAAAATGCACGGGACGGCCATGCTCGACTGGAACGACCTGAAGTACTTCGTCGCGGTGGCGCGCCACGGCAGCACGCTGGCGGCGGCACGCGCTTTGAAGGTCAACCAGTCGACGGTGCAGCGCCGGCTCGCCGAGCTCGAGCGGCGCGTCGGCCGGCCGCTGGTCAGGCGCCATCCGACCGGCTACCGGCTCACCGAATTCGGTGAAGCCCTGCTGCCGTACGCGCAGCGCATCGAGCAGGCGGTGCAGGTCTTCGAGGAGCAGGTCGAGGTGTCGCGGCGCGAGGCGGTCGGCGTCGTGCGCGTGACCTGTCCGGAGCCGCTGGCGGTGCGGATCACCAACTCGCCGCTGCTCGAGCGCTTCCGTGCCCGCCATCCGGGGATCGAGGTCGAGTTCGCGATGAGTGATCGCTACCTGGACCTGTCGAAGGGCGAGGCGGACGTCGCGCTGCGTTCGGGCGACACCGACGACGGCGTGCTGATCGGGCGCAAGATCGGCGATTCGCTGTGGGCGGTGTACGCGAGCCGCAAGTACGTCGAGCGGCACGGCCGTCCCGAGCGGATCGAGGATCTCGCGCGGCACGCGCTGGCCGGGTTCGACGAGTCGATGGGCAACCATCGCGCCGCGAAATGGCTGCGCGAGGTGGCGCCGGACGGCCGGATCGCCGCCCGCAACGACAGCGTGCTGGGCTTGCTGAATTCGGTTCGCGCGAGCATCGGCATCGCGCCGCTGCCGACGGCGCTGGGCGATGCGGAGCCCGAGCTGGTGCGCGTACTGGGGCCGATTCCCGAGCTGAGCCGGATCTGGCGCGTGCTCGCCCACCCCGACCTGAGGCACACGCCGCGCGTGGCGGCGTTCTTCGACTTCATGGTCGACGAGGTCGAGACGCTGCGGCCGATCATCACCGGCTGAGCGGCGCGCCGCCGGCCGGCGCGCCGATCGAGTCGGCCAGCACGTAGCGCAGGCACTCCTCGACTCCGGCCACCGAGAGTGCCTCGCCCGGGCGAGGGGTCAGAGCGAGCACGGTCGTCTCGCCGTCGCGACGCGTGTCGCAAGCGCCGATCTTCGCGCATTCGCCGGACGGGCACGACCACCAGCTCTGCCCGCGACACGCGCAGACACGATCGAAGACTTCCTGCTCGCTGCGCGTGGCGCTCTCGATCCGGACCCGCAGTTCTTCGCCGTGTCTTTCGATCCTGAAGTCCATGTCCTTCTCCTTCAGCGAAGCGCTGCGCATCGCGGGGCTGCCCCGGACCTACTTTAAACCCGTGGGTCTCGCTGTCAATGGCCACTCGCGGCGAGCACGTCCCGCGCGTCGGCATGCAGCTATCATCGACGATCCCCAGCGCGCCCGCGAGCATGGACACCGTCGCCGTCATCGACTTCGAGACCACCGGCATCTCACCGGACGCCGGCGCGCGCGCGACCGAGATCGCCGCGGTGCTGATGCGCGACGGCCGCGTGGTCGGCCGCTACCAGAGCCTGATGAACGCCGGCGCGTACGTTCCGCCGTTCATCGAGCAGCTTACCGGCATCACCAACGACATGGTGCGCGCGGCGCCGCCGGCCGCGAAGGTGATGCGCGAAGTCGCCGACTTCGTCGGTGCGCACCCGCTGGTCGCGCACAACGCGTCGTTCGACCGCAGGTTCTGGGACGCCGAGCTCGGGCGCGTCGGGCGCGCGCGGGTGCAGGAGTTCGCGTGCACGATGCTGCTTTCGCGGCGCCTGTGCCCGGAGGCGCCCAACCACAAGCTCGGCACGCTGGTGGAGTTCCTGGGCGTGCCCGTCGCCGGTCGCTTCCACCGCGCGCTGGCCGACGCCGAGATGGCCGCGGGGCTGCTGGCCAGGCTCGAGGAGGCGCTCGAGCGGCGCTTCGGACTCGGCCCGGTGACGCACGAGATGCTGTGCGAACTGCAGGCGTCGTCGCGCTACCGCCTGCGCGACTGCGTGGTCCGCCATGGCGGCCGCGCGTGATCCGGGACCGATGGGGTCGATCGGCTGATCGGGAGCGGTCATACTCTCGCCGGAAACACCTCCGGAGCCGACCATGTATGACCGTATCCTCGTTCCGATCGACGGCAGCCCGACGTCGGATCGCGCGCTCGCCGAAGCGGCCGGGCTCGCCCGGCTGTGCTCGGCGACGCTCAGGCTGATCCACGTCATGGATCCGCTCACGCACATCACCGGCTACGAGCGGCCGGACGTCTACGTGCGCGAGATCGAGCCGGCGATCCGCAAGGCCGCGCAGGAGCTGCTCACGAAGGCGCGCGACAGCGTCGCCGACGCGCGCGTGCGCGTCGAGACCGCGCTGATCGACAGCCACGGCGAGCGCGTGTCGGACCTGATCCTCGACCAGGCGAAAGCCTGGCCGGCCGACCTGGTCGTCATCGGTACCCATGGCCGCCGTGGCGTCGACCGGGTGCTGATGGGCAGCGATGCGGAGCAGGTGGCGCGCCGGTCGCCGGTGCCGGTGCTGCTGGTGCGGCTGGGCTGACGGGGGTTGCGTCGCGGCCTTGACGCCTGCGACAGACTGGTCCAGACTAGTCTGTATGAAATCCACGCTGGTCGCCGCCGAACCCGTCAGCGCCTATGAAGCGAAGACTCACCTGCCGAAGCTGCTCGAGCGCGCCGCACAGGGCGAACGCTTCGTGATCACGCGTCATGGCAAGCCCGTTGCGCAGCTGATACCGTTCGAGCAGGGCGACGAAGCCGCGATCCGGCATGCGATCGACAAGGTCGAGGCGATTCGCGCGCGGCTGGCCCGCCAGGGCGTGACGCTCGCGAGCGTCCTCGCACCCGGTGAGACGGCGCGCGAACTCGCGCATGCGGGACACCGCTACTGAGCGGCTGGCGCGGCGGCGATGGCCTTCGTCCTCGACGCTTCGGTAGTGCTCGCGTGGCTCTTGCCCGACGAGCGCAGCGATCTCGCACGACAGCTGGTGGCGCGCGCCGTGCACGAACGACCGCGGGCGCCGTCGCTGTTGCTGTTCGAAGTCGGCAACGCCCTGCTGCAGGCCGAGCGGCGCACCCGCCTTCGCCGAGCCACTCGCCTCGAACTGCTGGACGCGTTCACCGCGTTGCCGATCACGATCGAGCCGGTCGCCGCCGAGACGATCCTGCGGGCTTCGGAACTGGCGGCGAGCCATTCGCTCACCCTCTACGACGCCTGCTACCTGGAACTGGCGATCTCGCGCGCCTGTTCCCTGGCCAGTTTCGACGACTCGCTGTGCAAAGCCGCGCGCGCCGAGGCAGTGATCGTGCTGGGCGACCGGCCCGCGTGACCTCCGGATCCAGGCCCGGATCCGTCAGCCGCTGCCGCCCCTGATGTAGTGCTGCAGCTGCTCGATGACGAACTGCTGCTCGGAGATGATGTCGCGCACCAGGTCGCGCATCGACAGCACGCCGACCAGTTTTCCGCCATCGAGCACCGGCAGGTGACGCAATCGGCGTTCGGTCATCAGCGCCATGCAGTTCTCGTTCGATTCCTGCGGGCTCACGTACATGACCGGCGACGTCATCAGTTCGCGAACCGGGGTCTCGCGGGAGTCGCGGCCCATCAGCGCGCCCTTGCGCGCGTAGTCGCGCTCGGTGACGATGCCGACGATCTGCCCGTCGTCGACGACCACCAGCGCACCGATGTCGTGATACGCCATCTTCTCGAGCGCTTCGCGCATCGTCGCCGCCGGTTCGATCGTGTGGATGACCTGGTCGGGTTTGGAACGAAGGATGGTCGATACGGGCTTCATGGGGTCCCTGTCGGCTTGGCGCCGTCGATGATCCATTGCATCAGCTTTTCGGCAGTCTCGGCCGACAACTGCTCGTGCGCGACGATGCGATGGAACGGTTCGCCGTGGCGCAGCTCTTGCGCCTCCTTCGCGGCCGCCCCGCTCTTTCCGCGGTGCTTCGCGGCGTGCTCGGCCAGTTGCGCCATCGTTGGCGCGCCGTGGCGCGGATGCTTGCCGTGGCAGTTGTAGCAGCCCATCTGCAGCGCCAGTGCGCTGCCGGAGAGCTCCTCATCGGCCAGCGCCGGACCCGACTGGAAGGCCGCCAGCAGCAGCAGCGCGGCCCATGGACGCCCGGCCGATCGTGTTTCCGGAATTCGCGCGCCGGTCATGGAGCGTGCATCCTGCAGTTTCGTGCTTCGATGTGCAGAGTCTGACTCGGCGACCGCGTTGCCGCAAGCGCAGCGCGCGCACCGCGGGCACGGCACGGCGGCGCGAATTGGCTGGCGCGAGGGATTCGCGTCATGATGCGCGCGCATGAACTGGATCTTCCTCGGAATCGTCCTTGTCGCCTTCGGCGTCGCCGCGTGGCGGCAGGTCGGTTTCGTCGCGACCGGGGGCGCCCAATCGCCGATGGAGGCGCTTTCGGCCGCGATGATCTCGTCGGCGGGGGGCGCCGTGGAGCTGGCGATCGGCCTGGTCGGCGTGATGACGCTGTTCCTCGGGCTGATGAAGGTCGCCGAGTCGGGCGGCCTGCTGACCGTCATCGCGCGGCTGATCCGGCCGCTGATGACGAGGCTCTTTCCCGATGTGCCGCCCGGACATCCGGCGATGGGCGCGATGGTCCTGAACCTGTCGGCCAACGCGCTCGGGCTCGGCAACGCGGCGACGCCGTTCGGCATCCGCGCGATGCAGGAGCTCGACCGGCTCAATCCGCGGCCGGGCACGGCGACGAACGCGATGGCGTTGTTCCTTGCGATCAACACGTCGAGCGTGACGCTGCTGCCGACCGCCGTGATCGCGCTGCGCGCCGCGGCCGGCTCCGCCGACCCGGCGGGCATCCTGCCGACGACGCTTTTCGCATCGATCTGCGGGACGATCGCGGCGATCGCCGTCGCGATGTGGCTGTCGCGCCGCTTCCCCGTGGGCGCCGCGGACCCGGCGGCCGCGGACGTCGACCGGCCCTGGCTGCGCGACGACGCCGGGGGCGAGGCGCTGCTGCCCGATGCCGGCGGCTATCCGCTGTGGGTGTCGCTGCTGGCGCTCGGCGCGGTGGTCGCGCTGATCCCGGTCACGATCGCGTGGGGCCGCGCGATCTCGCCGTGGATCGTGCCGGGGCTGATGGCCGGCTTCCTGCTGTTCGGCGCGCTGCGCGGCGTGCGCATCTACGAGGTGTTCGTCGACGGCGCGAAGGAGGGCTTCCAGGTCGCGCTGCGCATCATCCCGTACCTGGTCGCGATCCTGGTGGCGGTCGGGATGTTCCGCGCGAGTGGCGCGCTCGACGCGATGGTGTCGGTGTTGGGCGCCTGGACCACGAAAGTGGGCCTACCTGCCGAGGCGCTGCCGATGGCGCTACTGCGCTCGTTGTCCGGTTCCGGCGCCTACGGCGTGATGGCGTCGATCATCAACGACCCGGCGATCGGGCCCGACAGTTACACCGGCTACCTGGTCAGCACGCTGCAGGGCTCGAGCGAAACCACGTTCTACGTGCTCGCGGTGTATTTCGGCGCGGTGCAGGTTCGCCGCGTGCGGCACACGCTGGCGGCGGCGCTGGTCGCCGACCTGGTCGCGGTGATCGCCGCGGTGGCGATCTGCAGCGCGCTCTTCCGGTAGTTCCCGGCGCACGCGCTGTCGCCATGCCGGGCCGCGTCACCGGGAGCCTGTCGAACCGCCTGCCGGCCCGAGCGCGCGCCGCGCGGGCCGGCGGCAATCACAGGCCGGCCTCCGCGAGCAGGCTCTCGAGCCGGTTGCGATAGGCCGGGTCGGTCATCGGGAACGTCTCGAACCACTTGCGCTTGTCGAAGTCCGGATACAGCTGCCTGACCTCGTCGGCCTCCCAGCGGGCGGCGTCGAGATCGCCGGCGGCCGCCAGCGTCGCGGCCAGGAACACCCGCGCTTCCAGCACGGTGGGGTTGCGAGCGATCGCTTCGCGCAGGTTGATCAGGGCCAGCTCGTTGTCGCCGAGGAACAGGTGGGCGCGTGCGAGCAGCTCGAAGAAGAACGCGCGTCCCTCGGCGTGCACGCGCAGCGCGGCGCGTAACAGCGGCAGCGCCCGGCTTGCGTCGCCGGTGAAGACGTGGATCGCGCCCATGTAGGACCACGCCTCGGCGTAGTGACGGTTGAGCGCGATCGCGCGCTCGAAGTGCCTGAGCGCATCGTCGTGCCGGCGCTCGTGCGCGCCGACGAAGCCTAGCGACCACCACGCCTCTGGGGTGTCGCCGTTGATCTCGCGGGCCGTCTCCGCGAGTTCACGCGCGCGGACCAGCGGATTGGCGACGTCCGAGCCCCAGCGGTAGCGGTAGTCCAGCGTATAGGTCACGGCGAGCATCGCGTACGCGCGCGCGAAGGTCGGATCCAGCTCGAGCGCCTTGCGGTACATCGCGCGGGCCTGTTCGTTCTCTTCGTGCCGTCGCGCGGCGACTACGGCCTGCCCGCGCAGGAAGTGGTCGTAGGCGGCCGGGTTGCGGGTGTAACGGCGGGCCACCTGATCGCGCGCGGCGTCGCCGACCTTCGCCGGCAGCACGTCGAGCAGGCTCGCGACGATCCCCTTCTGCACCGAGAGCGGATCGCCGGCTGGCGCCACGTAGCGGTGCGACCACAGCTGGCGCCGCGAGCCGGCGTCGGACAGGCGCACGTTGAGACGCAGCTGCTCTCCGTCGCGCTGCAGCGTGCCGGACACCAGGTATCGCGGGCCCGCGGCCGCCGCCTGCTCGGCACCGGGTTCGTGCGTTTCGGCAGGTGCTGCGGTTGCCGCGACGACGGTCAGCCCGGTCAAGCGCGACAGGTCGGTGGCGAGATCGGCGGCGATTCCGCGCGCCAGGTAGTCGTGCTCCTGCGCGTCGGTCAAGACCTCGAACGGAACGACGGTGATCGTGGGGGCGTCGATCTGTTGAGCGAGCATGCCCGTGGCGACCGAAGCGGGGTCGAGCGCCGGCGCGTCGACGGCCGCGCGCCGATTCGCCAGCCATGCGGTGGCGGATGCCGCGGCCACCGCGATCCCGACGATCGCGGCCAACCAGGACCTGCGCCACCGCTCCGGGGCCGGCGGAGCGAGTCGCGCGGGGTTCGCGTGCGACGCCTGCGCCGGCGTTGGCGGCACCCCGGACACGGCCGCAGGCGGGTCGGCCGGTGCCACGGCGACGGACGCCGTCGCGAAGGGTGCTGCGGCGTGGAGTCGCACCGGCGCCAGCAACCGGTAGCCGCGCTTTGGGATGGTCTCGATGTAGGCCGGCTCGCGCGCGTCGTCGCGCAGGGCTTTTCGCAGCTTGGCGATGGCCTGGCTCAGCGTCTCGTCGCCGACCACCACTCCGGGCCAGATCGCCTCGAGCAGCTCGCCGCGCCCGATCACCTGTCCCGGCCTGTCGGCCAGGAAGACGAGCAACTCCATGGCCTTCGGTTCGATCCGAAGGGATTCGTCGCTCCGGCGCAGTTCGTTCAGCGAGGGGTCGATCTCCCATTCGCCGACGACCCGCCGGACGGCGTGTAGCGAGGCATCGTGCTGCATTGCCCGGGGCGCCCACGGGATCGCGTGCGAGCCAGTGTATGTGCTTGAACGGGCGACGAAAATGTTTTCTTGCGTATACCTTCACCACTCCTTCAGGACGCCCCGGCGGTGTGCGAGGACATTCGTCGGCAAGACCGGACGAGGTATCGCCGGTCGACCACGGTTCGACGACAACCGATCCCTGAAGGAGGAACGACATGAGCAAGTTCGCACGCATGGCGGCGATCGCCGCCTTCGTCGCCGCACCGCTCGCGGCGCTCGGGTCCCCGTTCGCGAGCCTGGACGATGTCGACGCAGCGAGGAAGCGCGGCGCGATCGTCTGGGACGCCAGGCCGGCCGACGAATACCGCCGCGGACACATTCCCGGTGCGGTCAACATCGGCGACCCGACCAAGGTGCTGCGCGGCACGGCCAGGGAGGAGTTCCTGCCGACCTGGAAGATCGAAACCATCCTGGGCGCGGCGGGCATCGACCCGTCGCGCGAGATCGTCGTCTACGGAAAAAGAGGTGCGCCGCAGGCCTATTTCGGGCGCTTCGCGCTGCGCTACTTCGGCGCCGACGACGTGAAGGTCTTCCACGACGGCGTCGACGGCTGGACCGCCGCGGGCCGGGAGCTCGGCACGACGCCGACCTCGCTGCCGCCGGCCGCGCTGCGCCTGAACCCGAGGCCGGAGATGGTCGTGAGCACCGAGCAGATCGTCGCTGTCGGCCGCTCGGGCGCCGACGTGCAGATCGTCGACGTGCGCAGCCGCAACGAGTACACCGGCGACGACGTGCGCGCGATCCGCGGCGGACACATTCCGGGGGCGATCAACATCCCGTACGAGCTGAACTGGCGCGATCCGAAGACTCCCGCGAAGCTGGCGCGCGGCCAGGTTCGCGACAATGGCGGCATGTCGCTGGCAGACCGGGAGTCGCTGGAAAACCTGTACAGCGCGCTCGATCCGTTCAAGGAGACGATCGTCTATTGCCAGAGCGGCACGCGCTCGGCGGTCACGGCCGCCGTGCTGGAGGACCTCGGCTTCGACCGGGTGAAGGTGTACGACGCCTCGTGGCTCGGTTACGCGACGCGGCTCGACGCACCGGCCGAGCAGGAAGCCTTCGTCAATGTCGGGCTGCTGCAGGGACAGCTGCGTGCGTTGGCGGGGCGGCTCGAGCAGTTCGAGCGCCGCTTCGGTGCGCAGATGTCGGTCGCGGAGCAACGCTGAACGATGCGGCCGGTGCGCCTGCGCCCGCCGTTGCGCGGCGCGGGCGCTGGCGACGCTAGCTCCCGGCTTCGCGCAGCGCCGCCTGCATCGCCGTGGCCCATCCGGGGTTGCGACGGCGCAGCGGCGCGAGCACGTCGCCGACCAGCATCGGCAGCGGTCGCGCCTGCTCGATCTGGGACCGCGCCGCGTCATGCTGGCCGAGTGCGATCCGGCAGCAGGCGGCGGTCTCGAGCGCGGGCCGCCAGCCCGGTCGGATCTTCATGGCGTTCGTCGCGCAGGCGAGCGCCATCTCCTTGCTGCCCGCGAAGAAATGCGCCCACGCGAGGATGTTGTGCCAGACGAAGTTCTGGGGATCGTGCGGATTCAGGCGAAGGCCCCGCTCCAGGGGGCCGATCGCCGCGGCCGCATCGCCGGAGAACGCGCGGGCCATGCCGAGCACCAGGTGGCCGAGCGCGAAACTGGGGCTCGATTCGATCGCCTTCTCGGCCGCCCTGATCGCCTGGTCGAACCGGTCCGCGTAGACGCTCGCGATCGCCAGCCCGTAATGCGCGTAAGGGTTCTGCTCGTCGAGCTCGACGGCGCGCAGGCCCGCGTCGACGCCCTCGCGCAGGTCCGACGCTTCGTCGTCGCTCCAGCCGTAGCCGACGAGTCCCGCATCGACCCGCGCGAGCCATAGATGGGCCTCGGGCAGGTCGGGGTCGACCGCGCAGGCCTGCCGGAACAGCTCGCGCGCCTGCAGGTGGGTGGCGCGCGTGACCTGGTGGAAGAGCCAGGCGCCGCGGTGCACCAGGTCCCAGCCGGTCGCGCTGCCGTGGCGCGGTCGCCGCGCGGCCAGGGCCGACTCGGTCTTCAGCAGCTCGGGCTCGATCGCGCCTGCGACCCGCTCGGCGATGCGATCCTGCATCGAGAACATGTCGCCGACCGCGAATCCGCCCTCGAAGTCGTAGCGCTCTGCCCAGAGCTGGATCGCGCTCGCCGCGTCCACGAGGTGCGCGGCGATCCGAACGCTGCCGGCCGACCTGCGCACGCTGCCCTCGAGCAGGTAGCGAACGCCCAGCGCGCTCGCGATCTCCGCGGCGCTCACGGGTCGACCCCTGAACGCGAAGCTCGAATTGCGCGAGACGACGAGGAACCAGCGGAACCGCGCCAGCGCGGTGATGATGTCCTCGGTGACGCCGTCGGCGAAGTAGTCCTGCGCCGGATCGCCGCTCAGGTTCTCGAAGGGCAGCACGGCGATCGAAGGTTTGCCTGAACGCGCCGGGGCCGGGGCGTCGGCCGGGTCGTCCTTGGCGTCTGCCAGGACCGTCACCGGCGCCGTGAAGCGGTAGCCGATTCGCGCCACCGTCGCGATCCAGTCGGACCCATCGGGCGCGGGTCCGAGCAGTCTCCTCAGCGCGGCCACCTGCACCGACAGGTTGCTTTCCTCGACGACCACGTGCGGCCAGGCCGCATCCATCAGTTCGGCCTTGGTCAGCGTTTGTCCACTGGCCTCGAGGAGTGCGCGCAGCAACGCGAGTCCGCGCTGACCGATCGCGAGCGCGGTGCCGTCCCGCAGCACGGTGCCCCGCGCGGGATCCAGCAGGTAGGGCCCGAACAGGAATCGATTGCCGGTCATGCGGGGAATTCTATCGACGGGTTTGGAGGATTTCGGGATTTTTCGGCGCCGCTTCGATACGGCGGCGTCGCACGGCGCGATGCTGCTGCGCACCCCGTCGGCTCGCCCGAGCCGGGGCTTCCCGCCACCAACAGGAGACATGCCATGAAAGTGACCAGCGAATCCAGGATCGGGCGCGTCGTGCGCGGGGGCGAACCCTACCGGAGCGCGCAGGGAACGGTCTACGCACCGGGGGTCAGCGCCGAGACCGTCGATGCGCAGGCAGTGTTCCTCGGGATCGTCACGCTCGCCCCGGGGCAGCGGACGAAGGCGCACGTCCACGAGCGCCACGAATCGGCGTTCTACCTGCTCAGCGGCGAGGAGGTGGAGTTGTGGAGCGGCGAGGAACTCGAGCACCGCGAGCTCGCCCGCCCGGGCGACTACCTGTACATTCCCGCCGGCATTGCGCACGTTGCAGTGAACCGCGGCACGGTGCCGGCCGTGTTCGTCGGCGTGCGCAACGAGCCGACCGCGCAGGAAAGCCTGTCGATGCGTCCGGAACTGGACGCTCGCGTTCCCTGATCGCGAGGGCGCATCCTCGACTGCAGGCGCACGACCACGGCGCCCGTGCAGTGGTTCGCGGACGGTCCGGGACGCCGTTCATCGTGCCGGTGATGTCGTGACCGCCGGCACGCCGGTGCTGCCGAACAGGTAGGACTCCATCGACAGCACGCCGTGCAGGATGCCGCCGGGCAGCATTTCGACCGGCGCGTCGCCCGCGGCCGCCCCCGCGGCGAAAGGCAGCGGCAGGTAGTGGTCCGGCGTCGGGTGCGCGCGCCGCGCATGCGGCGCGCGTTCGAGCGCATTGACCAGGCGCTCGCGGTCGAGCGCGAGCGCCGCCTCGCGCATCCAGTCGACGAAGTCGACCGCGTAGCGCTCGACCTGCTCGTGGCCCTCGCGGATCTCGTAGAGGTTGTGGGTCAGGCTGCCCGAGCCGACGATCAGCACGCCGTCGCCGGCTAGCGGCGCGAGCGCGTCGCCCAGCTGCCACGCGGATGCCGGATCGAGGTCGGCGGGCATCGACAGCTGGATCACCGGCACGTCGGCGGACGGGAACAGGTGCATCAGCGGCACCCAGGCGCCGTGATCCAGGCCGCGCCGCGGATCGAGCGAGGCGCCGTGGCCGGCAGAGGCCAGCAGGTCGGCGGCAGCGCGGGCGAGTTGCGGATCGCCGGGCGCCGGGTATTGCAGCCGGTACAGCGCGGGCGGGAAGCCGCCGAAGTCGTGGATCGTCTGCGGCGCGGGCGCGGCGGTCAGCGCGATGCCGCGCGTGATCCAGTGCGGCGACATCACCAGCACCGCGCGCGGGCGAGGCAGCACCTGCCCGAGCCGCGCGAGATGCGCGCCGGCTTCCCCGGGCTGCAGCGCGTAGGTGGGCGCGCCGTGCGAGACGAACAGGCTGGGCATGCGGTCCATGACGGGCTCCTTCGATGGCCGGACGGGTCCGGGCGGCGCGCCGGGTCGTGCCCGGCTGGCGTGAAGTCCAATGTACAGGGTGATTCCGCTACACTGGCATCCGCGCGGGCCCCGCAAGGCTGCCTGCGCATCCGCTGGGGGTGCCGCGCCGCAGACCAGTCTGCGGCGCAGCTGAGACCAAACCCTTCGAACCTGATCGGGGTAATGCCCGCGCAGGGAAGCAAGCATGACGACGATCGCCCGCAACACCGCCCTCATTCCCCTTTCGGCCGCCGATCGCCTTTTCGGCTGGCGCGACCACGCTGCGCTGTGGCTGAGCCTGGGCGTCGGCCTGCTGGTGATGCAGGTCGGCGCCTACCTGGTGCCGGCGCTCGGCACGAAAGCGGCGCTGGCCGCGATCGTCGGCGGGTCGGTGATCGGCGCCGGCCTGCTCGCGTGGACCGCGAAGATCGGCTGCGACAGCGGGCTCTCCAGCGCCGGGCTGATGCACGCCGCCTACGGCAGCAGCTTCGCGCGGCTGCCGGTGGTGCTGAACATCGTGCAGCTGATCGGCTGGACGACCTTCGAACTCGTGGTGATGCGCGACGGCGTGCTGGCCATCGCGCGCCAGGCCGGTCTTCTGGCGCCTGCGGCCGACGCCGGTGCGGCCGGCCCGGGCCTGCCGATGCCGCTGGTCGTGATCACGCTCGCCTTCGGCGCGCTGCTGGTCGCGCTGCTGATGGGGACGATGGTCGGGCTGGTGCGCAAGTTCATCGGCCGCTTCGGCCTGCCGCTGGTGATCCTGTCGCTCGCCTGGCTGTCGTGGCAGTTTCTCGGCAAGGCGCAGGCGA
>Ga0079224_100000706_pt1 | contig 34624 bp, 34 predicted proteins | sample Stecom2015_FD_80414 | JGI IMG/M metagenome (GOLD analysis project Ga0079224, IMG submission 80414) | Agricultural soil microbial communities from Utah to study Nitrogen management - Steer compost 2015 | ecosystem: Environmental > Terrestrial > Soil > Agricultural land | place: USA: Utah... | reverse complement strand
GGCGCGGGACCCCGGTTCGGTCCCGCGCTTCGTCCACGCCGAAGTGGCGGAACCGGCAGACGCGGCGGACTCAAAATCCGTTGTCCCAAAAGGACGTGTGGGTTCGACTCCCACCTTCGGCACCAACGGCGCGCCCTCCGAGCGCGTCCACGCGTGGCATCCATCAACTGCCCCGGAGTCGGGTGGGGCGCGGCAACCGACTGACGTGGTACAGGGCGGGAATGCGCCCGCCTCGAGAAGCGAAGAAGGCCCCCCGGGGGCCTACCGCGCTCGGAGAGGTGCTCGGCGAAACCCGTGAGCTCTCCCTCAAGCGCTCGCGCGCGGCCGTGGATCGCGACACGTGGCGGCGCGCCGTGGGGCGCCGGATCGCCGAACGGACGGAGGTCGGGGCGCTGCGCGGGGGCGAGCTCACCGTGTACGTCGCGTCGCCGGCATGGGCGCAGGAGCTCTCCTTGCTCACCACCGATATCCGCGAGCGACTCTCCGGCTTCGGTGTTCGGGTGGAACGTATTCGGTTCCGCTTGCTCGCGGCGCCGCCTCCGGCACCGCGCCGCGAGCCGCCGCCTCGTCTGCCGAAGAAGGTCGTCCCTCCGGAGCTCGCCGCTCGGCTCGAGCACGTGGAAGACGAAGAGCTCCGCCGAGCCATCGAGGGCGCCGCCGGGCTCGCGCTTGGACGCCTGGAAGCGACGTCCGCGGCCGCCCTCACATCGACGCGGCGAGCCGCTCGAGCCCCTCGAGGCGCTGAAGCACGAAGCGCTCGTTCGGACCGAAGCTCGCCTGAAGGCGCCGAAGCGTCCCGAGATAAGCGCGGAGGCCGGCGAGGTTGATCGCCGACGTCTTCCGGAGAACGACGTAGAGGTGATCGACCGTGTCCGCCGCGATCGGCCGCGTCGCAGCGTCGTGGAGATCGATCACGTAGTCGATCCAGCGGCCCTTGCCGGTCGCCTCCGCGAGCCGGACCGCGTACCGCGCCGCCTTGTTCAAGGTTTCCGCGCTGGACGCGGTGCGCTTGCCAGCGCGCACCTCGCTCAAGACGCCGAGGAGCGCCCCCGAAAGGATTCGCTCCGCTTCGTCGCCGCGTCCGAGCGCGAGCGTCTTCTCGGCGACTCCGCCGAGAAGATCGAGCGTATCGCCGCTGAACGTGACCTCGCTTTCGGCGGGCAGGGCAACCGGTAGGCCGCCGGGCTCGATGCCCGCGATGGTCGGTGCCTCGTCACTCACGGGGCGCTCGGACACCAACGCGCTCCGCAGCACGAAATCCTGTCGACCGATCTGGAGGTGATCGCCGTCGCGGAGCCGCTGCGTGCCCGTGATGCGGTGAGCATTGACGAACACGCCGTTGACGCTTCCGCAGTCCTCGACGTAAACGCCGTCCGCATCGGCGCCGACCTTGGCGTGCCGTCGAGACACCAAGCCGTCGTCGACGACGATCTGACACGAGGAGCTCCGCCCGATCACCAGCGAGCCCAGCCCGATCTCGATCTCACGTCCTTCGTGCTCGAGCCAGTAGCGCCGGCGGCGACGTCGCGATGCTTCCGCGGCGCGGGGCGTCTCCGGATGGGTCTGCTTGTTGTTGCGGTCGCGGCTCAATGAGAAAAAAGCTAACGCGCTCGTCGGGCGCCGTCGAGCACCGGAGTTCGGGCCCCCGCCAGGCGAGCCGATTCGCCGCGAAACGGCATCACGCCGGGGAGGGGTCCGCCCCAGCGTGCCCTGTCTGGTGCTGCCTCGGGAGTTGCGCCGTGGGCGCCGAGGCAGCACCGGGAGACTGCGGGCCGCGTCTGGCAGCGACGGCCCCAGTGGCCGGGGCCGACACGCTCAACGCTTGAACTCACGCATGAAGTCGGCGAGCGCTTTCACCCACTCCAGCGTGACGGCGTTGTAGATGGAGGCGCGCATGCCGCCGACCGAGCGGTGCCCCTTCAGCCCGACCATGCCGCGCTTCTGGGCCTCGCTCAGGAACTCGGCCTCGAGCTCCGGCGTCTTCAGGGTGAAGACGACGTTCATCGTCGAACGCGCGCTCTTCTCCACGGGGGAGACGTAGAAGTCGTTGCGCTCGTCGATGACGTCGTAGAGCAGCTTGGCCTTCTCACGGTTGGTGCGCTCCACCGCCGCGAGGCCGCCGGCCTTCTTCAGCTCGTCGAGCACGTTGCGCAGCATGTAAACGCCGAACGTGGGCGGTGTGTTGTAGAGCGATTTGTTGTCGGCGTGAGTCCGATACTGGAGGATCGCCGGGATGTCCGAGCGCCCCGCCGCGACGAGGTCCTTGCGGATGATGACGACCGCGAGCCCGCTGGGCCCGAGGTTCTTCTGCGCGCCCGCATAAATCACGCCGAATTTCGACACGTCGATCGGCCGCCACATGATGTCGCTGGACATGTCCGCGACGAGCGGGACGTTGCCGACGTTCGGGAACTCGTGCCACTGCGTCCCGGCGATCGTGTTGTTGCTCGTGATGTGGACGTACGCCGCGTTCGGATCGAGATCGAGCTCCTTCTGCTCCGGAATGCGGCCGAACTTCTTGTCCTTCTCCGTCGTCGCGGCCACGCGCACCGTGCCCACGGCCTTGCCTTCCTTGTACGCTTTCTGCGACCAGGAACCCGTGAGGATGTAGTCGGCGCTCTTGCCGGCCGGGAGCAGGTTCATCGGAACCATCGCGAACTGCAGGCTCGCGCCGCCCTGGAGGAGCAGGACATCGTGGCTGTCCGGGACGCCCAAGAGCTCCCGCACGAGCGCGATGGCCTCGTTGTGCACCGCCTCGTAGGCCTTCCCGCGATGGCTGTGTTCCATCACGCTCATGCCGGTGCCGCTCAGATCGATCAGCTCCTTTTGAGCGCGCTCGAGCGCGGCGAGCGGAAGGGCGGCGGGTCCAGGGTTGAAGTTGATTGCTCGGGCCATGATCCTCCGAAAACGGGTGAAACGGACGCGAGAGCTAGCGTGTTTGCTGCACCGCGTCAAGCTCGCGGGCTCATGAGGGCGCGCGTGCCGATGTCGCGACGGAATTGCATACCCTCGAAGCGCAGTCGAGTGACGGCTGTGTAGGCGCGTTCGTGCGCGAGGTCCAGCGTGTCGGCGGCAGCGGTGACACCGAGCACGCGCCCGCCCGCAGTGAGCACCTGCTCGCCGTCGAGACGCGTGCCGGCATGATAGACGCGCACGCCCGGAACGGCTTCTGCCGCGTCGATGCCCTCGATCCGATCTCCGGTGCGGGGCGTACCGGGGTAGCCCGCGGCCGCCACCACGACGCACACGGCGTGGCGGCTCGACGCGACGATCGCATTCGGTGCCAGCGCTCCGCGTGCGGCCCCGAACAGCGCCTCGGCGAAATCGCCGTCGAGCGTCTCCATCAACACCTGTGTCTCGGGATCGCCGAAGCGCACGTTGAACTCGAGCAACATCGGCTCACCGGTGTTGGTGATCATGAGTCCGGCGAAGAGCGCCCCGCGGAAGGGCGCCCCTTCGGCGGCCATGCCGCGAAGCGCGGGACGAAGGATGCGCTCCTCGACGACGCGGGACAGCTCGGGCGTGACGAGCGGAGCCGGCGCATACGTGCCCATTCCGCCCGTGTTCGGTCCGGCGTCGCCGTCGAAGATACGCTTGTGATCCTGCGCCGCGGGCAGCACGACGAAGCGCTCGCCGTCGCAGATCGCGTGCACGCTCGCCTCTCGCCCTTCGATGCGCTCTTCGAGGACCACGGTGCGCCCGGCGTCGCCGAAGGCCTCTCCCGCGAGCATCGCGAGCGCCGCACTGCGGGCGCTCTCGTGATCCGGCGCGACCAGCACGCCTTTGCCCGCACAGAGCCCGTCCGCCTTCACCACCGGAGGCGCGTCGAAGGCAGCGAGCGCGGCGTCGAGCTCCGAAGGGCTCGACACGACGACGTGGCGCGCCGTCGGGATCGCGTGGCGCTTGGCGAACTCTTTCATGAACGCCTTCGAGCCCTCGAGGCGTGCGGCCGCGCGCGACGGCCCGAACACCACGTGGCCCTCGGCGGCGAGGACGTCGGCGAGGCCGTCGCAGAGCGGCTGCTCCGGCCCGATCACGACGAGGTCGGGGCGCTCTGCCCGGGCCACGTCGAGCGCGCCGCCGGACGCATTGCGAAGCACCTTCTGGGAGAGGCTCGACGGAGCCCGCGCCGTCCCCGCGTTGCCGGGTGCGACGACCACCTCCCGGACCGAAGGCGAAACAAGCAAGCGCAGCGCGAGCGCATGCTCGCGACCGCCGGAGCCCAGGACGAGAACTTTCCTCGATGCCATGCAGCAAAACGCCCGGTGAGGGACGAGCGGCACGGAATCAGACATGTGGTCGCGTGGCTGTCAACGCCCGCGGCGCGCGCTCCGCCCCCCGTAGCGGAGGAAGGCACCGGACCGCGGGCCTGGAGGCGCGACCGCGCAGGGTGCGCCGTGCACCTCGGCTCCTCCACGCCGCGCGGGACAAAACCTGCAGGCGCCCATCGCAGAAACGCGACCGGTCATTTAGACTGACCCAGGTCATGAGGAACCCGGTCGTCCTCCACGTCGTACGACCGTACCCGGACGAAAACTCGTTTCTCGCCGCCGAGGCCTGGACCATCGACGTCCTGGGGATGGTGCTCGTGGACCAGCGCGCGCTCGAGCCCGAGACTCCCGTGGTGTTCGACGTGGCACTCGCGAACGGGACCAAGGTGATCCGCGCCGAGGCGCGCGCCGAGCATGCGGTGCCCCCGAGCAACGGCCGGCCCGGTGGCCTGCGCGTTCGCTTCCGCCGCTATGGGTCGCAGACGAAGGCTTTCATCGATCGCGCCGTCGCCTTCGAGCGCTCGGCCGCTCCCCCGAGCAGCCGTCGCTTTCAGACCGCGGGCTCGGCAGCCCCCGCGCCCCTTCCGACTCCGAGCGCGCGACCCGCATCGCAGCCGCCTCCCCTCCCTTCACGGTCGGCTCCGCCTCCGCTGCCGGTCCGCTCCGGCTCCCAGCGCCCGCCCCCTCTGCCCTCCCGTCAGGCGCCGCCAGCCAGCACGTCGCCACCGCCCTTGCCGAACCGCGAGCGCTCGATGACGCCGCCTCCGGGCTCGGTGCCCCCAGCACCGAGTCGGCGCCCCGGTGCCTTTCCAGCGCCCGGCTCCACGCCTCCTCCCGTTCTGCCAACGGCTCGATCCGAGAAGCGCTCGATGACGCCGCCTCCACAGAGTGAGGCGCGGCCGACGATCCCTCCACCAGCGCCAGCGCCCGCGACCGAAGTCGTCGGCGAGCCGCGGCCGGCCGAAGGCGCTTCGGAGCCGCGCCCGCCGCCAGACGGGGCGAAGGCGCCCGCGGAGAGCGCGCCCGCGGACGTTCCGTCGGCCGCACCGACCCGCGTCGAAGTTGCGTCGCCCAACTCCCAGGACGCGCCGCCGCAGCCGACCCTCGCGGAACCACCGAGCGGTATCCACGCCCTGCCCGCCGACGGCACGCTCGTCGTCCCACCGAACCGAGACGAGCTCCTCGCGCGTCTCCGCGAGCGCGCGCGGCGGCTCTCGCGACCGGTCGACGTGCCCCCCGAGAAAGAACCGGGCGAACGCACGGGCTGACCAAGCCCGGATTTCGGGCTGACGCCGGAAGCCGAAATCGGGCTACGGCATTGCGGGCGCGTGCGGCGCTGCTCGCCGAGGGCGAGCGAGCGCGCTCTTCACGAGCAGATCGCACAGGGCCCCGAACGGGATGCCGGAGGCGGCAGCGGCTTCGGGAAACAAGCTCGTCGGGGTCATGCCCGGCAGCGTGTTCACCTCGAGCACGACGAAGTGGGACTGCTCCTCGTCCACGATGAAGTCCACGCGCGAGAGATCGCGGCAGCCGAGAGCGCGATGCGCGTCGAGAGCGGCGCGCTGGATGGCCGTCGTGATGCCCTCACCGAGCGGTGCGGGACAAAGGTGGTCGCTGCCGCCAACCCGATACTTCGACGTGAAATCGTAGAAGCCGGCGAGCTTGGGGCGGATCAAAACGAGCGGGAGCGCTCGCGGGCGCCCTGCTTCCTCGAGCACGGCGCACGTCACCTCGACCCCGCGAACGCGGCTCTCGACGAGCGCGACCGAGCCCGCCTCGAACGCGCGTTCGAGCGCGGCGCCGAGGGCAGCGTCCGGCTCCGTCTCCTCGATCACGGAAACGCCGATCGCGGAGCCGCCGTCTGCCGGCTTGACGACGAGAGCCGGCCCAAGAGCGCGCCGCACCTCGGGGATACGCGCGGCGACGTCCTCGCCGCGCACCACGACCTCGCCAGCCGCGAGCGGCAACCCCGCCGCGCGGAACGCGACCTTCGCCTGCGGTTTGCTCGCGGCAAGCGCGCTCGCGAGCACCCCCGACCCGACATAGGGCAGATCGAGCACCTCGAGCAGCCCCTGCAGACATCCGTCTTCTCCGAGCGTGCCATGAGTCACCGGAAAGGCGACCTCGGGGCGCAGCCGCGCGAGCGCGCTCGGTAGGTTCGCGTCGAGCTCGAGCACGCTCGGGGAATGGCCGGCCTGGATGAGCGCCTCGACGACACCGCGCGCGCTCGCACGGCTCACCTCCGCCTCGACGCTCGGGCCCCCGGCGATGACCGCGACGACGCTCATGGAGCGGGCTCCCCGAGCTTGAGATGCTCGAGATGAATCCCGAGCTGCTCGCTCAATCGATAGATGCGATTGTCGCGATAAAACTCACCATAGACGATGCGCCGGAGACCCGCGTTCGCGATCAGCTTGAAGCAGCCGAAGCACGGCGATGCCGTGATGTAGATATCGCCCTGATCCACGCGCACGCCGTTCCGCGCCGCTTGCACGATCGCGTTGGCCTCGGCGTGCACCGTGCGAACACAGTGGCCGTCTTCCATCATGTGGCCGTCGTCGTCACAGTGCGACAGGCCACGAATCGATCCGTTGTAGCCGGTCGCCAGGATCATGCGGTCGCGGACGATCACGGCGCCCACGTGCTTGCGATCGCACGTGGAGCGCGTCGCGACCTCCCGCGCGATCGACATGAAGTACTCATCCCAGCTTGCTCGCCTGCGTGGTTCCATGATGCGCGCCTGGTGCCGCGTATAGCGCGGGCGCGAAGCGAGCACGAGGGCCCTTGACCGCGCCCGGGCAGCGTGGCTTGGTTCGAAACGTGAGATCCCGAGCTTGTGCCGCGGCCCTCGCGCTCGTTCTCACGGGAGCGACTGTGGGTGCGGCTCGCGCCGAGCCCGCTGCCGCTCCGCCGGCGGCTCCGGAGGCCCCTGCGGCGAAACCGGCGCCTGCGACGCCCGCCGCGCCGGAGTCCTCGCCCAAAGAACCGGCTTCGCCAAGCCCTGCTCCCCCACCCTCGGCGCCGCCGGGCGCCGCGACGACCCAGGGAGAAGCCGTGTCGCCTCAGGCGGCCGAGGCGGGCGCGATGCTCCGCGCGCTCGAGACCACGCCCGATCACCGGGCGCTCGCGCAGAGCTTCGTCAAGCGCGGGCGCGATGCCCTCGTCCGCGCGGAGCACGCGCGGGCGGCGGGTCAGCACGCTCGAGCGCAGCTCCTCGAAGCGCTCGCGATACAGCTTTCTCGTGCGGGCACCGACTTGGTGCGGGCCGTCACTGCCGAGCGCAAGCTGCGCCGGGTGGACCGGCGCACGGCCGACATCGAGCGCCGCGCCATGCGCGCTCAGGCGTTGCTCGAGCAGACCGTCGCCCGGCGGGGGCGCGCCGCGGAGCAGCTCGAGGCCGTTGAGAAAGAGCGCGGCCTCACACCTACATCTCCCGCTGTTTCCCCTCAACCGCGAGTGAGCCCCCGGTGAAGCGCCTCGCCCTGACCGGCCTTCTTCTCCTGACTGGCTGCGGCGCGTCCCTGCCAAAGCCAGCCGCGCTTGCCGAAGCCGAGGAAGTGCGCGAGAGCCCGGCCGTCCGCGCGGCGGGCGAGCGTGCCCCCCAAGCCTTGGCTCACGCCGAAGCTTTGCTCGAGCGGGCGGAAGACGCCCATTCTTCGGGAGATCTCGAGAGCGCGCAGATCTTGGCCGAGCACGCCGTAGCCGCGTTCGAGCATGCCGTCATCCTCACCCGCCTCGCCACGGCCGAGGCGCGCCAGGGGCTGGCAGAGGCGCGGCTCGCGCAGGCGGAACGCGAGCTCTTCACGCTCGAGCAGCAGCAGCGCCGCGAGCTCGCGGAGGCCGAGGCCCTCGAGCTCCGAGCGCGCGTGCTGCGCGACACCCTACCGTTGCCCACCAACCGTCCCGCGTCGCGCGACCGCGAGCGCGCCCGGTTGGATGCGGCGCGGGCGCTCGCGCTCGAGGCACGCCTCCTCTGCGTTTCGGCGGAGCTCTTGTCGGCGAACCGTCCCGCGGTGGTGGCGTCCCTCCGCGAGCTCGACACGCTCGACGGTGAGCTCGCGCGGCGCACGCTTCCGGCGCCGATCGATGACGCCAGGCGGCTTCGCTCGCGCTGCCTCTCGGAGCTCTCGGACGTGCGCCGTCCCCGGACCGCCCAGAACCCCGCTGCCGGAGCCGCGGACGCCCTGCTCGAAGAGCTGTCGCGCGCGGCGATGGCCCCCGTGCGCGACGATCGGGGGGTCGTCGTCACCCTCCACGACGCGTTCACGAACGCGGACGGACTCGAGGCGAAGGCTTCCGAACGCGTGCGCGCGCTCGCGCAGGTTGCGAAGGCGCATCCGGACTTCCCGGTGCTGTTGGTCCTGCACACCGCCCAAGGAGCGGGTGGCGAGCGCGAGCAGCGACGGCTCGATGCCGTCGCGAACGCGCTGCGGCAAGGTGGGGCGCCCAAGGTGGTCACGACGCTTGGCGGGGACGCCTCCCCGGTCGTCGTGCCCGGCGCGAAGAACGCCGCGGAACGGAACGCACGCCTGGAAGTGGTGTTCGTTTCGCCGACCGCGGGGTAGGTGCTCCAGCCACACTGCACAGCCCGGTCCTCGACCGCCAGCCCCAATTTCACCGTCCCCGGGTACTGATCCCCGGCGATGAACGCGAGCGCGGTTCGATCGAGGCGGCACGCGGCTCGCTAGGAGTACGAGGGCTCGCTCCGCCGCGGGACTGAAGTTATGGTTCAATTGGCTCGTTACGATTCTTGAGGTGCCGCCCGTGCCCCGCGACTCGCTGTTCAACGAGAGGATCGTCTGGCAAGGCCGGCCGCACGTCCCGCGCACTCCTGCGTTTTTGCGCGCGATCGCGCTCGTCGCCTTCGTCGTGGCGGCGATTTCGGCGTCGTTCGCGGCCGTCATCGCGGTCGCACTCGGCAATGGATTCGCCGCACCCCTCGCCTTCGCGGTCTGGTGTGTCGCGCTCGGCCTGCTCCTGATCCAGGTGCCGAAGCGTTGGCTGTCCGGTGCGCGCTACCTCGTCACGGACTCGCACGTCATCGTGAAGTACGGTCCGTTTTCACGCAGCATCGAGCGCAACGCGATCAGCTTCGCGCGGATCTACTGGCAGAAGGACGTCCCGAACGTCGGGGATCTCGAGGTCGTGCGCGCGGTGCCCACGGGCGCGTTGCGGCGCCGGCTGCGCCTCACGCTCCCGGGCTTGCTCGCGCCGGATCGCGTCTGGGCAATCGTTCGCGGAGCCGAGGCGCTCGCGCCGGTTGGACAAGGGGAACGCCCGGTTGGGCAACGCCTCGACGAAGGAGAGCGCATCGTCTGGAGCGCGCGCTCTCGACCGACTGCCCGTGCCTTTCTCCCGCATGGACAGCGCGAGTGGTTCCTGCTCGCCATCGCCGGGTTCTTGCTCGTGGCGGTGGGGCGCATGGTCGGACGCGGGCTCGAAACGCTCACGGAGCTGCGTCCGGCGTTCGTCACTCCGGGGTTCTCCTTCGTGGCGCTCGCGTTCGGGATGGGTCTCGCCGTCCTGCTCTTGCTCGCGATCGCGGGATACCTGCTCTACGACGCGGTCGTACGCCCGGGCCTCCTCGCCAAGGACACGCAGTACCTCGTCACGAACAAGCGCGTGCTCATCCAGCGCCGCAACGAAGAGCTACACCTCGACCGCACGCGCATCATCGACGTGATCGAGGCGCCGTCCCGCGACGGCTTCCGCGACGTATTCCTGATCCTCGACGGCCCGCGCGCGCGCGCAGTCGCGACGAGCGGTGCGTTCGGCGAGCTCGGTCGCGGCCCCCATCTGCGCCCGGTGTTCGAGTCGGTCGAAGACGCCGAGAGCGTGAGCCGTATCCTTCGCTCGCGTCCTCTCCCCAATCCCGCCTGACCTCAACCCGCCTCACTCGTGCAAGGCGGGAATCGTCAATCATTGGGGGACAACAGCCTGGCTGGCCCTCGAGCTCGGCGAGCCAGCCGAGGGGGCACGCTCGGCGCTCACTCCTCGGACTCGTCTTCGTCGCGAGGCGCGCGCTCGCGCATCTCGCGGCAGGTGGGTTTGATCGCCTCGAGGTGCACTCGGGCAGCGGGGATCCAGGGGTCCGAGGGCGGCGCGGCCCCGAGGTACTCCTGGAAGCCGGCCATCGCCTTTTCGCACGTGAGCGCGGCCGCGCTCGCGTCGGCGGCGCCGTCGATGGCGCTGAGCTCCGCCAGGGCAATCGCGTAGTGCGCGTCCCAAGGGCGAAAGGCGAAGACGCCCGGAAGGGACAAGACACCGAGCTCGGCGCCGTGCACTCGGGGAGCCACGAGCCGTGCGAGGCGGAGCTCCTCGAGCGCTGCGGGGAGATTGCCGGAGCGCTCGAGCGCCACGGCGAGCCCGAAGCGGGCGAGCGCGCTCTCGGCGGCAAACCCCGATGTCGGGAGGGCGGCGCGATAGTCCGACGCGCTCGCGAGCACCTCGCCGCGCGCCATGCGCGCGTCGGCGCGCCGACGGAGCAACGCGGAGCGCGTCCCGGGATGCCACGCGAGCGGCAACGCCCGCGCGATCTCGCGGAGCGCCGCATCTGGCTCCTTCGCTGCCGCAGCGAGCACGACGCGCGCTTCCGCCTCGAGCCACACCTCACCCGGGGCGAGTCGGTCGAGGACGGCCCGCGCCAGCTCCGCGGCCTGCGCTTCGCGGCCGATGTCCGCCTCGATCAAGACCCGAGCGAGCAAGAGACGAAGGCGGGGGTGGGTGAACGCGTGGGCTCCCGACATCTCGGCGATGGCGAGCGTGCCGAGCCGGAAGTCTTGCATCATTTGCAGATCGCCCTCGGCCTGGACCACACCATCGAAAATGCGCTCCAGGCGGCGGAGCGCGCGCTCCGCTCGAGCCGTCTGCGGGTCGCGCGCGCGTTCCCACAGCGTCGGGGCCGCGAGCGCGGGCGGTGCCGCGAGCGCCACGGCGGCGGCGAGAGTGGCAACGCGTCGAGCGTGCATGAAAAAGGGCCCTATCGCTCCAGCTCGCGAAGCAAGTTGCGCGCCCAGCTCTCCCAGGGGCCACCGCGTCCCGGGCCGTCGAGATAAACGCGAAGGTGTGCGCGCGCAAGCTTCCCGTCGACGGGACGGGTCGCGACGGCGAGCGCCGCGTGCAGCTCACCGTCCCACAACGCCGGCAGCGAGAGGTCCGGACGACGCATGACCGCCCGCACTTCTTGCTCGCTCGCTTCGAGGCCCTGCTCCGGAAGCACGACGCGCGCGAGGCGTTCCATGTCGCGCGCCGAAGCGAAACGCTCGAGCCCCCACGGATTCGCGAGGTCGTTCAGGACGACGCGCGCCTGATCGCGGCGCCCGACGCGATCCAGACAGAGGGCGAGGAAGGCCGAGGTGAGATCCTCGAGGCCCGGCACCTCCGATTTGCGGCGCGCCTCGGCGAGATAGACCTCGGCTTCGGCGGCGCCGTCCGGTCCCGTCGCGGCGAGCACACTCGCCGCCTCGAGCGCGGCCGTGCGCCGGAAGTAGCGATCGTTCGCGAAGTCTGCCCGGGGGAGCACGCGCCGGTAGACCGCGATCGCGGTGTCGGATCGGCCGAGGTGAATCGCCGTGACCCCGAGCTCGCGCAGCGCGTGCACGTCCGGGGGAGCACCGGGAGCGAGCAGCACCGACTCGAGCCGATCCCGTGCGGCCCGCAAATCGCCGAGCCGGAGCAGCGCGCGCCCCTCGAGCACCCGCGCCGCCGGGTCCTTCACGTCGAGCGCCGCAGCACGCCGGGCGAGCTCGAGCGCTTGCTCGGGCGCGGCATCGAGGCGGGTCGTGGCGCGCGCCAGGAGCGAGCAATAGGGGCGCGCCGTGCCCCCGCGCGCGGCGCTCCAGAGCGCGCTCGTGGAGGCCGAGTCCGCGGGGCGGCACACCGCGGGGCGCGGGCTCTGCGCCGCGAAGCCAGCGAGGCTCCGCACTTCGACGCGCGGGCTCGTGGCCACGGTCACGAGCAGGGCGAGGCCCGGCAGCAGCGGTGCGCTCACCTATCGGATTCTAGCCGACGGCCTGCCCAGCATCCATGGAGCGCTCGACTCATCGGCCGACGAGTGCCCTCACCTGCGCGGCGAGCGCGCGGGGCTCCGAAGGCAGCGGCCGCGCGCTCCCGTCCGCGACGGTCACGAGGCGCGCCGTTCCCGTCGCCAGCTCGACCAGGTGCGAATAGCGCCAGGCCTGGGCGTACTGCCGCGGATCGCCGCTCGGGGCGCGGGCGGTCGCGAGATCCTCGGCGCGAAGGGCGCGCTCCACGTCGGCGAGCGCGCCCTCGCCCGCAAGGAGGACACGCGCCGGGAGCGGAACGGTTTTCCCGGCGCGCTCGAGCGCCCAGGCGAGGTCGTCGAGCCCAAAGGCGAAGCCCACCGCTGGCCGCGGCGTTCCGAAGCGTTCGAGCAGCCCGTCGTAGCGGCCACCAGAACCGATGGGACGTCCCGGTCCCTCCGCGTGGATGTGGAACAGGGCGCCGGTGTAGTAGTCGAGATCGCGGGTCTCGCCGAGGTCGACGAGCACGCTCGGTGCGAGCTCGGCGGCGCACGCGGCCTCCCAGAGCCGCCTCAGCTCGAGCAACGCGGGCTCGGCGCGGCTCCCCGTGAGCGCGCGCTCGGCAGCGCTCCAGATCTCGGCGCCACCGTGCAGCCCGGTCAGCGCGGCGAGCGCCGCTCGATCCGCGGAGGGGAGCCCCGAACGCTCGGCGCGCCGCAACAGCTCGCTCTCGTCCTTCACCTCGAGCGCCTCGAGGAGGGCGTGCGCGGCCTCGGGCGCGAGCCCCTCGACCAGCGCTCCGGCGATGCCCGCGTGCCCCAGATCGATCACGAACTCCTCGAGCCCCGCCGCCCGCACGGCTGCCGCGACGACGCCGAGCAGCTCGAGATCCCCGGCAGCCCCGGCGGCACCGATGAGCTCGATTCCCGCCTGCGGGATCTGTCGGTGCCGACGCGCGCGTTCACGGCGGCGCCGCAGCACCGAGCCTTGGTAGCAAAGGCGGACCGGGCCCGGCTCGGCGCTGAGCCGCGTCGCCACGAGCCGCGCGATCTGGGGGGTCATGTCGGGGCGGAGCGAGACCACGGCCCCGCTCTCCGGCTCGACGAACTTCAAGACCTCGTGGGGCTCGAGGCTCCCGAGACCGCGTTCGACGACGTCGGCGAACTCGAACAAGGGCACGGTGACGAGCTCGTACCCGTGGAGCTCGAACGATCGCACCAGGCGCCGGCAGAGGTCGGCGCTGCGAAACGCCTCGGGAGGCAGCAGGTCGCGAAGCCCTGCGGGGACCGGGTGCGCGAGCGCGAGCCCAGGAATCGGCCCCGAGCTCGCGCCGGGATCCGTCGGAGGAGGAGAAGAGGGTCGAGCCAAAGCGCGCGGAGTCTAACAGACGAGCTCAATCGGCAAGGGCGCGCCCGCGCTGGGCTGCTGTGGTATCCCTGCCCCCATGAGCACGGCAAAGAGCGAAACCCCCGTCGATATCCTCGAGCGCGGCCGCGACGAGACCCTGGCTCGACGGCTTTTCGTGCAGCTCCTGGCGTTCGAACGCCCGGCCGCCGCGTCGCCGGGCGCCGTGCTCGACGCTTTCGGCCGCGCGCTCCAGCGCCACGGGCTCACCGGTGTGGTGTACGAGGACGTCCAGCATCCTCGCGGGTACGCGCTGCTCACCCTCAGCGAGGACCCGGCCGATTTCGTCACCAAGGTCCGCCCGGCGCTCGCCGAGGCCCCGCTCTCCGAGCTCTCGGTCCGTCCGCGGCTCGGCATGCTCGGACGCACGTACTCGAGCGGTTTCGAGCAGAACCTCGAGTACTGGCTCTTGCGCCGCCCTCGAGAGACGGTGCTGAACGAGGCCTGGCCCTGGGCAGTCTGGTATCCGCTCCGGCGCAAGGGCGCGTTCGAGCGCCTGGAGGGCGCCGAGAAGGGCTCCGTGCTCCGCGAGCACGGCACGATCGGACGCGCCTATGCCGAGGCCGATCTCGCTCACGACGTTCGGCTCGCGTGCCACGGCCTCGACGAGAACGACAACGAGTTCGTGATCGGGCTCATCGGCAAGGAGCTCTATCCGCTGTCGCGCGTCGTGCAGGCCATGCGCTCCACGCGGCAAACCTCGGAGTTCATGGATCAGATGGGGCCGTTCTTCGTCGGCCGCGTCGCGCTGCGAAACGCCTAGAGCGACGAACGGTTGGGAACGCGCCGAAAGATGTGGAACACCGCGTCGAACGGAGTGCTCGCGTGGGGAGCGGCCCCCGCGGAGCTCCCTTCGGCGGGGAGAGGCGGCGCGAGCCGTCCCTGCGAGAGAGGGCTAGAACGCCGGTCGGCGTTCTAGCGGCGAGGCCCGGATTGATCCGCGGACTCGTCTTCGATCTCGACGGCACGCTCATCGACTCGCGCGCCGACATCGCGCGCGCCGCCAACCACGCGCTGACCCTCCTAGGGTTTCCCGAGCTTCCTGAGGCGACGATCGCGGGCTACGTCGGCGATGGCGCGAGGAAGCTCATGGCGCGCGCCGCGGGGCTCTCCCTCGAAGACCCGCGGCTCGCCCCGCTCCACGCCGAGTTCTTGCGGTACTACACGGCTCACCCGGTGGTGAGCACGCGCGTGATTCCGGGCGCGGCCCGGGCGCTCGAAGCGCTCTCCCGGTATCCGCTCGCGGTGTGCACGAACAAGCCGCGCGTCACGACCGAGCGCGTGCTCGCCGCGCTCGATCTCGCGCACCGCTTTCGAGCGGTCGTCGCCGGCGATGACCTTCCCGTTCAGAAGCCCGATCCCGCCCCCATCCTGCACATCGCCGAGCGGCTCGGCATTGCGCCACCCGAGCTGGTCGTGATCGGAGACGGAGCCCAAGACGTGGCGGCGGGACGCGCTGCCAAGGCGCACACCGTCGGCGTCCGCGGCGGGATTCAGGGGGATGCGCGGCTCATCGACGCCGAACCGGAGGTGCTCCTCGATGATCTCTCCGAGCTCCCCGAGCTCGTCCGCACGAGCTCGTGGTAGGCGGCGCTGAGCTCGGCGAATCGCTGGAGCAAGTGCGACCGCTCGGCGGGAGACGCGTGCGGGTAGCGATCGGGGTGAAGCTCGCGGGCACGCGCCCGAAACGCGCGCCGGACGGCCTGTACGTCGGCGCGCGGGTCGAGCCCCAGCGCCGAGAGGGCGCGCGCGCGCGGCTCCGAGGGGGGTGCGACCTCACTGGAGCGCGCGCTCCCGGAGCGCGCTCGCGCGCGCCCGTGCAGGAAATCTGCCGCCTCGAGGGGCTCCGGGGCCGGACTCGTCCGGGACCGCGGCCGACGCGGGTGGAAGCGGACGAGCGCGTCGCGAAGACCGAACAGCGCCTCGAGGCGCGCGCGGAGCTGCTCGCGGAGCGCGCGCACGACCGCCGCGTGCGGCGCGAGGCGCTCGGCGATCACGAGCTCCCCGACGCGCGCCGCCCCGCCGAGCAGGCGCGGCGAAAGCGCGAGCAGGGACTCGGGGGCGAGGACGCCGTGTCGGATCAAGAGCTCTCCGAGCCGCGGCGTTCCCATGCCGGTCTCGACGTCGTCGATGAGCCCCCGCTCGAAGTAGATCCGATGGGCTCTCCCAGCGGTACAGCCCGAGCGCTCGATGAGCTCCAGCACTCCGTCGGCGCGAGCTCGGTGCAGGCGACCGAGCAGGTCTCCCAGCGTCGTTGCGGCGAGCCTGCCGGGAAGGTTCACGAGCTCGGTCGTTAGCGGACCGGCCCAGGAGGGGCCAACTTCGGCGCGCCGCGGTCGCGACGGACGGGCTCACCCGGGCGGAAGGACGAGCTCGAGGCTCGCTTCCCGCGCTTCGGACCAGCAGCGCTCCCCGCCCGCGCGCTCCTGACAGAGGACCGCGCGCGCGCGCACGCGCAACACGCCTCGTCCCTGACCGGTCACCACGAGCGCGAGGGCGACGCGCGCCACGTCGTCGGAGCCCGAATGCACTCGGTCGGCCGCCACTCGAGACCGCAGCGGGCGCGCGAAGTCGGGCGCCGAGACGACGAGCGCGTCGGCCCAGTCGATCCGCGCCGTACGCTTGCTTCGCATTTCGACGGTGCAGAGCACCCGCCCAGGGCCCGTGATGGGATCGCAGGCCAGCGTGGCCGCAAGCGCCGTCGGCGGTGCCGATCGCGCCGTGTCCGGCATCGACCCGATGAAGAGAGCGAGGAGCGCCCCCGAGCACGCGCTGACCAGCGCCCTCACGGCGGAACGCTGGGCGGCGCGTAGAGATCCACGAGCTCGATGGGAGTCGGCGAGAGCTGCACGGAAACTCGGCGCCGCATGCCACGCAGATCGCCGCCAATCTGAAAAGCTACCTCGGGTTCGAGCTCGATCGTCACGGACTCCACGAGGTAATCGAACAGCCGTTCGGAGCCCTCGTACGCGCCGCGCCAGATGTCACGAAGGTGAAGGAGGAACTCGAAGGGTGACATCGTAGTCAGGCGAAGATGCATGCGATCCGGGCGTTCCTCGGCATACGGAAACATCCGAAACCCGTACCCGTAGTACGGGATCGTCGAGAGCGCCGCGAACCGCATGGGCCCCTCGTAGAGCACCGCACCGCGCGGAAAGGGCCCGGCAAGTACGGAGCCCTTCTCGCCGATCCGGAACGCCTCGGCGCCGTCGTTCAGGATGCGGCAGTGCGCCTTGCGCGCGAACAGCTCACGCGGCAGCGAACGTGTCGCCGCTGCCACGGCATAGCTCAAGGGGCCGGGCGCCACGCGACGCAACGGCGTCTTGCCGAGCAGCTCCTTCACCCGGTTGTAGTCCGCGAGCACCCGCGCATCCGCACCGAGTCCGCAAAATGGAGAGATGATCCCGTCGACCTCGACGAGGCGCAGGCTGCGACTGCCCGCGTGATGCCGAAGCCGCTCGATGTCCGCGCCGAGCTCGCGCCCCTTCACGTCCCGAGCGCCCACGACCCACGCGAGGGAGTTCCCCGTGCCGAGCTTGAGCAAGCCGAAGCGCGGCAAAGGCTTCCCCGTGCGTCGTGCTTCGCGAACGACTTCGGTAACCATCACGGTGAAGGTCCCGTCGCCGCCGCCCGTGAGAACGGTGCCGTAGCCGCTCGCCACCAGCGTCCTCGCGATCTCCCGAGCATCCTCGAGGCTGCGCGACACGAACAGGTCGCCCCCCTTCAAGATGCGGTCGAGCGTCGAGATCACCTCGGCGGTGACGTTTTTGGCGCGGCCGTTCACGACCACGGCGAGGCGCCGAGCGTCGGGCGGTGACACGGGTGCCGGAGGGACCCGTGCTTCACCGTTCTGAGCGCTGTTCGGAATCATGAGCAGGAATTGGGTTCGAGGCGCGCGAGTATACTAGGCTAGCCAGCCTGACTTGGACGAGGGCAATCCCATGGCCAAGAGTCCCTCTGCACGGCGTCCGTCGGTGGCGCCCCCGGGCCGGCGCTCGGTCCCGCCCGCTGGAAAGGCGGCGCGGGCGTCCTCCGCTTCGGCGAAAGGCGGCGCAAGCCCGGCTCGCTCTGCCCCGCGCAAGGTCCGGGGTGCGGCCCCTTGGGCGGCGCGCCATGCGGCCAAACAGGCCGCGGAAGCCGCGGCGCGCAATCTCGAGCCGCCCCGTCCGGGCAGCGCCCGCGCCACCCTGCGTACCCCAGAGCAGGCCGAGGCCATCAAGGCACGCATCACCGCGTTGCACGACGCGCAGACACTCCTGCGCGGGCTCAAGCAGAACCTCTCGGAGCGCTGCTTCACCGCTGGCAGCGTGCTCAAGCGCGTTCGTGACGAGCGCCTCTTCGAGGCCAAAGGTTACGGCTCGTTCGAGGCGTTCGTGGAGCGCGAGGTGGACCTCGGGAGCAAGCTGCTCGCGCTGAAGCTGGCGCGCATTCCGGAGGTGTTCACCGAGGAGGCCGCCGAAAAGTACGGGCTCGACCCGCTGCTCGGAGCCCTCGACGCGCTCGACAGAACGACCCGGCCCGGGTCGCGTCCGCTCTCGCGTCCTCCGCTCGCGCGGAACCGCTGACGACGCGCCGCGCCGCCGGTCGCCTTGACGGGATCCCGGGAGTAAGGGAAAGACCCGGCGTGCGGTTCATCGATGAGTGCGAGATCCGCGTTGAAGCCGGCGACGGCGGCAACGGCTGCGTAGCATTCCGCCGCGAGCGGTACGTCCCGTTCGGGGGCCCCGCGGGCGGCGATGGAGGTCGCGGCGGCGATGTCGTCTTCGTCGCCGACAGCGGGCTCGGCACCCTCCAAGACCTGACGCACCAGCGCGTGCTCCGCGCCGAAGCCGGCGCCCACGGCGAGGGCAAGGACTGCTACGGGAGGTCCGGCCGCGATCTCGTCGTGCGCGTCCCCGTAGGGACGATCGTGTACGACCGCGACACGCGCGAGAAGTTGTGCGAGCTCGTCGAACCGAAGGCACGCGCCGTCGTGGCGCGCGGCGGAAAAGGGGGACGCGGCAACAAGCATTTCGCAACCCCCGTGGACCGCGCGCCGCGGAAGGCCGAGCCCGGGGAGCCGGGTGAGACGCGCGAGCTCTACCTCGAGCTGAAAGTGATGGCCGACGTAGGGCTGCTCGGGTTTCCGAACGTCGGCAAGAGCACGTTCGTGAGCGCCGTCAGCCGGGCGCGCCCCAAGATCGCCGATTATCCGTTCACCACGCTCGAGCCGCACCTCGGCGTGGTCACGCTCGGCGATCCGCGGCGCGGAGACAGCCGGAGCTTCGTGATCGCGGACATCCCTGGTCTCATCCCGGGTGCGAGCGCGGGCCACGGGCTCGGCACCCGCTTTCTCCGTCACCTCGAGCGCACCCGTGTCCTCGTCCACCTCGTCACGCTCGTCGAGGAGCCGGGCCGGTCTCCCCTCGCCGACTACCGCGTGATCCGCAGCGAGCTCGCGGCCTTCAGCGAGGAGCTGGCTGCGCTGCCCGAGCTGGTCGCCCTGACCAAGGCGGATCTCCCGCACGTACGCGCGGCGTATCCCGAGCTGAAGACGGAGTTCGAGGCGCACGGCCTGCGCTTGCACCTCGTAAGCGCCGTGACCCACGAGGGGCTCGACGCGCTGCTCACCGCGATCGCCGATTGCCTGGCCAGCACGGAGAAGCGGGGCGAGGATCAGGAGACGCCGAAGTCGTCGAACTGATCGATGTCGAGCTCCTCGGCTTCGAGATTGTCGAAGCGGGTGCACGACGCCGTGAACTTGGTGAGCACGGTGCCCGTCGGACCGTTACGCTGCTTGGCAACGATGATCTCAGCGACGCCCTTGGCCTCGCTGTCGCGGAAGTAATAGTCGTCGCGATAGATGAACAAAATCGTGTCGGCGTCCTGCTCGATGGCGCCGCTTTCGCGAAGATCGCTGAGCTGCGGGCGCTTGTCTTTCGTCGCCCGCGTCTCGACGGCGCGGTTCAGCTGGCTCAGCGCGAGCACCGGCACCTTCATCTCCTTCGCGAGCTGCTTGAGCCCTCGCGACAGCTCGCTGATCTCCTGCTCGCGGCTCCCCGCGTCGCGCCGGCCCTGCATGAGCTGGAGGTAGTCCACCACGACGAGGCCGACGCCGCGCGCACGCACGCTGCCCTCGCCCCGCGCGATCTCCGCCTTTAGGCGGCGGATCTTGGCGCGCAGGTCGAGCAGCGTCAGGGCTGGCGTGTCGTCCAGCCAGAGCGGCAGTCGAGCCAGGCGTGAAGCCGCCTCGGTGAGCCGGCTCCAGTCCTCGCGGGACAGCGCGCCGCTGCGAATGCTCGACATGTCGACGCGCGCCTCGGAGGCGAGCAAGCGCGCGCCGAGCTGCTCCTTCGGCATTTCGAGCGAGCAGAACAAAACCCCAGCGCCCGGCTCCTCGGCAGGAGCCTCGAAGTAGTCGTCGCTCTCCGCCTCGCGGACCACGCGGGTCGAGGCCACGTTGAGCGCGATGTTGAGCACGAACGACGTCTTCCCCATGCCGGGGCGCGCGGCGACGATGTAGAGGTCGCCCGGGTGCAAGCCGGAACACTGGCGGTCGAGCCGCGTGAACCCGGTCGGGATGCCGGTGACACCGCCGCCGCGTTTCTGCGCTTCTTCGAGGATCTTGAAGGCGCGCACCACCGCGTCGCGCACCGGCTCGACATTAGACCCTTCCGGCAGGCGCGCGATGTCGAACACCGCCTGCTCGGCCTGGTCGATGAACTTCTGCACGTCCGGCGGGGTCGCGTAGCCCTCGGCCGCGAAGCGCTGACACGTCGCGATGAGCTGCCGCAGCCGCCACTTCTCGCGGACTGCCTGCGCGTGGGCGGTGACGTGCGCGATCGCCGGCGTCGCGTCCGCGAGCTGCGCGAGATAGGGGGTGCCGCCGATCTGCTCCAGGCGCCCGCGATCCCGGAGGTAGCCCGCGACCGAGACGACATCGACAGGGCGCCCGGCGCTCGAAAGCTCGATGATCGCCTCGAAGATGCGGCGGTTCGCGTCGGCATAGAAGTGCTCGGCGCGCAGGAACTCTTGAACCTGATCGAACGCGGCTGGCTCGAGCAGGATCGAGCTCAGCACCGCGGCTTCTGCGTCCAGGTCGTTCGGCGGGACGCGCCCGGGCGCGGGCGAGAGCTCCGACACCGCACGCTGTGCGGACGAGGCGTGCGACCCGAAGCTCATGGTGCCCTCACCTCACCGGGAAAGCGCGCGGGTTTCGAAGGGTTGCACCGTCTGGGCATGGAGTGTCGCTGGGTTCCGTTCCAGACCCGAGCGCCGAACGGCGAGGACGGCCCTGCGGAGCTCCGTTCCGCGGGAGGGGGCGGCGCCTCGCCGAGAAACGAGGAGCCTCGGCTCACGAAGCGCGACCGGTGCTCGAGTTTGCCCGACTGGTAGACCGAGGTCGGACAGGTGCGGACAGATCTCCGTCGTCCACAGGGCAATCCACAGCGGAATCCACAGGAATCCATGGCCTTCGGCGCGTCCTCCCGAGGTTATCCACAGAGTCCGAAATGAGCCGCGCCCCGAGGCTCACGGGGAGCCATCGGGGCGCCAACCACTCACGCGACGGTATCAGAAAGCGCGGGCTCTGTCAGCCGTCCTTCTTCACCACCTCGACCTTGAGCGACGCGGTCACGGACGCGTGCAGACGAACCGGCACCTCGACCGTACCGAGCTGCTTGATCGGCTCGGTGAGCTGAATCCGCCGCCGATCGATCGCGACGCCGGCACGCTCGAAGGCATCTTCGATGTCCTTCGCCGTCACCGAGCCGTACATCTTGCCCTCGTCGCCGACGACACGCTCGATGCGCACGCTCATGCCCTCGAGCTTCTTCGCGAGCTCCTCGGCGGCCTGGACTTCCTGCGCCGCACGCGCCGCGGCGGCGCGCTTGAGCTCGTCCACGCGCTTCAGGCTGCTCTCGGTCGCCACGACGGCGAGACCGCGCGGCAACAGAAAGTTCCTCGCGTATCCCGCGCGAACGCGCACGACCTCGCCACCGGAGCCGAGGTTCTCGACCTCGGTCTGCAGCAAGACTTTCACGTTGGATGCCACGGCTTCGCCTCCTAGTCGTTGGACGTGAATGGCAAGAGCGCGATGTTGCGCGCGCGCTTGATGGCGAGGGTGATCGCCCGCTGGTGCTTCGCGCAAGCGCCGGAAATACGACGCGGCACGATCTTGCCGCGCTCGGTGATGAAGTATCTCAGGCTCTGCGGATCCTTGTAGTCGATCGGCAGCGTCTCGTCGGAGCAGAAGCTGCAGCCCCTGCGCCGCTGACGGCGGAACGCGCCTCCCGCTTCCTTGTCGCGAGCTTCGCCGGGCCGCTCGCTCGGCCGCTCGCGCGGTGCCGGTGCTTCCTTCATCATGACTCTTCCTCCTCGGCTGCTCCGACCGCGGCCTCTTCGGCCTCGAGATCCACGTCAGCTTCCTCCGACTCGGAGCGCGGAGCGCGCTCGCGCTCGGGGGCTTGCTCGAGACCGAGCAGGCGCTCGATCGGCTCCTCGAGCTCGGCTTCCGTCGCGGGCTCGACCGCCTCGAACTGAACGTTCTCCGGAGCGACCTCGACGGAGTCGACGTCCACGTCGGCGCGGACCTGCACCGTCTGGTACTTGAGCACGTCGTCGAGCATGCGCAGGTTGCGCTCCATCTCGGAGACCAGCCCACCATTGCCGAGGTAGCGGACGTACACGTAGACGCCTCGACGGAACTTCGACACCGCATAGGCGAGCTGCCGGCGGCCCCAGTTCTCGAGGTTCGTCAGCTTGCCGCCCTCGCGGCTCACCGTCTCGGTGACGCGCGTCGCGATGCGCTCTTGCGCTTCGCGGGCCACGTCGGGGCGGAGCACGTAGATGGTTTCGTATTCGCGGGCCCTACGGGGCACCGCGACTGCTGTCTGGGTCACGGAATTCTCCTTTCGGACGATTCGGCCCCCGGGCGCCCGCCCGGGAGCAAGGAGATCAGCGAGCACGTCGCTGATTGGTCGCGTTCATCGCGACCTCGATGCCGCGAGTGACGACGAGCGTCACCGCGTCCGCGGCCCGGTCGATCACGGAGTCGATCACGGCCCGTTCCGCGGGGGCGAAGGCTTGTAGCACGAAATCCGCCGGGCTACCGGGAAAGTCGGGCGGGGGCCGGCCGATTCCGATGCGCAGCCGCAACGTGTCGTTGCCGAGCGCCTGGCAGACGGAACGCACGCCGCGGTTCCCGGCGTCCCCGCCGCCGATTTTCAGGCGGATCTCGGCGAAGGGCAAATCGAGCTCGTCGTGGACGAGCAGGATCGACCGGGGCGGGATCTTGAAGAACTGAGCCGCGGGCTGCACCGAGCGGCCGCTCTCGTTCATGTACGTGAGCGGCTTCAGCAGCGCGACGCTCTCGCCGTTCAGCTCGACCGTCGCGAACTCGCCGCGGAAGCGCTCGCGGAACACCACGCCCCCCACGCGGTCCGCCAAGCGATCGACCACACGGAAGCCGAGGTTGTGCCGGGTCTCTGCGTAGCGCGGGCCCGGGTTTCCGAGGCCCACGACCAGGATCACTTCTTCTCCGCCTCAGCTTTGGCCGGCGCAGCACCCGGTGCCGCCTCTTCTGGAGCGGCCTTCTCTTGCACGATGGCCACGAGCGTCTGCTCCGGCGGGAGCCGCACGCTGACGCCTTCCGGCAGCTCGAGATCCCGCGTGGCGACGTGCTGGTCGAGGCCGAGCGCCGTCACGTCGTGCGTCAGCTTCACCGGAATGCGCTCGGGGAGGCAGCGGACGGGCAGCTTGCGGAACACCTGGCGGAGCGTGCCACCGAGGACGACGCCCTGCGCCTTGCCGACGAGCTCGAGCGGCACTTCGACGTCGACCTCCTTGTCGAGGGCGATCTGGACGAAGTCCGCGTGCAGCAACGCCCGCGTCACGGGGTGATGCTGGTACTCGCGCAGCAGCACGGTTAGGCGATCCTTGCCCTCAACGTCGAGCTCCACGACCGTGTTGCGGCCACGCTCGCTCGTCAGCACCTGCGAGAGCTCGGTCGGAGAGACCGCGAGCGACTGCGTCGGCAGATGTTGACCGTACGCCACCGCGGGGATGCGTCCCTCCCGGCGCAGGCGGCGCGCGCTGCCCTTTCCGTTTTCGGTACGCCGCGTCGCACTGAGCTTGATGATCTGCATGCTGCTACTCCTGACAGTCGAGCTTAGACGAACAGCGAGCTGACCGAGTCGCTGTTGTGAATGCGTCGGATCGCCTCGCCGAGCAGGCGCGCGATCGACAAGACCCGAATCTTCTTGCAGGCCCGCGCCTCTTCCGAGATGCGGACGGAATCCGTGACCACCACCTCCTCGAGCGGGGAGGCTTCGATGCGCTGCACCGCGGGGCCGCTGAGCACGCCGTGCGTCGCGCAAGCGACGACGCGCCGGGCGCCGTGCTCCATCACGGCGGTGGCGGCGTTGCAGAGCGTCCCGGCCGTGTCGATCAGGTCGTCGACGATGATGCAATCACGGTTCTTCACGTCGCCGATGAGGTGCATCACCTCACTCACGTTCGGCCGATCGCGCCGCTTGTCGATGATCGCGAGCATCGCGCCGAGCCGCTTCGAGTAGGCCCGCGCGCGTTCGACGCCGCCCGCATCGGGCGAGACGAACACCGTCTCCTGATCGAAGCGCGGCTTCAGGTAGTCCTCGAGGAACACCGGGAGCGCGTGCAGGTGATCGAAGGGGATGTTGAAGAACCCCTGGATCTGCCCCGCGTGGAGGTCCACGCAGACGACGCGCGTCACCCCCGCCGCGACCAAGAGATCCGCGACCAGCTTGGAGGTGATCGGGGTGCGGGGCGCGACCTTCCGATCCTGGCGAGCGTAGCCGTAGTACGGGATGACGGCCGTGATGCCCGCCGCTGACGCCCGCCGCAGAGCGTCGCACAGGATCAGGAGCTCCATCACGTTGTCGTTCACCGGGGAGCACGTGGGCTGGACGACGTACGTGTCGACGCCGCGCACGTTCTCGCGGATCTCGCAGAACGTCTCCCCGTCGCTGAAACGCGACACCCGGACCTCCCCGAGCGGCGTATGCAGAACGCGCGCAATTTCGGCGGCCAAGTCCGGGTTCGCGTTCCCGGTAAAGATGGAAATTCTCCTGACAGCCACGCTGCGCTCGCCTCGAGGAACCCAGAACGGTTAAGTCCCTGAAATCACTGACTTTATGCCTCGCCGCGCCTCTCGAGCGCGGGGAGAACTAGCAGTCTGTCCAGCGCGTGTCAAATGGGGCTTGCGGCCACGGGAGTTTCCGCCCCGCGAAGCCCGCATTCCCGACGCCGCCGGGGGATCCGGGTCAGCGGTACGGGTTCTCGGGGACCGCCTCGCCGGGCTCCGCGCCGCCGACCTGGGTGGAATGGCGGCGGCGAGAGCTCATACGCTTGCGAGGTCGCGGTTCTTCGGCGCGCGGCGGCTCGGCCGTGGCGTCCCCGGCAGCTGGCGCCGCCTCCCCCTCCAGAGCTCCGGCGCTGTCGCTCGGCGCGGCCGGGGGCGAGACCGCAGCGGGTGGAACCGCGGCCGGCGACGCCGCCGTGGGAGCGCCCGCCGGAGCCGCCTCGGCCGCGACGGCAGCGGGACCGGAAGGGGCGCTCGAGGACTCGCGGATGGCGCGCGCCGTGTAGAACGCGGCGGCGGCGACACCGACGGCGAGCAGGCCGAGCAGAGCGCGACTGCCGGCGCGCGCACGCCCCAACCCGGAACGGGTGTACGAACGGCTCGCGGACGACTCCGGCAGGCTCACTGCAGCCTGAGAGACGGTCCCGTTCAAGGCGGACGGCGGCACCGAGCGCGGCGCCTGGCTCGGCTCCGGTTCGTTCCGGAGGAGCCAGAGGCGCACGGCTTCGCGCTGCACGGCGGTCTCCTCACCGAGGACCGCCTCGAGATAGCTCCCCACCTCGCGCGGCGTGGCGAGGCGGTCCGTGCGCTGAACCGCTGCATCGAGCTCGTCGGCAAACGCGGCGCACGTCGGATAGCGATTCGCTGGATCGCGCTCGAGCGCCCGCATCACGACGTCCGCGATCGGCGCGGGGACGTGCGGCGCCACGCGCGAGAGCGGCGGCACCGCGTCGGACAGCACGCGCGAGAGCGTCGCCATCTCGTTCTCGGCCTTGAACAAGCGCCGAGCTGCGAGGCACTCCCAAATCACGACCCCTGCCGAGAAGACGTCGGCGCGGCGATCGATCTCGTCGCCCCCTTGCGCTTGCTCGGGAGCCATGTACGCGACCTTGCCCTTGAGCTGCCCGACCCGCGTCGCCGAGAGCCGAGTCGCGGCGCGGGCCACGCCGAAGTCCGTGATGCGCGCGATCCCGTCGAGGCCGACGAGGACGTTCTGCGGCGAGACGTCGCGGTGCACGAGCTCGAGCGGCGTCCCCGAGCCATCGCGGAGCTCGTGTGCGGCGTGGAGCCCCGCGAGCATGTCGAGCCCGATGCGCAAGCTCACGGGGAGCGGCAGGCGTTGCCCCTGGCCCGTCGAACGAGCGAGTAACCGCGCCAGCGTGTCCCCGTCGATGTACTCCATCACGAGGTAGTAGCCGATGGCGCTCGCGCCCACTTCGAGGATGGGCACCACGTTGGGGTGATGGATGCCCGCCGCGAGCCGCGCCTCGTCGAGGAACATCTGCACGAAATCCGCGTCGAACGCGAGGTGCGGGTGCAAGCGTTTGAGCGCAACGAAGCGCTGGAAACCGCCGACGCCCGTGAGCCGTGCGAGGTACACGGTGGCCATCCCGCCCGAGGCGATTTCGCCGATCAGCTCGTACCGATCGACGAATTGCCGACCGGCGCGAGGATCGAATAGCTTCGCCGCGACCACGGTTCAGAACCTCCCCTGCGCGCCCGCGAAACTGGTTCCCCCGACCGCGATCCACGGCTCGAGGCGCAGGCCGCTCGCTTTCGCCGAGAGCGCTTCCGCGTCGTCCGTGTCCTCCGAGGAGGAGCCGAAATCGGTTGCGAGCACGCCGACCAGCGCCGTCACCACGCCGAGCCCCACGGTCGTCCCGAGCAAGACGTTCGTGCGGTCCTGCCGGCGAACGCCATCGGCATAGAGCGACTCACAGTGTTCCCGCGGCCCCGTGCGACACGCGTCCCGGAGCCTTTCCTGGCCGGGGTTCTCGAGAGCGTCGAGGCCGCTCGCGATCGTGGCCCCGCCCGCGGCCACCGTGGCCCCGGCAAGGACCCAGAAGACGGCGGGCGACCAGCCGCCGCTCGACTCGTCCGCTCGCGCCGCGGTGTCGTCCTCCGAATCCGCCCCCGTGAAGAAGTACTCCTGGTCGCGCTCCCGGTCGGGCTCCGACTGCGCGCGTGCCCGGGGCGCACGTGACGCCTTCCCGCGCTCCGGCGGGGCCTCGAAGAGCACCCGGCCCTGGCCGCCTCGGCGAGCCACGACGTCCTTGGCCTCGGAACGCTGCTGGCCGAAGGAGGCCCAGAGCGCGTGCGTGCCTTCTGGGAGAAAAATCGTCCGCTCGAAATCCGCCTTCCCGAACACGATCTCGGTGCCGACGGACAGCTCACATGGCTCCGAACACTCCACCGCGAGCTCGAAGAGCTCTCGCTCGGCGCGCCCGAGAACCTCCGACACGAGCAGCTGCAGCTTCGCTTCGTTGGGGTGGCGCTCCTTCGCGATGACGGCGAGCGATGCGGCGCGGGGCAGCTGCCCCGCCTTGTCACGCGCCCGAATGGCGTACTCGAGCGCCGTCACCGACGGGGCTAAACGATCGGCTTCCTCGAACGCTTCCGCCGCGAGCGCGTAGTCTTCTACGCGATACGCCTCGCGGCCGCGATCGAACACATCCGCTGCCGCTCGAATGTTCTCCTTTTTCGCAGCAGTCGAGTCGACTGCAGTGGCATGAGGAGCACAGAGCAGGACGAGCAAGCTCAGGGCAACGCGAAATGGTCGGAGCATTCAGCGGGAGGGGGGACGGTTGGCCCTCGCGAGGCTACACCGTCCCGGCGTGCAGAGCGAGGGTCGACCGGAACCACGCCGAGAGGCCCGCCGTCGCTCGCGCCGGCGGGCCTGGGGGCACCAAATTCGGTTGGGACTGAAAGAACCGACGGCAGGGACCGCTCAGCTCATCTCGACGAGCAGGCGATCCGGGTCTTCCAAATACCCAATGATTTCTTGGGCGAACACGGCGCCCACGTCTCCGTCGATCAGGCGGTGATCGAACGAGAAGCTGAGGAGCATGACCTCTCCGATCACGATCTGATCCCCCTTCACGACCGGCTTCCGCTTGATGGCGTGGACGCCCATGATGCCGACCTCGGGGTAGTTGATGATCGGGGGTGCCATGAGACCGCCCAGCTTGCCGAGCGAGCTCACCGTGAACGAAGAGCCGCCGAGATCCTCCTTCTGGATTTTGCCGCTGCGAGCGACGGTCCCGAGGCGATCGATCTCTCGGGCGAGCTCGAGGATGCTGAGCCGATCGGCGTCGCGCACGACGGGCACCATCAGGCCATTGTCCGTCGCGGCCGCGATCCCGATGTCGTAGTTCTTGCGAAACACGATTTCGTGGCTCGTGTCGTCGACCAGAGCGTTGAGTCGCGGATGCTTCTTGAGCGCTGCGACCACGGCCTTGACGATGAACGGCAGGAACGTGAGCTTGACGCCGGCACGCTCCGCGTACGGCTTCGTGCGCTCGCGGAGCTGCACGAGCGCCTCCACGTTGCACTCGTCGATGTAGTTGAAGTGGGCGGCCGTGTGCTTCGACCGCGCCATGTTCTCGTAGATGCGCTTGCGGAGGCCGCGGATGGGGACCCGTTCCTCCACCGGACCGCGAGCGACCGGACGCACCGGCTCGGGCGCGGGCACTGGGCTCGGCGCCGGCGCCTCGGCTTCGGGCGCGCGCGCGGACGCGGCATGCCGCTCTACGTCTTCACGGGTGACGCGCCCGCCGGAGCCCGACGGCTGCACGGAGCGCAGGTCGATGCCGAGCTCGCGCGCGAGCTTGCGCGTCGCGGGGGCCGCGAGCGGACGCTCGGACGTCGGGTGGTCGTTGCGGGGCGCGGGAGCCGCAGCCTTGGGCTCGGGCATGCCCGGCAAGGTCTCACGGATGTCGCCGACGGCCGTTGCCGCGGGAGCGGGCGCCTCGGCCGGCTTCTTCGCTGCAGGTGCCGGCTGGGGCGCCTGCGCGGCGCCGCCATTGAGGTCGAGCACGACCAGCACCTCGCCAACCGGAACGGTGTCGCCGACCTTGAAGCGCCGGTCGACGATCTTACCGGAGCGCGGCGCACCGATCGTGACCGTGGCCTTGTCGGTCATGACTTCGACCATGTCCTGGTTCTCGGCGACCGCGTCCCCCTCCTGGACCAGCCAGCTTACGATTTCGCCTTCCGTGACCCCTTCGCCGATATCGGGAAGCTTGAACTCGAACTTCGACATGATGATCTCGCCTCGTCGTCGCGCGCCGCGCGGATGAACCCGATTTAGGATCGCACCGCTTCGAGCAAGGCCGGGAGGATGCGGTGCGATAGCGGCATATACTCCATCTCGAGCGAGTACGGGAACGGCGTGTCGAATCCGGTCACGCGTACGGGCGGAGCCTCGAGATGGTAGAAGGCCCGCTCGACGACCAGGCTCACGAGCTCGGCCCCGAAACCGCACGTCCGGGGCGCCTCGTGCACGACGACCAGACGACCGGTTCGGCGGACGCTGTCGAGCACCGTCGCGACGTCCACCGGCCAGAGCGTCCGGAGATCGATGACCTCGGCCTCCACTCCGTGCGCGACTGCTTTCGAGGCCGCATCGAGCGCCTCGTAGAGCATCGCGCCGTAGGCCAGCACCGTCACGTGCCGCCCCGGGCGCACCACGGCGGCGCTCTCGAGCGGAACCGTGAACGCACCAGCAGGGACCTCACCCTTGGCCGCGCGGTAGACGCGCTTCGGCTCGAAGAAGAGCACGGGATCGGGGTCCGCGATCGCCGAAAGGAGCAAGCCTTTGGCGTCGTACGCGCTCGACGGACAGACGACTTTCAGGCCGGCCACATGGATGAACGGCGCCTCGGGATGCTGCGAATGGTAGTGCCCACCGCGAATTCCCCCACCCACCGGCGCTCGAATCACGACCTTCGCCGGATACTCCCCGCCGGAGCGGTAGCGGTACTTGGCGAGCTCGTTGACGATCTGGTCGTACGCGGGCCAGATGAAATCGGCGAACTGGATCTCGACGACGGGCACCAGCCCGTAGAGCGCCATCCCGACCGCGGTGCCGACGATGCCGTTTTCACTGAGCGGCGTGTCGATCACGCGCTCGTCCCCGAACTCGTCGAAGAGCCCGGCGGTGACGCGGAACACGCCGCCGACGCGGCCCACGTCCTCACCGAGGATCACGACGCGATCGTCTCCCCGCATCGCGGTGCGGAGCGCGTCGTTGATGGCCTGAACCATGTTCATTTGGGGCATGGCTTGTACTTCGCGATCGTCCGTAGGGACCGGGGTCGGTTACGAGTGCGGGCTCGGCGCGCGGGGGCCGGCGAGGAGCTGGGCACGCTGCTCGAGCAGGTGCCACGGCGGTCGTTCGTACACGTCTTCGAACATGGATTCCAGAGGTGGAGGCGGCGTGCGCTCGGCCACGGCGACCGCTTCGCGGAACTCGTTGTCGACCTCGGCGATCAAGCGCTCCTCCGCGGCGCCGTCCCACAGCTCGCGCTTCTCGAGGTACGCGCGAACGCGACCGATCGGATCCCGGGAGGCCCACGACTCGAGCACCTCGCTGCCCCGGTAGCGGTTGGGATCGTCGCTCGTCGAGTGGCCCCCCATTCGGTAGGTGATCGCCTCGATCAGCGTCGGCCCGTATCCGCGTACTCCGCGGTCGAGCGCCTTGCGAACGGTCGCCACGACCGCGAACAGGTCGTTTCCGTCGACCCGCACACCCGGGATCCCGTACGCGGCGCCTTTCTCGGCGAAGGTGCGGCTCGCGGTCTGGCGCGTCACCGGCACGCTGATCGCCCAGCCGTTGTTCCGACAGAAGAAGATCGTCGGCACCCGGAACACGCCGGCGAAGTTCATCCCGCTGTGGAAGTCGCTCGAGCTCGTGGCGCCGTCGCCGAAATAGACGAGGGTGGCGACGTCCTGGCGTCGGATCTTCGCGCCCCACGCGAACCCGACCGCTTGGGTGATCTGCGTTCCGACGGGCGAGCTGATCGAGCCCCAGCCCACGCGTCGGCACGTATAGTGGTCGGGCATTTGGCGGCCGCGCACGGTGTCCTTCGCCGTACCGAACATGTTGTGGACGAACACACCGAGCTCGAAACCACGCATCAGCGCGGCGCCGAACTCGCGGTAGCAGGGGAAGATGAAATCGTTCTTCCGCATGGCGAAGGCGGCGCCCAAGATCGCCGCTTCCTCGCCGAGCGAGCCGACGTGAAATCCGATGCGTCCCTGTCGCTGGAGCGCGACGAGTCGCTCGTCGAGCAACCGGGTCATCACCATGTGTCGGTAGAGGTGCAACACCTCCGCGTCCGACAACCCGGGATCGTTCTCGGGATCGAGCGTCAAATCGTCGCGTAGGACACGCACCACGCCGTCGTCCGGTGGCATCGAGTCACTTCGTTTTCGGGTAGTCGTCGTCATGGCATCAACCCACGGGAAAAAGGGGGCTCTGGGCTGCTCACTCCTGGAGTGCGCGCCGGGTCTCGACCAAGATTTCGTCCACGGTGCTCTGGCAAACGCCGAGCCGCTCCGCGAGCCGCGCGAGTAGCGCGCGCTCACCGTGCCGAACACCGCCGAGCGCTTCGGCGAGCAACGCCGACACGCGCAGCATTTCGCGCGCCTGCTCCGGCCCACGAACAACCTCACCGAGGGCCTGGATCCGATGGTCCAACCCGTCCGCGGCGAGCTGCTCCTCGAGATCCCGCAGCAGCTCCTTCACGCGCGGCTCCGAGAGGTACCCGGAGCAGCCGAGGAGCAACGCATTTTGGAACGCGGTGCGCTCCGCGGGCTCGAGCGCACGCTCGCCCCGTGCAACGACCAGCGCGCTTTCGATGAGAGCTTCGAACAATCGAGCGGCGCTGGGATCATAGCCGGTCGGCCGGGTGAGCTCGTCCAGGTGTTCGTCCAACTGCCCGGAGAGGCAGTATGCGCCGGCCGCCGCGACCAGGATCGAGGCGTGTTGCCCGCGCCGAGAATCCGGCGCTTGGCTGAGCTTTCTCGCGACCTTCGCGATCAGAGTCGAATCCAGGACGGGCATGCTCGGAGCGAGCGTAACACGGACTGTTCGTGTCGGACCGAGCCAGCCAGCATCAGCGCCGAACGAGCGACTCGGCCCGAATGAGGCCCGGAGTTGGCCCACCGTCCGAGAGCGCCCCGGGGGTGCGCTGCCCGGGCACACCCGCTTCCGGTCGGAGCCGCGCCTGAACGAAGCCTTCCGCTGCGTGATAGCTCGATCGGACGAGCGGCCCCGAGGCAACGAAGGCGAACCCGAGCTCCTCGGCAGCCCGCTGATGGGCCGCGAACACCTCGGGCGGAACGTAGCGATCGACGGCTGCATGCTTCGGTGTGGGCCGGAGGTACTGCCCGATCGTGACGATATCCACCCCGGAAGCCCGAAGGTCGGCGAGGGTTTCGTGTACCTCGTCGTCGGTCTCGCCGATGCCGACCATGATCGAGCTCTTCACGAGCCGGGCGGGTGCGAGCTGCTTGGCGTAGGCGAGCACGTCGAGCGACCGATCGTAGTCACACCGCTGATCCCGAATGCGCGGTGTCAGCCGACGCACGACCTCGATGTTGTGGGCGAAAACGTCGGGAGCGCTCTCCACCATGGCGCGGATGTCCGGGCGACGACCGCCGAAATCGCCGACCAACGTCTCGACGAGCAACTCCGGGATCTCGCGCCGGAGCGCCGTGACCGCGCGCGCCATGTGCGACGCACCCCCGTCGAGCAGGTCGTCGCGATCCACCATCGTGAGCACGACGTAGCGAAGTCCGAGCTGCGCGATCGCGCGGGCCACGTGCTCCGGCTCACGGGGGTCCACCGCACCCCGCGGGTTTCCGGTCGTCACCGCGCAGAATCGACAGCCGCGCGTGCACGTGTGACCGAGCAGCATCACGGTGGCCGTTCCGGCACCCCAGCACTCACCGACGTTGGGACACCGCGCTTCCTCGCAGACCGTGTAAAGGTCGAGGCTGCGCAGCGTGCGCTTCAACTCCGCATAGCGCTCGCCTCCCGGCGCGCGCACCTTGAGCCACGAAGGTTTCGGCGGACGATGCGGGCTCTCTGTCGCTGCAGCCACGGTGGGTGACTCTACGGTAAAGTACGGGTCGCTGCCAGCCGCGCTCTCGCCGGTGCGTCAGGGCGTTCGCAGCTCCCGCCCGGTACGGCAGGTCATCACTCTTAACCGATGGCGAGGCCCGCCGTTGCGACCGTGAGCGCGCGGGATGTCTTCTGCACCGGCCACGACTCGAATCGGTTTCCTGGTGGACGCGTTGTTGTCTCGCTACCAGGTGCGCCTGTTCGAGACGGTGCGCCGCATGGCGCAAAAGAACGGGGTCCGGCTGATCGGGTTTCAGGGAAGTTACCTCAAGAGCAGCGCGGCCGAGCGCCCGGTTTTCGATGGCTCGTTCCTGTACGAGCTCGCCGATCGGGCTTGCGTGGACGGGCTTTTGGTCGCCGCCAACGTGCTCGCGAGCGGCGTGGGGACCGAGGCCGTGCGCGCGTTCTGCGAACGCAGCGGCCTGCCCGTCGTCAGCATCGGGGAGCTCTCCGGGTTTCCGCAGATCGACATCGACAACCGAAGTGGCTTCCGCGCGGTCATCGAGGACCTGGTTCTGCATCACGGTCGGCGGCGCCTCGCGTTCATCCGCGGTGCCGTCGCGAACCCGGACAGCATCGCTCGGGAACAGGTCTTCCGCGAGACGCTCGCGGAGCTCCGGATCCCGGTGATCGAAGAGGCCATCCTCCCCGGCAACTTCCTCGAAGCATCCGGTGCGAGCGCCGTGCGCACCTTGCTCGACGAGCGCGGTCTGGCTCTGGATGCGCTCGACGCGATCGTCGCCGCCAACGACCAAATGGCGGTCGGGGCGGTTCACGAGCTCGCCGCGCGACGCGTGCGCATCCCGCACGACATCGCGGTCGTGGGCTTCGACGACGACGACCACGCGCGCAGCAACAGCCCGCCCCTCACGACCGTGGCGCAGCCTTTGGACGCCGTCGCCGAGCGGGCGTTCGAGCTCCTGCTCGATCGCATCGCCGGGCACGAGGTGCCGGAGCGCACCGTGCTCCCCGCCAAGCCCATTTTTCGGCGGTCCTGCGGGTGCACCGGCGCGTTGCCTCGGCGCGAGAGCATCGGGCCGTGCACGCCGCGGCACGCGCTGCTCGAGCGGGTGCATCGAGCGGGCAGTCAGCGTCTCGACGAGATCGGGGGTCGCCACCTCAGCTTCGGAGGTCTCGAGGCCGTGCTCAAGATCCTCGTCTCGACGAGCGAGACGGACGCGGTCGCGGCGCGCATCGCCTTCGAACAGGCGATCCTGGGCGCCGCGGAGCGCGGCTTCGAGCCCGAGCGCTGGCAGGAGATGCTCGACGCGATCGCCGACACGCTCGCCTCCGACTCGGGGCCGACCGACCGCCACACCTACGAGCGGCGGCTGCTCGAAGCGCGCGTGGTCGTCGGGGACGTCGCCTCGCGCACGCGGCGGCTCGAGCAGCTCCACACGACCCAGCGGGCGACCGCGCTGCGCGTGCTCGGCAGCGCGCTCGTCTGCTCGCGCGACCTGCGCGGCCTGTCGCGCGCCCTACAGGCAGGGCTGCCGGCTCTCGGCGTGGCCTACTGTTCCGTCTGCCTGTTCGCGGCGGGCACCGAGATGCGGCTCGCGCGCGTGGCGGCCCGCTACGAAGGACGGGCCCCCTCCCCGGCCGATCTGCTGCACAGCTCCGAGCAGCTCTGGCGCGCGATTCCTCCAACCCTGCCGCCGAGTCAGGCGTCTCAGCGTCCCGAGGCGCGGCTGCTCCCAGCGAACGAGCCCGTGCCTCGCGAGGCGCCCCCCACCCCCGACCG
>Ga0079224_100000705_pt1 | contig 34633 bp, 27 predicted proteins | sample Stecom2015_FD_80414 | JGI IMG/M metagenome (GOLD analysis project Ga0079224, IMG submission 80414) | Agricultural soil microbial communities from Utah to study Nitrogen management - Steer compost 2015 | ecosystem: Environmental > Terrestrial > Soil > Agricultural land | place: USA: Utah... | reverse complement strand
CTCGGTGATCGACACCATCACCAACACCGTGATCGCCACCATCCCGGTCGGCACCGCGCCCAACCAATTGGCGGTCACCCCGGGAGGCACCCGCGCCTACGTGGCCAACCAGGGCTCCAACACCGTGTCGGTGATCAACACCGCCACCAATGCCGTCATCACCACCGTCCCGGTCGGAACCGGGCCCATCGGGGTGGCCGTCACCCTCGGCGGCACCCGCGCCTACGTCACCGACTCGGGCAGCGACACCGTGTCCGTGATCAACACCGCCACGAACGCCGTGGAGGCCACCTTGACCGTGGGGAACACGCCGACCGAGGTCGCCATCGCCAACGTCCCATAGCCATCCGGCGGCGGCACGACGGCGGCTCAGCCGCCGCGCACCGGCGGAACGGCCCCTGCCCCCTATCGGCCAGGGGCCTTTCGCTGCTCACCGCCGACTTCTGCCAGGCAACGCGCATTCACCAGGCCTGAATACGCATTAATTCGGATTCATTCCAGGTGAGCGATCGGCACCTGGATTGAGTGATTATTCGGGTACGTGATCAACGATCATGCAAAACCGTCGGCCGGGTGAGCCAACTGAGCGTGCCGTAAATCGAATCGCCTCACCGTGTCCGCGTACAAGGAGACCGTCATTTCGATGGGAGGTCTCCATGCTCACACGTTGGATCAACACCGCGGCGATACGCCGCGCCGGCATATCCGCTCAGACGCAGGTACGGGTGCGGCGAACCCGGCTGCGCTCGGCGATCACCGCGGTGGCGCTCGCCACCGGCCTCACCGCACTCGCATCCCCGCCCACCACGGCCACGGCCGAGGAGATCCGCCAGGCACGCCAGGTCGCCTACGTCACCAACCAGAGCGAAGGCACCGTTTCGGTGATCGACGTCGCCGGCAACACCACCGTCGCCACCATCCCGGTCGGAAACGGGCCCACCGGGGTGGCGCCAGTCCCGGCGGCACCCGGGTGTACGTGGTCAACCAGACCGGCGACACCGTGTCGGTGATCGACACCGCCACCAACACCGTCATCGCCACCATCCCGGTCGGCGTTGAGCCCGTTGGGGTGGCGGTCACCCCCGGCGGCACCCGCGCCTACGTCGCCAACTTCGGCTCGAACACCGTCTCTGTGATCGACACCGCCACCAACACCGTCGTCACCACCATCCCGGTCGGCACCCAACCCATCGGAATGGGGGTCACTCCCGGCGGCACCCGCGCCTACGTCGTCAACAGCGGTGACAACACGGTGTCGGTGATCGACACCGCCACCAACACCGTCATCGCCACCATCCCGGTCGGAGAAACGCCGATCCTAGTGGCGTTCACCCTCGGCGGTACCCGCGCCTACGTCACCAACTTCGGCTCGAACACCGTCTCTGTGATCAACACCGCCACCAACACCGTGGAAGCCACCCTGGGCGTGGGTGACGCTCCGAGCCATGTGGCCATCGCCAACGTTCCGTAGCGGTACCGCACCCGTACCCAACCGCCGGGACCAGGCATCCTCGACGACCAGGCCCCTGACCGGTGCGCATGCGCGGCGGTCAGGGGCCACGACCCTTGCCGTCCCCGGATGCCGCGCCGATCTGAGAGGACACGGAAACCGGCGCGGTTCACGCTCCGGGTGACCGAACAGAGCCCGTGGAGCACATCACCGCCGGCCGTACCTTTGGACATCGGCGCTGAGCCCACCGAACCCGCGCACCGCGGGGTGGGAGACGCGCGCTTCGCACGCGGGCCCTGGCCGGCACCGGCCGGGGCCTCGACTTCTTTTCTCCATCCCCGTACGGAAATCCCGTTGACGTTCCAGCGGGGAAAGGCCATTCCGCAGATGGATCACGCCATCCGTCTCACTTGTACCGATTGGCGGCGATAGGCCGAGCGGCCGGAATCACGAGCCACGATCCCGCAAATCCATCGGATGGCTGGGCCAATTGAGCGTGCCGGAAACAAATCCGCTCGCCATTTCCGCGTACAACGAGACCGACATCTCGATAGGAGGTCTCGATGCTCACACGGCGGAGCATGACCACGGCGGCGCACCGCCGTACCGGCACATCCGGCCAGGCCAGGGTCCGGTGGTCGCGATTCCGCTCGGTCATCACGGCGCTCGCCACCGGCCTCGCCGTACTCGCGTCCCTGCCGGCCCCGGCCTCCGCCGGCGACGCACGGCAGGGGCGCCAGGTGGCCTACCTCACCAACCAGGGCAACGACACCGTGTCGGTGGTCGATATCACCACCAACACGGTCATCGCCACCATCCCGGTCGGCGGCGCACCCACCGGTGTCGCGGCCGGCCCGGGCGGCCGCGCCGGCACCGTGTCCGTGATCGACACCGCGACCAACACGGTCATCGCCACCGTCCCGGTCGGCACGCAGCCCTTCGGGGTGGCCGTCACCGCGGGCGGCACCCGCGCCTACGTGTGCAACGTCGACTCCATGTCCGTGATCGACACCGCCACCAACACCGTGATCGCCACCCTGAGCCTGCCGGAGGGCCCGTTCGAGATCGCCATCGCCGAGGTTCCCTAGCGACCCGCCGGGCCCCGCGGTACGCCGTACCCGTGGGGAGACCGGCGCGTCCCGCATCGGCCGGCTCCGGTGCCGCTCGCACCTGCAGCGGAACGGCCCCTGATCTCACCGGTCAGGGGCCCGTTCTGCACCGCCATCACCCGGCTTATCCACAATTCGGCCGATAAACCGGTGACGTTGGTTCCGCGACGCGCACGGGTTGTCAATGCGCGCTTTTCCGGTTGACGGCGATCAACCGGTAGGCCGGGATTCCAGCCAACGAATGCACTGGAGCGGTTTCCAGGTGAGCAAATCCGGCGCGCCGATACGACGGTGCCGTGAGCCGCTCGCGTACAAGGAGACCGTCATCTCGATGGGAGGTCTCATGCTCACTCGCTGGAGCACAACCGCGAGGGCACACGGCCGCACCCGCGGGCGCGGCCGGCGGATGCGGTGGGCCCGGTTCCGCTCGGCCGTCACCGCGGTGGCGCTCGCCACCGGTCTTGCCGCCCTCGCCCCCGTGCCGGCCCCGGCCACCGCGGGCGAGGCCCGGCAAGGGCGCCAGGTCGCCTACGTCGCGAACCGGCTGGACAACACCGTGTCGGCGATCGACGTGGCCACCTACGCCACCATCGCCACCATCCCGGTCGGGGCCGCGCCCAACGGGCTGGACGCGAGTCCCGGCGGCACCCGAGTCTACGTGGCCAATCAGAACGCCGGCACGGTGTCGGTGATCGACACCGCCACCAACACCGTGATCGCCACCATCCCGGTCGGGACGTCACCGGCCGATGTGGCCATCAGCTTCGATGGCAGGCGCGCCTACGTCAGCAACACGTTCTCCAACGACGTGTCGGTCATCGACACCGTGACCAACACCGTCATCGCCACCGTCCCGATCGGGATCGGATCGTTCGACCTCGTCGTCTCCCCGTGCGGCACCCGTGTCTACGCCTCCAATGCGTTCACGGGCAACGTGTCGGTCATCGACACGGCCACCAACACGGTCATCGCCACCGTCCCGGTCGGCACCACGCCCAGCGGGATCGCGATCAGTCCCCGCGGTACCCGGGTCTACGTCACCAACGCGGCCTCCGACGACGTGTCGGTGATCGACACGGCCACCAACACCGTCATCGACACCATCCCGGTCGGGGACGCGCCCAACGCAGTGGTGATCACCCCGGGCGGCACCCGGGCCTACGTGGGCAACTCCGGCTCCAACACCGTGTCGGTGATCGACACGGCGAGCAACACGGTGATCGCCACCATCCCCGTCGGGCTCGGGCCCGTCGGGATGGCGGTCACGCCGGGCGGCACCCGCGTGTTCGTGGCCGATCAGAGCTCCGACACGGTGTCGGTGATCGACACGGCGACCAACACGGTGATCGCCACACTGACCGCGGGCAATGTTCCGAGCGACGTGGCCATCGCCACCGTTCCCTAGCGCCGGCACCGCGAGGGACCGGCGCACCGGGTGACCCGGCGCTCCGCGACCGGGCGCCGTGCTCACCACCCGCCGGAACCGGCGCCGGCCCGCACCACCGCATATCGAGCCGCCCGGCCCCGGACCGGCGCGCCGGGGCCGGCGTCCGCTCCTCGCCGGCGAGAAGACCATCGAGATCCGTCGCCGTCCGGTCAACGCGGCACGGGGACACCGAATCATTCGCCACGCGAGCTCACCGGCAACGATCTCGGCACGGCTGCAGGCGGTCCGCGTGTGCCGCCCGGAGGAAGGCCGGGACGGCTATCACCGGGCGTCCGGCCGGTCAGGTGACCACACCAGAACGCACCACTGAATCCGGAACACCGGAAATCCGATCGGCCGAGCTCATGGCAGACGCGACCAGAAAAGTCCCCGGACTGTGTGACGGCCCTGACCGATAGGCCGGAATTCCGATCAACGCTGAGCAAAACCGCCGGACGGATGAGCAAATCCGGCGTGCCGCCGCCGAATTCCTACGGCCTCGATTCCGTACAACGAGACCGTCGGCTCGATGGAGGACTCCATGCTCATCCGTTCGCTCACGAGACGCCGCACCGGCAGGTCCGGGCAGCCGCAGGTACGGGTGCGGCGGTCCCGGCTCCGCTCGGCCATCACCGCGGCCCTGGTCACCGGCCTCACCGTACTCGTGCCACTGCCCACCCCGGTCTCCGCCGGCGAGACCCGCCAAGCACGCCAGGTCGCCTACGTCACCAACCTGAACGGCAACACCGTGTCGGTGATCGACGTCGCCGGCAACACCACCATCGCCACGATCCCGGTCGGGCTAGGACCCACCGGGGTGGCGGCCAGCCCTGGCGGCACCCGCGTGTTCGTGGTCAATCAGGGTTCCCGCACGGTGTCGGTGATCGACACCGCGACCAACGGCGTCATCGCCACCATCCCGGTCGGCGTCACACCCTTCAATGTGGCGATCACCCCGGGCGGCACCCGCGCCTACGTCACCAACCTGGGCTCCGACAACGTATCGGTGATCGACACCGCCACCAACACCGTCGTCACCACCATCCCCACCGGCGCTTCGCCCACCGGGGTGGCGGTCACTCTCGGTGGCACCCGCGCTTACGTCGCCAACTTCAACTCGGGCACCGTATCGGTGATCAACACCGCCACCGACACCGTGGAGGCCACCCTGGGGGCGGGTGTCAATCCGGATTACGTGGCGATCGCCAACGTTCCGTAGCGACCCACCCGCATCGCACCAGGCGATGAGCCACCGCCTGCCGGAGACAGCGGAACACCGTACCGCACCGACCACACGGCCCCTGCCGTCCCGGCCAAGGGCCTTAACGCACTCCACCGATCCGACCGGCTCCGCCACCGAGGCCAGCGGGCCACGCAGAGTTGCCTGGCCTACCCCTGATAAATCCGAATGAATTCCTTTCGATTCCTGCCAGCGCGCAAATCGGCCGATCAGCCGGAATTCCAACCAGCAATCGTCCAAACCTTTCGGCCAGGTGAGCCAACCAGGTGTGCCGACATCGGATCACCGCACCGTGCCCGCGTAAAAGAAGACCGTCATCTCGATGGGAGGTCTCAATGCTCGCGCGCTGGATCAAAGCCACAGTGGCGAATCGCCGCACCGGCATATCCGGTCAGCCGCAGGTACGAGTGAGGCGGTCTCGGCTTCGCTCGGCGATCACGGCGGTGGCACTCGTCACCGGCCTCACCGCAACCGCGTCCCTGCCGGCTCCGGCCTCCGCCGACCAGACACGCCAAGCACGCCAGGTGGCCTATGTCACGAACCTGAACGACGACACCGTGTCGGTGATCGACGTCGCCAGCAACACCACCATCGCCACCATCCCCGTCGGAAACGCACCCCTCGGAGTGGCGGCCAGCCCGGGCGGCACTCGCGTCTACGTCACCAACAACGGCTCCAACACCGTGTCGGTGATCGACACCGCCACCAACGGCGTCATCGCCGTCATCCCGGTCGGCGCCCTTCCGTACGACGTGGCCGTATCTCCCGGTGGCACCCGCGCCTACGTCACCAACCAGGGCGCCGGCACCGTCTCGGTGATCGACACCGCCACCAACATCGTCATCGCCACCATCCCCGTGGGAAACGAACCTCAGGGAGTGGCGATCACCCCCGGTGGCACCCGCGCCTACGTCGCCAACACCGGCGCCAACAACGTCTCGGTGATCGACACCGCCACCAACACCGTCATCGCCACCATCCCCGTCGGCGCCCAGCCATTCGGGGTGGCGGTCACGCCCGGCGGTACCCGCGCCTACGTCGCCAACACCGGTGCCAACAACGTCTCGGTGATCGATGTCGCGCGCAACAGCGTCATCACCACCGTCCCGGTCGGCACCCAGCCGCTTGGAGTGGCGGTCACCCTGGGCGGCACCCGCGCCTACGCGGTCAACCTCACCACCGTGTCCGTGATCAACACCGCCACCAACACCGTGGAAGCCACCCTGGGCGTTGGTAACAATGCGATCGAGGTAGCCATCGCCAACGTTCCGTAGCGACCGGCCGGCATCGGCGATGAACGCTGAGCCACCGTCGGGAACGGGCACAATTCACCGCTCGCACACGGCAACACGGCCCCTGACCGATATCGGCCAGGGGCCTCAATCCTTCACCACCGGTCCCGGGACGGACACCGCCGGCGGTCAGCGAACCGCCGGGCCACCGCCGCCATCACCGGCCCTGGCCCGGGGAACACGTGGCCACGGCAGCGCTCAGGCGGCTCCGCTGCCGCCGGACCCCGGCCGGGCCACCGCCGATGCGCACGGGGGTCACGAATCCCGATCGCATCCGGCGGGCCGTACCCGAAGTGAGCTCCTGTGCCAGGGGTCGTGGCCGCGCAGACGGTCGGCTCGCTCCCCACCTGCGATGGTCGCGCCGGATGGTTCCGGGAGCGGGAGAAGCCGGCAGCGCCGTCGTCAGCGCTCGGCCGCCGAACCGGCGGAGCCGGCCGTCCTCGCCGGCGGCGAGCCGTCAGAAAGATCAAACGCCCGCTCCTCCGGCCGGCAGGAAGCGGGCGTGTCGGCATATGACATCCTGATTCCCCTGTGACGAGGGGAATCAGAGTGAACAGCACCTCACCGTAACGGGTACCCCGTCCTTGCCACAGCCGGATCGCTTACCGGTACATAACAATCGGTCAACGGCACCATCACGGCACCGCCACGGCTACCCTTCTTCCAGGCCGACTCCTTATCTCGAAAAGCGCGACAGGAGAAACATGTCTGGCTGGCTGCACCTTGATCCGCTCCCTCCGGTTTGGCCACCGGACCGTTTCGAAGTGCGCTCGATTCGCCCGGGCCCGGAGGCGCCGGCGGCCGACCGCTACCACTTCAGCGCCCTGGCGCAGGAAGCCGCCCTCCGGCTCAGGGACATCGGGCTCGCCACGCAGATCCAGGTGATCCGGCTCGCGGATGGAGCGATCCTCTACGACCTCGCCGCAGGGGTGCATAGACCGCTCGCCGAGTGGTGATCCATATCTGGATGACGGCGCCGGATGAGTGCAGGATGAGGTCATGGCGGCGAAGGACGGCGACGGTTGGGCGCTGTGCGCGCGTGGTCATCAGCACTGGGGCATCCACGGGGCGACCGGCCTGCTCGCCGTCCACCACACACTCGACGGCATGCCGTACGTCTTATTGCAGAAGCGCTCCTGGTGGACCCACCACGGGGGCACCTGGGCCCTGCCCGGCGGCGCGCTCGACAGCCATGAGGACGCGATATCCGGAGCGTTGCGCGAGGTACGCGAGGAGACGGTGCTCTCCACCGACCTCTTCCGGGTCCAGGGCATCTACGTCGACGACCACGGCGGCTGGTCCTTCCAGACGGTGATCGCCGAGGCGGCGGGCATGCTCGACGCGGCCCCGGCGAACGGCGAGAGCGTCGACCTGCGCTGGGTGGCCGCCGACGAGGTCGCCTCGAAGCCGCTCCACCCGGGGTTCGCCGACTCGTGGCCGAAGCTGCGGCCCGCGCTCAGCCCGCTCGTCCTCGTCCTCGACGTGGCGAACATCATCGGCTCCCGCCCCGAGGAGCTGTGGTGGAAGGACCGGGCGCGCGCCGCCAACCGGCTGCTCAACGAGGTGCAGCCGCTCGCCACCGAAGGGCTGCGCGAGACACCCGACGGCCTCCCCGAACTGGCCCGCTGGTTCCCCCGCATCGTCGTGGTGCTCGAAGGCGCGGCCGCCGTGGCCGCCGACCCCGAGGCGCACGGCACGAACCTCAGCGTGGTGGTCGCGAACGGCAGCGGGGACGACGCGATCGTCCAGGCGGTCCGCGAGCGCAAGCCCTGGGAGCGGGTGCTCGTGGTCACCGCGGACCGCGCGCTCCGGGAACGGGTCACCGCGCTCGGCGCGCTCGTCGCCGGTCCCCGCTGGCTGCTCAACCAGCTCTGAGGTCCGGCCCGGTACGGGCAGGCCGGCCCCGCCGTTCCCGCGGCCTCGCCGTGATCTTCACCGGCCGGCCACCGCTTTCCCCTCCGCTGCCGGCGCTTGTCCCCGATCTGCCGGAGCGTGTCCCCGCTCTGCCGGCGCTTGGGCCTCCCGGCCGTGCCGTACCGGATCACCTGGGCCGCGCGACCGGGCGCGGCCGGGTGCGCAGCGGCAGCCGGCAGGTCTCACCGCGCATGAGGTAGTGCACCGCGTGGGTGAGCCCGAGCCGGCGCACATGGTGCTGGAACTCGCTGAGCGGCGAGGTGAACGCCTCGTAGTCGTCGTAGTGCACCGGCAGGGCGACCTCCGGCTTGATCAGCTGCAGCCACTCGGCCCCCTGCATGCCGTCCATCGACACCAGGACCCGGAAGATCCGCGTGCCGCCCAGGTGGACGATCGCGGCGTCGATCTCCGGGAACCGGCGCGGGATCTCGGCGAGGCAGGGGTCGAGGACCGTGTCCCCGCTGATGTGCAGGCGCAGGTCGAGGTCGTCGCCACGGCAGAAGTCGAGCACGCTGCCCATGACCGGCGGCAGCAGCCGGTCCAGCGGGCCGGGCGCGTGCCGCGCCGGCACCGCGGTGATGGAGAGCACGCCCGAGTTCCGGTGCACCTGGTAGGTCTGCCAGGTCTCCAGGCCGATCGCGTTGCCGAACCCGCGGCCGCGGAGCACGTCCGCCGCGTGCGGGGTGGTGACGATCGGCACGTACGGGTCGAGGCCCCGCTCGGCGATCTCGTCCCAGTGGTCGCCGTGCAGGTGCGAGAGCACGACGAGGTCCACCGGGGGCAGGTCCGCCACGCTCATCGCGGGCTCGGTGCGGCGGCGGGTGCGGATGCCCCAGCCGAGCCGCGCCTGCTGGCCGCGGTGGAGGAAGTTCGGGTCGGTCAGCAGGGTGAACCCGTTGCACCGGATGATCGTCGTGGCGTTGCCGATGAAGTACACGCTGGCGTCCGTGGACTCGGGCATGCCGCTCCCCCCTCTCCGCGTCGGGCTCGATCTGCGCTTCTTTCCGGGGTCGGTCAGCGGCGTTCGATCACCCACACGGTGCGGGTGCACCGCACCCTCTCAGCAGGCGTATACCCACGCTGGCGACGGCACGCCTGATCGCGGCCTCGTGCGCCCGCCCGGCCCGCGGCGGAGTGCCCGCGCCGCGGGTGACCGGCTCGGACCGCGGGTCTCCCAGGACCGTGGTGGTACGGCTCTCGCTCCGCAGGGCACGGGACGGCGTCGCCCTCCCGGCTCAGCGTGGAGCGGCGCTGCCCTCCGAACCGGGGCGGGACGGCGTGGACTCCCGGCACGGGTGAGGAACGGCGCCGCCAGGCCGGACCGGAATGGGAGGGCTCACCCGCGGCGGCGCCGGCCCATCACCAGAGGATCCACGGGCTCTCCACGCCGCCGCCGAAGGAGGGGGTGCCCGACTTGCGCCAGCGCTGGCGGACGTCGGTCTTGACTCCCTTGCGCGGGACCTTGACCGTGAACGGCCCGCACTCGTACGGCGCGGTGCCGTTCAGGCAGGTGAAGGTCTTGGAGACGAAGACGTCGTTGTCGGAGTCGAACAGGCCGACGAGGATGTCCCACTTCGCGGCGCTGGACCCTTGGACCCGGCCCAGGAGGTAGAAGGTGTCGCCCACCATCGCCATGCACGGGGACATCTGCACGCCCTGGCCCGTGTCGAACCAGGACCGGCACTGCCAGTTCAGCGACGGCGGAGGCTCATCGGCCTTGACCGTGGTGGCCTTCGGCTCCGGCTGGACGACCCTGGTCTTCCGCGGCTGGGCGGTCTTCGACTGCTGCGGCCGCGGGGCCGTGGTCTGCCGGGGCTGCGTGGTCGGCGGCGGCACCACGGGCCGGGGGACCTCGGTCAGGCTCGGGGACGGCCGGGCGGTGGTCGCCTTCGGGGACGGCGACCGCCGTGCCTGGTCCTCCCACGCCGGGGTGGGCACCGGGTCGCGGTCACCGTCGTCCGGGTAGGCGGAGGCGGAGTCCATCGCCGTGGCCAGCGCGCCCGGGGACGCCGAGCCGAGGGCCCTGGTGTGCGCCTCGCCGTCGGACCGCCACGGGGCGAAGAAGACCACCGACAGCACCACGGCCCCGGCGGCCGCGGTGCTCGTCCCGGCGAGCAGCCACCGCTTCTTGGCGCTCCAGCGCGAGGCGGCGCCCGGCAGCCCCGGGACACCGGTGGAGCCCACCTGCGGCACACCACCGGAACCGGTGGCGAGGACACCGGCCGGGCCCGTACCCGCCGCACCACCGGAGCCGGTGGCCGGGGCACCGGCGGAACCCGCGCCCGTGCCGCCGCCCGCGCCCGGCACCCCGATGAAGCCGGGGACCGGAACGCCCGCGGCCTGCTTGCCGCACTTGGGTAACGTGCCGCCGGTCCCGCAGGACCGAGTCGTCATGGACGGTATTGCACCATTGACGGCCCTTCTCCGGCATCCGTCACGGCGTTCCGGCCCGGCGGGCGGCGCCGGGTCCGCCCGTCCGGCGCGGGGATCGCCCGCCCCGGGAGAGGCGCCGGGGGCTCACCGGCGCAACTCCCGCCGAGCGAGATCGCCCGCCCCGGGAGCGGGCCCTCCCGGGGCGGGCGCGAGCCGTACGATCAGCCGACCGTGGTGCGCCTGACGCCTCCGGTCGGCGCGGAGGCGGGCGGCCCGAGCCCAAGCGGGATCTGCTGGCTGCCGTCGCCGCCGTTCGGCCCGCCGCCGATGTCGAGCTCGTGCCGGCCGGGGTCCTCGACGGGGCCGCAGCCCGGCTCGCCGGGCTGGCACTCCTGCTCATCGTCCCCCTGGACGATGTCCGGGAAGTCCTCGTACGGGAACTCCTCCGTCGGAGTGGGCTTCGGCGTCGGGGTGGGGCTCGGCACGATGTTCTGCGGGGTGCCGATCCCCGCCTTCGGCGGGAACTGCTTCACCGGCTGGCCGGCGAGCGCCTCCATCATGAACGTGCGCCAGATCGTGGTCGGTGGACCGGCGCCTTCGAACCCGAGGGAGACCTCGCGCGCCACCGAGCCCTTCGGGCAGGACCCGGCGAACTTGGGCTGCACGATCTTCCCGCTCTTCGTCCGGCACTGCTCCCGGTACATGCCGACGGCGACGGAGAGCTGCGGCGTGAAGCCGACGAACCAGGCCTCCTTCTCGTCGTTGTTGGTACCGGTCTTGCCGGCCGCCGGGCGGCCGATGCCCTTGCCGGCCGCCGTACCCTCGGTGAGCACCTTCTCCAGGGCGGCGACCGCGTCGGCGGCGGCCTCCGGCGAGATGACCTGCTTGACCTCCTTCTTCTCCTTGAGGACGACCGTGGAGCCCTGCCGTACCTCCCGGATCACGTGGTAGTCGACGTGCTTGCCCTCGTTGGCGAAGATCGAGTAACCCGCGGCCTGCTCGACCGGCGTGACCAGGGCGCTGCCGATGGAGAACTGGTACTTGTGCTCCTTGATGTCGTCCTCCATCCGCTTCGGGTCGAGGCCCGCCTCGATGGCGATGTCCTTCACCGCCTTGAGCTGGCCGATCGTGCCGGCGTCGGCGTCGAGCTTGTAGGCCATCGACGCGAAGGCGGTGTTGACCGAGTCCGCCGTGGCGTGGATGACGTCGATCGCCGCGGGCACCTTGTGGCTGTTGCCGATGGGCAGCGTGCCCGGCAGCGGGTCGGGGACGGTCTTGTCACCCGGCACCCAGCTGTTGAGGCTGTACCCGGCCTCGAGCCAGGCGGCGAGCACGTACGGCTTGAACGCGGACGCCGCCTGCTTCTTGGAGTCGAACGGCTCGTTCCACGGGTCCTTGATGTAGTCCTCGCCCCCGTAGAAGGCGAGCACGCGGCCGTTGGTCGGGTCGACCGCGGCGAGGCCGGCGTGGAACTCCTTCGACATCGTGCGGGTGGTGGCGAGCACGGCCTTCCGGGCGATCTGCATGAGCCGCTTGTCGAAGGTCGTGTAGATCTTGTAGCCGCCGGTCTCGATCTGCTCCCGGCTGATGCCGCGCTTGGCGAGCTCCTTGATCGCCTCGGTGAGCATGTACCCGCGCAGCCCGCCGAACTGCTCGGAGACCACCTGCGGCCGGGGCTTGGGGAACTTCGCCGTGGCCGTGATGTTCGGGTACTTGGGCTTGCCGTTCTCGTCGGTCATCTCGGCCATGCCCTTGATCACGTACTCGAACCGCTCCCGGGTGGGGGCGAAGTTGTTGTTGGCCTCGTACCGGTCGAAGTTGCCCGGCTGCTGGATCCGGCCGGCGAGGTAGGCGCCCTGGGCGACGGTGAGGTCCTTGGCCGAGACCTTGAAGAACTCGCGGGCCGCCGCCTCGATGCCGTACGTGTTACGGCCGAAGGGGACGGTGTTGAGGTAGTACTCGAGGACCTTGTCCTTCGACCACTCCTTGTCGAGCTTGATCGCGATGAAGATCTCGCGGATCTTCCGCTTGATCGTCTGTTCCTTGGACAGGGCGTTGAAGTAGTTGCGCGCCATCTGCTGGGTGATGGTGGAACCGCCCTGCACCTGCTGGCCGGTCACCGTCATCCAGACGGAGCGCAGGATCGCGGTGAAGTCGATGCCCGAGTCCTCGTAGAAGCTGCGGTTCTCCGCGGCGATCACCGCGTCGCGGACGTGCTGGGGGACCTGCTCGAGCTTGATCGCGATGCGTTTCGTGCCGAGCCGGGCGATCGGGGTGCCGTCCCGGTAGTAGAAGACGCTCCCCTGGGCGGTCGCGCTCTCCTGGGCGTCCTTCTCGGAGGGGAGCGGGGTGTTCATGTAGGCGACCACGATCATGCCGAACATGCCGGCCGCCACGATGGTGAGCCCGGCCACCACGAGCTTCCAGCTCGGCAGGAAGCGCTTCCACCCCGACCGCCGGGGCTTGCCGTCGTCGGCGAAATCCCGCGGATCACGGGGGCCGCGCCCACCGGGACCCTGCGGCCCGCGAGGGCCCGCCGGTCCTCCGGGGGCGCCCCTGCCTTCCCTGGTCACGCCCTCGGCCGGCTGCCGCCTGCGGCGCCGGGGGCCGGTGGCGAGCACCTCGGTCTCCTCGGCCTCCCGCCGCCGGCGGTAGCCCCCGGTCGGCATGCCCATGACCTGCGTGCGCTCCTGACCGGATGCGGCGGCCCGGCCCGGCGCGGCGCCGTACCGGGTCTCCCGGCCTAAGGGCTCGGCGGGACGGCGCGGGGCGGGCCCCGCGGGGCGGTACGGCGGGCCGTCCGGGGCGGGCGGCACCGGGCTCATCGCCGCCGTGTCCTCGAACGCGGCCTCTCTACGGCGTGCCTGGGCGCTGGGCGGGGCTCCGGAGGCCGGGCCCCACCCCGGCCGGCCGCCTCCGGCGGGCACACGGCCTGTGGGGGACTCCCGCGACGAGCGACGGCGGCGCCCAGGGCGAGGTGATCCACCGGGGCCCGGCAGATCCTCGGGCCGGCCGGTCGGCTCCGGTCCGTAGCTGCTGTGGTTCACGGGTCCTCAACTACTGCTCTGGATTTCGTCGGCACCGGCAACGAGCCGGTCGGCGATGCTCTCCTGGTGGCGGTCACCCTGGTGAGGGGCGGTGCGAACGGGTGCGACGGGGTGAGCGAACCCACCAGGCGGTACCTATGACCACGATGGCAGACCGCTCGCGCGACGACCCCGGTTTCGCCGCAGATCCCAGCCATCTCACGGGTGCCTGCCACGTCAGGCGGCGCCGTCACCGGCGCGGGCCGGCCGACGGCCGTCCTCGCGACGGAGCGGAATGTGATCATGTTACGACGGCGCCCGAAAGGGCATGTTCTTTGAAAGCAGGGTGCACAGGTCGCGCGGCGGGAACCCCGTTTCGGTCCGTCCCCCTCGTCGCGGGCCGGCCGGGGTCCGCGCCGTACCGCTGACCACTGTGACCACATGTGCCCCAGATTACGGCTATTGGCCAATTCTTGACGGATCATTCACCATTGCACTTGAGCGGGCTCGCGACGTATCCTGCCGATGTATCGACTCGATACATCGGCTGGAGACAGGGGGTGGTTCCAGTAGCGCGCTCTCGCGGGGAACTGCTGGAGCTGGCCATCCTGGGATCGCTGCACGAAACCCCCTTGCACGGCTATGAACTGCGCAAACGCCTCAACACGCTGCTGGGGACGTTCCGCGCCTTCTCGTACGGCTCGCTCTATCCGTGCCTACGAGACCTGCTCAATCGAGGCCTCATCACCCAAGAAGAACCCCCTCCTGACACCGTCATCGGCCGGCGATCCAAGATCGTTTACAAGCTCACCGCGGAAGGAAAAGAGCGCCTGCAGGAACTGCTGGCCGAAGCCGGTCCGTCCGCATGGGATGACGAGAGCTTCGGGATCCACTTCGCGTTCTTCCGGCACACCGATGCCGACGTACGGCTGAGGATCCTCGAAGGCCGGCGCAGCCGTCTGGAGGAACGGCTCGAGCGGGTCCGCGCGGCTCTCGCCCGGACGCGGGACTGGCTGGACAGTTACACCCTCGAACTCCAGCGCCACGGGTTGGAGTCGGTCGAGCGCGAAGTGCGCTGGCTCAACGAGCTGATCGACTCCGAGCGACGCACCGCGGCCTCCCCCGAAGGGGAAGGGGCCGGCGGCCGCGGGCGACCCGTACCGGAAGACCAGGGGCAGGAACTGCCCAAGGCAGATGAGTGAAGGAGCAAGTGCTATGGGTTCGGTGCGCGTAGCCATCGTCGGGGTGGGCAACTGCGCCGCCTCTCTGGTGCAGGGCGTCCACTACTACAAGGACGCGGATCCGGACAGCCGTGTGCCGGGCCTCATGCACGTTCGGTTCGGGGACTATCACGTCGGCGACATCGAGTTCGTCGCCGCCTTCGACGTCGACGCCAAGAAGGTGGGGCGCGACCTCTCGGAGGCGATCACGGCCTCGGAGAACAACACGATCAAGATCTGCGACGTACCGCCGCTCGGGGTGACCGTCCAGCGCGGCCCGACCCTCGACGGCCTCGGCACCTACTACCGCGAGGTCATCGAGGAGTCCGACGAGGAGCCGGTGGACGTCGTCAAGGTCCTCAAGGAGACCAAGGCCGACGTGCTCGTCTCCTATCTCCCGGTGGGATCCGAGGAGGCCGACCGCTTCTACGCCCAGTGCGCGATCGACGCGAAGGTCGCGTTCGTCAACGCCCTGCCGGTCTTCATCGCGTCCGACCCGGAGTGGGCGGAGAAGTTCACCAAGGCGGGCGTGCCGATCGTCGGTGACGACATCAAGTCGCAGGTGGGCGCGACCATCACCCACCGCGTGCTGGCCAAGCTCTTCGCGGACCGCGGCGTCGAGTTGCAGCGCACCTACCAGCTCAACTTCGGCGGCAACATGGACTTCATGAACATGCTGGAGCGCTCGCGCCTCCAGTCGAAGAAGATCTCCAAGACGCAGGCGGTCACCTCGCAGATCCCGCACGAGATCTCCAAGGCCGACGTGCACATCGGCCCGTCCGACCACGTGCCGTGGCTCGACGACCGCAAGTGGGCGTACATCCGCCTGGAGGGCAAGGCGTTCGGCGACGTTCCGCTCAACCTCGAGTGCAAGCTCGAGGTCTGGGACTCGCCCAACTCCGCCGGCATCATCATCGACGCGATCCGCGCCGCGAAGATCGCCCTGGACCGCGGCATCGGCGGCCCGCTGCTCTCGCCGTCGTCGTACTTCATGAAGTCGCCGCCGGTGCAGTACTCGGACAACGAGGCGCGCGAGCTCGTCGAGAAGTTCATCCGCGGCGAGATCGAGCGCTGATCCGCCCCGGCCGGGCGCCGATACGGTGCCCCGGCCGGATGCCGGCCGTCTGACGCCGGCGACCTGACCGTGCAGTGATCTCAGACGTCGCGAACGCCCCGGTTCCGGCGCGCGCCGAGCCGGGGCGTTCGTGTCTTTCCCGGCTCTCTCCCGGCGGCCGGCGCCCCGCGCCCGTCACGCCTCCCGCGGTGAGCCGGACCCGTGCCGCGCGGGCCCGGCGGGCGTCACCGGGCGAGCGGCCGCGCCACCGGGGGAAGCCGGTCCTCGTCGGCCACCGGCCAGGCGAGCGGGTCCGGGCCGAGCGCGACGAGCAGCGGGATCTGCTCCCTCGCCCATGGGGAGATCGGCATCGCCCCGCTCAGCACCCCCTCGGCGAAGGAGTCCCACGGCAGCCACTTCACCTCCGCGACCTCGTCGGGGTTGGGCCGCGCGTCCGCGGAGACCACGGCGCGGTAGACCGGGCAGATCTCGTGCTCCACGGTCCCGTTCTCCATGACCGCGCGGTACGAGAAGTCCGGCAGCAGCAGGTCCACCCGCTCAACCTGGAGCCCGAGCTCGAAGGCGAGCCGGCGGATCACCGCGGCGTGGACCGGCTCGCCGGGGAGGGGGTGCCCGCAGCAGCTGTTGGTCCACACGCCCGGCCACGTGATCTTGTGGAGGGCCCGGCGGGAGACCAGCACCCGGCCGTGCTCGTCGAAGACGTAACACGAGAACGCGAGGTGGAGCGGGGTCTCGGGGCCGTGCACCTGGGCCTTCGGAGCCGTGCCGATCGCGTTCCCCTCGCGGTCGACCAGCACGACCAGTTCTTCGTTGATCATCAATCTCAGCCTACGCGAACCGATATCTGGAATTCCAGGCGACCTAAAACCGGGGCACCGCCCGGGGCGGCGCGGCCCACCCGTAACCGGACTCCCAAGGATGCGGCCGGTCAGGGAAACGCTCAGGGATCGCCCTGATGCCCGCCCCGATCGTCCCGCGTAGGCTGTCGGCGTGAGCTTCGTCGCGGACCTGCGCACGCTCCTCCAGGGCCGGGACTTCCAGCGGCTGTACGGCACCCGCCTGGCCTCGCAGTTCTCGGACGGCCTCTTCCAGGCGGCGGTGGGGGGCTATGCGTTCTTCAGCCCGGAGCGGCAGGCGACGGCCGTGGCGATCGCCGCCGGGCTCGCCGTGCTGCTCCTGCCGTACAGCTTCCTCGGCCCCTTCGTGGGCGTGTTCATCGACCGCTGGTCGCGACGGCAGATCCTGGTCATCTCCCCGCTGCTGCGCGGGACGCTGCTGCTCATCCTCGCCGCGCTCGTCCTCAGCCACGCCCCGGACTGGCTGTTCTACGGCACCGCGCTCGCCGTGCTCGGCGTGAACCGGTTCTTCCTCGCCGCGCTCGGGGCCTCGCTCCCCCACGTGGTGCCGCCCCACCGGCTCATGGCGGCGAACGCGATCACCCCCACCTCGGGCACGGTCGCCACGTTCCTCGGCGCCGTGGCGGGGTTCCTGCTCCGCTTCGTCGCCGGGCCGGACGCCGCGGGCACCGCGGCCCTGCTCGCGCTCTCCGGGCTCACCTACGGCGCGAGCGCGGCGATCGCGAGGACCATGGAGCGGTCCCTGCTCGGCCCCGCGTACGACCCGGCGCTGCCGCAGGCGCGGGAGGCGCTCCGCAACGTGCTCCGCGGCCTCGCCGACGGCGCCCGGCACGTCGCCCGGCGGCGGGGCGCGGCCGGGGCGCTCGGCGCGATGGCGTCCCACCGCCTGCTGTACGGCATCCTGATCGCGGAGACCTACATCCTGTACCGCTACCACTTCACCGACGACGCGGACGCCGCGCTCGGCGGGATCGCGGTGGTGGTGGCGACCTCGGGCGCCGGCTACTTCCTCGCCGTGGTGGTCACCCCCTGGGCGACCCGCCGGTTCCCCATCGAGACCTGGATCCCGCTGACGCTCGCCGCCTGCGGCGTGCTCGCCTTCGGCCTGTGCGTCACCTTCCACGAGTGGGGCTTCGCCGCCGCCGGGTTCGCCCTCGGCCTCGGCGGGCAGAGCGTGAAGATCTGCACGGACACCGTGGTGCAGCGGGACGTCGAGGACGCCTACCTCGGCCGGGTCTTCTCCATCTACGACATGCTGTTCAACGGCATGACCGTGGCCGGGGCCGCCATCGCGGCCGCGCTCCTGCCCGCCGATGGCAGGTCGGTCACCACGCTGGCGGTCGCGTCCGCCGGCTACCTGCTCGGCGCCGCGGCGTACCGGCTCCTCGTGCCCCGGGCGGACCGGCCGCCGGTGCTCGCCACCGAGGCCGTCCTCCCCCAGCGGCAGCCGCCCTCCTGATCACCGCGATACGCCCCGGCGGCACGGCGCGCCTGAACCGGTGTACGGCCCACGCCGCCGCGGCCACCCGTACCGCATCCCCGGGCCGCCGTCCCGGATGGCCCCCGCCGGCCGTGCCGCTCGCCCTCGGCCGTCCTGCACGCCCCTTACCGCATGCCCTCGGCCGGCCCCGCCGCATGATCGGCCGGCGGTGGATGACCCCGCCGGCGGCACCCGGCCGCATGACCCTCAGGCACCACCCGGCCGCACCGCCGCGCGACCACGGCCGGCCGTACCACGGCATCCCGGCCCGCGGTACGGCGTGCGCCGGCGAGAGCGCTCCGGTGGCCGCCCGGGGTCTCAGCCGCCGGAGCCGGACGGGAGCACGCCGTTGGCGCGCGCCCACTCGAGCAGCGCCTCCTTGGCGGCCTCCTTGCCGATCAGGCCCCGGTCCATCCGCAGGTCGAGCAGGAACTTGTACGCCTTCCCGACCAGCGGCCCCGGCGGGATGCCGAGGATCTCCTGGATCTCGTGGCCGTTCAGCTCGGGCCGGATCTTGGCGAGCTCCTCCTCCTTGGCGAGCCGCGCGATGCGCTCCTCGAGCTGGTCGTACGCGCGGGCGAGCGCGGCCGCCTTCCGCTTGTTCCGCGTGGTGCAGTCGGCCCGGGTGAGCTTGTGCAGCCGCTCCAGCAGGTGCCCGGCGTCCCGGACGTAGCGCCGCACCGCGCTGTCGGTCCACTCGCCCGAGCCGTAGCCGTGGAAGCGCAGGTGCAGCTCGACCAGCCGGGACACGTCGGCCACCACGTCCTTGGGGAACTTGAGCTCGGTGAGCCGCTTGCGGGCCATCTGCGCCCCGACCACCTCGTGGTGGTGGAAGGTGACCCGCCCGTCCGGCTCGAGCCGCCGCGTCTTCGGCTTGCCGATGTCGTGGAGGAGCGCCGCCCAGCGGAGCACCCGGTCCGGGCCGCCCGTCTCCTGGGCGATCGCCTGCTCGAGCACGATCAGCGTGTGCTCGTAGACGTCCTTGTGCCGGTGGTGCTCGTCGATCTCCAGCCGGAGGTTCGGCAGCTCCGGCAGGACGCGCGCGGCGAGCCCGGTGTCGACGAGCAGGGTCAGCCCGGCGCGCGGGTGCGGCGCGCAGATCAGCTTGTCCAGCTCGTCGCGGATCCGCTCCGCCGACACGATGTCGATCCGCCCGGCCATGGCCGTCATCGCCTCGACCACCTCGGGCGCGACCGTGAAGCCGAGCTGCGCCGCGAACCGGGCCGCGCGGAGCATCCGCAGCGGATCGTCGTCGAACGACTGCTCCGGGCTGCCGGGCGTGCGGAGCACCTTGGCGGCGAGGTCACCGAGCCCGCCGAAGGGGTCCACGAACACGTAGCCCGGGAGGCGCACGGCCATCGCGTTCACGGTGAAGTCCCGCCGGGACAGGTCGCCCTCGAGCGAGTCACCGAAGGAGACCTCCGGCTTGCGTGACGACGGGTCGTACGACTCGCTCCGGTAGGTGGTGATCTCGAGCAGCCTGTCGCCCTTGCGGACGCCCACGGTCCCGAACTCGATGCCGATCGTCCAGACGGCGTCCGCCCAGTCCTTGACGATCTCCAGCACCTGCTCGGGGCGCGCGCTGGTGGTCAGGTCGAGATCCTTGCCGAGGCGGCCCAGGAACACGTCGCGCACGCAGCCGCCGACCAGGGCCAGCTCGTGTCCGCGAGCCGCGAAGAGCTCGCCGAGCTCGTCGGCCACCGGGGCGATCCGCCGGAACAGCTCGTTCACGGCCCGCTGCTGTCTGTCGGTCAGATTCGATGCGGACAAGGCTGGGTAGATCCTTCAGCTACGGAGTGGTTTCTCCCCCGGCGTCACGATCTCACCCGGCTCGGCGAGACCCGCGCCCAGGGATCACCAGGCTACGGCCCGTTCGGGGAGGATGGACGATGCAAGGAGCATATTGAGATGAAAGACGCTCTCGCGATCCACCGCTGGCTCCTCGCACACCAGATCCACCATGAGATCGTACGTCTTCCCCGTCCCTTGACGTGCTCGGACGAGCTGCCCCTGGTGCTCGGTGTGGCCCCGGAGACCTGCGTTCACGCCTCCGTCTTCGAGGTCTGGCCCCGGGACGGCCGCGGCCCGGGCGGCGCGGCCGCGGTCCCGGTGGCCGTGATCTGCGCGGTGAGCGCCGCGCTCACCTCGGCGGTGGTCGCGGCGGCCCTGCGGGCGCACCGCGCCCAACCGGCCTCCCCCTTCCAGGTGAACCTGCTGACCGACTACCCGGACCGGCTGATCTGCCCGCTGCTGCTCCCGGAGGGCCTGCCGGTGCTGGTCGACCGGCGGCTCTTCGACCGGCTCGGGCCGTACGACGTGGTGCACACCCCCACCGGTGAGCGGTTCACCGTGTTGCGGGTGCGAGCGGCGCAGCTCGCGGCCCTGTTACCGGGCCGACGGGTGGACTTCCTCCCCCGCCACGAAACCGGGCCGGCGGCCGTGGCCGCCCAGTGCACGCGGCACAGGCCCTAGCATTCTGGGCGTGTGCCGTACCCGCCCGCCGGCTCGCTCATGATCCGTAAAGCCGTTCTGCTGACCGTGCTGGCCGCCCTGCTCGCCATGGCGGGGCTGGCCGGTACCGCTGCCGCGGCGCCGGATCGCGCGCGCAGGGCCGCGGACCCGCTCGTCCTCGGGCAGATCACCCCGGCGATCGCGCGATCCCCGTCCGCACCGATCACGATCGCCGGGACGTTCACCGGCACGTCGGCGTCCGTCCATGTGCGCCTCCACTACTCGCCGGGCCGGCCGTTCCGGCTCCGCTCCGAGATGGCGGCGTTCCTCGCCGACCGTGGCTACGTCACCACCAGGTACAGCACCAAGATCCACTTCGCCGCGGTCCAGTCGGGCAGGCTGCCCTTCCAGCTCTCGGTGACCCCCCAGGAGCTGGGCATGTCCCAGTTCGGGGTCTATCCCCTCGCCATCGAGGTGCTCGACGCGAACAGCGGGCAGCGGATCGCGATCAAACGGACGTTCCTCACCTACGCCCCGGAGGACGCGGAGATCCCCCGGATCGGCCTCGCCGTGGCGCTGCCGCTCACCGAGCGCCCGCACCGCGCCGACGACGCCACGTTCATGGACGACGAGCTGCGCGCGTCGATCACCTCCGGCCGCCTCGCGGGCCTGCTCAAGGTGGCCGGCACCGCGGCCGGGAAGCAGGCCACCTGGTTCGTCGACCCCGCGGTGCTCGACGACGTGCACGCCGTCTCGGCCGGCCGGTACACGGTGAAGACCGCCGACGGCGGCCGGCGCATGCCCGCCGACCAGGCGGCGAGCCGGTGGCTCGCCGATCTGCGCACGGCGCTCGCCGACGCCACCGTGTTCGCCCTGCCGTACGCGGATCCGGACCTGACCGCGCTCATCCACAACGGGCTGGAGGCGCCGGCCGTGGCCGCGATCCAGCGGGGTGGGGCGGTCGCGACGGAGCTGCTCGGCAAGCAGGTCCCCACCTCGATCCTCTGGCCCGCCGGTGGGCGGCTGGACCGGGACACGCTCGACGAGCTCGCCGTGTCCGGGGTGCGGACCGTGCTGCTCGACGGGGACACCCTCCCGGAGCGGCAGGCGGCCGGCCAGGAGACCGCCACCCCGGGCACCACCGCGGCCACCCCGCGCGAGCACCCCGAGCCCGCGGTCCGGATCGACACCGTGGCCGACGAGCAGGTGACCGCGCTCCTCGCCGACCCGGTCCTGAGCGGGATCCTCACCGACGATGTCTCCGGGACCGGGGACGCCGCACTCCTCGCCCGGCAGCGGTTCCTCGCCGAGACCGCCCTGCTCGCGTCCCAGCGGCAGGAGCAGAGCCGGTCGCCGGCCGCCGGCACCAGGGCCACCGGCCGTGGCGGCACCAGGGCCGCCGGCCGCGCCACCGAGGTCCAGCTGATCGCGGCCCCGCGGAAGCGGCCGTGGACCCCGAACCCCACGGCGCTGTCCGGGCTGCTCAACGCGGCCGCCGAGGCCCCGTGGCTGCGCATGGTCCCGCTCACCGAAGCCGGCACCGGCAACGCGCCCACCGCCCGCACCGACCTGGTCTACGGCGATCAGGACCGCGACGCCGAGCTCGGCCGCTCCTACCTCGGCACGGTCCGCCGGCTCAGCCAGCAGGCCGACGCCGTGGCGACCATCACCAAGGAGCACACGCCGCTGTTCAACGCGGCGATCCTCCGGATCACCTCGGTCGCCTGGCGGGGCGACCGCAAGCGCACCCGGTTCGCCAAGCAGCTCGACGCGGCGATCGCGAACCGCCTCGGCAAGGTCACGGTGATCGACACGCCGCGGACCATGGCCGGGACCGACGGCCAGGTGCCGGTGAGCGTCGCCAACAACCTCGACAAGGACATCACCGTCAAGATCAGGGTCACCTCGAAGGACGCCTCCCGGCTGGCGATCGACGTGCCCGGCGGGGTCTTCGAGACCGACCTGATCACCGTGCTGCCGGGCCGTACCCAGCTGGTGAACGTCCCGGTGACCGTCCCCGGCGGCGGAGGCGACGCGACCATCGGGATCCAGCTCCTCACCGCGGAGGGCAAGCGGTACGGCAAAGAGGTGCACGTCACCGTGCACGCCACCGACTACACCGGCATCGCCCTCGCCATCGTCGGGGCCGGTTCGGCGATCATGCTGGCCGCCCTCGTGCTCCGCCTGATACGGCGGCGGCGACGGCCCCCCGCGGCCGGGGAGCAGCCCGGACGGGCGCCCGGGCCCGCCCCGCAGACCCCTTCGGCGGAGCCCGCCGGCCCCTCGGCGGAGCCCGCCGGCGAGGCGGCCTCCGATCGGTCGGCGGAGCCCGGGCCGGCCGAGCGGTCCCCGCGGCCCGAGCCCGCGCGGCCGTCCGGGCCGTCCCAGGCGTCCGGGCGATCGCAGCCGTCCGGGCCGCCGGAGCCGGCGGCCCGCGCCCAGGAGCCGGCCGTACCCGCGGACCGGCCTCCGGAGTAGTCGACCCGTGGACGGCCGGGCCACCCACCCGGCCGTCAGGACGTGAAGGAAGACCATGAGCAGGATGCTGCGGGCCAGCGCGATCATGGCGGCCGGCACGATGGTCTCGCGGCTCACCGGCTTCGTCCGCACCGCGTTGCTCGCCGCCGCCGTGGGCACGCTCGCGCTCGGCGACGCGTACAACGCCGCCTACCAGATCCCCTACATCCTGTTCGACCTGCTCCTGCAGGGGGTGCTGAGCAGCGTCATCGTGCCGATGATCGTGCGGGCGCAGCAGCGCGACCCGGACGGCGGGCAGGCCTTCGAGCAGCGGCTGATGACCCTCGCCGTGGTCGGGCTCTCCGCGGTCGCCGTGGTCGGCGTGCTCCTCGCCCGCCCGATCATGGAGCTCTACACCGCGGAGAACTGGTCCGAGCACAAGATCGAGGTCGCCACGACCCTGGCGCGGTTCATGCTGCCGCAGATCGCGTTCTTCGGGGTCGGCGCCATGGCCGGGGCGATCCTCAACACCCGGGACCGGTTCGGCGCCCCCATGTGGGCGCCGGTGGTCAACAACATCGTGGTCATCGGGGTGCTCTGCGCCTACTACGCGATCGGCACCTCGGACATCGAGCGGGTCACCGACCGGGACCTCATGCTGCTCGGCATCGGCACCACGGCCGGCATCGTGGCCCAGGCGATCGTGCTGATCATCGCGCTGCACCGGGTCGGGTTCCGGTTCCGTCCCCGGTTCGACCTGCGCGGCTCCGGTCTCGGCGAGGCGGTCAAGAGCGCGGCCTGGACGTTCGCGTTCGTCGCGATCAACCAGCTCGGCTTCCTCGTCACCACCAAGCTCGCCACCGGCGCCGGTGAGCGGGCCCCGGGCGCGGGCAACAGCGCCTACGCGTACGCGTTCCAGCTCTTCCAGCTCCCGTACGGGATCATCGCGGTCTCCGTGATCACCGCGATGCTGCCCCGGATGAGCCGGCACGTGGCCGACGGCGACCTCGGCTCGGCCCGGGCGGAGTTCGCCTCGGCGGTCCGGCTGGTCTCGTCCGCGATCGTCCCGGCCGGCCTGCTCCTGCTCGTCCTCGGCCCGGCCGTGACCACGGTGATCTTCTCGTACGGCCACATGACCACCGGGAACGCGCTCTACATCGGGCACGTGCTGCAGGTCTTCGGCCTCGCCCTCGTGCCGTTCTCGATCTTCCAGCTCCTGCTGCGGGTCTTCTACAGCTTCGGCGACACCCGGACCCCGGCCGGCCTGGCCGCGATCAACGTCACGCTCAACGCGTCGCTGAGCGTGGTCGCGTACCTCACCCTGCCGCCGCGCTACATCGTGATCGGGCTCGCCTCCTCGTTCCTGATCACCTACTCGGTGGGCGGCGTGATCGCCTGGTCGCTGGCGAGCCGGAAGATCCACGGGCTGGGCGGCCAGGAGGTGCTCGCCGGGCTGTCCCGGATGTTCCTCGCCGCGATCCCGGCAGCGGCGGCCGCGCTCGGCGTGCTCTGGCTCGTCCGCGAGGTGACGGAGATCACCGTGATCACCGCGGGGATCGTGCTCGTGGCCGGCGGCGGGCTGGGCCTCCTGCTCTACGTCGCCATCGCCCACCGGATGCGGGTGCCGGAGATCAACTCCATCATTGGGCTGGTGGCGAGCCGGGTAGGACGGTAAGGGTCGGGAGAGTGAGCGGCAAGCGGCAGGTAACCCGAAAGTCCGATTCGAGCGTCTTCGATCGGGAAGGTGGGAAGCACCCGACGCACTAGCATGGATCCCCTGGGAGTGATCCATACGGACACGACCTGGGTTCGGACCGAACGGAAGCGGGAAGGCGTGGGCGGAAGCACCCGGGATCGGCTCAGGCACGCCGGTGGGCCCCGGACGGGGGCGGCCCTATGAGCATGTCCACGGTGGAGCCCGGCACCTTGCTGGCGGACCGGTTCCGCCTCGAGGACCGGGTGAGCGAGTCCGGCGGTGCCACGCTGTGGAAGGCGGTCGACGAGGTTCTCGCCCGATCGGTCGCCGTCTACACCTTCAGTCCCGAGTTTCCGCGCATCAAGGAGGTCGTCACCGCCGCGCGGCTGGCGAGCCGGGTGAGCGATCCCCGGCTCATCCAGGTGTTCGACGCCTCCGACGAGACCGAGGACGGCACGGCCTACGTGGTGAGCGAGTGGGTCACCGGGGACTCCCTGCTCGACCTGCTCCAGAGTGGACCGATTGAACCGGAGCGCGGCGCGGCCCTGGTCGGGGAGGCGGCCGAGGCGCTCGCCCACGCCTACGAGGTCGGGCTCACGCACCTCAACCTCACCCCCGACCGGCTGATCTGGACCACCGGGAACACGGTCAAGCTGATCGGGGTCGGCCTCGACGCCGCCATCTACGGGCTGAGCGCCGACGACCCCGCCGCCGAGGACGCCAAGGGGCTGGGGCGGCTGCTCTACGCGGCGCTCACCGGCCACTGGCCGGGCGAGGAGGATCACGGGCTCCCGGCCGCGCCGACCGACGACGGCAAGGTCTGCACGCCGCGGCAGGTCACCGCCGGCGTGCCCGGCTACCTCGACGCCATCACCTGCCGCGCCCTCTTCGCCGAGCCGCGGAAGGGGGAGCCGCCGCTCACCACCCCGGCGCAGGTCGCCGAGGCGCTCGCCGACGTGCCGCGCCCCCTCCCGGCTCCCCCGGTGCCCAGCACCCCGCCGGCGGTCAACCTCACCCCGGACGAGCGGAGCCGTCCGGCCCGGCCGCCGCTCGCCACGCCCCGGCAGCCGGTGATCGTGCCGCCGCCGCGGACCGGCGGAGCGCTGAGCCGCGTGCTCCTCTCGGTCATCGTGCTGCTCGTCATGGTGGCCGTGGGCGTCGGCGCGTGGACCGTGGGCAAGAACCTCGGCAACACCCCGACGGTGGTCCAGACGATCATCCAGTCCGCGTCGCCGTCCCAGAAGCTCACCGTGGTCAAGCCGGTGAGCGCGACCGGGTTCGACCCGCTCGGCGACGACAAGACGGAGAACCCCGAGTACGCCGGCCTCGCCATCGACGGCAAGCCCTCCACCGAGTGGCACACCCAGAGCTACACCAGCGCCGACCTCGGCCGGCTCAAGGAGGGCGTCGGCCTCCTCCTCGACATGGGGAAGCCGATCCGGATCGCCGACGTGACCGTGCTGCTCAGCAACTCACCCGGCGCGGACGTGGAGCTGAAGGTGGGCGACGCCGCCCAGCTCTCCTCGCTCAAGACGGTCGCCAAGGCCCGCAACGCCTCCGGGACGGTGAAGCTCACCCCGGAGAAGGAGGCCACGGGTCAGTACGTTGTGATCTGGTTTACCCGAGTTCCGCTCCACGAGGGCAAGTATCGTGGCACCATCTATGAGGTAACGGTGCATTCCCCCGAATCGGCATAGCAGGGCTACGTGAACTCCCCACCAGACAACCGAACGGCCACGTCCCGCACGCGGACGGCGCTGTCCGATGCCGACCTGCTGAACCGCCACCTCAACGGCGATCGATACGCGTTCAGCGAGCTCGTCAGGCGGCACCGGGACCGCATGTGGGCCGTGGCCCTGCGTACGCTCGGCGACCCCGACGAGGCCGCCGACGCCGTGCAGGACGCGTTCGTCTCCGCCTACCGCAAGGCGCACAGCTTCCGCGGTGAGGCGGCGGTCACCACCTGGCTCCACCGGATCGTGGTGAACGCCTGCCTCGACCGGTTGCGCCGCAAGACGGTACGGCCGGTCACCGACGACGAGCTCATGGAGGTCGCCGAACGGGAGTCCCCGGTCACCGATCAGGCCGCGGAGCGCGACATCTCCATGGAGGTCACCGGCGCCCTCAGGCTGCTCCCCGCCGAGCAGCGGGCGGCGCTGGTCCTCGTCGACATGCTGGGCTACTCGGTGGAGGACGCGGCCGCGGTGCTCGGGATCCCCGTCGGCACGGTGAAGAGCCGGTGCGCCCGCGGGCGCGCCAAACTCGTCCCGATCCTTGCGCATTTACGGAACCGTTCAGGCTTCGCTCGCGTCTCATCCGCGAAGGGAGCAGAACTTCGTGACGGGTGACACGCACTACGACCTCGAGGTTCTCGCCGAACTGGCGGAGGGCCTCCTCGATGAGGCCACGGCAGACCAGGTCCGCGAGCACCTTGCGGTCTGTGACTCCTGTGGGGAGAACCTGGCCGACCTGGCCGCGGTTCGCGAGCTCCTCGCCTCCGTCCCGGTGCCCGCCATGCCGCTGGGGGTGGCCAAGCGCATCGACCAGGCCCTCGCCGCGGAGGCGGAGCGGCTGACGCTCGGCGCGCCGTGGGAGGAGATCACGCCTGAGCCGGTTCCGGCCGATGACCGGCCCGCGCCCGCCCCGGCGGAGGCCCCCGCCGACGCCCCGGCGGAGCCGGTACGGCTCGGCGTCGTCGCCGAGGACGGCACGGTCGTCCCGGTCCAGCCGAAGAAGAGGGCCCGGTCGTCGGCGCGGAGGAGGTTCTCCGCCCGGCGCTGGGCGCTGACCGCGGCGGCCGCGGCCGCCGTCGTCATGGGCGGCACCGGGGTGACCGCCGGGCTGCTCGCCGCCGAAGGCGGCGGGTCGCCGGAGCAGACCTACGTGGCGAGTGAGCCGACCGGCACCGCAACGGCCGGGCAGCCGTCGTACACCGTCTACGCGAGCGGCCACAACTACACCAGCGAGGAGCTGAGGGGGCCGCTGCTCGGGTACTTCGGCGTCGCGCCGGGTTCCGGCACCGCGGATGACGAGAGCCTCGACACCTGCGTGCGGCGGTACGCCGAGCTGCTCGACCGGCCGCCGATCGGGGTGGACAAGGCGTTCTACAACGGCAACGAGGCCACGATCATGGCCTTCTGGGAGGATGCGTCGCTCAACGCGGTCCGGGTGGTCGTCGTCGACGCCAACTGCAAGAGCCTGCGACCGCAGAGCCTCGCAAGCTGGAAGTGACCTTCCGCCGGTCGTGACCGGCGCCTGAACGGAAGCCCTCGCGAGCCCATCGCGAGGGCTTCCCCTTGCCGGCCCGCGGGCCGGCCCTCCCCACCGTCCCCCGTGTCAGCCCCGCATGCGAGCCTCGCATGCCGGCCCTGCGCCGCCGCTGCCGAGGGAACCGCTGTCCGGGCCGGGCACCGCTGCCCGGGCCGGGCACCGCTGTCGGGCCGGGCGGCCGTTGCGCGCCAACGGCATGGGCGACCGCACGATCTTCCATTTCGTACGGTTCCCACATCGGCGCCGCATGCCGTTCCCCTATCGGCCCCGAGCCGATCCCGCATGCCGGATCTCATGTCGTGCCCCATGGCGGCTCCCGGCCGACCCATGACGGTCTCACATGCCGGCTCTTATGCCATCCCCCTGTGGCTCCTCAGCCCGCCCTCACGCCGGCCCCGGCATGTCCGATCCTCATGCCGGTCCCGCATACCGGCCCCCTGCCGGCCCCGTACGGCGGCTCCGCGCCGGACGGGAATCCACGCGGCCTAGGATCTGTTGACGCGACTGCAACCACGGCTTCGGGGAAGGCGAGATCGTTGAGCGACGTCCGTAACGTGATCATCATCGGGTCCGGGCCCGCCGGGTACACGGCGGCCCTGTACACCGCGCGCGCCGACCTCAAACCGCTCGTCTTCGAGGGATCGGTCACCGCGGGCGGCGCCCTGATGAACACCACCGAAGTGGAGAACTTTCCCGGGTTCCCCGACGGGATCATGGGCCCGGAGCTCATGGACAACATGCGCAAGCAGGCCGAGCGCTTCGGCGCCGAGCTCGTCGCGGACGACGTGGTCGAGGTGGACCTGCTCGCCGATCCCAAGGTGGTGAAGACCTACACCGCCGCCTACCACGCGAAGGCGGTCATCCTCGCCATGGGCTCGCAGTACCGGGAGCTGGGCCTGGAGAGCGAGAAGCGCCTGTCCGGCCGGGGCGTCTCCTGGTGCGCCACCTGCGACGGGTTCTTCTTCCGCGACCAGGACATCGCGGTCGTCGGCGGCGGCGACTCGGCCATGGAGGAGGCGATCTTCCTCACCCGGTTCGCCAAGTCGGTCACCGTGATCCACCGCCGGGACACCCTCCGGGCCAGCAAGATCATGCAGGACCGGGCGTTCGCCAACGAGAAGATCCGCTTCCTCTGGAACAGCCAGGTCGTCGACATCCTGGGTGAGGACCGGGTCACCGGTGTCCGGGTGCGCAACGTCCACACGGGCGAGGAGACCGAGCTGCAGGTGACCGGCGTGTTCATCGCGATCGGTCACGAGCCGCGCTCCGCACTGGTCAAGGGGCAGGTCGCGCTCGACGAGCAGGGGTACATCATCGTGGACTCGCCCACGACCCGGACCAACATCGAGGGGGTGTTCGCGGCCGGCGACGTCGTGGACCACACCTACCGGCAGGCGATCACCGCGGCCGGCACCGGCTGTGCCGCGGCGCTCGACGCGGAGCGCTGGCTCGCGGAGCGGGCCTGAGGAGCAAGGTCCCCTGATCCACCCACCCACGCGAGACGTAAGGAGAGTTCATCGTGGGCGCCATCAAGGAAGTCACCGACGCCACCTTCCAGGACGAGGTTCTCAAGAGCGATAAGCCGGTCCTCGTCGACTTCTGGGCGCCGTGGTGCGGCCCGTGCCGCCAGATCGCCCCGATCCTGGAGGAGATCGCGAACGAGTACGCCGACAAGCTCACCGTGGTCAAGATGAACATCGACGAGAACATGGAGACCCCGCGGAACTACGGCGTGCTGCAGATCCCGACGCTGAACGTCTACCGGAACGGCGAGGTCGTCCGGCAGATCATCGGCGCCAAGCCGAAGTCGATGCTGCTGCGGGAGCTCGAGGGCATCATCTGAGCCCGAGGGTTCAACGGCGCCGGCGGCGTGAGCCGTACCCGGCCGTGCGGCATCAGTGCCGAAAGCCCCCAAGCACCGCGCTGGGGGCTTTTCGCGTGTCTGAGGGCGCGCGGCTCGGCCCGGGCCGATCGAGTGCCGGACCGGACGATCGCCCTCCGGATGCAGACCGCGCGCGTCAGACCGGGCGCAGCGCGCGCTCCGGGGTCATGGAGCCGAGCAGGCGCTCCAGCGCCACCTCGACGTCCTCCCGCCAGGACAGGGCGGTCTTCAGCTCCAGCCGCAGCCGCGGGAACCGCAGGTGCGGCCGGATGGTCTTGAACCCGACCGCGAGCAGGTACTCGGCGGGCAGCACACAGGCCGGCTTCTCCCACTTCAGATCGCCGAACGCCTCGATGGCCCGCACCCCCCGGCGGGTGAGATCCTTGGCGACCCCCTGCACGAGCATGCGCCCCAGCCCGCCGCCGGAGAACTCCGGGACGATGTGGGCGGTCATCAGCAGCACCGCGTCCGAGCTCACCGGCGAGGTCGGGAACGCGACCGAACGGGGCACGTACAGCGGCGGCGCGTAGAGCACGAAACCCGCCGGCACACCGTCGACGTAGAGGATCTTGCCGCAGCTTCCCCACTCCAGGAGGGTGGCGGAGATCCACGCCTCCTTCTCCAGCGCGGGGTCGCCCGACTCCATCGCACGCTCGCCGCTGACGGGGTCGAGCTCCCAGAACACGCACCGCCTGCACCGGCGCGGCAGGTCATCCAGGTTGTCGAGCGTGACGTTGACCAGCCGACGCGACACGTGATGCCCCAATCCCCGCTCAGGAGTCTCGTCGGAAAGCGCGCGATCGCGGCCTCTCCAGCTGGCATCGTAACTCAGCGATCCCTTCCGGGCCGGGCGCCACGACGACGTATCCCGATTCGCCCTGCTGCTCCGTATCGCGACGGCATGGTCACGTGGCGTGCCCGGTCCGGCCGTGCTGGGGTTAACACCACAGAGCACTGTGGGACACATTTCATGGTCAAAGCCCAGTTGTGATCAGCGTGTCGGGTTACCGTACCCTGGAACTCTCGGCAACGTGATCGGAGGTGGACCGTGGATCACGAACTTGATCGCGGTCGTGGGAACGCTCCCCATGGGTCGCGCATCGACACGTACGTCGACCGGTACGCCGCCCGCGCCGCCGGGATGGTCGCCTCCGAGGTCCGAGCTCTCTTCGCCGTCGCGACGAGGCCCGAGGTGGTCTCGCTCGCCGGCGGCATGCCGTACGTCAGCGCGCTCCCGCTCGAGCAGGTCGGGGACCTCGTCGCCGAGCTGGTCGCCCGGCGGGGCACCGTGGCCCTGCAGTACGGCTCCGGCCAGGGCGATCCCGAGCTGCGCGAGCAGATCTGCGCGGTGATGCGGCTGGAGGGGATCGAGGCGAGCGCCGACGACGTGGTCGTCACGGTCGGGTCCCAGCAGGCCATCGACCTGATCACCCGGATCTTCATCGACCCGGGCGACGTGATCCTCGTCGAAGGCCCGTCGTACGTGGGCGCGCTCAGCACATTCGCCGCGTACCAGGCCAGGGTCGTCCATGTCGCGATGGACGACCACGGGCTCATCCCCGAGGCGCTCGCGCAGACCATCTACGCGCTCCAGGCGGCCGGCAGCCGGATCAAGTTCCTCTACACGGTCCCCACCCACCAGAACCCCACCGGGGTGACGCTGGACGAGGGACGCCGCATCCAGGTGCTGGAGATCTGCCGGCGGGCCGGGGTGCTCGTCGTCGAGGACAACCCGTACGGGCTCCTCGGCTTCGACCGCGAGCCGATGCGCGCCCTCCGCGCCGACGACCCCGAGGGCGTGGTCTACGTCGGCTCGTTCTCCAAGACCCTCGCCCCGGGCTTCCGCGTCGGGTGGGCCCTCGCCCCGCACGCCATCCGCGAGAAGCTCATCCTCGCGATGGAGTCCGCGGTCCTCTCCCACTCGACCTTCAGCCAGCTCGCCGTCGCCCAGTACCTCGCCACCCAGCCGTGGCAGGAGCAGCTCAAGGCGTTCCGCGAGCTCTACCGGGAGCGCCGCGACGCCATGCTCGACGCGCTCGAGGTGTACATGCCGCCCGGCTGCACGTGGACGCGGCCCGGCGGCGGTTTCTTCGTGTGGCTGACCCTGCCCGAAGGGCTGCACTCCAAGGCGATGCTGCCGCGGGCGATCGCCCAGCGGGTCGCCTTCGTCCCCGGCACCGGCTTCTACGCCGACGGCGGCGGCGCCCAGCACGTGCGGCTCTCGTTCTGCTACCCCGAGCCCGACCGCATCCGGGAGGGGGTGCGCCGCCTCGCCGCCGTCATCGAGCAGGAGCTGCGGATGCGGGACACCTTCGGGACCGGGTCCACCCCCGGGCGCACCGGTGTGGACACGCCAAGCCCGGATCTCGCCTGACTTCCGGTACGGCTAGCCTGTTCACGCTGGCCGTACCGGAACTCGAAGCGAGAAAGGCCCTCTCGTGAGCGAGCGAATCAGCACGTGCGTGCGCGAATGGAGTGTGTCGCGCCCTGGTGAACCCACCCTGCCCGGCAGGGAGGAGTCATGAGCGATCTCAGTCACGTGCTCGTCCTCGCCGGAGGGCTCTCCTACGAACGCGAGGTCTCGCTCCGCTCGGGGCGCCGGGTGGCCGAGGTACTGCGGGCCGCCGGGGTGGACGTCGAGGTCCGGGACACCGACGCCGGCCTCGTCCCCGCGGTCCTCGCCGACCCGCCGGAAGCGGCGTTCGTCGCCCTGCACGGCGGAGTGGGCGAGGACGGCGCGATCCGGTCGGTGCTCGAGCTCCTCAACGTGCCGTACGTGGGGGCGACCCCGGACGCCTGCCGCGTCGCGTTCGACAAGCCGACCGCCAAGGCGGTGGTCCGCTCCTGGGGTCTCGCCACCCCCGACTCGGTCGCCCTGCCCAAGGAGACCTTCCACGACCTCGGCGCGAGCGCAGTGCTCGAGCGCATCGTGGACCGGCTCGGCCTGCCCCTGTTCGTGAAGCCGGCCCAGGGCGGGTCCGCACTCGGCGCGTCCATCGTCCGCACCGCCGAGGAGCTCCCGGCCGCGATGGTCGGCTGCTTCGCGTACGGTGACACCGCGCTGATCGAGAAGTACATCGACGGGGTGGAGGTCTCGGTCTCCGTCATCGACCTCGGGGACGGGCCGGTCGCCCTCACCCCGGTCGAGATCGTGCCGGACGGCGGCGTCTACGACTACGCGGCCCGGTACACGGCCGGCCGGACCGAGTTCTTCGCACCGGCCCGGCTCACCGATGAGGAGATCGAGGCGTGCAAGGCGATGGCCGTCACCGCGCACACCGCGCTCGGCCTGCGCGATCTCTCGCGCACCGACATCATCGTGGACCGGTCGGGCCAGCCGTACTTCCTCGAGGTGAACGTCTCCCCGGGGATGACCGAGACCTCGCTCTTCCCCATGGCGGTCGAGACGGCCGGCCGGGATCTGGGCACGGTGTTCCGGGTGTTGCTCGAGCGCGCCGCCCAGCGCGGCTGAGGTCTCCGATCTGCACCGGCATTCCGGCGCGGATCGGTGCCTTTGCGGCCGCTCGAGCGCCTCGCGCCGCGTAGCTCACGACCTCTGGCCGGAGGTGGACGCTGGGCTCCGTGCATCCCTGGGTGGCTGAGGCTCCGTGCATCCCTGGGTGGCTGAGGGCCCACGCATCAGGTGGCTGAATTCGGCGTTGGACTCGGTCCGCAGCGCGGCCGAGGTTTGTCCAGCCGCTCCTTAGCACCGATCTCGCCGCAGGAGTTGATCGTCTAGGCACGGTGGTGACCCACGGGTGGCGTGGTCACCGTGTGCTGACCCGTGGGTCGCCTGAGCACGGTGGCGACCTACGGGTTGCTTGAGCACGGTGGCGACCACGGGTTGCCTGAACAGGGTGGCCCGCAGGTCGCTGAGCATGGTGGGGACCCGCGGATGCCGTTCACGGTGATGATCCGCGGGTCACCCGGGCACCCTGGTGACCCGCGGGCCGCAGGCACGAACGCCTCGCTGACCCGGCCGAGGCCACTCCCGGCCTCGCGACCCCCGGGTCACCGTGGGTCGATGCCGGAGCGCGTGGGCCGCGGTGTACTCGGCCCGCACGCCTGCAATCGGTCGTACCTGGGGCGCGGTGCCCGGCCGCCGCTTCGCCAGCCGGCCCGCGACCATCGTGACCCACCCGGACGGCCCGCGTAACCGGAGCAGGATGCACCCCTCGTCGTGATCACGGACCTCCGGCCGGAGCAGGTCGGCGTGTCGCTCGGCACCGACCCCGCCTTCACCGTCGCCGTCGCCGGGGCGATGGTCCTCGTCACCGCGGCGATCGCCGTGGCCGAGCGGCTGGGCGTGCGGATCCCCATGTGGGCGCCTGAGGCGGTGGCACCGCCGCGCACGGCGCAGGAGCGGCGCGGCGCCCTCGCCACGGCCGTCGTGGCCGGCGTCATCGAGGAGTTCG
>Ga0079224_100000704_pt1 | contig 34665 bp, 28 predicted proteins | sample Stecom2015_FD_80414 | JGI IMG/M metagenome (GOLD analysis project Ga0079224, IMG submission 80414) | Agricultural soil microbial communities from Utah to study Nitrogen management - Steer compost 2015 | ecosystem: Environmental > Terrestrial > Soil > Agricultural land | place: USA: Utah... | reverse complement strand
GCCGGGCTTCGTCTCGCGCATCACCCTGGTGCCGGAGCACGAACTGGGCGTGATCGTGCTGACCAGCGCCGAGAGCGGCGCCGCCTTCAACGCCATCACCCACGAGGTGGTCGATGCCTTCCTCGGGGCGCCGGAGCACGACTGGATCGGTGCCTTCGCGGCCGCCCGCGGCAGCCAGGAGGAGAAGGCGGAGAAGGACTGGCAGGCGCACCTGGACGCCCGCGATCCCGACAGCCGGGCCTCGCTTCCGCTGTCCGGCTACGCCGCGACCTACCGCGACCCGTGGTACGGCGACGTGGTCGTCCGCGAAGCCGGCGACGGCCTGCGGATCGGGTTCACCCGCACGCCCGACCTGGCCGGCAGCCTGGAGCACTGGCAGGCCAACACCTTCATCGTGCGCTGGGACCAGCGCTGGCTCAACGCCGATGCCTTCATCACCTTCGACCTGGATCCCGACAACAAGGTGCGCGGAGCGCGGATGGAGGCGATCTCGCCCTTGACCGACTTCAGCTTCGACTTCCACCACCTGCGGCTGGCGCCGACGACGCCGCGGCCGAATAGCGGCACGCCGGGCGCCCAATCGCCCCGCGGCCGCTAGCCGATCAGGCTGCCGCTGTCCTCGTCGCGGCCGGCGCGGTCGAAGACGATGACATGTTCCAGATCCAGCCGGATCCCGATCAGCTGGCCGCGGGCGTGGTCGTGGTGGGACGGCACGAGTGCCTGCACCAGTTCGCCGCTGGCGAGCCTGAGGGTGTACAGGAAGTCCGCCCCGCGGAAATGCCGGCGCACCACCTCGACCTGCAACGGAGCGTCGTCGTCGTGGATCACGTCGTCCGGGCGCAACAGCATCTCGACCGCGGTACCGGGCGGATCCGGAAGCCGGTGGTCGGCCGAGAGCACGCCGAACGGGGTATCCACGTGCCAGTCGTCGACCACGGTTGCCGGCAGCAGCGCCCCCTCGCCGACGAAGCCGGCGACGAAGCGGTTGGCCGGCAGGTGGTACAGGTCGTAGGCACTGGCCCACTGCTGCAGCCGGCCTTCGCCGATCACCCCGATGCGATCGGCCATGGCGAACGCCTCGGCCTGGGAGTGGGTCACCATCAGGGCGCCCACGCCGGTGGCCTTGAGCGCCTCGCGCACCTGCACTGCGAGCCGCTCGCGCAGGTCCGGGTCAAGGCTGGAGAACGGTTCGTCCAGCAGCACCAGCCGCGGTTGCGGGGCCAGCGCCCGGGCCAGCGCCACGCGCTGCTGCTGGCCTCCGGAAATCTGGTGTGGCAGGCGATCGGCGGCATCCGCCAGGCCGACCAGGTCCAGCACTTCGCGGGCCCGGGCCTCGGCCTTGCGGCGTGGCTCGCGGAACAGCCCGAAACGGACGTTGTCGAGCACGCTCAGGTGCGGGAGCAACGCATGGTCCTGGAACACCATGCCGATCCGCCTGCGTTCGGGGGGCAGGTGGATGCGCCCGTCGACCAGCACCTCACCGTTGGCGCTGATGCGTCCTCCCATCAGCGGTTCAAAGCCCGCCACCGCCCGCAGCAGCGTGGTCTTGCCGGCACCGGACGGCCCCAGCAGGCAGCCGATCTCGCCCTGTTCCAGCCCCAGCGTGGCGCCGGCGAGCACCGGCCGGCCGTCATAGCCCACCGTCGCGTTGTCGATCTCAAGCCGCATTGCCCCTCCTGCGCGTCAGGGCGATCACGGGCACCAGCCCGACCAGGGCGATGGCCAGCGAGGGCAGGGCAGCGCGGGCGTACTCGCCTTCGCTGGTGAGCTCGAACACGCGCGTCGCCAGGGTGTCCCAGCCGAACGGGCGCATCATCAGTGTGATCGGCATTTCCTTCATCGTGTCCACGAAGACCAGCAACGCCGCGGTGGCGAAGCTGCCACGCAGCAGGGGCCAGTGCACCCGGCACAGCTGCCGTGCACCGGTCACCCCCATGCTCCGGCTGGCTTCCACCAGGGAGGGGCGGATCCGCAACAGGCCGCCGGAAACCGGCGCGTGGGCCACGGCAAGGAAGCGGATCCCGTAGGCGACCAGCAGCAGCAACAGACCACCTTCCAGCAGCAGTTCGATGCCATGGCGCTCGAACACCCAGGTGGAGAAGCTCGCCACCGGCACGTACAGGCCGATCGCCAGCAAGGAGCCAGGCAGCCCGTAGCCCAGGGTGGTGATGCGGGTGGTGGTGGTGGTCAGCGGACCCGGGCGCTCGCGCGCAGCCAGGGCGATCACGAAGGCCGCCGCGGTGGTGAGCGCCGCGGCCATCGCCGACAGCGACAGTGCGTTGCGGATCGAGGCGAAATAGCGGGTGTCGTGGTCGGCCAGGTGGCCGGATGCGTACCAGCCCAGTTGCCCCAGTGGCAGCAGCAGGGCCAGCAGTACCACGAGGCTGCAGGCGGCCGTGGCCCACCAGCCGCGCCGGCCCAGCGGCCGTCGGGCGGCCGGCGCCGTGCCGATGGCGGTGAAGGCCTGGCGCCGGCGGGTGACGACCTCCATCCCCACCAGGGCCAGCAACACCAGCAACATCACCCCGGCGATCTGCAGCGCGGTATCGGTGGAGAACAGTCCGAACCAGGCCTTGTAGATCGCCGTGGCGAAGGTGTCGTAGTTGAAGGCGGACACCGCGCCGAAGTCGGCCAGGGTTTCCATGAGCACCAACAGCACGCCGCCGGCGATCCACGGCCGCGCCATCGGCACGCTGGCGCGCCAGAACGCACGCCATGGCCCCATGCCCAGTGCGCGGGCGGCTTCCATCGCCCGTGCGCCCTGGCTGGCGAAGGCTTCGCGCGCGACCAGGTAGACATACGGGTACAGCGTCAGGGTCAGCACCGCCACCAGGCCGGCCCGCGAGCGGATCTCCGGCAGCTGCCAGCCGATCCCGTCACGCAGCCAGCCAGCCAGCGGCGAGCTGTAGTCGAAGAGGCCGATGAAGGCCACGGCCAGCACGTAACCGGGCATCGCCAGAGGGAGTACCAGCAACCAGGCGAATAGCCGGCGTCCGGGGAACTCACACAGCGACACCAGCGCCGCCAGGGCGGTGCCCAGCACCGCAGTGCCGGCACCGACCCACAGCAGCAGCCAGAAGGTATTCCCGGCCACCTGCGGCAGCACGTAGCGCCACAGGTGGCCGATGATCTCCGCGTCGGGGCGCAACAACGCGCCGGCGGTGGCGAGCAGGGGGATGAGGCTGGGCAGTGTCAGCAGCACCGCCAGCCACACCCACCACCGCGCTGCGCCGGCCGTTGCCGGCCGATCCTGCCGGATCAGGTGCTCAGCGGTAGCCTGCACGGTCCATCAGCTTGACCGCCTCGGCCTGCATGGCACCGGCCTGGGAGACGTTGATCAGGTCCTGGCGGTACTCGCCCCAGGCCTGGATCAGCTCGGCCATCGGGACCTCCGGATTGGCCGGGTACTCCAGGTTCTCGCCGGCGAACAACTCCTGCGCGGTGCCGCCCGACAGCCATTCGATGAAGGCCTGCGCCGCCTGCGGCTGGTCGGAATGCTTGACCACGCCCGCGCCGGAGACGTTGACGTGCACGCCGCGGCCGCCTTCGGCCTGGTTCGGCCAGAACACGGTGACCGGCAACTCCGGATCCTGCTTCAGCGCACGGCCCAGGTAATACGTGTTGGTGATGCCCACGTCACAGCGGCCCGAGGCGATCGCCTCGATCACCGCGTTGTCATTGGCCATCGGCGCGGCGGCGAGGTTGTCGACCCAGCCGCGGACCACGCGCTCGGTCTCCTCCTCGCCCAGGGTCGCCATCATCGTGGCGACCAGGCTCTGGTTGTAGACCGCGCCGGAGGTGCGCAGGCACAGGCGGCCCTTCCACTTCGGGTCGGCCAGGTCTTCATAGGTCGACAGCTCGGAGGCGGGCGCGCGCTCCGGGTTGTGGATGATGGTGCGGGCACGGACCGACAGGCCGAACCAGCGGTTCTCCGGGTCCTGCAGGTTGTCCGGGATGTTGGCTTCCAGCACCTCGGACTCGATCGGTTGCAGCAGGTCCATGTTGGCCGCCTGCCACAGGTTGCCGGCGTCGACGGTGATGAACACGTCCGCCGGGGTGCGGCTGCCCTCGGCCTTCAGGCGCTCCATCAGCGGCGGCGCCTTGTCGGTCATGTAGGTGATCTCGACCCCGGTTTCCTCGGTGTAGCGGTCGAACAGCGGCTTGACCAGCTGCTCGTTGCGCGAGGTGTAGACGACCAGCCCGTCACCTTGGCCATCGGCACCGGTGTCCGCGGATTCACCGGCGGAGGGCGCGGCGGCGTCACCGGTGGCCGGGGCGGTGTCCTGGCCGGAGCAGGCGGAGAGGGCGAACAGGATGGCGGCGGGCAGCAGCAGTTTGCGCACGGGCGTTCCTTGGTGAGTAAATGAGAATCGGTATTATCTATGAGATCGACGGGCGAGGTAAGTCCGTCGGGGCATCGCGCTCCGTGCCGCGGGCGGCTGGCAATCGAGGGGGGCGGCCCCATCTGGATGAGGGAACCGATCCAGGACAGCGCCCATGATCCCGTACTCGCTCCTTGACCTCGCTCCCGTCCCGCAGGGCAGTGACGTGCGCCAGGCCTTCGCCAACTCGCTGGAACTGGCACAGCGCGCCGAGCGGGCCGGCTACCGGCGTTTCTGGCTCGCCGAGCACCACAACATGACCGGCATCGCCAGCGCGGCGACCGCGGTACTGATCGGGCACATCGCCGGGGGGACCTCGACCATCCGGGTCGGAGCAGGCGGCATCATGCTGCCGAATCACTCCCCACTGCAGGTAGCCGAGCAGTTCGGCACCCTGGCCTCGCTGCACGGCGAACGCATCGACCTCGGCCTGGGCCGTGCGCCGGGTACCGACACCGCGACCGCGCGCGCGCTGCGCCGCTACTTCAACAGCGCCGACGCCTTCCCCCAGGACGTCGCCGAGTTGCTGCACTACTTCCAGCCGGCACAGCCGGGGCAGGCGGTGCGGGCTGTTCCCGGGGCCGGCATCGAGGTGCCGGTGTGGCTGCTGGGCTCGAGCCTGTTCAGCGCCACGCTCGCCGCGCGCATGGGGTTGCCGTTCGCCTTCGCCTCGCACTTCGCACCCGACGCCCTGGACGAGGCACTGGCGGTGTACCACCGCGAGTTCCGCCCCTCGGCGCGGCTGCGCGAGCCCTACGCCATGCTGGCCATGAACGTCGTGGTGGCCGATAGCGAAGCCGAGGCCAGGAGGCAGTTCACCAGCCAGCAGCAGAGCTTCGTCAAGCTCCGGCGCGGGGAGCTGGGCCTGGTTCCCCCTCCGGTCGATGACATCGAGTCGTGGTGGACCCAGGCCGAGAAGGCGGGCGTGGAACGCGCGCTCGCGGTGAGCGCGGTGGGTGATGCGGAACAGGTCCGCGCCAGGATCGCGGCCTTTGTCGAGCGGTACCGTCCCGACGAGCTGCTGCTGACCGCCAACCTGCACGACCATGCTTTCCGCCTGGCGTCGTTCGACCGCGCCGCCGAGGTGATGCGCTCGCTGTAGCGGTCAGCGTTTTTCGACCCCGAGCAGCTCGACCTCGAACACCAGCGAGGCCTGCGGCGGGATTACCCCGCCGGCGCCCTTGCGACCGTAGCCGAGCTCGGGCGGGATCATCAGGACCCGGTGCCCGCCGACCCGCATTCCCGCCACCCCTTCGTCCCAGCCGCGGATCACCCGGCCGGCCCCCAGCAAGAAAGTGAAAGGCTCGCCGCGGGTCCTCGAGCTGTCGAACTGCGCGCCGCGGTGGTCGGGCGCGGCTTCGTCATAGAGCCAACCGGTGTAGTGGACCGTCACCGTGTCGCCCGCCGTGGCGACCGCACCCTCGCCGGTGGTGACCTCGATCCTCTGAAGCTCCGCGATGGTGCCCCCGGCAGGGGGGGCAGGCTCGCTGCAGGCGCCCAGCAGCAGGAGGGTGGCCAGCGCGGGTGCCAGCAGGACGGTGCGGAGCTTTGGCATGTCGGTTCCAGGTTCCGGGGCCGGGGAGGTTAGCCGACCTGCGGCGCGCGGTACACGTGCACATAACCGCGCGGTCCCTAGGGTCATGGCTGGGTGTTCTGCGTACCGATGGAGGAGTTGCATGGATTCGATCCCACATGACGCCTTGGTGGTCGTCGCCGACGGCACCGGCGCCCGGGTGTTCCGCAACCGCGGCCACGACCGCGACCTGATGCTCCACCAGTTCGACCTGATGGAACTGATGAACATGGACGATGACGGGCCGTCGGGCTCGATGCCGGACGGTTCCGACGACCATCGCATCGACAAGGCGACCTTTGCCAAGCAGCTGGCACGCAGCCTGAACGAAGGCGCATTGCGGCAGCAGTACGAGGACCTGGTGATCGTTGCCGACGAGAAGACCCTGGGGGAAGTGCGCGGCCTGCTGCACAAGGAAGCGCGTGACAGGCTGCGCGGCGCGATCGCGAAGAACCTCACCAACAGTCCGCTCGACGATATCCAGCGGATCCTCGTGCCGCAGCGGACTTAAACGGCGTTGCCGGCGGCGTGGCCGGAAGCCCACGCCCACTGGAAGTTGTAGCCGCCCAGCCAGCCGGTGACGTCCAGCACCTCGCCGATGAAGTACAGCCCGGGCACCGTCCGCGACTGCATGGTGGTCGACGAAACCCCGTCGGTATCGACTCCGCCCAGGGTCACCTCGGCGGTGCGGTAGCCCTCGGTGCCGCTGGCGACAAGCGGCCAGTCCGAGAGCAGCCCGGCGAGCGTGCCCAGCTCCTGGGCACTGAACTGCCGCATCGGGCGGGACGGACGCAGGTGCTGCAGCCACACCTCGCACAGGCGTTGGGCGAAGCGCCTGGGCAGCAGGTCGGCCAGCACGGACTTCAGTTCGGCGGCCGGCCGCCGGGCCTGCGCCTGCTGCAACACCTCCAGTGCGTCGGATCCGGGCAGCAGGTCAAGGCGCAGGTCGTCGCCCGGTTGCCAGTAGGAGGAAATCTGCAGGATCGCCGGCCCGCTCACTCCGCGGTGGGTCACCAGCATGGAGTTGGTGAACGCCTGTCCGTTGCAGCGCGCGGTAAGCGGCAGGGCCACGCCGCTCAGGCCCTCGAGGCGCTCGTGGTGCTTGCCGCTGAGGGTCAACGGCACCAGCCCGGCGCGGGTCGGCAGCAGCGCATGTCCGAATTGGCGCGCCAACTCGTAGCCGAAGCCGCTCGCGCCCATGCTGGGGATCGACAGACCACCACTGGCCACCACCAGGGAAGGTGCGGAAAAGCGGCCCTGGGTGGTGCGCAGCCGGAAACCGCCGCCGTCGGGCTGCTCAACGTGCTCGACGCTGCAATGGGTCCGGATCTCGACCCCTGCGCCCGCGCACTCGTCCAGCAACATGCGCACGATCAGTTTCGAGGACTCGTCGCAGAACAGTTGTCCCAGCTCTTTCTCGTGCCAGGCGATCGCGTGGCGGTCGACCATGTCGATGAAGTGCCACGGCGTGTAACGGGCCAGGGCGGACTTGCAGAAATGCGGGTTGGCGGAGAGGTAGTTTTCGGGCGCGGTGCCGGTGTTGGTGAAATTGCAGCGCCCGCCGCCGGACATGAGGATCTTCTTGCCGACCTTGTTGGCGTGCTCGATGACCAGGACCCGCCGGCCCCGTTGGCCTGCAGTGAGCGCACACATCAGCCCGGCGGCACCGGCGCCGATCACCAGGACATCGTAGTGACCGCTCATGGCCTCAGCCGGCAGCGGCCATCCGCACGCCGGGGCGCAGCGACAGGCTGCCGCGTTCGCCCATCAGCTGCAGCTCGCCATCCTCGATCAGCACGTTGAGCCGCATGCCGCGCTCGCCGATGGCGGGCAGGGCGTCCACCACGTCGGCGGGGATGTCGAGCACGGTCAGGTTCTTCAGCCGTCGCAGCGTGTTGGCGACCTTGTCCCACCAGATGTCCGAGGCCCGGCCGCCGTAGTTCACCACCACCACCTGGCCGGCACGGGCACAGGCCTTCCTGATGCGCGACTCGTCGGGATGCCCCAGGTCGATCCACAGCTCGATCTCATTGGTGTAATTGCGCCGGGACAGCGCCGGCTCCTCCTCGTCGCTGAGCCCGCGGCCGAACTCCAGCCGCTCATCGGCATACAGTGCGAACGCCATCAGCCGGACCATCAGCCGCTCGTCGGTCTCGGACGGGTGCTGGGCCAGGGTCAGGGCGTGGGTGGCGTAGTAGTGGCGGTCGAGGTCGCTGACCTGCAGCTCGGCCTTGACCACGGTGGAGTTGGCTGCCATGGGGAGGGGCCGTTGCGGGGAGGAAGCCGGCCATTCTAACTGCTGCCCGGCGTGGCGGCCCTAGAAGCCGTATCCGAGCATCAGCATGGTCTCGCCGTCGTTGGGGCCGGTGAGGCGGGCGTTGGAGATGTGCTTGAGCATCACCTCCACGCGCCCGAAGCTGTAGCCGATGGCGTGGCCGAACTGCACGCTGCCCGACAACGAGGACGTGTCGGGGTGGTTCAGCATCACCTGGGACTCGACGAACCAGTGCTTCTCCGGCCGCTGCGCCACGGTTGCCCGGAGGCCGGCCCCGGCCAGCCAGACCGAGTCGCGCTCCCCGGGATCGTCCCGGCCGTCGACGAACCCCGCCACGCCGAAAGGGCGGGCCTCGAAGCGGTGGCCCAGGCGCAGGGGTTCCTCGCGGAGGATCTTTGCGAAGAACACCGGCACCGATTCGCGGTTGTCCTTCCCGCTCTCACTGGCGCCGGCCTGGAGGATGATCGTGGCGGCGGAGGCTGCAAGTGGCGTGGCAGCCAGCAGGCAGCCCATCGAAAATGCGACGAATCTCATGCGTGTGCGTCTTTGGTCAACCGAACAGTTTGGTGGTGATCTCGGCGATGTGGCGCCCCTGGAACCGGGCCCCGTCGAGTTCAATCCGCGAAGGCTGCCGGGAACCGTCGCTCGCGGCAATGGTCGTGGCCCCATACGGGCTGCCCCCGGCGATTTCCTCGAGCGTGTTCTGGCCCTGGAAGCTGTAGGGCAAGCCGACCGTGACCAGTCCGAAGTGCATCAGGTTGGTAAGGATGGAGAACAGGGTCACTTCCTGTCCGCCGTGCTGGGTTGCGGTCGAGGTGAATGCACCGCCGACCTTCCCATTGAGGGCACCCGATGCCCACAGGCCGCCACACTGGTCGAGGAAATTGGCCATCTGCGACGCCATGCGGCCGAAACGCGTGCCGCAGCCGACGATGATCGCGTCGTACTCCGGCAGGTCCGACACCTTCGCGATAGGGGCAGGCTGGTCGAGCTTGTAGCCCGCGTTGCGTGCGACCTCTTCGGGCACCAGTTCGGGCACGCGCTTGATGTCGACGGTGGCGCCTGCCGAACGGGCGCCTTCGGCCATGGCATTCGCCATGGTTTCGACATGCCCGTAAGCGGAGTGGTAGAGGACGAGGATCTTGGCCATTGATGGTGTTCCTTTGACGGGTGAGGGGGAGTGCACGGAGTCGGAACCTTGGACCGGCTCCTCAGCCGGCGTGAAATGCACGGGTGGAGATGTTAGAGCCCTCCAGGCCTGACCGTGCATGCCTTCGCGCGGCGCAGTGGGTATGCACCGGCTTGCGGCGGTATCGTGTCGACCTTCCACGGGAGCCGCCATGCAAACCTTCGATCCGCTTCCAGGCACCCAAGGCGTGCCGCTCGATTTCGCGATCCTGGGCGGTGGAGCCGCTGGCACACTGGCCGCCATCCACCTGCTGCAGGCGCATGCCGGACGCATCCGCCTGGCGGTGATCGAGCCGCGCGGCGCGCTGGGGGAGGGCGTCGCGTATTCCACGAGTGACCCGGGGCACCTGCTCAACGTGGTAGCCGGCGGGATGAGCGCGTTTCCCGCCGATCCGCTTCATTTCGTCCGCTACCTGGCGAGGTCCGGCCGCGTGGACGGACTGGGCGAAGGTGCCGAGGCCACGCTGGCCGAGCGCTACGTCCCGCGCATGGAGTACGGCCGTTACCTGCGGGACACGCTGGCCGGGCTGGCACCTGCGCCGCTTCACCTGCGCGACGAGGCCGTGGATGTCTCCCGCCGCAGCGGCGAAAGCGGACCCTGGGAGGCAAGGCTGGCCTCGGGACGGGTAGTCGCAGCGCGGACGGTGCTGCTGGCAACGGGCAATTTCCCCCGCAGCCTGCCGCTGGGTGAGGGCGCCGCAGTGGTCGACCACGCATGGGATTTCGATGCCTTGGCAACGGTGCCGGCGGAGGCGGACGTGGCCATCCTCGGGTCGGGCCTGAGCATGGTCGATGCGCTGCTGAGCCTTGCGGCGGGGGGGCATCGGGGCACGGTCCGCGTGCTGTCGCGGCACGGCCTGATGCCGTTGCCGCATGTGTCCGGACGAGGCGCCGCGGGCGATGTCGAGGATCTGCTGCCGCTTGGCGTGCGTGCGCGCATGCGGGTGTTGCGTGCCCGTGCCGCCGCCCATGCACGGGAAGGCCGCCCCTGGCAGTGGACGATGGACCGCCTCCGCCCGCACGGTCCCCGGCTGTGGCAGAGCCTGGGCGAAGCCGGACAGCGCCGCTTCCTGCGCCATGCGCACCGCTACTGGGACATCCATCGGCACCGGATCGCTCCGGAGGTGGCGGCGCAGGTCGCGGAGTTGCAGCGAACCGGGCGCTTTCGGATCGAGGCTGGGCGCATCCAGTCGGTCACGCGCTGTGCCGGCCCCGGAGCAAACCGGTACGAGATCACGTTCAGGACCCGCGGCTCCGACCGCCTGGACCGCGTCCGGGTCGATCGGGTTTTCGCTTGCACCGGCATCGAGACCCGCCTGGACCGGATGCCCGGCGAGCTGCTGCCTGCGCTTGCACGGCGCGGCCTGGCGGTTGCGGGCCCGCACGGCCTCGGGGTGGCGACCGATCGGCATGGGGCGCTGCTGGACCGCGATGGCCGTGCGCAGCGCGACCTGCTGGCCATTGGCAGCCTGCGGATCGGAGAGCTGTGGGAAACCACGGCGGTTCCCGAACTGAGGCTGCAGGCTGCGGCCCTGGCGGAACGCTGACCTTGCCGGGTCAGGCCACTGTGGTGCCAAGATGGTCGTGGAGGATCCAGGCGCCCACCGCGATGAGCACCAGCCCACCGGCGACCTCGGCGTGCCGCCCGATCAGGGTGCCGAGGAACCGGCCGGCCATGACCCCAAGCGTGACCAGGGTGAAGGTGCACAAGCCGATGACCACGGCGACGACGGCGATGTTGACCTCGACGAACGCAAGCCCGACTCCCACCGCCATGGCATCGATGCTCGTGGCCAGGCCGGCGAGCGCGACTGCGAACACGCCGCCGTTCGCGGTGGAGCGGGAGGCGTCGTCGTCCCCGCTGTTCCCGCTGATGGCCTTGTAGATCATGTGCAGCCCCAGCCCGACCAGCAGGCCGAATGCGATCCAGTGATCCCACGCCTCGATGTGGCGTGCCGCCGCCGCGCCGAGCAGCCAGCCGACGACCGGCGTAAGGGCTTCAACTACCCCGAAGATCACCCCGATGCGGAGGGCCTCGGACCAGCGGGGCCGGACCATGCAGGCCCCCTTGCCGAGCGCGGCGGCAAAGGCATCGGTGGCCATGGCGAGGCCGAGCAGGACGATGGAGAACAGGGTCATGGCAGCGGGGCGGTCGGGACTGGGCGGACACACGAACGGCAGGCGCGCCCGACCGGAGCTACGCCTGCGGCTCGTTGGTCTCGCCAACCATGAGGTTGCGCCGCCACGGCCGAGTGGGGCCGAGTGTGTTGACGGACGCGCTTCCGGGAAGGAAGCCGGCTACTCCCCAAAGAGGTCGCCGAACGGCAAGGCTGTCCGGCGGGCTCCAGTATAGCCGGCCGGGGACGAAGGGGCCTCAGAACTTCCAGGTCGCACGCACGTACAGGTCATCATCACGACGGGCGCCGGGGGCGGAACGGGGCAGGTCGATTTCCTCGCGGCGGCGAACGCGTGCGTCGAGTTGCCAGTCCGGGCTGGCGTGCCAGACCCACCGTGCCTCGAGCGTGGTGTCGTTCGGCCGGAAGTCGCTTGAGACCAGCCAGCCATCAGCCACGCGGCCATAGGCGATGCCGAAGTCGTGGCCGGGCCGGATGTCCATCAGGTTGAGGGAGGCCTGCCAGGACAGCGCGTCGGAGTCGCCGGTGCCGGAGTCCATCGCTTCCCGGCGCGGGGTGTTGGCTGCGTAGCCGATCTCGCCGCCCAGCCGGAACCTTGTCCCGTCCGCGCCCAGCGGCCATTCGGCGGTGGCCTTGGCGGTGGCTGCCAGGTAATCCTCTACCGCCGGGTCCGCCAGCCCGTTGGGCCGCAGCGCGGATGGCAGCCAGGTCAGCGTGACCATGCGTTGCAATACCGGGCCGACCCGGGTCCTCGACTCGGCCGCCAGGAACAGCCCGGCGCGCGAGCCGCTGTCGGCGAAGTCCAGCGGCCGGCGCAAGGCTCCGGTGGGGCCCTGGCGATCGTTGTGCCGCACGATCGCGTGCGTGGTCCAGTCGCTGCCGCGCCACTGCCACCAGGCGCCGTCGACCCAGGTGATATCGAAACTGGTGCTGTCGTTCTGGTCCAGCGACTTCTTCATGATGTCGGCCAGCCCGAAGGCGGCCTGGAAGCGGCCCAGGCGCAGGCTCCACGGGGATTCGCCGGGGCGGTACTCGAGGTAGGCCTCGTCGATGGTGGCCTGGCCGTCCTCCAGGCCCGCGGGACCTGGCGCGTAGTCGCGCAGCCAGAATCCGGCGTCGGACTGGTCGGTATCCAGCCGCGCGGCCACGCGGCCACTGGCATGCCAGCCGCTGCCCAGCTCCCCGCTTGCCCGCAGTCGCGCGCGGGCACGGAAGCTGTCCGCGTCCGACACTGCGCCGCTGCGGGCCCGTGTTTCGGAGCTGACATAGCCAAAGCGGATGTCGCCGCTGGTCTGCCAGCGATCGCCGGCGTGCGCACCGCCGACTGCGAGGAGCAGTGCGAAGGCCAGGGTGCTGGGTATGTGCATGTCGGTGTCCCGGCAGCGTGGGTGACGGGGATCGTCGTGGAATCGATTGCCCCGGGGGGGCGTCATGATTCTGCGGCGGGACCACGGCCTCGATCCTGACCTGAATCAAGCGGCACCTTGTCGGGCTACACCACGGGGGTGGCGAGGGCGCCCCAGGGTCACCAGACCAGGTCGTCGGGGACCTGGAACCGGCTGTAGTACTCGTCCTCGGACTCGTCCCGCGCAGGTGCTTCGGATCGCGTGGCGTTGTCGAGCACGAGCAGCTCCGGTACCCGCGCAGCCACCTTTTCACCGGCGGTCCGCGGCAGCAGGGCGTAGCCGTCGTCCAGGCGCACGATCACCAGCGTGCCCTTGGCCAACTGGCCACGCAGGCGGGCGTCCACGTAGAGGGTGCGGATGTGGCTGCCGTCGGTGAAACGGTACGGGATCTCGCCGCCCATCGGGACCTTGTGGTCCTGGATGATCTGCCGGGCCTGGCTGCGGGCTTCGTGGAGGCGGGCCTGGGCATTGCGCTCGGCCGCCAGGGCCCGGTCGCGCTCGGCGCGCTCGGCCTGCAGGCGCTGGCCATCGACCTGCTCGGCCTGGTCCGCCGGCGCGGCGCCCTTGCGCTTGCGCTTTTGTTCTTGCACGGCCCGGGTGAGCTGGCTCTTCCTGGCCAGCCCGGCCTTGAGCAACTGGTCCTGCAGGGGATTGCGCATGGGTCGGTGGATGCGGGGGCGGGCTTCGAGTGTAGCCGCGCCCGAAGGCGGCCGAGCGCAAGAAACGGAGTGTCCCGCACCTGCGTCGCGGCCTAGCATGTCCCCATCACCACTGCCGAAGGCCACCCAATGAGCGCAAAGGTTTCCGGCCATCCAGCGGTCGCCCGCGCCTGCCGGCGCCTGCGCGATGCCGAGAGTCCGCTGCCACTGGCGGAGCTCGCGAGCGAGGCGGGGCTGAGTCCGTCGCACTTCCACCGGGTATTCAAGGCCGCGACCGGCCTCACCCCGCACCAGTACGCCAGCGCGCTGCGCGCGGACCGGGTGCGGGGCGAGCTTGCCGCGGGACGGGGAATCACGGACGCGATCCATGAGGCCGGCTACGGCTCAAGCAGTCGCTTCTACGAAGGCGTGGCGGGGCGCCTGGGCATGACGCCCAAGGCATACCGCGCAGGCGGCAGCGGTGCCCGGATCCGTTTTGCCGTCGCCGAGTGTTCGCTGGGCGCGATCCTGGTTGCGCACAGTGGCCGCGGGATCTGTGCGATCAGCCTCGGTGGCGATCCCGACGCACTGGTGCGAGAGCTGCAGGACCGCTTCCCGCAGGCCGAGCTGGTCGGTGGTGATCCGGGATTCGACGCGATGGTTGCGCAGGTGGTGGGCTTCGTCGAAGCGCCCTCGCTTGGCCTGGACCTGCCGCTGGACATCCGTGGCACCGCGTTCCAGGAACGGGTGTGGCAGGCATTGCGGAAGGTGCCGCCGGGCAGCACGGTCTCGTACAGCGAGCTGGCCGAGCGGATCGGCCAGCCGGGTTCGGTCCGGGCAGTCGCCGGGGCCTGCGCGGCGAACCGCCTGGCGGTGGCGGTGCCGTGCCACCGCGTGGTCCGGCGCGACGGTGACCTGTCAGGCTACCGCTGGGGCGTGGAGCGCAAGCGCGAACTGCTGCGGCGCGAGCGCGGCATGCCGCCACGTCGCGGTACGAATGGAGCAGGCTGAGTGTCAGCTGCGCGAGAGCATGCCCATCAAGAGCACCCACAGGATGGCGCCGAGCACCAGGCCGCTGGCCCAGAAGATCGGCCCTTGGCCCCAACCGTATGCACCGAGGCACGCCGGCAGTGCGAGCGCCAACAGGATCCACCCGGCGGCGCGCAGCCGGCGGGTGCGTTGCAGGGCCGGTTCATGGCCCAGCAGGGCGATGTGATGCCGCGCCAGCCCAAGGCTCAGCAGGGCCCAGCCAAGCAGGCAGGTGAGGACGATCAGCACTGCCATCTCAAGGCGCCTCCAACCGCGCTTGCAACTCCGCTTGGACCGCCCGGCCAGGCCTGCGTAATGCGAGCCACCCGAAGGCCGTGGCGAAGGCGAGCAGCGTCAGGTCGACGGCCGCCAGTGCCAGCTCGCCGCGGGCAAGGGTGGCCGGGAGCGCGCTGTCGGGCGTGGCCGCCAGATTGACCACGGGTACCGCCACCAGGCCGAGTGCGGTGGCCCCGAACAGCTCGCGCCAGCCGCGGCCCCGGCGAGTGCGCCAGGCGCCCCACAGTGCGGCCAGGATCCAGCTGGCGCAGAACACCGCGACCTCCGAAGCCGCACGGTCGGGAAGTGCCGCCGGCAACAGGCGATTGGCGAGCAGCATCGCCACGCAGGCCAGGGGCATCCCGGCGACCACCCCCACATTGAGCCCGAGCACCAGCCCGTAGCCGGACAGGGCACCTGCCTGTGCGACGCGCTTTTCGCGCTTGCGCACCCACACCTGGAGCCCACTGGCGATCATCACGCACCCTGCCACCCCCATCAGGAAGTACAGCCAGCGCAGCGCAGGGCCGCCGAACTGGGCCATGTGCATGCCGCCCAGGTAGGCATAGGAGGTGTATCCCGCCCCCGGTTCGCGGCTCTGGTGCAGGAAGGCCCCGGTCTCCCCGTCGTAACTCACCTGCCGCATGTCCCAGGCCACCCGTCGGCTGTGGTCGGTACCGAAGGCGATCACGGCGCTGGAGTCGGCCGGGTGGTGCACCGAGGCCCAGTCCACCGGCACGCCCAGGCGCCGTTCGGCATCGGCCACCAGGGGATCGACCGGGTGCAGGCGCTGCAGCGGCTCGCCGGTTTCCGGGCGCTCGTAGAAATCCCCCGCCTCGGCGAAGAACCGTTCGACGCTGCCATCGTAGGCCGCGTTGATGCCGCCGAACATGTAGCTGGCGGTGAAGATTGCCACCCCGGTGTAGGCGATCATCAGGTGGAACGGCAGGCCCAGCACGCCAGTCACGTTGTGGCCGTCCAGCCATGCGCGCTGGCCGCGTGCCCGGGGCCGGAAGGTGAAGAAGTCCTTGAAGATCCGCTTGTGGATCAGCACGCCGGCGATCAGTGCGACCAGCATCAGCATGCCGGCCAGTCCGACCAGGTACATCCCGGGCAGCCCGGCATGCAGGTTGTAGTGCAGGGTGAAGAAGAACTCGCCGCCGGCGGTACCCGGGACCGGTTCGCCGGTGCCGGGATCGAGTGCGACCTGGCCTTCGGTGCCGTCGTCGAGCACCCAGTACGACTCGAGTGCGCGATCGCGGCTGTCGCCGCGATGGGCCCACCACACGTGGGCATCGGGGGCCTGTTGCCTGGACAGCGCGAAGGCGGCGTCGAAGCGCGGCGTCTGCGGTGCTGCGGTTGCGTGCAGGGCTGGCCGCATCCAGTCGTCGAGTTCGGCGTCGAAGCAGGCGATGGTCCCGCCCACGAAGATCACGAACAGCAGCCAGCCGACCAGCAGGCCGGACCAGGTGTGCAGCCAGGCCATCGACTTGAGGAAGGACTCTTTCATGGGCGTGCCGCCAGGCCGGGGAACAGGAGGGTGATGCCCAGCAGTGCGGCACCGGCAAGCACGGGCACCCACCATGCGCGCCAGGCGGAAGCCGCCGCGAACACGTAGACCGCCGCGGCCGCCCACACGCCGAACGACAGCAGGCTGGCGAAGATCACCCGGTCGGCCTTGGCCAGCGGCAGCGCCAGGGTCAGGAAGGCGGTTGTGGCATGGGCCAGGAAGTAGCCGCCGAACACCGCCGCGGCAACCCGTGTCGCCACCCGTGCGGGATGCCGCCATCGGGGCCCGCGGTGCAAGTCGGCGTTGCGCATGGCCGCCATGATCAGAACCGGTAGTCCAGCGAAAGCGACACGTGGCGGGGGGCGCCATGGAAGCCCTGTTCCCAGTACAGGCTCGGGATGTACTTCTCGTCGGTGACGTTGTCGAGATTGAGGGTGGCGCTCCAGCGCGGGCCGAGTTCATAGCTCGCCATCAGGCCGAGCAGGGCATAGGCGTCCTGCTCGATCCGGTAGGGATTGCCGGCAGGATCGAGCAACGCGATGTCACGGTGGATATCATCCTGCCAGCGCAGCGAGGCGCCGAGCTTCAGTCCCTGCACCTCAGGCACCCGCGCCGCCGTGGCAAGGCGCAGGGTTCGTCGTGGCACGTACGTGCGCGCCTCTCCGCCCGTCGAGTCGTCCAGGTCCAGCCGCGTGTAGCCGGCGCTGAGCCACCACCCCGGGCGCAAGCGGCCCGAGAACTCGATCTCGTAACCCGTCGACTCGGCGTCCGCGCCCGTGTAATAGGAGCGGCCGGTGGCCGGATCGGTGCCGGCGTACTCGGCGAGGTTCCGCTGGCGCGCACGGAACAGCGCCACCGAGGCATTGAGGGCGCCATCGCGCCACTCGCCCTTGAGGCCGAGTTCGGCGTTGCTGCCGGTCACCGGGCCGACCAGCCGGTCGTCGACATCGGTCTCGCCCTGCTGGCTGAAGATCTCGCCGTAGCTGGCGTAGAGCGAGTAGTTCCGGGCCAGGTCCCATACCGCGCCCGCGTACGGCAGGGTGTGCTCCTCGCGGCTGTCGACCGGTTCGCCGTAGCTAGCACCGCGTGTTTCCACCCGGGTGTGGTTGGCGCCGGTGATCAGTTTCAGGCGCTCGGCCGGGTTCCAGCGCACCGTCGCGTACACGCTCTCGCGGGCGTAGTCGAAGGCCGAACCATCGGAGAACGCGTCGAACGGCGGCTTGGGGTAGCGGCCGTCGAACTCCTCCAGCGGGCCGATCGGGGTCCCGATGTCCGCGCTGTACCAGGACAGCTCGTGATTGTCGCCCCGGGTCCAGTTGCCGCCGAGCACGACCTCATGCGCACGGCCACCCAGGCTCATCGAGCCGGTCGCGTACACGTCGACGTAGCGCGCCTTGAAGCGGCCCTGGTACTGGGACGGATAGGCCAGCAGGCCGGCGCCGCTGTCGCGGTCAGGGATCCCGAAGGTGTAGAACAGCTGGCTGTCCTCCTGCTTGTCTTCGTAGTTGAACGCCGCGCGCAGATTCCAGTCGCCGGCAAGGGCCTGTTCGACCTCGACGAAGGCGCGGGTGTCGTCGGTGTCCCAGTACGCCCAGTCCGCGGCGGTGCTGGTGGAAACGTCGTAGCGGGTCGGGCTGCCGTCGCTGTAGAACAGCGGGAGGGCACCCCACATCGGGCTGTTGGGGCGGTTCTCCTGGCGCGAGGCACCCGCACTCAGCAGCGTGGTCGGGGAGAAGTCTGCCTCGACGACGCCAAGGAATACCTGCTTGTCCCGGTTGTAGAGGTCCAGATGGCTTTCGTCTTCCTGCCACGCCGCGACCGCACGGCCCCGGATCGATCCGGCCGTGTTGACCGGGCCTGAAAGGTCCACGTCGATCCGGCGCAAGTCCCAGCTGCCCACGGTCAGGCCCGCGCTGCCCTGGAACACCGCCGTCGGCCGCTTGCGGATAAAGTTGATGGTGGCCGAAGGATTGCCGGTCGAGGACAGCAGGCCGTTGGCACCGCGCAGCACCTCGATGCGCTCGTAGATGGCGGTGTCGATATCACCGTTCTGGATCCCGTAGGGCAGGGGGATGCCCAGTCCGTCGATCTGGAAGTTGGTGATGTCGAAGCCGCGGGCGGTGTAGTAGGTCCGGTCGGTCTCGATCTGTTCGACGGTGACGCCCGGCGTGGCCGCCAGCGCCTCGTTGAGGCTGTCGAGACCGAAATCGTCCATCTGCTCGCGGGTGATGCGGCTGATCGACTGCGGTGTCTCGCGGGGAGTCAGCGACAGTCGCGTGGCGGACGTGCTCGCCTTGTCGGGCCGCTCGGCGTTGACCTCCACCGCGTCGAGGTCGGTGGCCTGCTGGCGGGGCAGCGGCCCGGCAGCGCTCGCGAGGGGGAGCAGGATGGCTGCAAGGCCGGCGGCGAGCGTCGTCGAGCGTGGACTACCCGGAGTGGCGGTGAAGGGGGACGGCAGGAGCATGGCGGTCGGGGCCGTGGAGGCTTCGGAGCGCGCCATCGTAAATGCGAATTGTTCTCACCTGCAAGAGGCTATTTCGGCAAAGTGCCAGCGGGCCACCGTGGTCTCCGGCGCCATTGCGCCCGTGTTGGCGCCGGAGATGCAGGGGTCAGCGCGGAGTGCGCGGCTTGCGCGGCCCTGCGCCGGGCCGTGGCGGCCCGCCGCGGTGTGGCGGCCTGGCACCGCGCGGCGGCGGGCCGCGGCGGTCGCGTGGAGCCTGGCCGTCCTCTTCGCCGGCACGGGAGATCCGCAGCGGCTGCCCGGCCACGCGCACCTTCTTCAGGTACTGCAGCAGGGCCGGCGGCATGCCCTCGGGCAGGTCGACGAAGCTGTGGTCATCGCGGATGTCGATCCGGCCGATGTGGCGGCTGTCGAGTTCGGCCTCGTTGGCGATCGCGCCGACGATGTTCCCCGGCTTCACCCCGTGCACATGCCCGACCTCGAGGCGGAACGTTTCCTTGCCGAACTCGGGAGCCTCGCGTGGGCCCTTCTCCTGCCGTGGTCCCGCTTCCGGCCGCCGCGGAGCCGCCCCGGCCGACGCCGGTGCGTGCTGTGCGGCCGGGGTGGCCGTGTCGGGGAACAGGGCCTCTCCGGCGTTTGCGCCAGCGGACCGGAACGCGGGGCGGGGAGCACGGTCCCGGTCGCGGTCGCGGGATGGTGCCGGCTCGAACGGGCGGCGCTCGGGCGGGCGGGGCGGATCGAGCAGCAACGGGCGTTCGCCCTGGACCAGCCGCGCCAGTGCCGCGGCGATCTCTTCGGCCGGCACGTTGTGCTCGCGCTGGTACCGCTCGACCAGGTCGCGGTACAGGGCGAGGTCGTCGGCGGCCAGGGTTTCGGTGATGCGGTCGAGGAAGCGCGTGACCCGCTGCTCGTTGACCGTCTCGATGGTCGGCAACGCCATCTGTTCGATCGGCTGCCGGGTGGCGCGCTCGATCGCCCGCAGCATGCCGCGTTCGCGCGGGGTGACGAACAGGATCGCCTCGCCCTTGCGCCCGGCACGCCCGGTGCGCCCGATCCGGTGCACGTAGCTTTCGGTGTCGTAGGGAATGTCGTAGTTGAGCACGTGGCTGATGCGGTCCACGTCCAGCCCGCGCGCGGCGACGTCGGTGGCGACCAGCACGTCGATCCGGCCGTCCTTCAGCTGGGCGATGGTCTTCTCGCGCTGGGCCTGCTGCACGTCGCCGTTGATCGCGGCCGCCGCGATGCCACGGGCGGCGAGCTTGTCGGCCAGCTCCTCGGTACCCAGCTTGGTGCGCGCGAAGACGATCATCGCCTCGAACGGCTCGGCTTCCAGGATGCGGGTCAGCGCGTCCAGCTTGTGCATGCCGCTGACTGCCCAGTAGCGCTGGCGGATGTTGGCGGCGGTGCTGGTCTTGTTCCTGATCGACACCTCGACCGGCTCATTGAGATAGGTCTGGGCGATGCGCTTGATCTGGACCGGCATGGTGGCGGAGAACAGCGCCACCTGGCGGCCTTCCGGGGTCTTCTTCAGCACCGCCTCGACGTCGTCGATGAAGCCCATGCGCAGCATCTCGTCGGCTTCGTCGAGCACCAGGCAGCGCAGCTGGGAAAGGTCCAGCGATCCACGGTCGAGGTGGTCGATGATGCGCCCAGGGGTGCCGACCACCACCTGCACGCCACGCTTGAGTGCCTGCAGCTGCGGGTAGTAGCTCTGCCCGCCGTAGATCGGCAGTACGGTGAAGCCCGGCAGGTGGGCGGCGTAGCTCTGGAAGGCCTCGGCGACCTGGATCGCCAGTTCCCGGGTGGGCGCCAGCACGAGCGCCTGCGGGGCCTTTTGCGCCACGTCGAGGCGGGCAAGGACCGGCAGTGCGAACGCGGCGGTCTTGCCGGTGCCGGTCTGCGCCTGTCCCAGTACGTCGCGGCCCTCGAGCAGCGGCGGAATGGTCGCGGCCTGGATCGGCGATGGTCGCTCATAGCCCAGCTCGGCCGCGGCGCGCAGCAGCGGCTCGGGCAGGCCGAGGGCGGAGAAAAGGGGGACGTCCGGACTCTCGTCCGGACCGGTGCCGGCAGTGGGGGTGTCGGCGCTCATCACGGCTCCGGCGGCGCTAGGGCCGAGAAAATGGGGGCGCGTAGTCTACCGGGGATGGGGGGCTCCGCCGCGTGACCCCTTCTGCCCGTGCAGCCCCCATGCAGTCGCCATGCACATGCCGTGGCCTAGCATGCCGGCATGCTTGCCCTGCGATATGACAATGCCTTCGTCCGCGACCTGCCCGGCGATCCGGTCCACGGCCCGAGGGTGCGCGAGGTCCGGCAGGCCTGGTCCCCGGTGATGCCGACACCGGTCGCGGCCCCGGCCCTGCTGGCGTATTCGGGCGAGATGGCCGCAACATTGGGACTGACCGGGGCGGATCTGCGGTCGCCGGACTTCGCCCAGGTATTCGGCGGCAACCGGTTGCTGCCCGGCATGCAGCCTTTCGCCGCCAATTACGGCGGGCACCAGTTCGGGCAGTGGGCGGGCCAGCTGGGCGATGGCCGGGCCATCAGCCTCGGCGAAATCCTCGATCCGGCCGGTGAACGCTGGGAACTCCAGCTCAAGGGCGCCGGGCGTACGCCGTACTCGCGCGGCGCCGATGGACGCGCCGTGCTGCGCTCCTCGATCCGTGAGTTCCTGTGCAGCGAGGCGATGCACCACCTGGGGGTGCCGACGACGCGGGCGCTTGCGGTGCTGACCACGGGCGAAGAGGTCATGCGCGACATGTTCTACGACGGCCGCCCCGCGCCCGAGCCGGGTGCGGTGGTGGTGCGCGTGGCGCCTTCCTTCCTGCGCTTCGGCAACTTCGAGCTGCCGGCCTCCCGGGGCGACACGGTGCTGCTCCGGCAGCTGGCCGGGTTCTGCATCCGGCGTGACTTCCCGCAGCTGGAGGGCGAGGGCGAGGCCCTGCTGGCGGCGTGGTTCACCGAAGTCGCAGTGCGTACCGCCCGCTTGATGGCCGAATGGATGCGGGTCGGCTTCGTCCATGGGGTCATGAACACCGACAACATGTCGATCCTCGGCCTGACGATCGATTACGGGCCCTACGGCTGGATCGACGACTACGATCCGGACTGGACACCCAATACCACCGATGCCCAGAGGCGCCGCTATCGCTTCGGCCAGCAGCCGGCGGTGGGGTACTGGAACCTGGGCCGGCTGGCGGGCGCGCTGTCGCCGCTGTTCGATGACGTGGCGCCCCTGCAGGACGGCCTGCGCGCCTACGTGGATGCCTACGAGGCGGCGGAACAGGACGTGACCGTGCGCAAGCTTGGCCTGGCGGCCTTCCAGGAGGCCGACGCGGCGTTGATGCGACGGCTGCAGGACTGGATGGCGGGAACGGAGGTCGACATGACCCTGTTCTTCCGGGCGCTGGGCGAGTTGCCGCCCACCGCCGACCAGGAGGCGGAACGCGCGTTGTTTGCCGCGGCGTTCTATGACCCCGGCAAGCGCGAGGCAGGCTGGCCGGCGCTGGAGGAGTGGCTGGCCGGCTACCGGGCCAGGCTGGCCGGCGATCCGCTGGACCGTACAGCGCGGCGTGAGCGCATGCGCCGGGCGAATCCACGCTACGTGCTCCGCAACTACCTCGCGCAACAGGCCATCGACCGCGCCACCGACGGGGACCCCACGGGCGTGCACGAGCTGCTGGAGGTCATGCGGCATCCCTATGACGACCAGCCGGGGCGGGAAGCGTACGCGGCGCGGCGTCCCGACTGGGCGCGTGACCGGGCCGGCTGCTCCATGCTGTCGTGCAGCTCCTGACCTTTACAATCGACGCATGTCCCTGATCAATCTCCAGAGCGTCGACTACAGCGTCGGCGGCCCGCTGCTGCTCGAAAACGTGGCCCTTTCCATCGACCCGGGCGAGCGCGTGGCGCTGATCGGCCGCAACGGCGCCGGCAAGTCGACCCTGCTCAAGCTTCTCGCGGGGGAGTTGAACCCGGACGATGGGGAGATCCGGCGCCAGGAGGGCGCCCGCATCGCCCGGCTTGAACAGGAGGTGCCCGCCGACGCCCACGGGGCGGTCTTCGACGTGGTGGCCGCGGGAATGGGTGAGCTGGGTGGCTGGCTGGCCGAGTTCCACCGGATCAGCCATGCCGCCGACTTCGATGCGGACGCGATGGCCGCGGTACAGGCGAAGATCGATGCCGCGCAGGGCTGGAGCGCCGACCAGCGGGTGGCGGAAACCCTGGACAAGCTCGGCCTGGACGGCGACGCGCCGTTTGCCGGCCTGTCGGGCGGCATGAAGCGCCGGGTGCTGCTGGCGCGGGCGCTGGTGTCCGGCCCCGAGCTGCTGCTGCTGGACGAGCCGACCAACCACCTGGACATCGAGTCGATCGACTGGCTGGAGCAGTTCCTCAAGTCCTGGCCGGGTGCGCTCGTGTTCGTCACCCATGACCGCCGCTTCCTGCGCGCGCTGGCCACCCGGATCGTGGAGATCGACCGTGGCCAGGTGAGCAGTTGGCCCGGCGACTGGGCGAACTACGAGCGCCGACGCGAGGAGCGCCTGAACGCCGAGGCGCAGGAAAACGCCCGCTTCGACAAGATGCTGGCCCAGGAGGAGATCTGGATCCGGCAGGGCATCAAGGCGCGGCGCACGCGCGACGAAGGGCGTGTGCGCAGGCTCAAGGCGATGCGCAACGAACGTGCCCAGCGTCGGGCGCACACGGGCAACGTCAAGATGGACTTCGCCCAGGCCGGGAACTCCGGCAAGAAGGTGATCGAGGCCAGGCATGTGTCCTTCGACTACGGCGGCCGCAAGCTGCTCGACGACGTGTCCACCACGGTGTTCCGCGGTGACCGCATTGGCCTGATCGGGCCCAACGGCAGCGGCAAGACGACCCTGCTCAAGACCCTGCTCGGCGAGCTGCAGCCAACCGGAGGCGAAGTCCGACTGGGCAGCAACCTGGAGGTCGCCTACTTCGACCAGTACCGCGCCACGCTCCGCGAAGACTGGAACGCGCTGGAAAACGTGTCGGAAGGCCGCGAGTTCGTGGAGGTGGGCGGGCGGCAGAAGCACGTCATCGGCTATCTGCAGGATTTCCTCTTCACTCCCGAGCGTGCCCGCGCGCCGATCACCCGGCTGTCGGGTGGCGAGCGCAACCGGCTGCTGCTGGCCAAGCTGTTCGCCCAGCCGTCCAACCTGCTGGTGATGGACGAGCCGACCAACGACCTGGACGTGGAAACGCTGGAGTTGCTCGAGGAGTTGCTGGGCGACTATCCCGGCACGCTGCTGCTGGTCAGCCATGACCGCGACTTCCTCGACAACGTGGTGACCTCGACCCTGGTGATGGAGGGCGAGGGGCGGGTCGGGGAGTACGTGGGTGGCTATACCGATTGGTTGCGCCAGCGTCCCGCGGTGCCCGTTGCGCCGGCGCCGGGAAAGCGGTCGATGCCGGTGTCCGCCGTTGCCGGTGGCGGCGCGGCGACGGCCGCAAGCCCGGCCACCCCGGCAGCGCCCGCCCGGAAGAAACTGGCCTTCAAGGAAGCGCGTGAGCTCGAGCAGCTGCCGGCGACCATCGAAGCGCTGGAGGCGAAGCTGTCGGCAATGACGGCGGAAATGAACGACCCGGAGTTCTACCAGCGCGACGCGGCGGCGATCACCGCGCACACCACGGAGGTGGCGCGGGTCCAGGCGGAGCTGGACGCCGCCTACGCGCGCTGGGCGGAACTCGACGGCTGACGCCGTCCGGGCTTCAGTTCCGGGCCTGGGGCAGGGTGCCGCCGAGTACCTCTTCGGCGGTGGCGCGGTGATTTTGGACCGAACCGGTCCACTGCCCCCAAACGCCCGGGTCGATTCCGTCGCCATTGGAGCCCAGGTTCCGGCGACGGCGCTGGTCTTCGTCGGTCAGCACCTGCCCGGGCAGTGGCTCCAGGCCGCGCACGTCTCCGGCGGACATCCCCAGGCGCTCGGCGACACCCTGGCCATAGGCGTCGTGGACCAGGAAGAAGTGCCACAGCATGCGCTCCTGGACGTCGCGCTCGCACTGGGCCAGGAGGGTTCCCATGTTGTGGACCAGGTCCTCGCGTTCCCACTCCATCATGGTCATGAAGCGGGCACGCGCCTGCTGGTAGTCGTTGCGCCGTTCGATGACGCTCCGGGTGAGCCGGCCGCGGATCTCCGGTGTGTTGTCCGGACCCGGGTCCGGGGCCTCGTGCAGGCCGCGGTGGATGGAGGGCTCGTAGTTCACGTGCGGGTTCTGGCCCGGTGCAAGGTCGACGCCGTAGGACATCTGGCCGCCGCGCTGGTTGGTGTGCACCCGTTCCACTCCTTTGGGCTGGTTGACCGGCAACTGCAGGTAGTTGGGGCCGACCCGGTAGCGCTGGGTGTCCGAGTAGGAGAAGGTCCGGCCAACCAGCATCTTGTCGTCGGAGAAGTCCAGGCCGTCCACCAGGACCCCCGTGCCCATGGCGATCTGCTCGTTCTCGTTGTGGTGGTCCTGGACGTTGCGGTTGAGGGTCATCACCCCTGCATGGAGCAGCGGGAAATCCGTTTCCGGCCAGATCTTGGTGTCGTCCAGCGGGTCCCAGTCGAGTTCGGGGTGTTCGTGGTCCTCCATGACCTGCACGTACATGTCCCACTGCGGGTAGTCGCCGCGCTCGATCGCCTCGTACAGGTCCTTGGATGCCGAGCCGAGGTCCTGGGCCTGCACCTTCGCCGCCTCGTCGGCGGTCAGGCTCGCCACGCCGCAGCGCGGATGGAAGTGGTACTTGACCAGCACGGTGTCGCCTTCGGCGTTGACCATCTTGTAGGTATTCACCCCGAAGCCCTCCATGTGCCGGTAGCTGGCCGGAATGCCGCGCGGGCTGAACAGGTGGGTCAGCATGTGCATCGACTCCGGGGTCTGGCTCATGAAGTCGAAGATGCGGTTCGGCTCCTGGCGGAAGGTCACCGGATCGGGCTTGAGCGCGTGGATCACGTCGGGGAACTTGATGGCGTCGCGGATGAAGAAGATCGCCAGGTTGTTGCCCACCAGGTCCCAGTTGCCGTCCTCGGTGTAGAACTTCACCGCGAAGCCGCGCGGGTCGCGCGCCACCTCCGACGAATCGCGCCCGCCGATCACGGTCGAGAAGCGGATGGCGAGCGGCGTCTTTTTGCCGGCCTGGGAGAAGATCTTCGCGCGGGTGTATTTCGACGCCGGCGCATCGCCGATGCGGCCGGTGGCCTCGAACTCGCCGTAACACACGAAACCGCGCGCATGCACGACGCGCTCGGGGATGCGCTCGCGGTCGAAGTGGCTGATCTTCTCCAGGAACTGGTAGTTCTCCAGGGTCGCCGGCCCACGGCTCCCCACCGTGCGCTGTGACTGGTTGTTGCTGACCGGATGCCCCTGGCGGTTGGTCAGCGGGCGATCCCCGCCTCCAGGTTGATCGTGGCTGCCCATGGCACCTCTCCCTCTCGGATTGAAGGAGCCCGAGGGTCCGTCACCTCCCGTGTACGCGGCGGCAAGTGGCGATACGCGGCGGCGGGGGGGTGATTTGCCGCCGCGGGCAAGGTGCGTGACGATGCGGTGACAGCCTTCCAGAGCGGACGCCGCCAGATGCAGACACCCGTTCCCGACCAGGTCCTTGAACAGGCCGCGCGCATGGGCGATGACGCAGCCCGGCTGGAGCTCGGCAACCGCTTGCTCAGTGGCCACCGTTACGGCACGTCCGAGCACGAGCGCGGCCTGGAGCTGCTGCTGGCCGCGGCCTCCGGTCCACTGGGGGTACAGGCGCAATGGTTCCTCGGGGCGTACCACCTCCAGCTCGCCGTGCGGCCGGGAGCCGCCACCGAGGCGGCGCGCTGGATGTCCCGTGCCGCCGCTGCCGGCATGCCGGCCGCAATGGACCGGCTGGCCGACATGTACCTCGCCGGCCGCGGCGTGGAGCGGTCGGCGGCGCGGGCACTCGGGCTGCAACGGGAATTGGCGGACCAGGGCCATTCGCGCGCGGCATGGGAGGCCGGCTACCTGCTCGACTACGCCGATGTGGAGCCCGGCTCCGGTGCCGCGGGAGGGGAATGCGCCTGCACCTTCTTTGCACGGGCCAGCGCGTTGGGGCATCCGGCAGGCTATTACTCGCTCGGCCTGAGGTTCGTTGCCGGCGCCGGGGTGTCCGCGGATGCGGCTTTCGGTCGGGCGCTGCTGTCCCGGGCCGCGGAAGGTGGCTATCCCGGCGCGGCGGAGGCAGCCGATGACCTGGTCCCCCGCCCGCCGTCGCCGCAGGCCGTGGAGTGGCACCGGCGCCTGAAGGCGAACATGGACAGTGCGCCCCTGGAGGCACTTGGCCCCCGCCAGACCGGGGCGGGGCAGCGCAGGACCGCGGTGCGCGCGCTTGAAGCGCACTTCAGCCGCCTCGGCCATCCGGCGCTGCAGCTGGATGCGGGCGGCCGGCTCAGGGTGCTGCCCGGCGGACACCCGCCGCCCGTCCATTCGCCCGGCGCGTGGCAGTGGCTCTCGCACGCGCCGAGGGTCGCCACCAGTACGGCGTTCGCCAGCCGCGAAGAATGCGACCACCTCGTGCACAAGATGGGGGGAGCACTGCGCAAGGCCGGGGAATACCGGCGTGCCGGCCGCGACAACGATGATGCGGAGGTGCTGTACTTCAGCGGCAGCGGGCAGGCGGTCAATGCCATGGCCGCGGACTCGGTGGTGAGGGTCATGGAGCGACGGATCGCCGGCATGACCGGCTGGTCGCCGCGTGCGCTGGAGCCGTGCTCGGTCATCCGCTATCTGCCGGGGGAAGAGTATCGACCGCATGTGGACTTCTTCAGTGCGGAGCAGATCGAGCGCGACCGGCGCGAAGGCCGCGATTTCGGTGGCCAGCGCGTCGCCACGTTCCTGGTCTGCCTGCGGCCGCCAGAGGCAGGTGGGGAGACGGTGTACGAGAAGGCCGGCCTGCGCGTGGCCGGGCGCCATGGCCTGGGCGTCTTGCACTACAACGTGACCCCCGACGGCCAGCCCGACCCCTTGTCCCTGCATACCGGGACGCCCGTGCAGCGTGGCGAGAAGTGGCTGTGGCGGTCGACCCTGCGCGAGCATCCCCTCGACGTCCCGCGCTGAGCCCACAACAGGGGGTTAACAGTCGCGACGCGCAACATGGAACTCACGCTCCCGGCGCCGCAGCTTGCTTCCATGTCCCGCGACATCGCGTTCCAGCCTTCGCTGTTCCAGTCCACCAGTGGGGGGGAGGGTTGGCGACAGTTGTTCGACGACCCGGGCGGTGGCGTGCGCTACCGTCCCGGCGTCGTGGAGCCGGTGACGGCGGACGCCTGGTTCGAGTCCCTGCGCGAAGGCATCGACTGGAAGGCCCAGCGCAGAATGATGTACGAGCGGATCGTCGACGTCCCGCGGCTGGTCGCCTCCTGGTGGCTGGCCGATCCGGCCTTGCCGGTGGCGCTGGATGCCGCCCGCAGGGCGGTGCGCGACATGGTGGATGCACCTTTCAACGCCGTTGGCCTGAACCTGTACCGGGACGGCGATGACAGTGTCGCACCGCACGGCGACAAGCTGCACATGCTGGTGCCCGGCCATCCGGTGGTGCTGCTTTCGCTTGGCGCCACGCGGCGGATGTCGATACGCCCGAACGCACCGCCGCGCCGTGCCTTGCAGGTGGAGCTCGAGTCCGGCAGCTTGCTGGTGATGAGCTACTGTTCGCAGCTGACCCACCAGCACGCGGTGCCCAAGACCCGGCGGCAGGTCGGCCCCCGGATCAGCCTTGCATTCCGGGTACGGCCGCAGCCCGATGCATGAGCGTGGGCCCCACCGGCTGTTCTTCGCCCTGGTGCCAGGGGAATCGCTGTCGGGGCGGATTGCGCAGGTGGCGGCGCGCCTGGTCGCGACCGCGCCCGGTGCCGGCCGCCGCGTCGATCCCGCGCGGTACCACATGACCCTGCGCTTCCTGGGCGGCTTCCGCGCGCTCGAGCGGACCTTGCTGGAGGCACTGCGTGGTGCGGTGCAGGGCTTGCATGCTGCACCGTTCAGCTTCAAGCTGGACCAGGCCGGAAGCTTCAGGAACCGGTCCATTCCGTGGTGGCTTGGTTGCGCGGAGCCGCCGCCGCCGTTGGCTGCGCTCCAGGCGGCCCTGGAGGACGTGCTGCAGGGCAGCGGAATACGGATGCCGGCCGTGCCCTCCTTTGTCCCGCACGTCACCGTGGTGAGGGATGCCGCCTGCCTGTTGCCGACCCGGGCCATCGAGCCGCTGGAGTGGCGTGCAGCGTCATTGGAGCTGATCCACAGCGATGCGTCGGCGGCGCATGCCCACGCCCGCCTGTCGAGCTGGCCGCTGGTGTCCTGAATGGAATGGACAGCGCCATCACGGCTCGGCGTGCGAGGGTCGCTGCGGCCGATAATGGCCGGTCCCCCACGAACCTCGGAGACGCCTTGAACCAGCCACAGCCGGGCCGGACGCCCGACCTCTCCGTTTCCGCAGCCCTCGGCCGCAGGGTCGCACGCCGCCTTCCGCTGTTCCTCGCGCTGCAGGCCGCGCTGGTGGCGCCGTTCGCGCTTGCCTCTCCGGCCGGGCAGGCCGAGGAACCCGCGACCACGCTCGACCAGGTCGTGGTGACTGCGACGCGACGGGCCTCTGACGCACTGGTGGTCCCCGCCGCCGTGGATGTCGTCAGCGGCGAGGACATCCGGCTGGCACAGCCGGGCATCAATCTGTCCGAGTCGGTGCAGCGCATCCCCGGCGTGGTCGCCCGCGACCGGCAGAACTACGCCCAGGACCAGCAGATCTCGATCCGGGGCTTCGGTGCCCGGGCGACCTTCGGCGTGCGCGGCATCCGCATGTTCACCGATGGCATCCCGGCCACCATGCCGGACGGGCAGGGGCAGGTCTCGCATTTCCTGTTCGATGCGGCGGACCGGGTGGAGGTCCTGCGCGGGCCGTTCTCGGCCCTGTACGGCAATGCATCGGGCGGGGTGATTTCGCTGTTCACCGCCGATGCGCCGGTCGATCCCCTGCTGCGTGCCGGCTACGTGGCCGGCTCCGACGGCCTGCGGCGCGCCTCCGCCAGCTACCACGCGCCATGGGGGGCCAACGACCGGGGGAGCTTCCTGTTCGACCTCGTCGACCTGGATACCGACGGCTACCGCGACCACAGCGCCGCCACCCGGCGCCAGGGCCAGGTGGTGCTCAAGGGCGAGCTGCGCGGCGCGGGCGGTCGCTACACGCTGCTGGCGAACGTGATCGACCTGAAGGCCCGGGATCCGCAGGGCCTGAGCCGCGACCAGCTGGATGGCGACCGCCGCGCGGCCAGTGCCGGCGCCCTGCAGTTCGATACCCGCAAGACGGTGCGCCAGGACCAGGTCGGCCTCAACCTCGAGCAACCCCTGGGTGGCGGCCACGAGCTCGGTTTCACCGCCTATGCCGGCCGCCGCGAAACCACCCAGATGCTGGCCATCCCGGTGTTCGTCCAGCAACGCCCGCTGCACGGCGGCGGCGCGATCGACCTGGATCGTGACTACTACGGGGGCGACCTGCGCTGGCGCTGGGAAGGCGCGTGGCTGGACCGCCCGTTCTCGCTGACCGCCGGCCACGCCCATGAAGTCTCGGACGAACGCCGGCTGGGCTTCGAGAACTTCATCGGCGACACAGTCGGGGTGGTCGGCGCCCTGCGGCGCGACGAGGACAACGTCGTGACCGGGCGCGACGTGTACGTGCAGGCCGACTGGGCACCGGCCGAGCGGTGGCGGATCAACATCGGTGCGCGGCACAGCCGGGTCGAGTTCGAATCCGACGACCGCTTCGTCACCGGCGTGAACCCCGACGACAGCGGGCGGCTGGAGTATTCGCGGACCTCGCCAGTCGCCGGGGTACTGTTCCGCGCCACCCCTGCGCTCAGCCTGTACGCCAACGCCGGTGCCGGCTTCGAGACCCCGACCTTTGCCGAGCTGGCCTACCGGAGCGACGGACTCAGCGGGCTCAACGACACCCTCGCACCGGCCCGGAGCCGCAACTACGAGCTTGGCCTGCGCGGGCGCACGGGCGCGCTGGACTACTCTGCCGCGGTGTTCCACAGCCGTACCGAGGACGAGCTGGTGGTCGCCGCGAGCCAGGGCGGACGGAGCATCTACGCCAACGCCGAAACCTCGCGCCGACAGGGCCTGGAACTGGCGGTGTCGGGTGAGCTCGCTCCGGACTGGAGCTTCGCCACGGCCTACACCTTCCTCGACGCCGAGTACGTGGACGACTTCTCGACCGCCGGCGACCTGGTCATCGAGGGTGGCCGCGACATCCCGGGCCTGGCCAGGCATTTCGCGTGGGGCCAGCTGCGCTGGAGCCCGGTGGCGGACACCGACGTGATGTTCGAGGGGCGCTTCTCCGACCGGGTATGGGTCAACGACGGCAACACCGAGTCGGCGCCGGCGTATGCCAGCTTCGATCTTGCCGCCGAGCGTCGCTTCCAGTGGGCCGGGCTGGACTGGCGTGGCTACGCGCGGGTCAACAACATCTTCGACCGCGACATCATCGGCTCGGTGATCGTCAACGAGGGCAATGGCCGCTTCTATGAGCCGGCGCCAGGCCGCAACTGGATGCTCGGGTTGTCGGTGGGATACTCGTTCCGCTGATCCGGCGATTACCCGGGCGTGCCAGGTCGCACGCCCGGGCTGGCCAGTGTCACTCCGGTGCCCGGTCGGTCCGGAACACCGGGTAGAGGTTCAAGCGGTCATCCCATGCATCGTGGCGCTGGTAGAAGAAGTCCAGGCGCGCCTGGGCGCTCGCCGCGAATTCCGGATCCTCCCGCAGCCGCCGCTCGAACTCCGTCCGGACCTGGCGATCGGCCAGCATCCCGCGGGCGACCTGCTCGGCGACGTAGGACTCCATGTATTCCTTGCGCTCGAAGGCGTTGTTGAACCAGCCCCAGGCGGCGAGGGAGTCGGGCGCCTCCGGCTCCAGCAGCGCCATCGCCATGCGCGAGCGGGCCTGGCTGACCGGAACGAACAGAGCGCCTGCGGCCAGGTCGTGGGTTTCCGCCTCCCAATCGCCTTCCAGTCCGATCCTCTGCAGGCCCTCCATCGAACGTGGAGCGAGGCTCGCCTGGTCGGCGCGGAACGCCTGCAGCCGCGCACCCTGCAGCGGCTGATCCAGGCGCCGGTACTGCACGCCGTGCAGGTCCAGCTTCGGCGCCACGCGGTCGGCCTGTTCGGCCGGCACCAGGTAGCCGCCCTTGGGCGCGTCTACCACCAGTGACGGCGTGATGTCGTCGCACAGCGGCACGTTCCAGACCTCGGGCGCCGTCTCGTCGTAGCGGGTCATGGTCGCGCCGGACACCTCGGACGGAGTACGGCTGTACTCATATCCGCGGAAGTCGACGCGCCGGCACTCGTCGCTCGCGCTGTAGTCCAGCTCCACCGGCCTGCCGCCGAGCCGCGCCGCGCGTGCATCGGCCTCCCTGGCGAGGCCCATCCAGCGGGCGCCATGGGCTGCGACCAGGTCAAGCACGGCGAGGATGGTGTTGCGCGTGGTCTGGACGCGCTCGGGATACTCCTTCCACGAGTGGGTCTCCACCAGCATGCCGAAGCGGTTCCGATAGGGCATGTAGCCATGGGAGAAGCGGGGTGGCGACACCCCGTCCTCGAAGCCCGAAGCCGGGTTGTCGTACTGCACGAAGGACGGGTAGAACGGCAGCGGCAGCGAACCCGCCCCGGCGAGTGCGGCGATGGTGCCGTCGCGCAGCGCCCGGCCGGCTTCGCGCAGTACCGGGTCGCCGCTGTTGACCGGCTCGACCTGGATCGAGATGTCGTGCTCGAACTGCGCGCCGTTGGTCGCGTGCAGGTCGACGTAGACCAGCGGATCCCAGGCCTCCATCAGGCGCAGCATGGCCTGCATCTCCGGGGCTTCGGCCTTGAGGTAGTCGCGGTTGAGATTGAGGTTCTGCGCCGTGGTACGCCAGCCCATTTCCCTCGGACCGCGCTGGTTGGGGCGGTTCCAGGCCTTGAAGCGCTCGTGGCCGTCGACGTTGAACACCGGGACGAACACGAACACCTGCTTCTGCAGCACGCCCGGCGATGCCTCCCCCTCCAGCAGCTGCCGCAGGGCGAGGAAGCCCGCGTCCTTGCCGTCGATCTCGCCGGCGTGAATCCCGCCCTGGATGAGCGTGACCGGCAGGCCCTGTTCGCGTGCCTGCTCCGGGGTGAAGGCGCCCGACTGGCTTACGACCAGCGCCTTCATCGGGCGGCCCTGCGGGGTGGTGCCGAAGTCGGTGCAGCGCACCGCCTCCGGATAGCGTGCAGCGAACGCCTCGCACAGCTCGATCACCTCGGGGTAGCGGCCGGTCTCGAGGAAGCCGCTGCGCTCGGCATGGGTGGTGAGCGGCGCCTGGGCACGGGCGGCGTTGGGCAGTGCGGCGGCGATGGCCAGGCAGAGGAGGGCGGGAGCGGCGAGGCGGGAACGGGTCATCCGGGTCCTGTCCGTGAGCATGGAGCCGGCGATGGTACCGGGCGGGTCGCGACCGGGCACAAGAGCCGGTGGTCACGTACGGAGCAGGCCGGGCTTCCGGTAACCTTGGACGCTTTCGCCCGGAACCGCACCGTGATGTCGTCGATCCCCTCCGCCCCCGCCCGCAAGGGCGGCCGCTTCCCGCGCCAGATCCCCTACATCATCGGCAACGAGGGCTGCGAGCGCTTCAGTTTCTACGGGATGCGCAACATCCTGGTGCAGTTCCTGATCACCTCCACGCTGCTCCAGCACATCCTGGACGCGGGGGAACGGGAGCTGGCGGCGAAAGACCTGATGCACTCCTTCATGATCGGGGTGTACTTCTTCCCGCTGCTGGGCGGCTACCTGGCCGACCGCTTCTTCGGCAAGTACAACACCATCCTGTGGTTCAGCCTGGTCTACTGCGCCGGCCACGCCTGCCTTGCGCTGTTCGAGGACAACCGCGCCGGCTTCTTCGCCGGCCTTGGCCTGATCGCGCTGGGCGCGGGCGGCATCAAGCCGCTGGTGGCTTCGTTCGTCGGCGACCAGTTCGACCAGTCCAACAAGCACCTGGCGAAGGTGGTATTCGACGGCTTCTACTGGATCATCAACTTCGGCTCGCTGTTCGCCTCGCTGCTGATGCCGCTGTTCCTGAAGAACTTCGGGCCCAGCGTCGCCTTCGGCATCCCGGGGCTGCTGATGTTCATCGCCACCTTCGTGTTCTGGCTGGGCCGCAGGCACTACGTGATGGTGCCGCCGGCCACCACCGCGGACCCGAACTCGTTCTCCAACGTGATCCGCACCGCGCTGATGCGCGAGCTGCCGGGCAAGGGGCGCCCGGGGCTGTGGGTGGCGATCGCCGGGCTGGTGCTGGCGGCGGCCTCGACCGCGCTGATCCCGTCGCTGGGCTTCGTGATCGCCTTCTGCGTGGCGCTGGTGGCGCTGCTGGCGGGCGTTGGCGGCGGCGCCTGGATCCAGCTCGACCGCGCCCGCGCCGTGCACCCGCCGGAGGCGGTCGACGGCGTGCGCAACGTGCTGCGGGTGCTGGTGATCTTCGCCCTGACCACGCCGTTCTACTCGCTGTTCGACCAGAAGGCCTCGACCTGGGTGATCCAGGGCACGGCCATGACCAAGCCCGACTGGTTCGTCGCCTCGCAGATGCAGGCGCTGAACCCGGCGCTGGTGATGATCCTGATCCCGTTCAACAACCTGGTCCTGTATCCGGCGCTCAAGCGCTTCGGCTGGGAACCGACGGCGCGGCGCCGGATGACCGCCGGCATCGCCTTCAGCGGCCTGGCCTGGATCGTGGTGGGCGGCATCCAGGTGGCGATGGACACCGGCAACGCGATGTCGATCGT
>Ga0079224_100000700_pt1 | contig 34728 bp, 28 predicted proteins | sample Stecom2015_FD_80414 | JGI IMG/M metagenome (GOLD analysis project Ga0079224, IMG submission 80414) | Agricultural soil microbial communities from Utah to study Nitrogen management - Steer compost 2015 | ecosystem: Environmental > Terrestrial > Soil > Agricultural land | place: USA: Utah... | reverse complement strand
CGTCCACCCCGGCGGCGGCCACCCGGGCCGCGTCGGCGACAGACCGCACGCCGCTGGCCCCCACCACCGTCACCGATGGCGGGATGAGGGGCACCAATTCCTCGGTGGTGGCCAAATCCACAGCAAAAGTCCGCAAATTCCTGTTGTTGATGCCGATGAGGCGGGCGCCGGCGGCCAAGGCGGCTTCCGTTTCAGCCGGGGTGTTCACTTCCACCAAGGCGGCCAAATCCAGCTGCCGGGCCAGGGCCAGCAGGTCCCCCAATTCCTCCGGCGTCAAGATGGCGGCGATGAGCAGGATGGCGTCGGCGCCCAGGACCACCGCTTCGTACACCTGGTACGGGTCGACGATGAAATCCTTCTGCAATACCGGCAGGGGAACCGCGGCCCGCACCCTGGCCAGGTCACCGGGATCGCCCCGGAAGTGGCCGGACTCCGTCACCACGCTGACGGCGGCGGCACCGCCGGCGGCGTACCGCTCCGCTTGGGCCGCGGCGTCCACGCCCAGGCCGAAGGTGCCGGCGGCGGGGGAGCCCCGCTTCACCTCGGCGATGAGCCGGGGCTGCCGGCCGGACCGTCCCCCGGCTACGGCGGCCAAGAAGTCCCGCCGAGGATCCCGTTGCAGGGTCTCCCGGGCCAGGGCCGCCATGGCTTCCCGGTCCCGCACCGCCGTGGCGGCGGCCACCCGCTGCCGGGCGGCGTCCGCCAGTTGATCCAAGTTGGCGCTGATTCTCCTGGGACTGCTCATCGGCTCAAACCGCCTGCCGCTCGCCGTGCTTCTGGGTAAACTCCACCAAAGCCTCCAAGGTGGCCATGGCCCGGCCGCTGTCCACGGCCTGGGCGGCCAAGGTCACTCCTTCGCGGACATCCTCGGCGGCCCCTGCCGCCACCAGGGCGGCGCCGGCATTGACCAGGACCGCATCCCGCAAAGGCCCCGGCTCACCCGTCAAGACGCCCCGGAGCAAGGCGGCGTTGTGGGCCGCGTCGCCTCCCCGCAGGGCATCCACCGGCGCGGGCTGGATGCCCAGTTCTTCCGGCGTCACGGTGTAGGTGCGGAGACCCGCCTCATCCCACTGGGCCACCAAGGTGGGGCCGCAGATGGAGATCTCGTCCAAGCCGGGATCGCCGTGGACCACCAGGGCCCGCCGCGCGCCCAGGCTGCCCAAGGTTTCGGCCACCTGCTCCACCCGGCTTTGGTCGTAGACGCCCACCAGCTGGTGGGTGGCGCCGGCGGGATTGGTCAAGGGCCCCAGCAGGTTGAACACGGTGCGGATGCCGATTTCCCGGCGGGGGCCCGCCGCATGGCGCATGGCCGGGTGGAGGTTGGGAGCGAAAAGGAAGGCGATGCCGATCTCCGACAAGGCCTTGCTGAGAATGTCCGGCGGCAAAGCCAAATTGACCCCCAAGGCTTCCAGCACGTCGGCGCTGCCGCACCGGCTGGACACGGAGCGGTTGCCGTGCTTGGCCACCTTCACCCCGCAGGCCGCCGCCACGATGGCCGCCGCCGTAGAGATGTTGAAGGTGTGGGCGCCGTCGCCGCCGGTGCCGCAGGTGTCCAGCACCGGGCCCGGGGGAGCCTCCACCGCTGCAACCCGCGAGCGCATGGCCCGGGCGGCGCCCAGGAGTTCTTCGGCCGTCTCGCCTTTCATGCGCAAACCTACCAGAAAGGCCGACACCTGGGCTGGAGTGGCCTCCCCGTCCATGATGGCCGCCATGGCCACTTCTGTTTCGGCGGCCGTCAGGTCGATGCCGGCCACCACCCGTTCGATGTATTGCCGGATCACGGTTCCCCCTCCTTACTGGCTTTGGGCCAGGGCCAAGGCCGTCAGGGCGGCCCGGGCTTTGTTCTCTGTCTCGATGAACTCGTTGGCCGGCACCGAATCGGCCACCACCCCTGCGCCAGTCTGAAGCAGCACCCGTCCCGGGGTGGTCACCATGGTGCGGATGATGATGCACGTGTCCAAGTTGCCGCTGAAGGACAAGTACCCGAAGGCGCCCCCGTAGGGGCCCCGGGGCACGGGCTCCAGCCGGTCGATGATGGTCATGGCCTCGTGGCGGGGCGTGCCCGACAAGGTGCCCGCCGGGAAGGAGCCGATGAGGGCGTCCACGGCGTCGCAGCCGGGGCGCAGCCGGCCGGTGATGCGGGACACCAGGTGCATCACGTGGGAGTGGCGCTCCACCGTCATGTAGGTGTCCACGTGGATGCTGTCGGGGCTGCACACCTGCTGGAGGTCTTCCCGGCCCAGATCCACCAGCATGGCGTGCTCCTTCTGCTCTTTGGGATCGGCCAACAGTTCGGCAGCCAGGCGCTGGTCTTCGTCTTCGTCCCGGCCCCGGGGCCGCGTGCCCGCCAGGGGCCGCACCGTCACCTGGCCGTCCTCCACCCGGACCAGCATCTCCGGGGAGGCGCCCACCAGGGCGAACTCCACGGGCCCCTTGGGCTGGAAGAAAAACATGTAGGGCGACGGGCTGGTGACCCGCACCGCCCGGTACAAATCGAAGGGATCCACGGTGGTGGCCGCTTCCATCCGGCGGGACACCACCACCTGGGCCACGGAGCCGGCGGCGATGTGGCGGCGGGCCTCCTCCACCATGGCTTCAAAGCGGGCCTGGTCCACCGGCGAGGTGTAGTCGACGGGCCGGCGGGGATTGTCGAGAGCCATGGGCGTCATGTTCAAAGGCTGGGCCAGGGCGGCCCGGGCGGCATCCAGGCGCCGCCGGCCTTCCTGGTAGGCCTGGTGCAGGTCGGTGTCTTCTTCCACCAGCACCGGGGCCACCAGCACCAGATGATGGCGGCTGTGGTCGATGACGGCGATGAGGCGGCAGTCCAGGAAGCAGGCCTCCGGCAGTTCCAGATCGTCGGGCTGGGCCGGGGGCAAGGGGGCCACGTGGCGCACGGCGTCGTAGGCCAGGTAGCCTACGGCGCCGCCGATGAAGCGGGGCAGTACTTCGCCCCCCTCCACCACCTGGAACCCGGCGGCGAAACGGCGCAGGGCCTCAAAAGGATTGTCGGGGCCCGGTTCGGCCTGCCCGCCGGCATGGATGGTGGTCTTGCCCCGGTGGCGCAGCAGGAGCCGCCGGGGATCGGCGCCTATGAAGGAATACCGGCCCACGGGCTCGCCGCCCGTGAGGCTTTCCAGCAAGTAGCCGGGGCCCGACCCCACCAGCTTCCTGAATACGGTCAACGGTGTTTCCGTATCCAAGGCCATGCGGTAAAGGAGCGGGATCACCCTGGCCGCCGGCCGCCCATCAGGCCGGGCGCCGGCGTCCACCAGGCTGTTATCCTTGACCAGGTCGCCGTTCACCAATTCGATAAAGCGTTGTTCCGTTGGGTGGATCATGCCCTTCGGCCTCCCCCAGAAAAACTAAAGCCCTTCGTCCCCTGGGGACGAAGGGCCCAACTTGCCTCCGCGGTGCCACCCCACTGAGATCGGCCCCACGGGCACACCCCGGAAATCAAAAAAACCTTTCGCCCTGGGGCGAAAGGCTTCTTCCGCGGTGCCACCCATGTTCAGGCCCGGCCTGGCGCCGGCTGCATCAACCGCCGGCTGGACCGACCTCTCTCGTGTAGGGTACGGGCCTTGCCGGCAACATTCTGCCGTCGGCCGATACCCTCTTCCCGATTACGGGGGAAGCCACCGTCAAAGCCTACTGGGCCGGGGCGCCCTAGGCGCCGCCGCCGTTCGGTTTGCAGCTCGCGGGGCCATTCAGCACGTGCTGTCCGGGCCGGCCCTTGCACCTCCCCTGGCGGGGTCACCGGCTCGCTGTGCCGTCGCTGGCGTGCCTACTCTTCCCAGTCATTGCCTTTAGCCTATGGAACTGTTGGCGGTAATTTTAGCAGGGGGCCGGCGGAACTGTCAACGTGACGTTTCCGGCTCATCGCTGCAGGCCTCGCCGGCAGCCAAGGTGCAGGCTTGCTCATATGTGAACACATATCCCCGGTCAAAGTTCGGCTGTGAACACAAATGCCGGTTTGGTGCTCAGATATGAACATTCATCGGGCCGGCGGCTGCTGGTTCCGCTGGGAATTGCGTTTCCGGGGCATTTTGAAGCCGTTTTTCCCCGCAGCGCCGCCTTGCTGTTCATTAGCGAGCACAAAAATGCCTGTCGTGTTCAGTAGTGAACAAAAGAGCGGGCAAGCTGCTCATATGGGAGCAGTACCCGGGCTTGGCGTCGGCTTGGCGGAGGGATTGTCAGGCGGTGCGCCACCAGTCGGCGATTTCCGGGGGCAGGGCTTGGGCCATGGCCTCTGCCGCCGCCGGGCTGAGGCGCCGGCGCAGGGCGGCAAACACCGCCTGGGTGCGCCGGGCCGCATCGTCGTCCATGTAGACGGAGACCAGATCCATGCCGCCCAGGGTCTGGTCGTAGCCGAATTCGGTGTCGTAGGACTGGACCATGGGACCGATGAAAAGCTGCCGGTCGATGAGGCCGTCGCCGGGACCGTCGGCGCCGATGCCGCCGGAGCCGAACTGCTGGGTGACATGGCCGGTGAGCGGTCCAGGTTGCCCGGGGATCGGCCCGACTGCCGGATCGGCAGTGGACTCGGCGACCGGCCCGCCCGACGCCGCGCTGCCGGCCCGCAATTCATTGGCCAGGGAAGGAGGCAGCATCTGCATCAACTCGCTGCAGGCGCCGGTGCCGCAGGACCGGCCGATGCTGCGGAGCACCTGGCGCAGGGCCTGCTCGGCTTCGCCGGCGGGCAGGCGGCCGTAGACGGCCACATCGGCCACCAGTTCCTCGATGGAGACGGCGCCGAAGCCGCTCACATGAACTCCTCCTTCAGGTCGGCGAAGGTGGCCTCATCCAAAGGCAGGGACGAGCTGTGCATCAAGGGCCCCTGGGCCAGGGCCGGCACCAGTTCATCGTAGCTGGGCCGGTCGGTGCGCCGGAACAGCACGCCCAGGGGGATTTTTTCGTCCCATTCCCGTACCTTATCCGCCGCCGCCTTGGGGTCGGCAGGGTCGTAGCCGCCCTCGGCCGCCACATCGTAGGAATTCTCCTCGTACCACTCGTAGGTGTTCACCTTGTTGAAGGTGGTACACGGCTGGAGGACGTCGATGAGGGCATAGCCCTTGTGGCGGATGCCCGCCTTGATCAACTCCGCCAGCTGCTGGGGCGCGCCGGCGTAGCCCCGGGCGATGAACCCCGCCCCGGCGGCGAAGGCCAGTTCCGTCGGCAGGATGGGCCACTCGGGGGCGCCGTCGGGCGAGGTGGTGGTGCGGAAGCCCCGGTGGCTGGTGGGCGAGTACTGGCCTTTGGTCAGGGCGTAGATCTGGTTGTTCTGGACGATGTGGGTCAGGTTGGGATTGCGGCGGCACGTGTGGATGAAGTGATTGCCGCCGATGCCGTAGGCGTCGCCGTCGCCGTTGATCACCACCACGTGCATGTGGGGATTGGCCAGGGCGAAGCCCGTGGCCACCGCCAGGGGGCGCCCGTGGATGGTCATGAAGCCGTTGGCGTGGATGTAGTCCACCAGCTTGGAGCCGCAGCCGATGCCGCTGATGACCATCACTTCGTGGGGCGCGATGTTCAGGTCGGCCAAGGCCCGCTTCAAGGCCGTCAAAATGCCGAAGTCGCCGCAGCCCGGGCACCAGGTGGGCCGGTGCTCGCTGGCAAAGTCCTTGACCGTTACCTTTTTCACTGCCGTGTCGCCCATCTGTCCACTCCTCCCGCGGCCAAAACTCCTCCCGCCGGCCTAATCGGCGGCCGTGGGCGCCAGGTCGGCCAGCACCCGGCGGGCGTAGGTGCTGATGTCCTGGGGCGAAAAGGGCCGGCCGTCGAACTTGTGCAGGACGGCGTCGACGGTGAACCCCGTCACCTGGCGGAGCCAGCGGGCCAGCTGCCCCGTGTAGTTCTGCTCCACCACCAATGTGCGCCGGCACCGCCCCAAAGCCGCCGCCACCTCCTTCACCGGCAGGGGCCACAAGTCGGAGAAGTGGAGCACGTTGACGTCGATGCCCCCGGCGGACAGGATTTGGGCCGCCTCCCGGGCTGGGCCCACCGTGGAGCCCCAGCAGACCAAGGTCAGATCCTCGCCGTCGCCCTCGTAGAGCCGGGGCTCGCCCATGTCGGCCACTGCCGTCTGCTCCTTGCGCATCCGCTTGCGCATCATGAGGATGCGGTTGGGCAGTTCCTCGGTGATGTGGCCCTCCTCGTCGTGCTCGTCGCTGGTCATGGCGTACACCGCCTTGGGATGGCCGGGAACGGCCCGGGGCGACACCCCCGAAGGGGTATCTTGATACCGCAGGTAGGGCTCCGTCAACTGATCCAGCTCCGCCCCGGTCAGGGTGAGGCCCCGGTCGATGACTACGTCGCTGAGGCTGAAGTCGTCGGGCTCCACCGTCTTCACCGAGGCCGACAGGAACTGGTCCAGCAGGACGATGACGGGCGTCTGGTAGCGCTCGGCCAGATTGAAGGACCGCCAGCCCGCCTCGAAGCACTCCTCCACCGTGCCCGGGGCCAGGACGATGCGGGGAAACTCCCCATGGGAAGCATGGAGGGCGAAGAGCAGGTCCGCCTGCTCGGTGCGGGTGGGCAGCCCCGTGGACGGCCCGCCCCGTTGGGAAACCACCAGCACCAGGGGCAGCTCCACCATGCCCGCCAGCCCCAGAGCCTCCGACATGAGGGCGAAGCCCGCCCCCGAGGTGGCGGTCATGGCCCGGGCCCCCGCATGGGCGGCGCCGATGGCCATGCAGACGGCGGCGATTTCATCCTCGGCATGCTTGGTGACGATGCCCAGCCGGCTGCCCTTGGCCACCAGCCACTCGAAGATGGGGGTGGCCGGCGTCATGGGGTAGGCGGCGATGAAGCGGCAGCCCCCGGCCGCCGCCCCCAGGGCGAAGGCATGATTGCCGTGGAGGGCCATGCGGGCCTTGCCTCCCGGCGCCGGCCGCCGCACCGGCCACATGCCGCTGTGATCCCGGCCCCAGCGGAAGCCCTGGGCCAGGGCGGCCAGGTTGTTCTGCACCACCTGGGCCGAGCGGCGCCGGAACAAGTCCTGGATCACGCCCTCCAGGTAGCCCACATCGAAATGGAGGAGGCCCGCCGCCACGCCCAGCATCAAGGTGTTCATCATCACCTTGCTGCCCAGTTCGGCGGCCTGGCGGGCCAGGGGCAAGGGCAGCGGCACCACGCCCGCCCGGCGGATTTCATCGGCGTCCACCCGGCGGAAGTCTTCATCGTAGACGACGATGCCGCCCCGGGCCACGTTTCCCAGGTGAACCTTGACGGTTTCCTCGGTCAGGGCCAGCAGCAGCTGGACGGGATCCCGGTGGCTGTTGACGGGCCGCAGGGATGCCCGGGTTTGATAAAAGTTGTGGCCGCCCCGGATGCGGGAGCGATAATCGGTGAGGGAAAACAAATGCAGCCCGGCCCTGGCCACCGCCCGGCCCCAGGCGGCGCCGCTGGATTCGATGCCCTGGCCGGCATCGCCCCCGATGGTGATGCTGACGTCCACTTCCGACATACCGGCAAGCCTCCCTCACATAACCAGCATGGCCAGGAAAAAGGGGATTATACTCGAAGATGACGGACCGGCGACTTGTGTGGTAACCTCGGGGCGATGACCTTCCGCTATGGCAGGCACCATGGCTATTGAGGGGGATGGCCTTGCGGGCTCAACCGGCGGAGGTGCCCCCGTACCTGGCCGACTTGGCGGTACGCCTGCGCCAAGCCATCGTGGACAACCGCCTTTACGCCAATGAGGAATACGGACGGGCCGACTTGACCCAGGTAGCCCGGGAAATCATCGAGGCCATCGTCTGCGTGGAGCCGGGCACCTTTCCCCGCCTGGTGCAGCGGGCGGGCCTGCTGTTTGTCGTGGAAGAAGGCGCCGGCCCCGAGGGGCTGGACATGATGAATGTCAGCGTCTGGAACGGCAGCCGGTGGATTACGGTGGACGAGATCCCCATCCCGCCGCCGCCCCTCCTTTGACCCGGACCCCCAGCCGGGCCAGGGCCTTGGACCCGCTGCCGGGCCCAGCCTATCTTCAACCTACCGCGCCCAAGCCGATATAGGTTTCATAACGGTGCATGAGGACGGCCCGCAGGAGGCCGTGTTCCGCCTTGGCCAGGGCCGGGTCTTCGTCCGCCAGGCGGCGGGCCTCCCGGTGGGCCAAGGGGAGCAGGTCGGCGTCCCGGAAGGGATTGGCCGCCTTGAAGGAAGGCAGGCCGTGCTGGCGGGTGCCGAACACCTCGCCGGGGCCCCGCAGTTCCATGTCCCGCTCGGCGATGAGGAAGCCGTCGTGGTGCTTCTCCATGATGCGAAGCCGCTCCCGGCCCTCGGCGGTGGCGGGATCGGCCAGCAGCAGGCAGGTGCCGGGATGGCTGCCCCGGCCCACCCGGCCCCGCAGCTGGTGCAGTTGGGCCAGGCCGAAGCGGTCGGCGTCCTCCACCAGCATCACCGTGGCCTGGGGCACGTCCACCCCCACTTCCACCACCGTGGTCGTCACCAGCACCTTCGTTTCCCCGTCCCGGAAAGCCCTCATTACCTCATGCTTCTCCGCCGCCGGCATGCGCCCGTGGAGCAGGCCCACCTGGACGTCGGGCATGTGGCGCTGGAGCCGCCGGTGGAGATCCACGGCGGCCTTCAAGTCGCTGTCGGCGGAATCTTCGATGAGGGGACACACCACGTAGGCCTGCCGGCCCCGGCGCACTTCCCGGCGCAGGTAGCCGTAGGCCTGGCCCCGCTTTTCCCGGGTGACCCAGAAGGTGCGGCACGGCTTGCGGCCCGGCGGCAGCTGGTCGATGACCGACAGGTCCAGGTCGCCGTACAAGGTCAAGGCCAAGGTGCGGGGTATGGGCGTGGCCGTCATGACCATCACGTCGGGGTGGTGGCCCTTGTCCTGCAGCCGGGAGCGCTGGCGCACCCCGAACCGGTGCTGCTCATCGGTGATGACCAGCCCCAGGGAACGGAACCGGACCTGGTCCTCCAGCAGGGCGTGGGTGCCCACCACCACCTGGGCCCTGCCGTCTTCCAGGCGGGCCAGGATGTCCCGCCGCTGGGCCGCGGTGGTGGAGCCGGTCAGGAGCACCGTCTCCACGTCCACGGCCCCGAGCAGGGGGGCCAGGTAGTCGTAGTGCTGCTGGGCCAGCAGTTCCGTGGGGGCCATAAGGGCCGCTTGGGAGCCGGACGTACCCGCCGCCGCCAGGGCCACCGCCGCCACCAGGGTCTTGCCCGAGCCCACGTCCCCCTGCACCAGCCGGTACATGGGCCGGCTGCCGGCCATGTCCGCCAGCACCTCGTCGATGACCCGGCGCTGAGCCGCGGTGGGTTCATAAGGCAAGGCGGCGTACAGCCTGTCCAGCACGCCTTCGGGCGCCCGGTGCCGGCGCCCCGGGCGGGCGCCCGTCACATCCCGGCGCAGCAGGGACAAGGCCAACTGGTACAGGAACAATTCCTCGAAAGCCAGGCGCCGGCGGGCCTTTTCCGCCTCATCCATGGAGGCAGGCCGGTGCACCGCCGCCACCGCCCACATCTTGGAAGGCAGGCCTAAGCGGGAGGCCATGGACGGGGGCAGGGGATCCACGATCAAATCCCCATGCTTGTCCAGGGCCGTGGCCATCAGCCCCCGCAGCACCCGCTGGTTCAGGCCGGTGGTGGCGGGATACACGGGCAGCAGGGGCGGCTGGTCGGCCCCTTGGGCCGCGTCGGCGATTTCCGGGTTGGTAAGCTGCAGGCGCCGCCGGTAAAGCTCCACCTTGCCCGTCAGGATCAAAGTGCGGCCGGGCTGAACCCACCGGCGCACATAGGGCTGGTTGAACCACAAGGCGGTCATGTTCCCCGTCTCATCGGACAGCAGGGCGGTGGTCATGTGGAGTCCGGGCCGGACGGTGCGGGCATCGGTGGACAGCACCCGCACCCGCACCCGGGCCGGGGCGCCCAGATCGGCCGCCGCCTGGGCCAGGGTCTTCAGCCCACCCACTTCTTCGTACCGCCGGGGCAGGTGGTCCAGCAGGTCGTTGATGGTATGGATGCCCAGCCGGTTCAGCATGCGGGCCCGGGAGGGACCGACCCCCGCCAGGGCCTCGATGGGCCGGGTGGGCAAGGTAGGCACCGCCATGGGCAGCCCTCACCGCCGTTCTTGTTGGCACGACTCCCCTGTGTTAGAATATCCGATGTTCGTGCATGGGGTACAAGGAGGTAGTCATCGTGGCGCGCCGCTGTGACATTTGCAACAAAGGGGTTACCACCGGCAACAACGTAAGCCATTCCAACCGGCATACCCGGCGCACCTGGTCGCCCAACCTGCAGACGGTACGGGTGATGGTCAACGGCCAACGGCGCAAGCTGAGGGTATGCACCCGTTGCATCCGGAGCGGCCGGGTTTCCCGCGTTTAAGTCGGCAGGCTTTCCGGCTCAGCGATCGCCGGTTTCGGGTTTACGACTGCAGGGCCAGCAACTGGCCCAGTTCCTCAGCATCGAATAGGTACTTCTGACGGCAGAAATGGCATTCCATTTCCGCCTGCCCATCCGTTGCCAGCATGTCCCGCAATTCATCGGCACCTAGTGAGGCCAGCAGCCGGCGGCACCGCTCCCGGCTGCACCGGCATTGAAAGACCAGGGGCAACCGGTGTCCCGGCACCCCTTCAAATCCCGCCAGAGTACGTTCAATCAGGTCTTCGGGGGCGGCGCCCCCGGCGATGAGCCGGCTGATGCCCGCCAGTTGCCGGGCATTTTCCGTCAAGGTTTCGGCCCAGTGGGCGCTGCTGCCCGGCAGCAGCTGGGCCAGGACGCCCCCCGCCGCCATCACCTGGCCGCCGGGTCCCACCAGCACGCCCAGAGCCACCAGGGACGGCGTCTGCTCCGAGCGCCAGAAGTAGGCGGTGAGGTCCTCGCCGATCTCCCCGGTAGCCAGGGGCGCCGTGCCCGAATAGGGCTGGCGCAGGTGGAGATCCCACACCACGTTGATCTCGCCGGGCAGGCCCACGGCCCCGGAGACGTCCAGCTTTCCCTGGGAGTTCAAAGGCAGATTCACCTGGGGGTTTTGCACATAGCCCCGGACATGGCCCCGGCCGTCGCTGTCGGCGATGATGGCGCCCAAGGGCCCGGTCCCCCTTATGCGGACCGTCACCGTGTGGTTGTCCTCTTTCAGCAAGGCCCCCATCAGGGCGGCGCCCGTCAGCACCCGGCCCAAAGCGGCGGCCGCCGTGGGCAGCGCCCCATGGCGCCGCTGGGCTTCGGCCACCAGCCGGGTGGACCGGGCGGCCAGCACCCGCACCTTGCCTCCGTCGGCGGTGGCCCGGGCCACGTAGTCCCCTGCATTCAGCAAGCGGGCAATACCTCCACCCCAGGGGCCCCGTCGCCGGGGCCCGGGAAGTTTGCGGCTATCTTAGCACAGTCCGGCCGGGACACCAAAAGAGCCGGGGGGCGTCGCGGGACAAGGCGGAAGGGCGCCGGCAGCCTACCGGCCTTTGCCCAGACGGCTGCCGATCTTTTGCCAAAGCCGGCCGATTAACCGGGGAAGGCGAATGATGTAGATGCGCATGGCTCCGACTCCTTCCTGTCGACCCATGCATCATATGTCGCAGGGGAGCCGGAGGGTTCACCGCCGGCGGCAGCGGCCCGCCCACCGGGCAGAGGCCGGGCCGGCGGGAATGGCCGCTACCCGGGGCGCCGGAGGCGGGCCAATTGGGCCATGACCGATGCCGGATCCTCTGCCCCATACACGGCGGAGCCGGCCACCAGGACATCGGCCCCGGCGTTCACAGCCAAGGGGGCCGTTTCCCCATCGATGCCCCCGTCCACTTGGATGTGGACGTCCAGGCCCCGGGCCGTGACGTATTCCCGCAGGGCCTCCACCTTGGGCAGCACTTCCGGCAGGAAGGCCTGTCCCCCGAAGCCGGGGTTGACGGTCATGACCAGCACCAAATCCACCTGATGCAGCACCCAGGCGGCCTGCTCCCAGGGGGTGGCCGGGTTGAGGGCCACACCGGCCTTCACCCCCAGATCGCCGATGGTCTGGAGAGCCCGGTGCAGGTGGGCGGTAGCCTCCACGTGGACCGTCAGCCGGTCGGCCCCGGCCCGGGCGAAGGCTTCCAGGTACGGCTCCGGCGGCGCGATCATCAAGTGGACGTCCAGGGGCATGTCGGTCAGGCGGCGCACCGCTTCAACCACCAAGGGGCCGAAGGTGATGTTGGGCACGAAGTGGCCGTCCATCACGTCCAGGTGGAGCCAGTGGGCACCCCCCGCCTCCGCCAGGCCCACGGCCTTCTTTAAATCACTGAAATCGGCGGCCAGCAGGGAAGGCGCCACGATGACGGGCGCTCCATTCCGGCCTGCGCCGGCGGCTCCACCGGTCAATGTCCTCGTCCCCTCTCAACGGTAGCGCTGGGCTTCCAGTTCTTCGATCTCCGTCAACAGTTCCAAGTATTGCTCATAACGGTGGGGCGACGCCGCCCCCTCCTCCACCAGCGCCTTGACGGCGCAGCCGGGCTCGGCCCGGTGGAGGCAGTCGGGGAACCGGCACCGGTCCGCCCCCGCGGCCAGGTCCGGGAAGCAATGGATGAGCCTCTCCTTGGGGATGTGGGCCACGGAAAGCCGGCTGAAGCCGGGCGTGTCCACCACATAGCCCCACGGCCCCGCCTTGGGCTTCTTCCCCTCCTGGATCCGCTGCCGGGCTTCCCGGTCATATAGGGGGAGCAACTGAACGTGGCGGGTGGTGTGCCTTCCCCGGCGCAGGCGACGGCTGACGGGCTGGGTCTGCAGGTTGAGGCCCGGCTGCAGGGCGTTGAGCAAGGTGGTCTTGCCCACCCCCGACGGCCCGGCCAGCACCGACACCCGGCCTTTCAGCACTGCCTCCAAGGCCTCCACGTTGGTGGGGGGCTGGGCGGCCAGGGCGATGAAGGGATAGCCGGTGGGCTTGTACTCGGCCCGGATGGCCTCCACCTCTTCAGGCGGGGTCAAATCCAATTTGTTCAGGACCAGCACCACGTCAAGACCTTCGAATTGGGCCAGGCAGGTGAGGCGATCCAGCACCGGCCGGTTCAACGGAGGCTGGCGCAGGGTGAAAACCACCAGAACTTGATCCACGTTGGCCACCGGCGGACGGTGGAGACGGCTGGTCCGGGGCAGCACTTCCTCGATGACGCCGGAGCCGTCGTCCAGCACGGAAACCCGCACCCGGTCCCCCGTCAGCACGCCCTCCTCCTCCTGGCGCAGCCGCCCCCGGGGCCTGCACGTGATGGGGCCCTTGCCCGGCGCCCCGTCCAATTGCACTTCATACCAGCCGCTGTAAGACTTGATAACCCTTCCCGTCACCAAATCTCTTCCACTGTCAGGAGTTGCCCGTTGCTCTGCACCGTCACCGTGGCTTCCTCCCCGTACCAGTAGACCGGCACCGTGAAGGAGACGCCGCCGCCGTGGCGGCCCCGGTATACCAGCCGCTCGCCCCGCTCGTCGATGACCCGCACCTCTATTTGCTGTTCGGCGGGCTCCCCCGGCAATGTCACGGGAAACATGGTCTCGTTGGGTTCGATGCCGTTGCCGCTGCTGACGTACAGCACGACGGCGGTGCCGGGGGGAACCACTTCCCCGGCGGCGGGCTCGTGGGCGCCGATGGTATCGGGCGGGTAGTCGCCGGGGGCCGTGCGGATTTCACCCACCCGCAATTTCATGGACGCCAGTTCGTCCCGGGCCCGGGCCACCGTCAGGCCCCGTAGGTCGGGCAGGGCTATGGGCTCCCCTTCGGGGCCCCGGCTCACCGTCAGCCGGACCACGGTCCCCGTGCGCACCGGCGTGGCGGGAGTGGGGTCCTGGGCCACCACGGTGCCTTCGGGGGCCTCGCTGTGGTGCACGTAATCGTACTCCACCGCCAGCCCCAGCTGCTTCAATCTCAACTCGGCGGCAGCGGCCCGCTCGCCCCGGACGTCGATCATGCCCCCGTGGACCAGCTGGGGGCCGAGGCTCATGATGACCTCCACCACGCCGCCCCGGCGCATGGTGGCCCCGGGGCCGGGGTTCTGCTCCAAAACCAGGCCTGATGCCATCTGATCGTCGTGGCGCTCGGCCACCACCCGCAGTGCCACGCCGGCGGCGGCCAGCTGGGACCGGGCCGTCCCCTGGTCCAGGCCCGTCACCTCGGGCACCGTGACCACGGGGGGCTTGAGCCAGCTTCCTACCGCCTGGGCGGTGAAGCCCACCAGACCTCCCATGACCACCAAAGCGACGGTCCACATGGCCAGGATGCGGCTCCAGGGGCGCTGCCTCCTCTTGGCCCCGGCCCGCCGGCGGGCGGGACGGGCCTCAGGCCCCGGCCGCGGCGCCTCCCTCCCGGACTGGGGGGCAGCCACCGCCGCTGCCGCCCCGCCGTTGCCCGGCACGCCCAGGGCGCTCAAGTTGACGGTGGGCTGGTCGTCGGGCACCGCCCAAACCTCTTCGGGCGCCATGACCGCGAAATTTTCCAAATCCTTGCGCATGACCCTGGCCGACGGGTAGCGGCGCTGGGGATCCTTTTGCAGGGCCTGCAGCACGATGCGGCTTAAGGTGGGCGACACTTGGGAGGCCAAAGCATGGGGATCGGGCGGCTCTTCCCGCATGTGCTTCACCGCCACCGTCACCATGGACTCCCCGTCGAAGGGCAGCACTCCCGTCAGCATCTCAAACAGCACGACCCCCAGGGAGTACAGGTCGGTCCGGGCGCCGGTGGGCTTGCCCGAAGCCTGCTCCGGCGACACGTAGTGGGCGCTGCCCATGATGGGGCCGGCATCGGTCAAGGTCTGGGTGCCCACGGCCCGGGCGATGCCGAAGTCGGCCACCTTCACCTGGCCCGACTCCGCCAGCAAGATGTTCTGGGGCTTGATGTCCCGGTGGATGACGCCGTGGCTGTGGGCATGCTCCAGGGCGGCCAGCACCTGGACCGCTATGTCCACCGCCTCCCGGGGAGGTAGGGGGCCGGCGGCCTTGATGCGCTCCTTCAAGGTTTGTCCGCTGACATATTCCATGACGATGTAGTCCAGGCCGTCGTCCCGGCCCACATCGTAGATGGCCACGATGTTGGGATGGGAAAGCCGGGCCGCCGCCTTGGCCTCCAGCTTGAACCGCTCCACGAAGGCCTCGTCGCCCACGAATTCGGGCCGCAGCATCTTGACGGCCACCATGCGGTCCAGCAGCTGGTCCCGGCCCAGGTAGACCACGGCCATGCCGCCCCCGCCCAGGGGCCCCTCGATGCGATAGCGCCCGCCCAGCAGCCGCCCCTTCATGGCGACCCGCCTCCCCCAGGCCAAACCACCAGCAGGGTCACGTTGTCGGGGGCGCCCCGCTGGTTGGCCAAGGCGATGAGCCGGTGGGGATCATGGGGCTGCTCCACCAGGGCGGCGCCGATCTCGGCGTCGGTCACCGTGCTGGTGAGCCCGTCGGTGCACAGGAGGAGCCCCTCCCCCGCCTCCAGGCTGCCCTGGGCGGTCTGCACCTGGGGACGCCGGGCCAGGCCCAGGGCTTCGGTAAGAATGTGGCGCTGGGGATGGGTGCGGGCCTGCTCGGCGGTGATCTGGCCCGACCGCACCAGTTCGGTGACCAGGGCGTGGTCCACCGTCAACTGCTCCATGCGGCCGTCGGGGAAGACTTTATAGAGCCGGCTGTCGCCCACATGGGCAAAAACGAAGGAAAGATCTTTGACGTAAGCCGCCGTCAGGGTCGTGCCCATGCCCGCCCGGCTGGGGTCCCGGGCGGCCTCGGCCACCAGGCGGTCGTTGGCCGTCACCAGGGCTTCCTCCATGGCGCCCATGACGTCGCCGGGCGAGGGCGGGGCGTCCAGCCCCGCGTTCCATTGGGCAAGGCATTCCTCCAAGACGTGGAGGGCCATGGAACTGGCCACATCGCCGGCCTGGGCGCCGCCCATGCCGTCGGCTACGGCGAAGACATGGGCTTGGGCCGGCTGGGGCAAGGAAAAGGCCGCATAGGCATCCTGGTTGGCTGTCCGCACCCGGCCGATGTCGGTGGCGGCGAACCACAGCAGCATGACAAGCCTCCCGGCGTCCGCTCTGGCTAGCCTTTCGCGGGCACGGGGCGCCCTTCCTGCTTTTCCGCCAGGGCCCGGCGCCGCAGCTGGCCGCAGGCCGCCTCGATCTTCCGGCCCAAGGTGCGGCGGATGGTCACCTGCAGGCCGGCCCGGCGCAGGATGTCCCGGAAAACCTGCATGCGGCGGGGCGGCGACGGCTTGTAGGGCCGGTCGGGCACGGGGTTGTAGGGAATCAAGTTGATGTGGCAGAGGAGATCGCCCACCAGCACGGCCAACTCCCGGGCCAGCTCCGGATGGTCGTTGACGCCGTCCATCATTATGTACTCAAAGGAAATTCTACGCCCCGTCTTGGCCACGTAGTCCCGGCAGGCGTCCATCAGCTGGGCCAGGGGATAGCGCACATTGATGGGCATGATCTGGGATCGGATGTAGTCGTTGGGGGCGTGGAGGGAGACGGCCAGGGTGACGGGCAGCCCCTCTTCGGCCAGGCGCCGGATGGCGGGCACCAAGCCCACCGTGGAGACGGTAATGTGGCGGAGGCCGATGCCCAAGCCCTCAGGGTCGTTGACAATCCGCAGGAAGCGGACCAGGTTGTCGTAGTTCTCCAAGGGCTCGCCCATGCCCATGACCACGATGGAGCCGATGCGCTCCCCCGCCGGGTCCAGGGCCCGCTGCACCGACACCACCTGCTGGACGATCTCCGCCGCCGTCAGATCCCGCACCTTGCCGCCCATGGTGGAGGCGCAGAAGCGGCAGCCCATGCGGCAGCCCACCTGGGTGGAGACGCACAGGCTGAAGCCGTGGCGGTAGCGCATCAGCACCGTCTCCACCGTCTCCCCGTCGGCCAGGAGGCGGAACAAGAACTTGCGGGTGCCGTCGTCGGGGTCCTCCTGGCTGAGGATCAATTGGGCCACGTCGATGACCGCCCGCTCCTCCAGCAGGGTGCGCAAGGCCGCCGGCAGGTTGGTCATGGCCTGGAAGTCCGCCGCCCGGTGGCGGAAGAGCCATTGGAAAACCTGGCGGGCCCGGTAGCGGGGCTCTCCCAGGGAGGCCATGAACCCTTCCAGTTGGGCCTGGGTCATGCCCAGGAGGGCCGCCCGGCCGGCTATTGTCGAAACTGGTTCGGGCCCAGCCATGTTGTCCTCTCCTTCCTCGTCAGGTGCCCAACGCCTCAAGGGAGGCGCCGCAGCCGGGCGATGAAAAAACCGTCGGTGCCGTGGCGGTGGGGCCAGAGCATCAACTGATGGCCCTCCGCTTCGGCGGCCAATGCCCCGGGCAGGTAGGGCGCCAGGGCATCGGGCGCAAACTCATCATGGGCCTTCAAGAACTGCTCCACGATTTCATAGGTCTCTTCCGGCTCGTTGGTGCAGACAGTATAAACCAAAGCGCCGCCGGGCCTGACCACCCGGGCCGCGGCGGCCATGATCTCCCCCTGAAGCCGGGCCAGGGCGGCAATGTCTTCCTCCTGCTTCTGCCAGCGCAGGTCCGGGCGCCGGGCCAAGGTGCCGAACCCGGTGCAGGGGGCGTCCACCAGCACCCGGTCAAACTCCGGGCCGAAATGCTCCGGGAGGTCCCGGGCATCCATGGGCCGGGCTTCCACAATGGACAGCCCCAGGCGCCGGGCCCCCTCCGTCACCCTGGCCAGCCGCACGGGATCGATGTCCACGGCCGTTACCCGGCCCCGGCCGCCCATCAATTCGGCCATGTGGGTGGTCTTGGTGCCCGGGGCGCTGCAGGCGTCCAGCACCTGCTCTCCGGGCTGGGGAGCCACCACCCGGCTTACCAGCATGGAAGCCTCGTCCTGAAAAGTATAATGCCCGGCCCGGAAATTGGGCAGTTGGGCCGGGCCGTAGCCGGCGGTCCCCTCCAGGATCAAGGCTTCGGGCAGCCAGCGCCCCGGCCGGGCCGCCACCCCCGCCGCCGCCAATTGCTCCTGAACCTGCTGGGGCCGGGCCCGCAGCAGGTTTACCCGGATGGTCAAGGGGGGAACCCGATTGTTGGCCCGGCACAGGGCCAGGGCCTCCTCAAAGGAGAACCGGGCCAGCCACCGGCGCACGAGAAACGGGGGATGGGAATGGACGATGGCCAGGTAGCCTTCGGGGTCGTCTTCGGCCTGGGGCACGGGAATGGATTCCTTTTGCCGCAGCAGGTTCCGCAGGACACCGTTGGCGAAGCGGGCCGCGCCCACCCCGCCGTGAAGGCGGGCCGCCTCTACGGCTTGATGGACCACGGCCCGCTCCGGCACCCGATCCAAGTAAAACAGTTCGTATACTGCGCCCCGGAGGATCTGCAGCAGGGGACGGTCCAGCTTGGGCAGGGGCCGCCGGGAGACGTGGCCCAAGTAATAGTCCAAAGTGCCCTGGCGGCGGGCCACGCCGTAGGCGATTTCGGTGGCCAAGGCCCGGTCGGCGGGCGACAGGGATCCGGCGGCAGCCATGGCCTCGTCCAGGGCGTCGCCGGCGAACCGGCCCTTGGCCATGGCCAGCAAGGCCGTCAGGGCCGTCCGGCGGGCGGGGCTGAGGCCGCTCCGTCCCCGGCCGGTCATGATGGATCCCTCAACGGCGCCCGCGCAGGGTGAACAGGTATACCAACTGGAGCAAAGCCGTGACCAGGGCGGCGAAGTAGGTCAGGGCCGCAGCGCTGAGGACGGAGCGGATGGGTCGTATCTCGCTGCTGCTGACGTAGCCGCCGTCGGCCAAAGTGGCCAGGGCCCGGCTGGAAGCGTTGAACTCCACCGGCAGGGTCACCAGTTGGAACAGCACCGCCAGGGAAAAGAGTATGATGCCCAGATCCACCAGCTGCAGCGCCCCCAGGATGAGCCCCAGGATGACCAGGGGCATGGCCAGGTTGGAGCCGATCTGGGTAATGGGCACGATACTGTTGCGCAGGTTAAGCCATATGTAGCCGTCCCGGTGCTGGAGGGCGTGACCCACCTCGTGGGCGGCTACCCCCAGGGCAGCCAGGGAACGGCTGTTGTAGACGCCTTCCGACAGGCGGACCACCCGGTTGCGGGGATCGTAATGGTCCGTCAATTGCCCGGCGACGCCCTCCACGGCCACATCATGGAGGCCTGCCTGCTGCAGCAGGCGGCGGGCCAGTTCGCTGCCCGTCAGGCCGCTGCTGGCGTAGACCTGGGAGTAGGTTTCATAGGCGCTCCGCACCCGCGCCTGGGCCCAGACGGCCAGCAGCATGGCGGGACCCATGATGAGCCAGTACAGTGGGTCAAACAGCATCGATGGAACCTCCCTTCCCTTCGGTAGTGCTGGTGGCCACGGGCTCCAGGCCCAAGGCCTCGCCTTCGTCCAGGGGATGGCCGTTGATGAAGTCGGCGGCGCTGACGGCCTGTCGCCCGGCCAGCTGCACCCGCTTCACCAGCACGGCGCCGGTGCCGGCGGCCACCACGAAGCCCTGGTTCTTCTCCACGGCGATGACGGTGCCCGGCGGGGCCCCGGCCTCCCCGGGCCGGACTTCCGCCGCCAGGATCTTCAAACGCTCGCCCCGGTAGAGGGTGTAGGCTCCCGGGCGGGGCGCCAGCCCCCGGCAGTGGTTGACGATCTTCTCGGCGGGCCAGGACCAGTCGATGCGCTCCTCGTGGGGCTGCAGGGCCGGGGCGAAGGTGGCCCGGCTGTGGTCCTGGGGACGCCGGGGCGGATCTTCCTCGGTGGCCAGCAGGCGCAGGGCATCCATCAGCAGGCGGGCGCCCATCTTGCTGAGGCGGGCCGCCAGTTCTCCCGCCGTTTCCCCGGGCTGGATGGGGGTCTCCTCCTGGAGCAGGATGTCGCCGCTGTCCATGCCTTCGTCCATGAAGTAGATGGTGACGCCCGTCTTTTCCTTGCCTTCCATCAAGGCCCGCTGGATGGGCGCCGCTCCCCGCAGTTCCGGCAGCAGGGAGGGATGGATGTTGAGGCAGCCCAGACGGGGCACCTCCAGCACCTCGGGCGGCAGCAGCAGGCCGTAGGCGGCGGTGACGATGACGTCGGGCTCCAGTTCCCGCAACTGGGCCACAAACTCCGGATCCCCGGCCTTTTCCGGCTGGAGCACCGGCAGGCCCAGTTCTGCGGCCAGTTCCTTGACGGGGGAGGGCTTCACCGCTCGCCCGCGGCCCCGGGGCCGGTCGGGCCGGGTCACCACCGCCGTCACCCGGCAATGGTTGCGCAGCAGGTGGCGCAGGGGCTCCACGGCGAAGCCGGGGGTGCCCATGTACACGATGCGCAGGTCGGCGGCGGGGCTCAGTTCGATGATCTTGGAAGCCCGGTCCAAAAAGAGAATGCCGTCCAAATGGTCGATTTCGTGCTGGATGGCCCGGGCCAGCAGGCCCTCGGCCTCCAGCCACACCCGGCGGCCCTTTTCGTCCAGGCCCGACACCCGCACCAAGCCGGCCCGGGCCACCCTGCCCTGGTAGCCGGGAATGGATAGGCAGCCTTCGTAGGCCTCTTCGCTGCCCTCCTGGTGGTGCACCTCGGGGTTGATGATGACCACGGGGCCGTCGCCCACGTCGGCCACGATGACCCGGCGCAGCACGCCAACCTGGGGCGCCGCCAGCCCGATGCCGTCGGCATCGTACATGGTGGCCAGCATGTCGTCCACCAACTGCCGGATTTCCCGGTTCACCCGGGTGACGGGCTGGGACCGCTGCCGCAATATTTGCCGTTCTGTTTCGTTCTTGTACTGCAGGATGGGCCTGACCCGACCCTGCCGGGCATCCCGCGCCCCTCGCGCCATTGATCATCCTCCGTGAAATCCGCTGATCCGTTGATCGACGTTGGTTTCCAATAACTATTATACCGCCCCTTGTCTCCTTTACAGGAGCGACGCGGGGTCCACGTCCACGCTCACCCGGACGCCCCCCTGGCGCCAACTGCCCCGGCCCGGGAGCCTTTCCGCCAGCCATGACCGAAGGTCCCGGCCCGGCAGGCCCGGCTCCCCCCGCAGCACCAGCTGCCAGCGGTACAAGGAGCGCAGCCGGCCCAAGGGGGCCCGGGCGGGGCCCAGCAGTTCCACCCCGGGCAGGGGTTCGGCCTGGAGCCGGGCGGCCAGGTCCTCCAGGGCCCTGCGGGCGGCCGCCTCCTCCCGGGCCGCGGCCAGGAGGCGGATCAAGGTGCCGCAGGGCGGGTAGCCCAGGGCCCGGCGCTGCTCCATCTCCTGGCGCCAGAACTCCGTCACTCGGCCCCCGGCCACGGCGGTCACGGAGGGGTGGTCGGGGTTGAAGGTCTGGATGATGACCCGGCCGGGCTTGTCCCCCCTTCCCGCCCGGCCCGCCACCTGCATCAAGAGCTGAAGGGTGCGCTCGCCGCTGCGGAAGTCGGGCAGGTGGAGGGCGGTGTCGGCGCTGATGACCCCCACCAGGGTCACCCCCGGGATGTCCCAGCCCTTGGCCACCATCTGGGTGCCGATGAGGACATCGATTTCCCCGGCGGCAAAGGCCCGGTAGACCCGCTGGTGGCTCCCCTTGCGGGTTGCGGTGTCGGCGTCCAGGCGGGCGATGCGGGCCTCAGGCAGCAGTTCCCGGGCCGCCTCCTCCACCCGCTCGGTGCCCACGCCGAAAAAGCCGATGCGGGTGCCGCCGCAGCTGGGGCAGCGGGTCGGGGGCCGCCGGGACAGGCCGCAGTAATGGCACAGAAGCCGGCCCCGGCCCCGGTGGTAGGTCAAGGCCACGCTGCAGCGGGGACATTCTTCGGCATGGCCGCATTCCCGGCACAGGACGATGGTGGCAAAGCCCCGGCGGTTCAAAAACAGGATGGCCTGCTCCCCCCTGGCCACGCACTCGGTCAAGGCTGCCGCCAGGGGCTCGCTGATGACGGACCGGCCCGCGGCCCGCTCCTCCCGCTGGTCCACGATGTCCACCTGGGGCATGGGGCGGCCGTCCACCCGGTCCGCCATGGTAAGCAGGTGCCACCGGCCTTCCTCCACCTCATGCCAGCTTTCCAGGGAGGGGGTGGCGCTGCCGCACAGGAGCACGCCGCCCCCGCGCTGCACCCGCTCCCAGGCCACCGTCCGGGCATGGTAGCGGGGCGCCTCGTCCTGCTTGAAGGCCGGCTCGTGCTCCTCGTCCAGGATGATGAGCCCCAAGTCGTCCACGGGGGCAAAGACCGCCGACCGGGCGCCCACCACCACCTGGGCGTCCCCTTGGCGGATGCGGCGCCATTGGTCGTACCGCTCCCCCATGCTCAGCCCGCTGTGGAGGACGGCCACCGCCGCCCCCAGGGCCCGGCGGAAGCGGTCCACGCTCTGGGGCGTCAGGCTGATTTCCGGCACCAGGTACAGGGCCGTGCGGCCCAAGGCCAGGCAGCGGCGGATGGCTTCCAGGTAGACTTCCGTCTTGCCGCTGGCGGTGACGCCGTACAGGAGGAAGCCTTGGGCCTCCCGGGACGCCAAGGCTGCCTCCAGCCGGCGGCAGCACTCGGCCTGGGCCGGGGTGAAGGGCGGCGGCTGGGCCAGCACGGCCGGGGGCGGCGGCAGGGGGTCCCGGTGGATCTGCCGGTGCTCCACCGTCACCAAGCCTTTGGACACCAGGGCGTTGAGGGCGGCGCTCGTTCCCCCGCCCGGCCCCAGGGCCTCAGAGGCGGGCATACCTTGGGGATGATCCAGCAGCAGGTTCAGAAGGGCGGCCTGGCGCACGGCGTTGGCCGGCAGGGTCTCCAAGGCGGCGGCCAGCCGGCCGGCCGGCACCGCCGGCTTGATGAACCGGTCCTGGAGCGGCCGGGCCCGGCCGGTGCCGGCGCCGGGGGGCAGCATGACCCGCAGGGCCTGGGACCGCAGGCTCAAATAACGGTCGGCCAGCCATGCCGACAGGTCCATCAACTCTTCCGTCAGGTGGAGGTCATCCCCGTCCAGGCGCAGGATGGGGCGCAGTTTCCCGGGATCCACGGCGGGCTGGCCCGCCAGCCCCACCACGTAACCCGCCGTCTGCCGGCGGCCGAAGGGAACCACCACCCGGTGGCCCACGGCCAGCACGGGCACCAGTTCAGGGGGCACCGAGTAGTCGAAGATCTGGTCGTGACCCTGCATGGATACGGTTACCAGGACTTGGGCCACGGGACCGGCAGGGCCGCCGGCGTGGGAAGGGTTCAACGGCACGGCCCTCCTTCGTCAAGGGGAGGGCTCGGCGTCGGCCAGGATTTCCTTGACGGCATCCAGGATGTGATGGGCTACTTCCCGCTTGCTCAGGAGGGGCAGGGCCCGGTGGCGGCCGTCGGCGAATAGCAGGTGGACCCGGTTGGTGTCGTGGGCGAACCCGGCGTCGGGCTCGGTGATGTCGTTGGCCACCATCAGGTCCGCTCCCTTGGCCTTCATCTTCTCCCGGGCGAAGTTCAAAGTGTCGTGGCTTTCGGCGGCGAAGCCCACCAGCACCTGGCCCGGCTGCTTGCGGCGCCCGGCCTCGGCCAGGATGTCGGGGTTGCGGGCCAGGCTGATGGTCAGTTCCGCATCGTTCTTCTTGATCTTTTGCTCCCGGGTTTCGGCGGGGCGGAAGTCGGCCACGGCGGCCGCCTTGATCAAGACGTCGGTGCCGGGCAGCCTCTCCAGCACCGCCGCATACATATCCCGGGCGGAGGTGATGGGCACGGCCGTCACCCCCGGGGGCACGGGCAAGGCCACCGGCCCGTGGATGAGGGTAACCTGGGCTCCCCGCTCCCGGGCGGCCGCGGCAATGGCAAAGCCCATCTTGCCGGAAGAGGGGTTGGACAAGAACCGCACCGGGTCGAAATACTCCCGGGTGGGGCCGGCGGTGACCACCAGCCGGCGCCCGGCCAGATCCTGGTCCCGGGTCAGCAGGTCCACCGCCGCGGCCACCAGCCGCTGGGGCTCCACCATCCGCCCCGGCCCTGTCCGGCCTGAGGCCAGGTGGCCCTCCTCGGGGCCCACCACGTGCCATCCCCAGCTGCGGAGACGGTCCAAATTGGCGGCGACGGCGGGGTTGTCCATCATGCCCGCTTCCATGGCCGGGGCCAGGAGCACGGGCGCCTGGATGCCCATGACCACGGTGCTGACGGGATCGTCGGCGATGCCGTTGGCCAGCTTGCCGATGATGTTGGCGGTGGCGGGGGCGATGATGCACAGGTCCGATTCGTGGGCCAGTTCCACGTGGTCCACGGCGCCCACCCGCTGGGGCTGGAACAGGGTGGTCCACACGGGCTGGCCCGACAGGGCCTGGAAGGTCAAAGGGGTGACGAAGGCCGTGGCCCCTTGGGTGAGCACCACCCGCACCACGGCGCCCAACTGCCGCAGGCGGCTGACGGCGAAGGCCGCCTTGTAGGCGGCGATGCCGCCGGCGACGCAAAACAGTATGCGGCGCTGGTCCAAAGGCCTTTCCCCTTGGGCCTCATTCCCCGGCACCTGGCCCAACCTCCCCCGTCGCTGTCGTGTTCCCGTCTTTACGGTTCTTCAGGACCTTCCCATTCCAACTTGTCCTGCAGGAGTTCCTCGAAGGCGATGCTGACAGGCTTGGCCATGGCGGTGGCCACCAGGGTGCTTGTCCCCCCGGCGTCCACGATTTGGCGGGCCCGGCGGGCGGCAACGACCACCAAGGTGTACTTGCTGTCAGCCTTCTCCAGCAGGGCGTCCAGGTCCAGTTGCATGGGCTTATCCCTCCAGCCAGAAGAGATGACCGGCGTCCAGGTAGCGCTGGACCCGGCATCGCTCGGCTCTGATGATGGCTGCCACGTCGGCCGCGGCAACAGCCACATCATCGTTTACTATACAGTACTGGTAATCTTTGACCCACACCAGTTCCTCGCCGGCGCTCCGCAGGCGCTGCCGCTGGGCTTCCGGCGACTCGGTGCCCCGGCTCTCGATGCGGCGGCGCAGTTCCTCCAGGGAAGGCGGCAGGATGAAGATGGTCACCGCCTTGGGGTAAAGAGCCATGATCTTGCGGGCTCCTTGGACGTCCTTTTCCACGATGACATCCCGGCCTTCCCGTATATAGGTCTCCATGGGCTCCCGGGGTGTGCCGTACAGGTGGCCGTACACTTCGGACCATTCCACCAGTTCGCCCCTGGCGGCCCGGGCCCGGAAATCCTCTTCATCGGTGAAGAAATAATGCTGCCCATCCCGCTCGCCCGGACGGGGCGGCCGGGTGGTCACGCTGACGCCGTAGATGAGATCGGGTTCCAGCTTGGCCAGTTCCCGGCGCACCGAACCCTTGCCGGCGCCCGAGGGCGCCGACAGCACGATGAGCAGGCCCGGCAGGGTCTTGGTCAAAGACGCCCGCCTCCTTTTCCGTCGCCGTCTGCGGTCCGGCCCAACTCCCGGGGAGCCAGGCGCTGGGCGATGGTTTCGGGCTGGACGGCGGCCAGCAGCACATGGCCTGAATCGGTGATGATGACGGCCCGGGTCCGGCGCCCGTAGGTGGCGTCGATCAGCAGGCCTTCAGCCCGGGCGTCGGATATGATGCGCTTGATGGGGGCCGATTCGGGGCTTACCACTGCCACGATGCGGTCGGCAGCCACGATGTTGCCGAAGCCGATATTCACCAGTCGCATGTCCCTATGGGCGCCCCCCTATTCGATGTTCTGCACTTGCTCCCGCAGGTTTTCCAGTTCGGACTTCATCTCCACCACCGCCTGGGAGATGGCGGTGCTTTGGCTCTTGGCGCCCATGGTCTGCACTTCCCGGTGGGCTTCCTGCAGCAGGAATTCCATCCGGCGCCCCACGGGACCTGCGTCCTGAAGGCATTGCCGCAGCTGCTCCAGGTGGCTGCCCAGGCGGGTGATCTCCTCGTCGATGGCCGACCGCTCGGCCATGAGGACCACTTCGGCGGTGATCCGGTCCATGTCCAGGGATCCTTCGGGCAGCCACTCCTGCAGCCGCTCCAGGAGGCGCTGCCGGTAATGCTCCGCCACCGCCGGCGCCTCGGCGGCCACGGCGGACAGCAGTTCCTGGAGCCGGTCGATGCGCTTCAGGCAGTCGGCGGCCAGGGCCTGTCCCTCGGACCGCCGGCTGGCGGTCAGCTGGTCCAAGGCGGCCGCCAGGGCGGGCTCCATTTCGTGCCACAAGTCGCCGGCCTCGGGGGCCGTCGATTCAACCGTGAACAGGTCGGGCATGGCGGCCAGCACCGAGATGGGGATGTGGGGAACCAGGCCCAGCTCCCGGGCCAGTTGGTCCAGGGCTTGGTGGTAGGCCACGGCCAGGGGCTGGTTCAGCTTTACCTGCCGGGTGCCTTCCAGGGGTTCGGCCGTGAGGCTCAGGTCCACCCGGCCCCGGCGCACCCGCTGGAGCACGGCCTTGCGGATGGACTGCTCCCAGGGGCTGAAATCCCGGGGCAGGCGGATGTGGACGTCGTTGAAGCGGTGATTGACGGAGCGGACCTCAACGGCGAAGCGATAATATTTGCCTACGGACTCCCCCTGTCCGTAGCCCGTCATGCTGCTGACCAAAATTATCCCCCTTGAGCCGTTTGCCGCCGGGTTGAGGGCAGCCTTGCCCCCAAAGGGGGGCCAAATTGCCGCCTTGGGCTCGATTTCTTCAGTATTCGGCCCAAACCCGCACCTATCCTACTGGAATGGATTTGGCTTTGCAACGAACCGCCCGGGCCGCCGCCAGGAGCAGGGGCCACAATCCACCGGCGGCCAGGACCCCCGACCATTGGACCCAGGTCAAGGCTTCCGCCCGGAAAGGCCCTTGGAGGGGCGGCCAGTGGACCACCAGGGCCAGGAGCACCAAGGAGGAGGCCACAGCACCCCACAGGGCGGGGTTGCGGCCGCCCCGGCCTCGGGGTTCGTCCCGGCCCCGGAAGCGGTCGGGTTCGGGCCGGGAGCGGCAGTCCAGCACGTGGAACATTTGGGACACCACCAGGCTGGCGAAGGCGGCGGTGCGGGCCTGGGCCAGGCTGCCGGTGTCCCACAGGCACCAGAGGAAGACCGCCAGGGCGGTGATCCCGATGGCCACGCCCCAGGCGATGATGCGCCGGCCCATCCCGTCGCTGAAGAGGCTTTCCCCGGGGGCCCGGGGCGGCCGCTCCATGACGCCGGGATCGGGGGGCTCCAGGCCCAGGGCCACGGCGGGCAGCCCGTCGGTGACCAGGTTGACGAAGAGGATGTGGATGGGCAGCAGGGGCAGGGGCAGGCCCAGCAGGGTGCCCAGGAACATGACGAAGACCTCGCCCAGATTGGAAGCCAGCAGGTAGCGGACGAAGCGGCGGATGTTCTCGTAGATGGCCCGGCCCTGCTCCACGGCATTGACGATGGTGGCGAAGTTGTCGTCCAGCAGCACCATGCCCGCCGCTTCCTTGGTCACATCGGTGCCCGTCCGGCCCATGGCGATGCCGATGTGGGCCTCCTTCACCGCCGGGGCGTCGTTGATGCCGTCGCCCGTCATGGCCACCACGTGGCCCCGGGCCTTGAGGGCCTGGACGATGCGCAGCTTGTGCTCCGGGGAGACCCGGGCGAAGACGTCGGTGCCGGCCACGGCCGCCGCCAGGCCCCGGTCGTCCAGCTGCTGGACCTGCCAGCCCTCCAGCACCCCTCCCCCCTGCCGGGTCAGGCCCAGTTCACCGGCCACCGCCTCGGCCGTGCGCCGGTGGTCACCGGTGACCATGTACACCCGGATGCCCGCCGCCCGGCAGCGCCGCAGGGCCTGGGCGGCCTCGGGCCGGGGCGGGTCGGCCAGGGCCACCAGCCCGTGGAAGGTCAAATCCCGTTCCAGGTCATCGGCCGCTGCTTGGGCCCGCCGGGACGGCCCAGGATTGCCCGCTTCCCCGCCCGGGACGGGTCCCAGGGAGCGGGAAGCCACCGCCAGTACCCGCAGGCCGTCGCCGGCCAGGGCATCCACCGCCCGGCCCACCTGCTGCCGCAGGGCCGGGGTCATGGGCCGGAGGGCCTCCCCTGCCACAGCGGTGGTGCACAAGGGCAGCAGCCCTTCGGGGGCGCCCTTCACATAGGCCGTCAACCGGCCGTCCCGCCGGCGCACCACCGTCATCCGCTTGCGGTAGGAATCGAAGGGGAACTCAGCCCACAAAGGCTGCTCCATCCGGAACTTTCCGGGATCCAGCCCTGCTTCCAAAAGGGCCAGGTACAGGGCCGTTTCCGTAGGCGTGCCCCGGGCCCCGCCCCCGGGGGCGGGCTCGGCGTTGTTGCACAGGGCGCCGGCCACGGCCAGCAGGCTTTTCACCGCCGGGGAAGCCGCGGGCCCCGGCTCCTCCAGCCGCCCTTCGGCCCACACGGACCGCACCCGCATCTGGCCCAAGGTCAAGGTGCCCGTCTTGTCGGAGCAGATGGCGGTGGTGGAGCCCAAGGTCTCCACCGCCGGCAGGCGGCGGATGACGGCCTTGACCTTCACCAGCCGGTGGACGCCCAAGGCCAGGACGATGGTCACCACGGCGGGCAGCCCTTCGGGGATGGCCGCCACCGCCAGGCTGACCCCCGCCAGCACCATGGTGTACAAGGTCTCGCCGTTCCAGAGGCCGATGAAAACCACCAGGAGGCAGGCCGCCAGGCAGCCTATCACCAGATACCGGCCCAGTTCCGCCAGCCGCCGCTGGAGAGGGGTCTCCTCGGGGCCGGCCCGGTTGATCAGGCCGGCGATGCGGCCCATTTCCGTAGCCATCCCCGTGGCCACCACCACCGCCCGGCCCCGGCCCCGGACCACGGCGCAGCCTTGATGGACCATGTTGGCCCGGTCCCCCACCACCGCTTCCTCCGCCAGGACGACGGCAGGATCCTTGGCCACGGGGAGGGATTCGCCGGTGAGGGCCGCTTCATCCACTTCCAAGGAATCGGCTTGGTAAAGGCGGGCGTCGGCGGGGATGCGGTCGCCCGTTTCCAGCAGGAGGAGGTCGCCGGGCACCAGGTCCTTGGCGGCCACCGAAGCGACCACGCCCTCCCGCAGCACCCGGGCCGTAGGGGCCGTCAGGCGCCGCAGGGCCAGGAGGGCCTGTTCCGCCCGGTATTCGTACAAAAAGCCCATGCTGGCGTTGAGGATGATGATGGCGCCGATGGTGAGGGCATCGGCCGTTTCCCCCAGCAGGGCCGCCATGAGGGCGGCGGCCAGGAGCACCAGCACCATGACGTCCCGGAATTGGTTCAGGAGGAGGCGCCAGCGGGGCTGCCGGGCTTCCTCCTCGAACACGTTGGCGCCGAAGGTTTCCTGCCGGCGCCGGGCCTCATGGGCCGGCAGGCCGGCGGCCGGGTCCACCTCCCAATAGGCCAGCACATCCCCGGCAGGCCAGGCATGCCATGGGCGGGACGACATGGGCACCCTCCCCGACTCAGCCGCCAAGGCCGGCCCGCTGCGGGGGCAGCAGGCCGGCTCGGCTGAAATCGGTGAAGGTCTATGTCAGGAAAGGAGTTCTCATGCAGTGGCCTGCTGGCGGAGGCGGGAGATGCGCTCCTCCTCCGTCAAAGCCAGGCCGGTGGTGGGATCCACGGCCACGCAGGCGCCGTTGACCATGCGGGTCACCACGGTGCCCCGGGCCGCCGGGTTGTTGCGCAGGTGGGGGGCATCGATGAGCCCCGTGGTGACGGCCCGCTCGATGGTGACGGGATCGGCCCACGGGTCTTCCGTGCCCGGGGGCGCCAGGTCGGCGATGGCGTCCAGGAGGAGCCGGGTTTCGGCCACCAGCTCCCGGCGCCGATCCTGCACCCGGGGATCCAAGGTCATGTCGGGCAGCCCCTGCAGGCAGTTTTCGATAACCCGGCGGGCGATGCGGCAGGAGGCGACCACCTCGTGGGCCTCCGCCGCGTGATGGGCCTCGGTGTAGCCCACCACGTGGACGATCTGGGGCTTCAGGGCCATCTGCAGCATGACCGACGAGGCCAGGTGGCCCTTGGCCATGTCCAGGTCCGCCGGGTAGGAGGACAGGCCGCCCCGGGTTTCCCGCCAGACGGTGAAGCCCGAGTCTTCCAGCTCTTCCACCAGATCCAGCTTGGCCAGCATCTTGGCCAGGTCCATCACCGGCGAGGTGCCGGGCGGGTTGTTGAACATCATCTGCTGGATGTAGTGGCGCACCCCCATGGCCTTGGCGTTGTAGGCCGCCAGGAAGGCCATGGCTACCGCCACCGTGTCGGGGGCATCCCGCAGGCTCCAATGGTGGGATTCGTTCATTTCCACGGGGATGCCCCGCTGCCCGTGCCAGGCCAGCACTTCCTGGGCCTCCCGGACGGTGTCCAGAAGGGGCCGCTTGCTGCGGCCGTCCAGGACGCTGTACCAGGTCAAGGGAATGGCGCACCAGGCATTGTTGATCTCCTGGTGCAGCACCTCCGCCATCTGCAGGATGTCCCGGGTGCCGCTGTAGCTGCGCATCAAGGGGAAGTTGCCCCGCCGGGACGCCTCGTACAGGCGGCGGAACTCCTCCCGGGACCGGACCGGCACGCCGCCGGCCCCGTGCTGCTGGGGGTCCATCTCGTCGGGCCGGAAGAAATGCTCCTGGGTGTTTTGGTCCACGCCCAGGGAAATGACGTCCAAGGCGCCCGACTCGGCGATGACGGCCACCCCTGCCACGGTGGCCTCGTAGTCGGGCAGGCCGAAATGATGGCGGATGACCGGATACGGGTACTTCCAGGCGATGCGCTCCGCCAGGGTTGCGGGATAGTCCCGGGCGCCTTCCTGGACGCTGTGGCCCCGCAGATAGGCGATGACTTCCTCGGCGCCCGCCGTCGGGGAAAACACCTGCTCAAAGCGGCCCAACTCCTCCGCCACCCGGCAGACGGGCTCGGTGCCGCCGAAAATGAGCCGCTTGTCCTGGAGGCCTGCCCGGTCCAGCCGCTCCAAAATCTCTTCCAGTACCCGCCGGCCGGCCTCGGGGGTCAGCCGGTAGCCGACGGCCACGATGTCGGGGTCGTATTCCAAAACGGCATCCACCAACTCGGCAGGCGTCACGGCCGGGCCGAGAAACTCGGTGTCGAAACCTTCATCTTGGGCCAGGCGCAAGAACTGAACCACGCCGGCCACATGAACACAGTCACCTACCGCTGCACCGAGAATTTTCTGCTTCTTCTTGCCCATGACTGCCTACCCCCTTTCTCCCATGGGGTTTCCTGCACGGTGCTTGGATGGTTGACAACGGGATCAAAACTCAGCCGACCCGGCCCACATCGTCGGGGTCGCCGGCGCTGCCGCCGCCCCAGGCCCACAGGGCCACTTCCCGGGGGGTCCAGCCCTTGAGCCCCATCTTGGACAAGGTGCGGCCGGTGCGCCAGAAGTCGACGCCCGCCACCGCGCTGCCCAGGGATACGATGGAGGACATGGTGGGCATGGGAATGCCCGCCAGGCGGCCCAGGGCCACCATGGGCACCAGGCTGGTGGGCACGTCTTCGTGGATGTAGCGATGGTCCAAACGGGTGGGGGCCAGAATGCCCTTATAGGCATCGTTGTTCTGCAGGGCTTCGTACAAATTGTCCCCCTTGGCGCCGTAGGCCCGGTACAGCCAATCCTTGGCGCTGAGGCCGTGCACCCCGTAGGCCCTGGCCACGGCCAGTCGCTCGGCGTCCATAGCCTCCAAGACCTTGGCCACCGAGGGGCTGATGCCGGTGCGGTAGTACTCGAAGTCGCTGTCGGGGTCCTCGATGCGGGCCGCGTTCAGCAGCGTGGGCGCCGGATGGAAAATGGCCCCGATGTTATTGAGCGAAGTTTCCAAAACGCTTACGGCCGGCGTGAACTGGGGCAGCGCCCGGGAAATCTTGTCCAGCACCGTCCGGGTCAAGTGCCCGGGCAGCGCCGCCAACGGCACACGCCGCTTGATCCCGAAGATGGTTACCTGGGCGGGGCCGGCAATACGGCTGGCAAACAAAAAGGTTTGGGCTTCGGCCACCAGGCAGTCGGGGCCGCCGGCCAACCGCAGTTCGCGGGCAAACTCCAAGGCACCGCCCGTGCGTCCGGGATTCAAAATTACAACTTGCTCGGGTGTCAGATGGGGAGCCAACTGCCGGGCCACCGCCCCATGGGCGTTGGCCGGAACAACTACCATGACGACCTGAACGTCTCGCAGGGCTTCGGCGGGGTCGGTAGTTACGGTACCGAGGGGGCCAAAGCCGGTCAAAACGCCGGTCAGATGGACACCGCCTGCGGCAGCGACAGGATCAATTCGTTCAGCAGACTTGTTGAACAGGTTTACGTGATAACCGCGGTGGGCCAGGTAACCGGCCATGGCCTGGCCGCCGTGACCGGCGCCCACTACGGCGAAGCGCGTGTAGCGACGCAAGTTTATCACCTCCAGGGTCTGCTCCTGGCTCCATCAGCCTCCCGTCGGACCAATTGTTGGGTGGAAAAAATCTGCTGGGTTTCAGGACCATGTAATTATACTGTAAAAACCCCAGGGGGGTCAAAGAGACGGCCGGGCGGCGTCGTCGTGCAGCAGCTTTTCCAGGCGCAGGGCCAAGGCCTCGCTCTCCTGGATCACCTGACGGAGCTTCAACAAGTTTACTTCCAACTCCTTGTAGATATTACCCGCCTCCTGGAGGCCCGGGGCGCCCTGGCCACCCGGTACACCGCCACCAGACCCCCCGGCGCCGCCGGTGGTGTCGCCGGTCGATGATCCGGCATCTTCATAGCCGTCGGGGCTGAGGACCGGGGGCACACCACGCCCTGGGACGGCGTCTTCCGCCCGCTGAACTCCCTCCCCCCCGGTGCCCAGCCCCAGGAGATGGGCCAGGCGGGCCAGCACCCCCGAGTGCTCAGCATTTTGCCCTCCGGCTGCCTGCCGGCCCGGACCGGAATCTTGCCCCTGCTGCGGCGGCTCCGGCTTCCCCCCTTGCCCTGGGCCGGGCCGGAGTTCCTGCCGGAGCAGGGGTGCCAGTTCCGCCTGGATGACCTGCCGGACCTCGTTGCGGATCATGCCGGCCAATGTGCCCCTCATGCGCCGCCCCACGGTCAGCACCCTCCCCGCCAAGGTGGATGATGACTTTAGCGTGGCCCGCCGCCGGTCCCCTTATCACCGAGCGCCGCCCCGGGGTCCGGCGGGAGGGACCGCTGGTATGATAGGGCACGGAAGAGGTGGCCGACCGGTGGACGGGCTTTTTCTCCATGCATCGCTGAAAGAACTGGAGCCCCTGGTGCGGGGCAGCCGGGTGGATCGCATTTCCCAGCCCCGGCCCAACACGGTGCTGCTCACCCTGTATGGGCGGGGCGGCCGGTGCCGGATCATTGTCGATGTAACCCCGGGCACCGGCGCCCTTTTCCGGACCGGTGCCCGCTGGACCAACCCCCCGCAGCCGCCGGTGTTCACCATGGTGCTGCGGAAGCACCTGCTGGGCCTGCGCCTGGTGGACCTGGGCCAGGCGGGCCTGGACCGGGCCGCCTGGTTCCGGTTCCGGGGAGCCCGGGAGGGACGGCCCGTGGAGCGGGTGCTGCAGGCAGAATTTTTTGGCCCCGTTCCCCGCCTGGTGCTGCTGGATGCCGGGGGCACAGTGATCGACGCCCTGCGCCGCCTGGATCCCGAGGCCCATGATCGCCCGGCCTGGCCGGGGATGGCCTATGAGCCGCCGCCGGCGGCCCCCGGGCGGTGGGATCCCTTGACCGGCGACCCGGAAGTCCTGCCCCCTTTGCTGGCCCGGGCCCTGGCGGAACCCATGCCGCCGGAGCGGGCCGTCACCCAGACGGTGGCGGGTGTGGGCCCCCTCTTGGGACGGGAGTCGGTTTACCGGGCCCTGGCCCTGGACCCTGATGGTGCCGATCCCGGCAGTTTGACGGCCCGCCGGCTGGCCCAAGGAGTGCTGGCCTGGGCCTTGCCCCTGCGCCGGGAAGGCCCGGTGCCCACTGTCCTCTGGCCCCAGGCGCCCGATGGGCCGGCCCGGCCCCGGCTGACGGCGGTGGATCTGGAGGGTCACCGCCGGGCGGGGGAGACGGTGCGGGTGTACGACACCTGCGGGGAGGCAGCCGACGCTGTGTTGGCCGGGCCCGAGGCGGCCATGGACGACATGCGCCGCTCCCTGCAGCAGGCGGCGGCCCAGGCCCGGCGCAAGGTGCAGCGGCTGGTGACGGCCCGGCGCCTGGATTTGTCCCGGGGACGGCGGGCCGAGGAATGGCGCCGCTTTGCCGACCTGCTGACGGCCAACTTGTGGCGCTGGCCCGGGGGCCGGCCCGTGGGCCACCGGGTTTCGGTGCCCGACTTGGAATCACCCGAAGGACCGCCCGTGGAAATTCCCTTGGACCCGACCCTCTCCCCGGCCAAGAATGCCGAGGTCTACTACGACCGCTACCGCAAGGCCCGGCGCACCGTGGATCAGGCGTCGGCCCGCCTGGCCGAGGCGGAGGCCGACCTGGCCTACATCGACAGTTTCCTTCTTCATCTGGAACAGGCGGAAACGGAGGCGGAGGTGGCGGCCTTGGTCCAGGAATGGGAGGCCGCCGCCAAAGCCAGGGAGGGGCCTAAAGGGAAGGGCCGGGCGAAAGCCCCCCGCCGGGACCAGGACCCCCAGGCCGGCGAGCCCCGCCGCTTCGTCTCCCGGGAAGGGCTGCCCATTTACGTAGGCCGCAACAACAAGCAGAACGACTGGCTGGTCTTCCAAAAGGCGGCGCCCCATGATCTGTGGTTCCATGCCCGGGGCATCCCCGGCGCCCATGTGGTGGTGCGCCTGCCCCACCCCGGTGCCGAGGCAGGCCCCGACACCATCCACGATGCTGCCGTCCTGGCCGCCTATTACAGCCAGGCCCGGAACGGCGCCAACGTGCCCGTGGACTGGGTTCCCGTGAAGCGGGTCAAGAAGATACCCGGCCAGAAGCCGGGCATGGTGCGCTACGAGGGCCAGCGCACCCTTTGGGTCACGCCGGACCCGGCCCTGGTGGAAGCTCTACGTCGCTGAACTCGGGGATTTCCTCCAGGCGCAGGGGCTCACCCCTGAGGCGGG
>Ga0079224_100000699_pt1 | contig 34766 bp, 31 predicted proteins | sample Stecom2015_FD_80414 | JGI IMG/M metagenome (GOLD analysis project Ga0079224, IMG submission 80414) | Agricultural soil microbial communities from Utah to study Nitrogen management - Steer compost 2015 | ecosystem: Environmental > Terrestrial > Soil > Agricultural land | place: USA: Utah... | reverse complement strand
GCGGCCTGCGCTTTTTCGAGCGCCAGGAGATCAAGCATGCGCTGGCCTATTTGCGCCTGCTGGCCAATACCGAGGACGACAGCGCCTTCCTGCGGGTGGTGAATTTCCCCACGCGCGGCATCGGGGCGCGTTCGGTGGAGGCGCTGCAGGACGCGGCCAGGGCGCATGGCTGCAGCCTGTGGCAGGCAGCGACGCATCTGACCGGCAAGTCCTCGCAATCCGTGGGCAACTTCATCCGCCTGATCGAAGCGTTGCGCGAAGGCACCCAGGGCCTGGCTCTGCCGGAAGTGATCGAGCAGATGCTGCATACCAGCGGACTGCTTGCGCATTACAAGGCAGAGCGGGACGGCGCCGACCGGGTCGACAACCTGGGCGAACTCATCAACGCCGCGACCAACTTCCTGCAGGAAGACGCGATCGATGCGCCGCTGTCCGAAGGCGCGCCGGGTGCCGCCGATGCGCCGGCCGATCCGCTCGCCGCCTTCCTCGCCCATGCCGCGCTGGAATCGGGCGAGAACCAGGCGCTGGAAGGCGCCGACGCGCTGCAACTCATGACTGTGCACGCGGCCAAGGGCCTGGAATTCCAGGTGGTGTTCATCACCGGCCTGGAGGAAGGCCTGTTTCCGCATGAACAGAGCATCCTGGAAAACGACGGTCTGGAGGAAGAGCGTCGCCTGATGTACGTCGCCATCACGCGGGCGCGTGAGCGGCTTTATCTGTCCTTCTCGCAGACACGTCTGCTGCATGGCCAGACGCGCTACAACGTCGCCAGCCGTTTCCTCGACGAAGTGCCGCAGGAGATCCTCAAATGGCTGACCCCGCGCATCGGTCGGCACATGGATGAACGCACCTGGGGCGCTGCGGCACCGTCGCCGCGCATGACTGCCGCCAAAACCTCGTCCAAAAGCGATTTGCCGTTCCGCATCGGGCAGACGGTGGTGCATCCCAAGTTCGGTCAGGGCACGGTGGTCAGCGCCGAAGGCCAGGGCAACGATGCGCGCCTGCAGATCAACTTCGGCCGCCAGGGCATGAAGTGGCTGGCGCTGGCTTACGCGAAGCTCACCGCGGCCTGATTCTTCGGGTACATTGCTTTCTTTCCATGGCTCGTTCGCCTGCATCAAGCGGGCGGTCCTACAGGGAGTAAGCATGTACCGTTGCGTTTACGCATTCGCGATGGCGGCCGCAGTTGCCGTCGTGCCCGGCGCTCATGCCGAGGTGTACCCCGTCGCCGACGAATACACGCCGATCGTCGGCCAGGAGGGCAAGGACGTCGTCTGGGTGCCCACACCCGATGCCCTGGTCGAGCGCATGCTGGAGATGGCCAAGGTGACATCCAAGGATTACGTCATGGATCTGGGTTCGGGCGACGGCCGGATCGCCATTGCCGCAGCCAAGAGAGGCGCGCGCGCCGTCGGCATCGAATACAACCCGGACATGGTCGAACTCTCCAAGCGCAATGCCAAGGCGGCCGGCGTCGCCGATAAGGTCAAGTTCATCAAGGCCGATCTGTTCGAAACCGATCTCAGCAAGGCGGACGTCATCACCATGTATCTGCTGCCGCGGATCAACCTGGAATTGCGGCCCAAACTGCTGGCGCTGAAGCCCGGCACGCGGATCGTCTCGCACGCTTTCGATCTGGCCGACTGGAAAGCCGACAAAGAAGTGAAGGTGGAGGGCCGCGACGCCTATCTGTGGATCGTTCCGGCCGATATCGAGGGCAACTGGCGCGTCGAATATCCTGACATCCCCAAGCGCGCACCGACCGAACTGCGGCTCACGCAGAACTACCAGTTGTTCTGGGGACATGCGGTGCGCGGCGATCAATCGGTGGAACTGGGCAAGCCCTGGCTGTCGGGCACCAAGGTGCGCTTCGCCGTGCGCGACGCGGAGGGCGACCGCAAATACCTCGGCGAAGTCGAAGGCGACCGCATGGAAGGCACCATGTCGGTCGACGGCGGCCCGGCGACCCGCTGGGTTGCCACGCGCCTGCGTTAACGCCATCATTTCCCCGGCGCCCGGCGCGGCAACGACCGGCCGGGCGCAGACGTAGCGGACAGCCCGCGCAAGGCGGGCGTCCAAAGACACGCAGCAGACATCCGAGGGGGAGGTGTCCGGGCATGTCCTCAGGTTTGAACGCGCTGCGCATGGCGCTCGCCGTCGCTTGGCGGCGGCCGTCCGTCGCAGCCGGGTATCGGCCGGACTGGGGACAGACCGGCAAGGATGCCGTGTGGGTGCCCACGCCCGCATCGCTGCTCGACGACATTCTCGACATGGCGCACGTCGCTCCGGGTGACCGGCTGTTGGACCTGGGCGCCGGCGACGGGCGCATCCTCATCGGCGCCGCATTGCGGGGGGCGGATGCGATCGGTGTGGAGTTCGATCGCGAACTGGTGCGCTATGCGCGACGCCGGGCGCGCGAAGCCGGTGTGGCGGATCGGGTGCGCATTCGCCGCGCCGATCTGTTCAAGGTGCGGCTGGATGGCGCAGATGTCATCACCTTCTACCTCATGCCACATCTCAACCTGCGTCTGCGGCCCAAGTTGCTTGCGTTGACGCCGGGTACGCGTCTTGTGTCCCAGTCCTTCGGCATGGGCGAGTGGCGACCCGACGCGCAAGTCGTGCGCGACGGCCGCCAGGCCTACCTGTGGGTCGTGCCCGCGCAGGCGGCGGGCACGTGGTGCCTGCAGCATGACGCGGACGACGAGCCGCCCGTGCGTCTGCACCTCACGCAGCGCTTTCAGTATCTCGAAGGGGCGGCGACGCAGCACGCGCGTTCCCTCAGCTTGCGCGAGGGCCGTTTGCGCGGCGCGGGAATTTCCTTTGTCCTCGGCCGCCTGGGCGCAGGCCGTTGGCATTACGAAGGGCGCGTCGTGGGGAACACCATGTGCGGCACGGCGCTCGCCGCCGACGGGCGTTGCCACGCCTGGTATGCGCGTCGCCTGAGCCGGGACCAAGGCTCATAGTGACGCGCCCTGCGCCACCAGCCCGTAACGAATGAAACGCCCCACCGCCTGAAAGACGGCGGCCGCAATCCAGTTGAGCCGCAGCCAGCCGGCAGCGAGCACCAGCCCGTCGCCGACCAGCGGCAGCCAGGCGAGCAACAGGGCCGGCGCGCCCCAGCGCCGCACGGTTTCGAGCCGCTCCAGCGGGCGGCGATGGCCGAGAAAGCGGCCGATGAGATAGGTCGTCATCCCGCCCGCGGTGTTGCCCAGCGTGGCCACGCCCACTGCCGGCCACCACAAATCGGGATGGAGTTTCAGCACGGCATAAAGCGCCGCTTCGGAACTCATCGGGATCAGCGTCGCCGCCAGGAAGGCGCTGAGTGCGAGGCTTGCGAGACTGGCCGTCTCGCCCAACCAGGGGCCGTCCAAACCGTTGCCCCCCGCTAAGGCACGCGCAGGGCCGGCCCGGCATGCCGGGCGCGCGCAACGTGTGTGGTATTCGAGGGCGTGTCGGTGTTCAACGGGGCTCCTTCCGGTCGGTTCGGCGCTCGATTCCGGCACGGCGGCGACGGCAGCGTTCTGGTCAATCCGTCGCAGGAGGCTTAGAGTAGCGGCCTTTCCACGGGCCCACACACGGTCGTATCAAGCGATCGTCGCCCCGGACCCGCAGTTCAGCACCGAAGCTATGGCCATCGACTATCTGGAACGCATCCTCAAGGCGCGGGTGTACGACGTCGCCGACGAGACTCCGCTGGAGTTCGCCCCCAACCTTTCCGCCCGCATGGGCAACCGTCTCATGCTCAAGCGCGAGGACATGCAGCCGGTGTTCTCCTTCAAGCTGCGCGGCGCGTACAACAAGATGGTCAACCTGCCGGCGGCGCAGTTGAAGAAGGGCGTGATCGCTGCTTCGGCCGGCAACCACGCGCAAGGCGTCGCGCTGGCGGCGCAGACGCTGGGCTGCAAGGCGGTCATCGTGATGCCGATCACCACGCCGCGCATCAAGATCGACGCCGTCGCCGCACGCGGCGCGGAGGTCGTGCTGCACGGCGATTCCTATTCCGATGCCTACGAGGAGGCCGTACGGCTGGGCCGCAAGAAGGCGCTCACTTTCGTGCATCCCTACGATGACCCGGATGTGATCGCCGGCCAGGGCACCATCGGCATGGAAATCCTGCGCCAGTGCACCACCCGGGCGCTGCACGCCATTTTCGTTCCGGTGGGCGGCGGCGGACTCATCGCCGGCATCGGCGCTTACGTCAAACGTCTGCGTCCGGAGATCAAGCTGATCGGGGTCGAGCCGGTCGATGCGGACACGATGGCGCGTTCGCTGGAAGCCAATCGCCGCATTTCGCTGCCGCAGGTGGGGCTGTTCGCCGACGGCGTGGCGGTGAAGCAGGTAGGCGTGGAGACCTTCAAGCTCGCGCGCAAGTATGTGGACGAAGTCGTGCTGGTCGACACCGACGAGATTTGTGCCGCAATCAAGGACGTATTCGAGGATACGCGCTCCATTCTGGAGCCGGCCGGCGCGCTGGCCGTCGCGGGCGCGAAGATCTACGCTCAGCAGACGGGCGTGCGCGACCAGAAACTGGTCGCCGTCGCCAGCGGCGCCAACACCAACTTCAACCGCTTGCGCTTCGTCGCCGAGCGCGCCGAGGTGGGCGAACACCGCGAGGCGCTGCTGGCCGTCACGATCCCGGAGCGTCCGGGCAGCTTCAAGCAACTGTGCGCCGCGCTGGGCGAGCGCAGCGTGACGGAATTCAACTACCGCTATGCGGACGATCACGCCGCGCAGGTCTTCATCGGCGTGCAGGTGCGCGACCGTCAGGAAACCGCCAAGCTCATCGCGCAACTCAAACGCCAGGGCTATCAACCCGTCGACCTGTCGGACAACGAAATGGCCAAGCTGCATGTGCGCTATCTGGTCGGCGGACATGCGCCGCGCGGCGCCAACGGCAACGGCGTGAACGAGTTGCTCTACCGCTTCGAATTTCCCGAGCGGCCGGGCGCACTGATGCGCTTCCTCTCGCATATGCGTGCGGACTGGAACATCAGCCTGTTCCATTACCGCAACCACGGTGCCGACTACGGCCGCGTGCTGGTCGGCATGCAGGTGCCGGGCAAGGAAAAGCGCGCTTTCAACGAATTCCTCGCCACACTGGGCTATCCCTATGAGGACGAGAGCGACAACCCGGCCTACAGCCTGTTCCTCGCCTGACCGATGAATGATCGCCGCGAGCAGTTGACCCCGCGCCTCGCTGCGCTCGCGCTCACCGTCGCCCTGCTTGCCGGCGCGGCCATTGCGACGCTCAAGGGCGCGTGGTGGACTGCAGTGGGGTTCGGACTGGCGTGGCTGCTGCTGCAGTGCGTACCGCCGGTGTGGCAACGCCTGCGGATGCGGCGATGAGCGCCGCGCGGTTCAGTCGCGCCGTTGCGGCGCTTCGCCTTCGTAGCAGACCGGCGAACTGAGTGTGCTGGCGTCGGTCGGCGCCTCGGGTGCGCCCAGATAGACCAGCTTGTCGCCGTCGCGGCGATAGATGCCGCGTTCGGTGACCACATAGGTCATCGGAATGTCGTAAGGCTGCGGATAGATGGTGTCGATTTTCGCCAGTTCGTAGGTCACGCCGATCACCACCGGCCGTTTCTTTAGGCTGGCGAGGGTGCGATCGAAGAAGCCGCCGCCGTAGCCGAGCCGGTAGCCGCCGGCGTCGAACCCGTTCATGGGCAGCAGGACGTAGTCCGGAATGACTTCCTCGCTTTCCACCGGGTAGGGGATGTCGTACACGCCGGGGACCAGCTTCACACCAGGATGCCATTCGCGGAACAGCAGGGGCGTGCGCGGCGCGACCACTACGGGTAGCGCCGTCTTGGCGCCGCGGTCACGCAGCTTGCGCGCCAGATAGCGCGGGTCGTATTCGTTCTTGTACGGCCAGCACATTGCCACCGTGCCGCGATGCAGATTGGGAAAGCCGCGCTCGAGCCAGTCGTCCATCGCGTGGCGATGAGCGTCCAGCGTTTCTGGTGACAGCGCCATGCGACGCTCGATCAGTTCGGCGCGCAGGGCCTTGCGCCATTGGCGCAACTCCTGTTCGTTGCAAGGTGTGCTCATTTTTTCGATTTCCTGATTGTCGATTCCCTGATCCTGGCGTGGACAAACGCAGGGTTTGGCGCAGGATGTGAAAGAGCGTGAATGCGACTGCCATTGTTCACGCAAACGCGGAGAGGCGCGGGCTAATATAGCACCCATGCGCATTCTCCTCGCCTCGCTCCTGCTGTTGCCCCTCTCGTTGTACGGGGCGCCTGATGCGGACGAATCCTTCCTGGCCGCCCGCGATGCGTGGCGCGACAGTTCGCTCTCCAAGCTCGAAACCCTATTGCCGAAGTTGCAGGGGCACGTGCTGGAACCCTACGCGCAGTACTGGCGTCTGCAGCTCCGTATCGAGGAGGCCGCACCCGAAGAGGTCGAGGCGTTCCTGCGCGAACACGAAGGCAGCTACCTGGCCGAACTGCTGCGCAAGGACTGGCTGCGGGTGCTCGGCAAGCGCGGGCAGTGGCCGCTGTACGACCGGGTCTATGCGGGCCTGCGCACGAACGAGCCGGATCTCGTCTGCTATAGCGCGCTGTCTCGGGCGCAAGCCGATCCCGCCGACGCACCGCCTGCCGCCCTCTCCGCCTGGGAGGCGGCGAGCGAAATTCCGGAAGGCTGCAAACCGCTGGTCGATGCGCTGTTCAACGCCGGCAAGCTCCGTACGGACGATGTCTGGCAGCGCGTGCGCCTGCTGGGCGCGGCCGGGCGCGGTGCCGCATTGCCGCAGACGCTTGCTTATCTGCCCGAGCGCGAACGGCCGACCGACAAGCAGATCGATCGCATCGAACGCGACCCGGCCGCCTTTCTCAAGCGCGCGCACAAACTCGATATGCGCAAGCGGCTCAACCGCGAACTGACCATTTACGCGACGCAGCGCCTTGCGCGGCGCGATCCTATTCAGGCCGCCGATGACTGGACCGCTCTGCGCGGCCGCTTCGATGGGCGGGACGACGCCTACGTGTGGGGTCAACTCGCCTTTCACGCCGCGCTCGATCATCTGCCCGAGGCGTTGAGCTGGTACGAGCGCGCCGACGCGGTGGCGCTGGCCGATGAGCAGGTCGAATGGCAGGCACGAGCGGCGCTGCGCGCCCGCGATTGGGCCGCCCTCCTCGGCGCCGTCGAGCGCTTGCCCAAGGCGCTGCGTGACGAATCGGTGTGGGTTTATTGGCGCGGCCGCGCCCTGCAGGCGCTTGGCCATGCCGAGGCCGCCACGGCGCAGTACGAGCGCATCGCCGGCCAGCCGCATTTCTACGGCAAGCTGGCGCTGGAAGAACTCGGCCGTCCGCTGGTGGTGCCGACGCATCGCCATGAGCCCAGCGCCGAGGAATTGCGCGCCGCCGCCGCCAATCCCGGCTTCCAGCGCGCCATCGCGCTGTTCCGCGCCGACATGTGGCTGGCCGCCGTGCGCGAGTGGAACTGGCAACTGGAAGGCATGGACGACCGCCAACTGCTGGCCGCTGCCGAACATGCACGGCGCTCGGAGCTGTGGGATCGTGCCATCAACACCGCCGGCCGCACGACGCATCTGCACGACTACTGGATGCGTTTTCTGGCGCCCTATCGCGACAGCTTCGCCCAGCAGGCCGCATCGCGCGGGCTGGACGAGCATTGGATCCTGGGACTGGTGCGGCAGGAAAGCCGGTTCGTCTCGCACGCCCGTTCGTCGGCCGGCGCGACCGGTCTGATGCAGGTGATGCCGGCCACGGCGCGCTGGATTGCGCGTCGGCTGGGCATCAACTATCGACCCGGCCAACTGACCGACGTCGAGATGAACATCGCGCTCGGCACCGGCTATCTGGAATATGTGCTCGACTCGCTGGACGGCAGTCTGGTGATGGCCGCCGCGGCCTATAACGCCGGCCCCGGCCGCGCCCGGCGCTGGAAGGCGGACCATCCGCTGGAAGGCGCGATCTACATCGAAACCATTCCGTTCGGCGAGACGCGCAACTACGTCAAGAACGTGATGGCCAACACCTCCTTCTATGCCGCGCTCTATGGCGGCGAGCGCCAGAGCCTCAAGCAGCGTCTGGGCATCATTCCGCCGCGCACGGCGGGCGAAGGCTACGCGCCGACGATCACCGGTCAGGCGACGCTACAATAGGGCGGTTTGCGCGATGCGGCGCACGCGTGCCGCGTCTCATGATTGCGGCCGCAGCGGCCGCGCCGCCCTTATTGGTGAAGCGATGATCAAGACCATGGTTGCTACATGTGCTGTGGGCATCGCCGCATCCGCGGCGTGTCGCACGACCCGACGCCCGCAGCATGCGGGCGTCCGCACTTCCACGCGCTCCCACGCCCGTGAGGTGAGTCGTGGCTAATATCCTGATCCTCGGTGGCAGCGGCTTTATAGGCAGCCACCTGGCGGAGCGCCTGATCCGCGACGGTCATTGCCTGCGGGTGCCGACGCGCCGTCGCGAACGCGCCAAGCACCTGCTGGTGCTACCCACCATCGACGTGGTCGAGGCGAACGTGCACGACCCGGCCGAACTGCGCGCGCTGCTGCAGGGCATGGACGTGGTGATAAACCTGGTCGGCGTGCTGCACGACGGACGGGGCAAGCCCTACGGGCCCGGCTTTGCCGCCGCGCATGTGGAATTGCCCCGCAAACTGGTGGAAGCCTGCCGCGCCACCGGCGTGCGGCGCCTGCTGCACATGAGCGCGCTCAAGGCAGCGCCCGATGCGCCGAGTGCCTATCTGCGCTCCAAGGGCGACGGCGAGGCGGTCATCGTCGGCGCCCGCGGCACGCTGCAGACCACCATCTTCCGCCCGTCGGTCGTGTTCGGGCCGGAGGATAACTTCCTCAATCTCTTCGCCCGACTGCAGCGCAGGCTGCCGGTGGTGGTGCTCGGGTCGCCGGATGCGCGCTTCCAGCCGGTGTATGTCGGCGATGTGGCCGAGGCGTTCGTGCGCAGCCTGCGCACCGGCGAGAGCCATGGCCGCGCCTACGATCTGGTCGGGCCCAAGGTCTATACCTTGCGCGAGATCGTGCGCTATGTCGGCGAGGTGTCCGGCTATCCGCGCCCGATCCTGCCGCTGGCGCCGCGCGCCGCTTACCTGCAGGCGATGATGCTGGAGTTCGCGCCGGGCAAGCTGCTCACGCGCGACAACTACTACTCCATGACGGTGGACAGCGTTTCGGATGCGCCGCTGCCCTTCGACATCGATGCCACGGCGATGGAAGCGGTGGCGCCGCGCTATCTTGCGGCCGACCATCCGCGCATGCGTTACGACTTTTTCCGCTACCGGGCGCGCCGGTGAAAATCTATGTGGTGGGCGGCGCGGTGCGCGACGAGCTGCTCGGCCGCGCCGTCAAGGACCGCGACTATGTGGTCGTGGGCGCCACGCCGGAGGAGATGGTCGCGCGCGGCTTCAAGCCGGTCGGCAAGGACTTCCCCGTATTCCTTCATCCGGACACTGCGGAGGAGCATGCGCTTGCGCGCACCGAGCGCAAGACCGCGCGCGGCTACACCGGCTTCCAGTTCCATGCGGCGCCGGATGTGACGCTCGAGCAGGATCTGGCGCGCCGCGATCTCACCATCAACGCGTTGGCGCGGGACGAGCAGGGCAATCTCATCGATCCGTACGGCGGTCTTGCCGATTTGCGCGCCGGCATATTGCGCCACGTCAGCCCGGCTTTTCTGGAAGACCCGGTGCGCGTCCTGCGTGTGGCGCGCTTCGCCGCCCGCTTCGATTTCACCGTCGCGCCCGAAACCATGGCGCTGATGCGCGAAATGGCGCACAACGGCGAAGTCGATGCGCTGGTGCCCGAGCGCGTGTGGCAGGAGTACGCCAAGGGCCTGATGGAGACGCATCCTGTGCGCATGTTCGAGGTGCTGCGCGAATGCGAGGCGCTGCTCAAGGTGTTGCCCGAGTGGGCCGCCGTCGACGAGGCGCATGCGCTGGCCGCGCTGCGGCTTGCGGCGGACGCCGATGCGCCGCTTGCGGTCCGGTATGCCGTGCTGTGGTTCGGCGTCGCGCCGGACATCGTCGCTGCCGCCAGCGAGCGGCTGCGTGCGCCGAACGAATGTCGCGATCTCGCGCTGCTGCTGGCCCGGCATGGGGCTTCGCTGTCCGATGCGGCGCGCTTCGACGCCGCAGCGAAAGTGAGCCTGCTGCAGCAGACGGATGCCTTCCGTCGGCCGGAGCGCTTCGGCCAGTTGCTGCAGGCGTTCGCCTGCGCCGCCCGAGCGCGCGGCAAATCGGTCGAGCGCGAGATGGCGTGCATGGACGAGGCGCTGCGCGCGGCGCGCGCGGTGGACGCGGGTTCCGTGGCCAAGGCCCATCCGGACCGGGTGCCGGAAGCGGTGCGCGCAGCGCGCATTGCCGCGGTGGAACAGGCTGCGACCGGGTCCGCCGACGGGCTGCGCTAAAATCGCCCGCTGTTTCCCGATCCCTTCCCCATGTCTCTGACTCCAGCACCGCTGTTTGCGGGCCTGCTGCGCAATATCCTGAGCGGCGCCCGTCTGGCGCTTTTCATGCGCGTGTCGCCGCAGGACTTCCGGGCGTCGCCGGCGCATTTCGCCGCGCTGTTCTTCGCCGCTTTCGCGGCCGCGCTGCTGAGCGATCTCGTCAAGCAGGGCTGGCCCGGTCTGTTCAATTTCGGCGCGCTGCCGACCGTATTGAGCCAAGTGCCGGTGATTCTGTTCGCATGCCTGCTGGCGGCCACCCTGCTGGCGAGACCGGCGTTGCTGCTGCCGTTGGCGGTTGCGTTGATCGCCTGCGAGCCGTTGTTCGAACTGGTGGGCCTGGCGCTGTCATCCGATCCCGTCGGTTCGTGGCTCGGTGCGCACCCGGGATGGAATCTCGCCCTCGCCTACGCCTTCATTCTGTGGTGGCTCGCCGTCTCGATGCGGGTGCTGGTGCTGTTCGGCGGCTGGCAGGGTGCGCGCACGCTCGCCGCAGGCGGCGTCTTCGTGCTCATGACGGTCGTGTTCGTGCTGTTCATCCCGCGTGCCGAACTGTGGCTGCCGGTCCGCGACTTTCCCGCAGACGGCCCCAGCGTGGCCGACGAGCAGGTGTTCCATCTGCAGGCGTATCTGCTGGAGGAAGCGCTGGGCCACCTCGAACCGGAACGCGCCGGCCGGCCGGACCTTTATTTTCTGGGCGTCGCGTCCGATGCGTCGCAGGATGTGTTCGTGCGCGAAGTCATGGCGGTGCGCCAGTTGTTCGACCGGCGCTTCGGCACGGCGGGCCGCTCGCTGGTGCTGGCCAACAGTCCGCAGACGCTGGCCGATGTGCCGATTGCCACGGCCACCAATCTGCGCCTGGCGCTGGAGCGCTTCGCCCAGGTGATGAACCCGCAGGAAGACATTCTGTTCCTGTTCATCACGACGCACGGCGACGCGCAGCATGAGCTGGCTTTCGATCTGCCGCCGCTCAACCTGCAGCAACTGCGGCCGGCTACGCTTGCGCGCATGCTGCGCGAAAGCGGGATCAAATGGAAGGTCCTGGTCGTGTCGGCCTGTTATTCGGGGGGGTTCGTCGAACCGCTGCGCGATGAGGACACGGTGGTGATCACCGCCGCGGATGCCGATAGCGCTTCGTTCGGCTGCGAGAGCGGTCGCGATTACACTTACTTCGGTCGCGCGTATTTCGGCGAGGCGTTGCGCGGGACATATTCGTTCACCGACGCTTTCGCGCAGGCGCGCGAAAGCGTACTTGCGCGCGAGCGCGCCGAAGACCTCGAGCCTTCCAGCCCGCAGATACATGTCGGCGCGGCGATCCGGCCGAAACTTGCGCAACTGGAGCATCTCTTGACCCAAGCCGGCGGCCGTTAGCTGACCGTTAACGTGGAGGAAGAATGATCGATCTTTACACCTGGAAAACGCCGAACGGCCGTAAGATTTCCATCATGCTCGAAGAAACCGGGCTGCCGTATCGGGTGCATACGATCGATATCGGCAAGGGCGAACAGTTTGCGCCGGACTTCCTCAAGATCAGCCCGAACAACAAGATTCCCGCCATCGTCGATCCCTACGGACCGGACGGCGAGCCGATTTCGCTGTTCGAGTCGGGCGCCATCCTGATTTATCTCTCCGCGAAAGCCGGCAAACTGCTGCCCGAGGGCATGCGCGGGCGCTTCGAGGCGCTGCAATGGCTGATGTTCCAGATGGGCGGCGTGGGCCCGATGTTCGGGCAGGTGCATCACTTCCTGCGCTTTGCCGGCGAGGACGTGCCGTACGCGAAGAAGCGCTACACCGACGAGAAGGATCGTTTGTACGGCGTGCTCGACCGGCGACTGGGCGAGGCCGAGTTCCTGGCGGACGAATATTCGATCGCCGACATCGCCACCTATCCCTGGGTCGCGCGCCACGAATGGCAGGCGACCGATCTCAACGACTATCCCAACGTCAGGCGCTGGTTCGACGCCATCAGTGCGCGACCGGCCGTACAGCGCGGCATGGCCGTGCCCGCGTAGCCACAAGGTAGGACATCATGCCGTTAACCGTTCTGGGCCTGTCCGGGGCCCTGAGTCACGACCCATCCGCCGCGCTCTACATCGACGGCAAGCTCGTTGCCGCGGCGGAAGAGGAACGCTTCGTGCGCGACAAGCACGCCAAGAACCGCATGCCGATCGAGTCGGCGCGCTATTGCATGGCGGAGGCGGGCATCGGGCCGGGCGACATCGACGTGGTATCCATTCCCTATGCGCCGATTCCGCTCACGACGCCCGCGCGCTGGCATTACGCGCGGCGTTACTGGTATGCGCCCGATCGCGCACTCGATGCCATTTTCAACGGCAACCGCCGCTTCCGCCGTTACAAGCAGCGCATCGAATGGGCACTGGTGCAACTGGGCATCGACCCGCGCAAGATCGAACTCGACGCGGTGGAGCACCACCTGACGCACGCGGCGAGCGCCTACTACTGCAGCGGCTTCAAGGAGAAGACCGCAATCCTCGGCATCGACGGCAAGGGCGAGTACGCCACGACCTTCTTCGGCGTGGGCGAGAACGGCAGGATCACCAAGATCAAGGAGTTCTACGACCCGGATTCGCTCGGCGGGCTGTACGGCGCGCTGACCGAGTATCTGGGCTTCGAGATGCTCGACGGCGAGTACAAGGTCATGGGCATGGCGCCCTACGGCGATCCGACCCGTTACGATTTTTCGCGCCTGGCGAAGTTCGAGAACGGCGAACTGATCGTCAACACGGAACTCGTCAACGTCATCGGCCTGCGCCGCTACAAGCAGAACGGCAAGGGCTATTACTTCTCGCCCAAGCTGGTCGAGTGGCTGGGACCGAAGCGCGAAGGCGATGTGGCAGACGAGCCCTACATCCACTATGCGGCGAGCATGCAGGCACTGTTCGAGAAGCTGTCGCTGGAAATGATGGACTACTACCTCGGCGACATCATTCGCGAGACGGGTCGTCTGGTTTTCTCGGGCGGCTGTGCGCTGAACGTGAAGCTCAACCAGCACATCATCGCGCGCCCGGAAGTGAAGGAACTCTTCGTGCAGCCCGCGTCAGGCGATTCGGGCACGGCCATCGGTGCGGCCGCCTGGTCCACCGTGCAGCGCGGCGTCGAAGTGGAGAAGATGGAACACGTCTATCTCGGGCCGCGCTATACCAATGAAGAGGTGATTGCCGCGTGCGCGAACCATCCTTCGCGTCCGGCCTGGCGCAGGATCGATGACGTGCCGCAGCGCATTGCGCGGGTCCTCGTGGACGGGCATCCGGTCGCCTGGTTTCAGGGCCGCATGGAATTCGGCCCGCGCGCGCTGGGTGCGCGTTCCATCGTGGGTTGTCCGTCGGTCGAGGGCGTGGCCGATCGCATCAACGAACAGATCAAGTTCCGCGAGCGCTGGCGACCCTTCTGCCCGTCGATGCTCGATACGGTGGCGCCGCAGATGCTCCAGTCCGACCATCCCGCGCCGTTCATGACCTTCACTTTCCCGGTTGCGGAGGAATGGAAGCAGCGCGTGCCGGAAGTGGTGCACGAGGACGGCACCGCGCGTGCGCAAGTGGTGAAGCGCGAGCACCATCCTCGTTACTACGAATTGCTGCTGGAACTGGAAAAGCTCACCGGCAACGGTGTGTGCCTCAACACTTCGCTCAACCGCCGCGGCGAACCGATGATCTGCTCGCCGACCGACGCGCTGAACATGTTCTACGGCTCGGATCTGCAGTACCTGATCATGGAGGACATTTTTGTCGTCAAGGAAGGTGCGGCACCCTACTGAGCAAGGCAAAAGCGCCCCCGACGCATGATTTCATGCTAGAAGGAGGCCATATAAGTTGAAATACGTTTGCAAGACATGCTGCAGTTGTCCGGCGCGGTCGCGCCTTACGGGCCGACGCTCGTCAAAGCGGGCCTGGCCACTTTCGAAGACATCTGGCAACTGCCGCGCAATTGGGTCGAACCGCCGAACCTGCGCCGGCGCGGCTGGAGCGGTGCGAGCCGATTGACGCTTGCCGGCGAGCGACCCCTGCCCCTATTCGTGAAGTGGCAGGAAAACTACTGCTATCGCTCGCTCGCTCATCCCCTGCGGGGACGACCCACGTTCCACCGCGAATGGCGCAACATCGCCTTGCTTCGCGCCGCCGGCATCCCGACCGTCGATCCGGTGTATTACGGCGAGCGGCGCGTGCAGGGCCGTTATCAGGCGGTACTGCTTACCATCGCGTTGGACCAGCACCAGGAACTGGACACGCTGTTCGCCGGACCGGTCGATCAACGCCTGCGCGAGCGCGTACTGGTCGAGGTGGGCGATCTGGTTCGGCGCCTGCACGAAGCAGGCTTCCAGCACAACTGTCTGGGCGGCAATCACATCATGGTCCGGCACGATCCGGCCGGCGTCGATCTCCGGCTGCTCGATCTGGAAAAACTCAAGCGCATGTATCGTCGGGCGCCTGCGGCCGCACGCGAACTGGCGCGCCTTGTCCGCCATACGCCGACGCTGCAGGTCGAAGACCACCTGCGCGTGCTCGGCAGCTATATGCGCGACTGGCCGCGTCAGCGGCGCATCGATTTCGTGAATCGCGTCAATGCGCATCTGGTACGCAAGCACCAGCACCAGAAACGAATGCCGCTCACCCGACTTCTGCCGGCGCCGCTATAAGACGCATGTTTCCGCGTTTGCGCTTACAGCGTATGGCGGCGATCGCCCGAGCGGAAGCCAAGTAGCGGCCGGTCGATGTCCCGTGTAAAGGCGACGGCCTTGAACAGCTCGCCCATTTCCGCAGGCGACATCAGTTTGTTCACTGCCGCTGCAGCAGGCAGATAGCGCTGCGCATCGTCCGGCGGGATGCGCATCAGCAGATCCGTGATGCCGAGATTGATGAGCAGGTGCGCCTGCGTGGTGTAGCCCGCGACCTCGAGGCCGCCCGCATGCGCCGCTTCGGCCATGGCGGTGAAATCCACGTGCGCGGTGATGTCCTGCAACCCGGGCAGGTAGAACGGATCGTCGTGCGCACGATGCCGGTAATGGCACATCAAGGTGCCGGCGGCGCGCTGGGGGTGGTAGTACTCGGCGCGCGGGAAACCGTAGTCGATCAGCAGTATTGCGCCGCGTTCGAGTATTTCGGCCAGTGTCCGCACGAACGCTTGCGAGGCGAGGCCGATTTCCGTGCGGTAATCGGGCGGCAGTCGCAACGCGGTAGCCGCTTCGAGCACCTGAGCGGTGGCGGGACGGAACGACCAGATCAGGTTTGTATCGACACCACCCTGCTCGATTCCCATATCGGCCGTGCGGACGATTTCCACCGGCATGGCATCCAGCACTTCGTTGCCGAGTACGAGGCCGCTGAATGCGGGCGGCAACTGATTGAGCCAGGCCACACGCTCCATCAGATGCGGGACGCGCGCCGCCAGCGTGTCGCGTTCACGCGCACGCAGTTCCGGCGACAGCTCGAGGATGAGGTAACGCTCGGGCAAGGCGTCGAGGCGTTCGAGTTCTTCCAGCATCGCGGCGGCCAATACGCCGCTGCCCGCACCGATTTCGAGGATGTCTGTCAACCCGTCGTCGATGAGCTGGCGCGCCTGCTGCGCCAGTGCCTGCCCGAACAGGGGCGTCAGCTCGGGCGCCGTGGTGAAGTCGCCGTCCTTGCCGAGCTTGCGGCTGCCGGCCGTGTAATAGCCCAGTTCCGGCGCATACAGCGCCAGTTTCATGTATTGAGAAAACGGTATCCAGCCGCCGGCTTCGTCGATGTGTTCGCGGATGTGTTGCACGAGCCGCGCGCTGTGTGCGCTGGCGTCGCTGGAGGGTTCGGGAAGCGTATCGTGGTGAGGCATGGCGCGGGCGATGGTGCGCGCCTCCGGTAGAATTGGCAACTCCCGCAGCAGGAGGGCGGAAGCGGCGTGTCGCAAAATTTGTCCGGCAAGGTGGTGTTGGTGACCGGCGGTGCCAAACGTATCGGCGCCGCGATCGCGCGGCAGTTCCATGCGTCGGACGCGCGTCTCATGTTGCACTACCACACGGCGCGAGCCGAGGCGCAGGTCTTGCAGGCCGAATTGAACGGTGTGCATCCCGAATCCGTGGCGACGGTGCAGGCGGACCTCAATCGGTCGGCCGCATTGCCGGAAATCGTTGAAGCGGCAGTGACGCGCTTCGGTCGGCTCGACGTGGTGGTGAACAATGCCTCGACCTTTTATCCCACGCCGGTCGGCAGCATTACCGAAGAGGCGTGGAACGACCTGATGGGCGTGAACGTGCGCGCCCCGCTGTTCCTGTCGCAAGCGGCGGCACCGTATCTGCGCAAGACGGGCGGTTGTATCGTCAACATCGTCGACATCCACGCCGACCGTCCGCTCAAGGATTACGTTGCCTATAGTGTGGCGAAGGCCGCGCTGGTCGGGTTGACGCGTTCCCTGGCGCGCGAACTGGGCCCGGAAGTGCGCGTCAATGCCGTGGCGCCGGGGCCGGTGCTGTGGCCGGACAGCCACGCGTTCGACGAACTTGCGCAACAGCGCATCGTGTCGCACACCGTGCTCAAGCGCGTGGGTGCGCCCGAGGACGTGGCGAGGGCCGTCGTCTTTCTGGCCGCGGAGGCGCCCTACGTGACCGGGCAAGTGCTTGCCGTCGACGGCGGGCGCAGCATCAATCTCTAGATCCGAGGAATCATGAACGCCCCAGCCAGCAAGAAAATGCAGAAGGCCGCCTACGAGGCGAACAAACTGCAGAAGCGCCTGCGCCGCCAGGTTGGCCAGGCAATCGCCGACTACGACATGATCCGCGCCGGTGACCGGGTGATGGTGTGCCTGTCCGGCGGCAAGGACAGCTACGGCCTGCTCGACATTCTGATGCGCCTGCGCGAAGCGGCGCCGCTGGATTTCGAAATCGTCGCAGTGAACCTGGACCAGCGTCATCCGGGTTTCCCCGAGCATGTGCTGCCCGACTACCTGCGTGCGCTCGGCGTGCCCTTCCGCATCGAAGTGCAGGACACCTATAGCATCGTCAAGCGCGTTATTCCGGAAGGAAAGACGATGTGTTCGCTGTGTTCGCGGCTGCGGCGCGGCGTGCTGTATCGCGTGGCGGGCGAATTGGGCGCGACCAAGATCGCGCTCGGCCACCATCGCGACGACATCCTCGGAACCTTTTTCCTCAATCTGTTCTTCGGCGGCAAGCTGAAGGCCATGCCGCCCAAGCTCGTGTCCGATGACGGCCGTCATGTGGTTATCCGGCCGCTGGCTTACGTCAAGGAAGCCGATCTGGAAGCCTATGCGACGGCGCGGCAGTTCCCGATCATCCCCTGCGATTTGTGCGGCTCGCAGGACACGCTGCAACGCCAGCAAGTCAAGGCGATGCTGCGCGACTGGGAAAAGCGCTTCCCCGGCCGGGTGGAAAGCATTTTCCGCAGCCTGACGGACGTGCGCCTGTCGCATCTGCTTGATCGGGAACGCTTTGATTTCACGGCCGTGGCCGCCGACGGCCGGCCTTCGGCGGACGGCGACCGGGCCTTCGATCCGGAGGATTTTGCGGCTCCGGCGGCGGTCCCGTTGTATTTGCGCGACGCCGACTGAGGGGCGTAGAGCTTTACTTGTCAAATTGAACTTGATGCGGCAAACTTCTGCATTACCCATCCGCCCGGCCGAACAGGGTCGCGCTCCCGCGACCGGAAGCGACGGGCGATCGAGTCCCACCTTTTATGAATTGCGCTGAACGTCTAGTCGCGTTGTTTGGCAGTCAGGCCGAAGTCGCCCGACGGCTCAAACTCGATCGCGCGGTGGTGAACAATTGGGTCAAGTCCGGCTACGTTCCTTCGCGCTGGGCGATGGAGATCGAGCGCCTTACCGAAGGCCAGATCGCCGCCATCGAAGTCCTCAACGAAGCCAACGCCCGTAAGCCCATCCGCGTCAAGTCCCGCGGAGAGGATGAAAGTCTTTTCGGACCTACGTTCGTAGGAAGTGCAACCATGAATCCTTACGCGCCCCACAAGCGCATTCAGTCCTTCCATCCGCCGCAGCGAGCGCTGCTGGGCCCGGGGCCCTCCGAGATCAATCCGCGCGTCATGGCGGCCATGGGCCTGCCGGCGATCGGCTATCTCGATCCCATCTTCGTGGAGATGATGGAGGATCTGAAATCACTGCTGCGTTACGTGTACCAGACGAAGAACGCGCTGACCTTTCCCATTTCGGGGCCGGGTTCGGTGGGTATGGAGTACTGCTTCGTCAATATGGTGGCACCGGGCGATACCGTGATCGTGATGCGCAACGGGGTGTTCGGCGGTCGTATGATCGAAAACGTCGAACGCTGCGGCGCGAAGCCGATCGTGGTCGAGGACGAGTGGGGCGAGCCCTGCGATCCGAACAAGCTCGAGGATGCGCTGAAGAAACATCCGGAAGCGCGTGTCGTCGCCTTCGTGCATGCCGAGACGTCCACCGGCGTGGCGTCGGACGCCAAAACCCTGATCGACGTAGCGCACCGGCACGATGCCCTCACCATCATGGATGCGGTCACCTCGCTGGGCGGCTCGCCGGTGCTGGTCGACGAGTGGCAGTGCGATGCGGTGTATTCGGCCAGCCAGAAATGCCTGTCCTGCACGCCGGGTCTGTCGCCGGTCACTTTCAGCGATCGCGTGGTCGACTACGTGAAGTCGCGCAAAGACAAGATTCGCAGCTGGTTTATGGACATGAACCTGCTGCTCGGCTACTGGGGCAACACCACGCGGACCTATCACCATACCGCGCCGACCAACAGCCTCTACGCCCTGCATGAAGCGCTGCTCATCCTCAAGGAAGAGGGCATCGAGAACGCCTGGGCGCGTCATCAGCGCCATCACACCGCTCTCAAGGCCGGCCTGGAATCGATGGGGCTGCAGTATCTGGTCAAGGAAGGTTATCGGCTGCCGCAGATGAACGCCGTGTACATTCCCGAGTCCCTGCTCGAAGTCGAAGCCGAAGTGCGCAAGCGCCTGCTCAACGAATTCAATCTGGAAATCGGCGCCGGCCTGGGGCCGCTGGCCGGCAAGATCTGGCGCATCGGCATCATGGGCTACTCGTGTAGCTCGTCGAACGTGATGCTGTGTCTGTCGGCGCTGGGCTCGGTGTTGGAAGACATCGGCTACCCGATTCAAGTGGGCGATGCCGAAGGGGCGGCGCACCAGGCGTACGCGCAAATGCACGCCAAAGCAGCGATCCAGAAGAAGCGGCACACGGCCGCTGCGGCCTGAACGAAGGCCGTGCAATAAAAAGGCGACCTGCGGGTCGCCTTTTTATTGGGCTATTGCGGTTGCGCGGGCTGTTTGGGTGGCGCGAGCCGGGCGATCGCCGACGAGCCCAGGACCTTGCCGTCCTCGTCCTTGGCAAGATGGAAGCTCATCTCGACGTAAATCTTCTCTTCGGTCTTGTGCAGCGAACGGGTGCGCATGATGCGCCCGTGGTATTTGGTGTCGCCGGTTTCCATCGCGGCATTGAAGCCGCGCCAGTGACCGTCGCGCAAATTCTCCGGGATGATCAAATCCAGCGATTTGCCGAGCGCTTCTTCCTTGGTAAAGCCGAACAGTTTCTCGGCGCCTTCGCTCCACCATCGGATAATGCCTTTCCGGTCGGCGTAGATGAACGCCTCGCTGATGTTCCGGACAATGGCGGCATAGGGTAGATCGTCCTCCTGCATGCTTCCTCCTTGTGTGCGCGGTCAGGCCAGCGCACCGTTGAGGAGCAGCATGATCGCGAATCCTGCGGTGACACCGGCAGTGGCATGGCTTTGATGGCCAAGACGGTGGGATTCGGGAATGATCTCATGACTGACTACGAAAATCATCGCCCCGGCGGCAAACGCCAGGCCCCATGGCAACAGTGCAGCCGACACACCGATCATCGCTACGCCGAGCAACGCGCCGATCGGCTCCATCAGTCCCGTCGCCAGCGCAACCACCGCACTGCGCGCCCGGCCGTAACCGAGAGCCAGCATCGCCCAGGCCACGATCAGGCCCTCGGGGAGGTTCTGTATGCCGATGCCGAGCGTGACGGCAGTGCCCTGCGCACCGCCGCCGGCGTAGGCGACGCCCACAGCCAAGCCCTCCGGCACGTTGTGCAGCGCAATAGCGAACACTACCAGCCAGACGCGCGCCATGGCGTACGGACGGCGCGTAGGCTGGTCCGCATGCGCATGCGGCAGAAAGCGGTCGATTGCGAGCATGACACCGGCACCGAGCAGAATGCCCAGCGCGACGACGGTGGGCGAACTCAAGCTCAGCGCCGGTACGGCCAAAGAGAATGCGGCGGCGGCGAGCATCACGCCCGCGCCGAATCCCAGCATCGCGCTATGTGTGCGCATGGACACTTGGCCGACGAACAACACCGGCAGCGCGCCGGCGCCGGTGGCCAGTGCGGTGAAAAGCGTCGCCAGCAGGGCCGGACGTAGCGCTTGCGCACTTGCCGCTCCGGACAGTGCGGTCTGCAACAGGAAGAAGATCGCCACCCCGCCCAAGGCGAGCGCCAGCAGAACGCGCGGATCGCGTTGCTGTAACAGCTTCCTGGTTGCAAGAATGGCGGTGCTCATGCAATCGCTCCTGTAAGTGACGCGTACACCTTAGTCCGCGCAGTGTTGAAGGTCCAATGTATTGTTTATACGAAACATATAGTCAACCTGTATGACCAGCCAAAGCCGGTATCGTTCTCGCAAACAGTCCGGCGTGCGCCGTATTTCTTCGAAACGGATACGCCGCCGCGGAACTTCCGCGGCGGCGTATCCTCCACTTTATGCGTAAAGGAGGCACTGACCCAACATGGCGGCAACGGATCGAGCAGGATTGTTGAAGCTTGCGCTCATGGCGGCGTGCGCCGATCCGGCGCCCGACGCGTCCGCACAGGCGCAGCTTCGACAAGTCGCGGAACAGCTTTCGATGGGTGCAGGCGAGAATCTCGCGCTCGCACTCAGGGATATCCTGCTCGGCCGTACGCAGATCGAGCAACTCGCGGAGCCCTTGCGTCGGCCGAAAGTCGCATTGATCGCCTATGAGATGGCGGTGTGCATCTGCAGCGCTGACAGTGTGCACAGCGATCCCGAACACGCTTTTCTGGAGCGCCTTCGCATCGCACTGGCGATGGATGTGCGTACCGCGCGCTCATTCGAGCGTACGGCGGATGCAGTCACAGGTGTCCCGCTGCAAGCGGACCCCGGCCGCGTGCCGCTCGCCACGGGGCATCCGGTCGATGAGGGCTTGCTGGTGCGTCTGGTGGACGACTACGCCGTGCTCACCGCTGCGCTCGCTGCTCGCGCCGAGCCCCTTGCGTTGCTTGCCACTGTTCCGATCGACATGAAGATGTTGTATCGCATCGGCAAATATTACGGACAGGAACTCGAGCGTGGACAGGTGAGCGCGTTCATGTGCGCTGCCGGCGCCGAGCCGGTTGCGCAATACGTGGAAGCGTGCGGACAGTTGATCATTGCCGGCGCGATGGACCGGCCGCGCGCGCGGTCGCTGTCGTACGATGGGGTGGCCGCGCATCGCTACGCCAGGACCTCGGCGCTGGGCCGTCTTGCGCGGTTATGGTGCAGCGAAGGCGAACACAACGACGCATTGCTGCAGGAGCGTTACACCTCATGGTACGCCGAGGCGCAACAGGGCTACGAGGCGCGCAGGACGGAAGTGGCCGAGCGCGCGCGGCAGACGGCGGTGAACGATCTGCTGACGCTGGTCAAGCAATGAGCTCCGGTCCTGTCGAACGGTCTAGGTCCACGATTAAGCCCTCAGCCCGATAGCGACGGGCAGTAGTGCCCTGCACAATTTCCACATTGAGAAACCGCCCGTTGTGGAAAAGTGCGATGGACACTGTTCAATTTCCGCTGGATCCACCGCTGCATGAAGACTGGCAGCGCTTCGAACGTCGTGCCGCTCCTTGGGGCGCACGAACAGCGCGTACTACGCCACCGGCGGCTGTGTGGATCAACCGCCCTGCCCTGCATGGACGCAGGCGTCCCCGGGCGGTGGCGGTGCTGCTCACCGTGCTGGGACTCTGCATCGCGCTTTGGGTATCGGGCTGAAACGCCTCAGACCGACGCGTTCTGCAGTTTGAAGTTGATCAGGGTGCGCAGCTTGGCGGGCAGCACCGGCTTCACCAGCAGGTGATAGCCGTACTGCTTCGCTTCTTCGACGCGCTCCGGCGTCGTGCTGCCGGTAATGAGGATGGCGGGAATTTCCGGGTCCAGGTCACGACGCAAGCGCTCGATCAGTTGCGTACCGGTTTCTGCGTCGGCCAGTCGATAGTCGGCAATGATCAGATCCGGCAACCGCCCAACCTGGTGAATTCGATCGACAACGTCTTCCCCCGTGGTGGAGCCGATGACCTCGGCGCCCCAACCGGCAAGCAGTACCCGCATGCCTTCCACAATAGTGCTTTCGTCGTCGATGACGACGATGAGGCGACCTTGTAAATCTGCCGCTTGCCCAGCGCCTCGCTGCTGTGCGCTGCGCATCAGGCGCGCTGCGCGCCCTCTTGGCAGTTCAAAGCGGAACCGGGTGCCGCGTCCCACTTCCGAAGTCAGCTCGATGTCCGTGCCGAGCAGGCGGACGAGACGCCGCACGATCGACAGTCCGAGCCCCAGTCCCTTGCGACTGGAACGTTCAGGATTGCCGATCTGATAGAACTCGTCGAAGATGCGCTCGCGCTCCTCGCGCGAAACACCCATGCCGGTATCCCACACTTCCATGCTGAGCTTGCTTTGGCGCATCCGGCAGGCGACAACGATGCCGCCCGCCGAGGTGTAGCGGATCGCGTTGGCGATGAGGTTACGCAGAATGCGCTCGACCAGAATCGGATCGCTGTGCGCGACGGCGTCGGATTTGCGCACATGCAGGCGTAAGCCTTTCTCGAAGGCTTCCGGCTCGAATTCCAGCCGGAGCCGGTCCAGCACGCGGCTGACGGGAAAATCTGTCAGCTCGGCACGGATCACGCCCGCGTCGATTTTGGACAGATCAAGCAGTTCGTTGAACAGCCCTTCCAGCGCATCGACCGAAGCGTTGATGCTGTTCACCACGTTCAGCACTTCGGGATCGCGGATTTTTTCCGACAAGGCCGCGGCGAACAGTCCCATGGCGTGCAGCGGCTGGCGCAAGTCATGGCTTGCAGCCGCAAAAAACTGCGTCTTCGATCGATTGGCCGCCTCGGCTTGCATACGCGCGGTATCGGCCAATTGCTTTTGCCGCTTCAACTCGTTGATGAGTTCCACATTCTCGAAGCGCCGGCGTATCGATTCATGTACCAGTTGGTTGACGCGTCGGCCGAAGGACAGCGCCGCCAGCGTGCCGATGGCGACCGGGACGCCCAGCGCGATTTCGTGCGCGCTGCCGCCGATGAACGCGCGCACGATGAAGGGCGGCGTCACCAGCGCGGCCAGCATGTAGAACGCCGGCGCGAAGATCGCCAGCGAACCGGTCGACACTGCCACGATGCAGAACAGCAGCATGGCCAGGTAGGTCTGGCTGGTGGCCGAATCCGGTACGTAGAGCAATACGCCGGCGCTGCCCCAGAGCGCGCCGGCCGTGGTGATCGCGTAGAGATAGCGTTGACCCCATTGCTCCAGGTCCCCTCCGCGAGGGTTGGCTGCAACGAAGCGCCGGTAGTGCAGCACACGCACCATCTGGTGCACACACATGGCGCCGAGCCAGCCGAGCCATAGATAGGTCGGCACTTCGTCGTACACGATCCACACCAGGCACAGTGCGGCGATAAGCGAAGCCAGCGTCGTGGTCGGCGAGTGCAAAAAGACCAGACGGATCTGCTCGCCGCGGATGCGTTGTGTCAGGGGCAACTCATCAGCGGTATCGGAACGGAGGCGGGAGTCCACTGCCGGAGCCCTCGATTAATGCGCTCTTACCGAGCGGAGCCCGGTGATGGGAGATTGGCCGTGCGGCGGCGCGGGGATAACGGTTCGTACGCCATGCGTAGTCCGTGAGCGGTGCCAAATCGGCAGTACCGCGCCGGCGCGGTCCGTGACGACCCAGGGCTGGGTGATGCGGTCATGTTCGTCTTCCGAGCGAAAATCCGCTGCCGTCAGCGGCACGCGCTCCGGCGGGGGCGTATCGGTGCCGGCGATATAGGTGCGCGTCGCCGCGGGCCTGCCCGCCGCCTGCATGGTCAGCATGTCGCCCACATCGATGGCCGCGGGGAACCAGTAACCGCGGCCCAGCAGTCGCGGCAGGTCGTGCGCCAGTTTGCGCAATCGGCGATTCATGCCGAACAATTTCGCATGGGTTTCCCGATAGGCGTCGACAAAGGCTTCCACGGTGGCGTGCCGGGGACGCGCAGTCAGTGTGTAGCCGGCCAGGTCGCGCAGCAGCACGTTGGGCAACAGGGCACCGGGCGTGGCGGCGAGGCGATGGAAGTGCGGCGTCCCGGGGATGGGCGACTCGAAACACAAAAAGGTCGGCACATACAGGCCGGCATCACTGAGATGCAACGGCAACGCGCGAATGTAATCGACGTCGTCGGTCGCGGGACTCACCATCAGGCCGGCTACGACGAGTATGCCGTGCGCCAGGCAATCGGCGATCGCGCGTTGCACCTTGCCGAGCGCGTTCTGGCGTTTGTTCATGTCGGCCAGCGTTGCCGGATTGAAACTTTCCAGTCCGACGAACAGGCAGCGGCAGCCCGCGTGCGACAGGCGCCGAACCATGTCGCGATTGCTGATCACGTTGAACGTTGCCGCCGCATACCACTGGATGTCGAGCGGCTCGACGGCGTCGCACAACCGGCGCAGCCAGGAAAAGCTGCCGCCGATATTGTTGTCGGTGAAACCGACCAGCCTGCGCTTGTAGTCGGGAATCAGGCCGTGCAATTGCTGTTGGCCGGCGACGATGTCCCGTACTACCGACTCCACCGGGCGCGTCTCGAAGCGCGTGCCCTGCCCGGTGAGTACGCAGAATTCGCAACTGAACGGGCATCCTCGCGTTGCTTCCAGCGCCAACGGATGCAAGGCGCGGCCGGCGAGCAGCTCGAAACGCGGTGTCGCGACCGTACGGCCGTCGTAGGGCGGGCTCTCGTAGCGGGAGCGCAGACGATTGGCACGGAAGTCCCGATAAACCTCTGGAACGGTGGTCTCCGGATCGCCGACGACGACGGCATCGAAATAGGGCGCGCACAGGCCAGGGTAGCTGCTGGCGAAAGCACCGCCGAACACCGTCTTGGCGCCGCGTCGGCGCCAGTAATGGGAGAGCTGGCGCGCGCGGTCGAAGTCCGGATGCAGCGCCGAAATGAACAGCAGATCGTAATCGCGCGACCAGTCCGGATCGGACCATTGCTCGTTGATGACGTCGACTTCCACATCGCGCGGCAGCAGGCCGGCGAGCAGCGTGCCGATCTGCGGCTGCATCGAAACCCTGTTCTTTTTCCCGCGCCGGTGGTAGTCCACGTACACGGAAATGATGCCTATACGCATAGGTTCTTCCTGCGCGTCCCGTTTTCCGGCGCGGACGCGGCGGTCAGTGCGTGGGGGCTAGTGCCTGGTATTGGAGGGGTGGCGGTTCGGCAATACGCCATCGAGTTGCAAGCCGAGCCGGCTGGCTTCGATGACCGCCTGGGTGCGACTGTTGACGTTGAGCGCGCGCAGGATGGCCGCGACGTGAATCTTGACAGTGCCTTCGGCCAGGCCCAGTTCGCGGCAGATCACCTTGTTCGATTTGCCCTGAAGGACCAGCGCGAAGACCTGCGATTGACGCTCGGTGAGGCCAAAATCGCGGGGTCGCACAGCGGACGTCGAACGCTCGCGTTGTTGCGGCGTCCCCGGGGCGGTCAGATCGCGTGAAGTGAAGACTTCCGGCGGCAGATAGACGCCGCCCGAAAGGATGAGACGGAGCGCCTGCAGCATGACGCGGTTGCTCGCGCTTTTGGGAATGAATCCCATGGCGCCGAGGTCGATGGCTTGCAGTACGTCTTCGCGTCGGTCGGAGCCCGACAGCACGACCACCGGTACGGTGGGAAAGGACTGGCGCAGTTCGGTCAACAGGGACATTCCGACGGCGCCCGGCAACTGCAGGTCGAGCAACAGCAGACTGGCGTCTGCGTTTTCGGCAACCAGTTCACGGCCACTTTGGGCGCACTGCGCTGCCAGCACTTCGACCTCCCCGTCGAGTTGCTGCAGCACATGCTGTAAGGCTTCGAGGATGAGTGGATGATCATCCACCACGAGAATCTTCACAGCGGCCCTTATGGGTGACTTATTGCTTTTGGCTGGGCATGGTAGCACCGGCCGGGACGCTTGCAAACGCGGGAAATTCAGCATATCCGAGCCCGTAGGGGGAAATCCCGGGCGATGCTAACAGCGCGCAGCCGTCCGGCAATGCGGCGAAGGGCATAGGCAATAAGGCGGACATCAGCCGCAGCCGGCGTTCCGAAACGAAAGTGAAACAATGCGCAACACCGGCGTAATTGCCCTTTTTCTGCCTCATTTCCTCGGTAATCTCGCGACTCTGATACAGAGCCCATGACGGGCTGCGCGAGACAACAGGATGAAATCAAAGACAGAACTGAACGGCTGGGCGGTCCTGGCCGATTTCGCCGGCACCCTGGGGCTGGCGCTGGCCGGAGGCATCGGCTTCAGCATTGCCGCCGGCGCCGTGGTGGTGATGATCGCCGGCTGATCGCCGACGAGGCCCGAACCGGGGGCGAGCGGCTTTGCACCGCCGCCCCACCGCGTTACTTCCCTTCCAGTACTTCAGAGAGCCGGTGGAACAACTCCACCGTCGCGTCGATTTCGTCGCGATTGATTGAAACGCTCTCGACATTGATGCCCAGCGGAATCCGGCCGACGTAATCCTGGTCGAGGATTTCGCGCAGGTTGTCGACGCAGATTTCGATGGATTTGGCCAGCGGATCAGGTGCATCGAGAATGCTGCGCTCGCATTCGGGCGTGATGCGCACGCCAAGCCACTTGATGAACGCCATGGTCTTCTCGCGCCCGCAGGGGGCGAAGGTGAACATGATGCGTTGCGGCTCGACGCCGGCGTCGCGGCATTCGCGCAAATACTCCTTCAGCACCGCCACCGTCGGCTGGGCGTTGTAGACCGTCTGCGAAATGAAGTAGCTGCAGCCTTCACCGGCTTTGGCCAGCAGCCTTGCGCCTTCACTGCATTCCGGGCTGTCGCGCTCGGCGATCATCACGCCGCCCAGCGTGAAGCTGCCGCGGTGCTCGCGGGCCATCTGCAGCGCTTCGGCCAGGCTCAGCGGATAGCTGACGCCCGAGGTCGGGCGACCGACGACGGACAGATACGTCACGCCGTAGTCGTCGGCGCTCTGGTCGAGCCAGGCGCGCCAGTTCGCCTCGTCGAGCGTGCCCAGGCTCTTGTAATTGATGGCCGGCAACCCGGCCAACTGCCCGAGCAACCGCGAATAGTCGCGCGGATCCACCGTGCCCTTGAACGGAAAGGGACGCGGCACCGAGGTGCGGCCCGATTCGTCCTGAATGTCGTAAACCACGACCGCATCCACGGGTAGCGGTTGCAGTCGCTCGACCAACTTCTCCGCCGCTTCCTGAATTACTTCGGCCGGCGAGCCGAGGCGCGGCGGCGTCGTGCCGTAAAGGCGGGTGGTCTGGTTGGGGTCGGCCAGCCGTGCACGTAACTGCGCTGTGGCGGCGGCCAGTTGTGGCGTCGCTTGTCGCATGAACGTGTTCCTTTAAGCGTAGGCTGCCGGACGCGCCGGCAACAAACTGCATCCCGGGACGGCACCCGTCGTGCGGGCGCGCCCGGAGGGTCGTCGATGCGGAAACGCATACATCGTTCCCGCACCCCGCTCGTCAAAGGTTCGCGTTCTCAGTAGCGATAGTGGTCGGCTTTGTAGGGGCCTTCCTTCGCCACGCCGATGTAGCGTGCCTGGACATCGGTGAGCTCGGTCAGCTGCGCATTGAGCTTCTTCAACTGCAGGCGCGCGACCTTTTCGTCCAGATGCTTCGGCAGTACGTACACGCCGACAGGGTACTTGTCGGTGTTGTTATAGAGCTCGATCTGCGCGATGGTCTGGTTCGCAAACGAAGAGCTCATCACATAAGAGGGGTGGCCGGTCGCGCAGCCGAGGTTCACCAGGCGGCCTTCGGCCAGCAGGATGATGCGCTTGCCGTCGGGGAAGATGACATGGTCGACCTGCGGCTTGATGTTCTCCCACTTGTACTGCTTGAGACTCGCGACGTCGATCTCGTTGTCGAAGTGACCGATGTTGCAGACGATGGCCTGGTCCTTCATCTTGGCCATGTGATCGTGCGTGATCACATGGTAGTTGCCGGTAGCGGTAACGAAGATGTCCGCCTTGTCGCAGGCTTCTTCCATGGTCACGACCCGATAACCTTCCATCGCCGCCTGCAGCGCGCAGATGGGATCGATTTCCGTCACCCACACTTGCGCGGACAGCGCGCGCAGCGCCTGCGCCGAACCCTTGCCCACGTCGCCGTAGCCGCAGACGACGGCGATCTTGCCGGCGACCATCACGTCGGTCGCGCGCTTGATGCCGTCCACCAGCGACTCGCGGCAGCCGTACAGGTTGTCGAACTTCGACTTGGTGACCGAGTCGTTGACGTTGATGGCAGGGAAGGCAAGACGGCCTTCCTGGTGCATCTGATAAAGGCGCTTCACGCCGGTGGTGGTTTCCTCGGTGACGCCCTTGATCTTCGACAGGCGCGTGGAATACCACGTCGGATCCTGTGCAAGCTTCGCCTTGATGGCGGCGAACAGCACCGTCTCTTCCTCGCTTTCCGGGTGCGCGAGCACCGAGATGTCGGTTTCGGCTTTCGCGCCCAGGTGCAGCAGCAGGGTGGCATCGCCGCCGTCATCGAGGATCATGTTCGAGTAGCCGCCGTCGGGCCACTCGAAAATCTTGTGCGAGAAATCCCAGTACTCTTCCAGCGTCTCGCCCTTGTAGGCGTAGACCGGCGTGCCGGTCGCGGCGATGGCCGCCGCTGCATGATCCTGGGTCGAGTAGATATTGCAGGACGCCCAGCGCACTTCCGCGCCCAGCGCCTGCAGGGTTTCGATCAGTACGGCGGTCTGGATGGTCATGTGCAGACTGCCGGTGATGCGCGCGCCCCGTAGCGGCTTGGCCGAGGCATACTCCTCGCGGATGGCCATGAGACCGGGCATTTCGGTCTCGGCGATTTTGATTTCCTTGCGGCCCCACTCGGCGAGGCTGAGGTCGGCGACTTTGCAGTCGGTGAATTGGTTTTGCTGCAGTACTGCGCTCATGGCGGCTCCGTTCGATGGTTTGAACGGGCGCCGTTGCAACAGTGTCGTCGTTGTGCCGAGCCTGGCCTGCCCACCAAAGCGGTTCGACAGCCATCTTTCGGCGATGACGTTCGAGCCGCTTTGGTGGGCAGGCTGCAGCGCCCCTCGGCGCAACGAAGGTGGGATGTTAAGCGATAGTCGAAACCTTTTTAAGTCCCGGGTCGTGCACTAGGCGACGCGCTTCAGACCTGCGTCGGCGGCCAGCGCCGCGGCCTTGTCCGTCTTCTCCCAGCTGAATTCCGGCTCGTCACGACCGAAGTGGCCGTAGGCGGCGGTCTTTTCGTAGATCGGACGCAGCAGGTCGAGCATCTGCACGATGCCCTTGGGCCGCAGGTCGAAGTGCTTCTGCACCAGTTCGGCCAGTGCATCGTCGGACACCTTGCCGGTGCCGAAAGTGGTGACCATGACACTGGTGGGGCGCGCCACGCCGATGGCGTAGGACACCTGAATCTGGCATTTGGCTGCCAGACCGGCGGCCACGATATTCTTCGCCACGTAGCGCGCGGCATAGGCGGCCGAGCGGTCGACTTTGGACGGGTCCTTGCCCGAGAACGCGCCGCCGCCGTGCGGCGCGGCGCCACCATAAGTGTCGACAATGATCTTGCGTCCGGTGAGACCGCAATCGCCGTGCGGGCCGCCGACGACGAAGCGACCGGTGGGGTTCACCAGGTAGTTGATCTTCTTGCTGAGCATCTCGGCCGGCAGCACCGGCTTGATGATTTCCTCGACGACCGCTTCCTTGATCTGCTCGTACGTCACGTCCGGGGCGTGCTGGGTGGATAGCACAACCGTGTCGATTTCCTGCGGCTTGCCGCCCGCATAACGGACAGTGACCTGCGATTTTGCGTCCGGACGCAGCCACGGCAAACGGCCGTCGCGACGCAGTTCGGACTGACGCTCCACCATGCGGTGCGCCAGATAGATCGGCAGCGGCATCAGTTCGGGCGTCTCGTCGCAGGCGTAGCCGAACATCAGGCCCTGGTCGCCGGCACCCTGTTCCAGATTGAGGCCCTTGTCCTCGTCCACGCCCTGCGCGATATCGGGCGACTGTTTGTCGTAGGCCACCAGCACGGCGCAGCCCTTGTAGTCCATGCCGTAATCGGTGTTGTCGTAACCGATGCGCTTCACGGTCTCGCGCGCGATGGTCTGATAGTCGATCACCGCGTTGGTGGTGATCTCGCCGGCGAGCACGATCAGGCCGGTGTTGCAGAGCGTTTCCGCGGCGACGCGCGCATACTTGTCCTGCGTCAGAATCGCATCGAGAATGGCGTCGGAAATCTGGTCCGCGACTTTATCGGGATGGCCTTCCGAAACCGATTCGGAAGTGAACAGGAATTCGCTCATGATGGTGGGTTCGTTGGATCAGGGTCGGGAGTTTAGCAAATTGGATGGGGCAACACAGGGCGCTCCGCGGGCGGCGGGAAGCTTCTAGGCAAGTCACATGCCCTGTCCAGCGCGCGGCCATCCCGTGCACTATATACATAACTCGCCATACCACGGCAGTGCCCTATGAAACTGCGGTTCACCAAAATGCATGGCCTGGGCAACGACTTCGTCGTGCTCGACGGTGTGCGCCAGACCATCCAACTCGACGCCGATCGGCTGCGCGCCATTGCCGATCGCCATTTCGGCGTCGGCTGCGACCAGATTCTAGTGGTAGAGCCGCCCCGGTCGGCATCGGCCGATTTTCGCTATCGCATCTTCAACGCCGACGGCGGCGAAGTGGAGCAATGCGGCAACGGCGCGCGCTGTTTCGCGCGCTTCGTGCGGGACAAAGGGCTGACCGACAAGCGCCGCATCGCCGTGGAGACGCTGGGCGGCCTCATCGAGCCGCAGATCGAAGCGGACGGTCGGGTGACCGTCGACATGGGACCGCCCGCATTCGACCCGGCGCGCGTGCCTTTTCTTGCCGACGGCGAGGCGCTGACTTACGACCTGGAAGTCGAGGGCGAGACCATTCCGGTGGCGGTGCTTTCCATGGGTAATCCGCATGCGGTGCAGCGGGTGGCCGATGTGAATGAAGCGCCCGTCGCCCGGCTCGGCCCGCTGGTCGAGCGCCATGCGCGCTTTCCGCAGCGCGTGAACGCCGGCTTCATGGAAGTCGTCGACCGCCACAAGATCAAGCTGCGGGTTTACGAGCGGGGCGCGGGCGAAACGCTGTCCTGCGGTACCGGAGCCTGCGCCGCTGCCGTCGCGGGCATTCGACTCGATCTGCTGGATTCACCCGTGACAGTGCACACTCGCGGCGGAGATTTGACGATCGCCTGGGCGGGCGTCGACAATGCCGCCGCCCGGCCGGCGCACGTCTATATGACCGGCCCGGCCGAGACGGTATACGAGGGAGAGATCATTGTCGGAGACTGAAACGCTGCGCGCGGACGACGTTGCCCAGTACCTGGAGCAGCACCCCGAATTCTTTATCGAACATTCGCAACTGCTGACGCGTATTCAGGTGCCGCATCCCCGCGGCACGGGCGCGATCCCGTTGTCTGAACGCCAGGTTCTGTCGCTGCGCGAGCAGAACCGGGCGCTGGAAAACAAGCTCGCCGAGTTGATCCAGTTCGGCGAGGAAAACGACGACATCAGCCAGCGCGTCCACCGTTTGGCGGTCGATCTGATGGCCGGGAGCCCATTGTCCGCACTGATCGAGTGTTGCTGCCGCGCGGTGCGCGACGATTTCGGCGTGCCGCACGCCGCCGTCCGCTTGTGGCGCGGCAGCGGCGAGAGCGAGGCTTTCGCCGAGACGAGCGAGGAACTGCGCAACTTTGCGGCTGCGCTGCCCCGGCCCTTTTGCGGTCCGAACGACAACTTCGAAGCCGTCGCCTGGTTTGGCGAAGCGGCTGCGCTGGTGCGTTCGGTCGCCTTCATTCCCCTGCGCGATGCGGGTGAAACGATCGGCCTGCTGGCCATGGGCAGCGAGGATCCCGAACGCTTCTATGCCGACATGGGTACGCTCTATCTCGAGCGCATCGGCGAGCTCGTCAGCGCCGCGCTCCTGCGCGAGCTTTGACATGAACCCGGCCGCGCCGGAGGCGGACGATCCGCGCCAAGCGCTGGTCGATGCCTATCTGGCGCACCTGCTCCAGCAGCGGCGCTTGAGCCCTGCGACGGAGCGCGGCTATCGCCAGGGTTTGCGGAACTTGTTGCAACTGGCCGGCGATACGCCGTTGGACCGGCTCGAGACGCATCATGTGCGTCGGATGGTGGCGCAACTGCACGGGCGCGGGTTGCAGCCGAGCACCATTGCCCACATGCTCTCCGCCTGGCGTGGACTTTATCGCTGGCTTGCGCGCCACCACGGCTACGGCGTGGATCCGTGCGCCGGCGTGCGCGCACCGAAGGCGCGCAAGGGTTTGCCCAAAGCGCTGTCGCCCGAGGAGGCGCGCCGCCTGCTGGACGGCGTGCCCGAGGATGCGTGCGAGGCGCGCGACAAGGCGATGTTCGAACTGTGCTATTCCTCCGGACTGCGTCTGGCGGAGCTGGTATCGCTAGATTTGCACGACGGACACGCCATGCTCAAGCAGGGCGAGATAACGGTGCGCGGCAAGGGGAACAAGACACGCACCGTGCCGGTGGGCCGCGCCGCTCTGCAAGCCGTGGAGGTGTGGCTGGCGCAGCGCGACGGCGTCGTGCGCGGTGAGCAGGAGGCGCTGTTCCTCGGCGCCCAGGGCGGGCGCATCGCGCCCAGCGTGGTGCGTGCACGCCTCAAACGCTGGGCGCTGAAGCAGGGCCTGCCTGTCCCGGTCCATCCGCACGTGCTACGGCACTCCTTCGCCTCCCACGTTCTGCAGTCCTCGGGCGATTTGCGCGCGGTGCAGGAGATGCTCGGTCACGCCAGCATTTCCACCACGCAGGTCTATACCCACCTGGATTTTCAGCATCTGGCGAAAATCTACGATCAGGCGCATCCGCGCGCCCGCAAGAAGCCGTAGCGCGATCCATCCCGGTGCGTCATGCCGGGTTTCGCCGCCCCATCCCGTCTCATTCCATAGAGGTTGCCTCGCCTGGGGGTGCAGCCTACAATGCGCCGCCGTTTTGAGCGGCTGGGCGGATAACAGGCACGATCCGCGCTATATGCGTCCCGTATTGCCCGAGGCGTGACCTGGAGGACGGCACGGGAACACCGATGGGGTAGTATCCCAAGCGGCGATGGGCGGCACGATTTGATCGTGCGCAAATCGCTGCAGGACGTATACATTCGAGGACTGAAGGCAATGGCTCGTCAAACCGCAATGAAAAAAACTTCGCAATCCTCCGGCGATGAACGGCTCACTGAAGCGGAACTGCTGAAAATGTCTGAAGCCGAGTACATGAACGCCGCGCAACTGGCGTTCTTCAAGGAACGCCTGCTGGCCATGAAGCAGCAGCTTATCGACAATGCCGGCGCGACTTCGGAGAACTTGCGCGAGAACGACATGGTCCCTGATCCGGCCGACCGCGCGACCATCGAAGAGGAGCATGCGCTGGAACTGCGCACGCGTGATCGCGAACGCAAGCTGATGAAGAAGATCGACGAATCGCTGCAACGCATCGAGTCGGGCGACTATGGCTGGTGCGAGGAGACCGGCGATCCGATCGGCATCCCCCGTCTGCTCGCGCGGCCGACCGCGACATTGTCGGTCGAGGCACAACAGCGCCGCGAACTCAAGCAGAAGTTATACGGCGATTGACCGCCCTGGATGCATAGCGAAGAACGGTCGCCTTGGGCGGCCGTTCTTGTTTTGGGGCGCTGCCGTTCATCCCCGTCGTGCGGCCGCTGGGCGGATCGTTGCGCGCGTGGCCTGAAGTTTGCTCGGAGCGGCAATATCGGACGCTGTCGCGCACTTGCCATTTGGTATTGCGTCAGACGGTATGGTAGAAGAATGCTTTGAGCCGACCTTCCGTTCTCCACTAAATCAAGTCTTTAACGTGGCTTTTTCGCTTTTCGGTAAAAAACCGCCGGCCAAGCCTGCGAAGGCCCCTGTTGCACCGCGCAAACAGGAGGCGCGCAAGCCAACACCCGTATCGACGCCGGAAGTCGAGGAAGACGCGTTGTCCCTGGATTTCACCAACTATGTGCCGCCGGCGACGGTATTGAGCGAGGCACCCGCCG
>Ga0079224_100000698_pt1 | contig 34783 bp, 26 predicted proteins | sample Stecom2015_FD_80414 | JGI IMG/M metagenome (GOLD analysis project Ga0079224, IMG submission 80414) | Agricultural soil microbial communities from Utah to study Nitrogen management - Steer compost 2015 | ecosystem: Environmental > Terrestrial > Soil > Agricultural land | place: USA: Utah... | reverse complement strand
GGCGTCCGGCAGCGCCGCCGGACAAATAGCGCATTTGCATATCCAGCCGCAGTGCTTTGGGTGCGACCAGCGGCCCTTTGTCGCCCGCCGCATCGGTGATTGCAATCTGTCCTGCCAATAAAGGCAGCTTGAAGTCTTCGACACGGAATTGGCCGGTTTCGTACGACTGACCATCCGGGTCGAGCACGATCCGGTATTGTCCGCGCTTGATATCTTCCGGAATTTTCCAGTCCGATGCGCTGAACAGGCCACCACCTGCCGTTTGTTGCCATTTGAGGGGGAATTTATAGTTGTCTTCCCCGCCCACCAGTTCAATGCTCATCTCTGCCGGTAATGTGTTGACCCCGGGTAGCGCAAAACCGTCTCGTGTCAGCGTGCGCAGCAGATGCTTCATGGATGCCGTCTCGCCGGCACGGAACAGGCTGCGGTCCAGGATGGTGTGGGCCCGCACAGTGGGCTGGGGGGAACTGTCGGTGGGCACATTGAAGCGCCAGGACTCAATGCCATTGTCCCATGAGGTCAATGCAAAAGAATAGTCGCCGATGCCAGCCGCCTGCGGGTGATCGGGACCGATGCGCGCAGAAACAAAAAGGCCGGACAATTGCGTGTTGTTGCAATAATCTTCGCCCTTGACCGCCTTGCGGTAATGCCAGATGCCGTCGCTGCCCGTCTGGCCGGTCAGCAGCGTTTTACCGGCGCAGTCCAGGACATTGACCTGGGCATGCGCGACCGGTTTGGCGTCGTCCAGCGTTGTCACCCACACCAGCAAGTCGTCCCGGCCTTTTTTGACATGCACGGCCATATTGGTTACCAGCACCGAGCTGCGCACATACATGGGATGCTTATTGGCAAGCAATGCCTGCCCAAGGCTGGCGGACTTGGCTTCCAGCACATGAAAGCCCGGCTGCTGCAACGGCACGCCCAGTACTTCAAAATCGCTGCGCTTGCCCGCCGCTTTCGCGCCAGGCAACGTGATGGTTGTTGCCGCCGGGTTTTCTGCCAGCATGGAAACCGATCGCGTGTCTATGTAGACCGGCTTGTTTTCGGTATGGCTGTCGGGCTGATCGTTCATCACGGCGCGGATATTGTTTGCCGTCAGCGACGTTTCGTCCAGGCGTCGCACACGGGCATAGGCCTTGAGCACGTCGGCATCCTCCTGCGGAACATAATCGCTGATGGTGCCCGGTGACAGGGTCTGATCTTTGATGGCCACCTGGTTCTCTATATAGCGAACGGTCAGCGGTACATGCCACGGCGCCTTGCCGTCAGCAGCATCTGCCTTGCGCTCGATAATGCCGAAGGTGGAGGAGGCAAACTTGAGCATGGGGGAATAGGCCGCCATGCGAATCTTCATGGGAAACTGGCCGGCATTGCTCAGCGAGCGCCCCGACTCGTCTTTCAGACCTGCTGGAACAGCGAGTGTCAGCGTCTCATGTTCGGCAAAAGGGCCTGGGAATTTCACACTGCTTACCGTGCTGTCGTTCTCGTCAATATCCGGGGGATACGGTTTGCCATTCGCGCCAACAAGCGCAATGCCCTGTGCGTCCGCCCTGGTGACCGATTCACTGAGCGTCAGATACACCGGCCTGGCCGGCGAACAATCGGCATTCTGGTTTTCGCGCGAGCACGAAAAGCCGGCGGCAAAGTCCTTGCGCACCTCGAATTCGAAATCATAGGGTTTGCTCATGGTCACGCCGCCCGCGCTGGTCACCTCCTGCCCGATAAGCAGCCGGCCTTTGGCGGCAGCCGGCAACCGACGCGCGCACTGCACAAAGGCGATGTTCTCGGCCTCGTCTGCCAGATAGGACCGGGCCTCGCTGATGATGGTCTGCTTTTCCTGCCCGGATAGTACTTTAACGGGAATTTGTTCGCCCAGACCTTGCACCACGCAACTTGCATGCGCCTGCAAACTGCTTTCCTGCACAGGCAGATTAAACCTGACAGTGAACGCCTGATCTTCAGCGATTTCGCCCGACGGACCGGCAGATTCCACAGCCAGCCTGCCGGTGTCAAACTGATATTGTGTTTTACCTTGCACCGGTTTGCCGTTGGTATCGCGAAAAGCGGTATCCGGGATAATCGTGCATTGCACGCCCGCAGGCAGCGTTTCTTCAAACTCATAAGACCAATGCGCGCCATCAGACCATTTGCCATGCCCTGCTATCGGATTTCCCTTGCAACTGACCGAGACCGGAGGCGGCAAATCGTTTCGCCCCAGCGGGACGACGTTGGCGCTGAACACAATATCAATGGAGGAAACCTTGGTTTGGGTGCCCGTGGGCGAGACCGAAGCGATATTGGCGGCGCCTGCGGTGCCGATGATTCCGGACAGAACCAGTGCGGTTCCGGCAACAAAGATGCGTTTCATAGTTATCGCCTTCCCAAAAATAATCAGGGCCACACGCTGAACCGGTGGCTGCCTGAAATCATAACAGAACTCGGTCCGGTTCAGCTATCTGCCAGAGCAGGCAGACCCGGGGTCTGGACGCATACAATCGGAAAAAGAGAAACGGATCCGGAGCGCAACTATTGCCGGTTATTGAGTTGATGTTACTGGCGATGCCGGGCAGGAAAGTCGCAGAAGCCCGATGCAATGTCCGATGCAAGATCGCATGCGAGAGCGTAGCGGCCATTGCCATTACAAGAAGGGATGGTTGATCGCTCAGACCCGCCCGGGTTGAACGAGGCTGACGCAAAAAGCACACACTCATCCGGACAGGATCGCGAGGTGTTATGAGCCCGTGGGCCAAGCTTGTGCAGCCACCGCTGATCCATGCCGCACCAGTGCCGCATCGCCTGTCCACAAAACAGCCAGCGACTGCGTCGCCGGCTATTAACTGTTTTGTGTTTAACTATTATTGCGGTCTCTTGCGATGCTGTCGTCAAGCAGCGGCATCAGCATCACGTGACGCCTGGTCGCGGTTTATGATTATGATTGGCTGCGTTGCTCGAGAATCTCTACCGCAGGCAACACCTTGCCTTCCAGAAATTCCAGGAAGGCGCCGCCGCCGGTAGAAATATAGCCTACCTGGTCGGTGATGCCAAACTTGGAAATGGCTGCAAGCGTATCGCCGCCCCCGGCAATGGAGAAGCCTTCAGACGCGGCAATGGCTTCGGCCACCTTGCGGGTGCCATTGGCAAAGGCATCAAACTCAAACACGCCTACCGGGCCGTTCCAGACAATCGTCCCTGCTTTTTTCAGAATACCGGCCAGTTCATCCGCTGTATTCTGGCCAATATCGAAAATCATATCGTCTTCGGCAACCGCATCTGCCGATTTGGTCTCACCCTTGGCCTGGGCTGAAAACTCTTTGCCGCATACAACGTCTGTGGGAATAGGCACGCTTGCGCCACGTTTGGCCATCATATCGATCACAACGTTGGCCTGGTCGATCTGATCGGGTTCAGCCAGTGATTTTCCGATTTTCTTGCCGCTGGCAAGCATGAACGTATTGGCAATGCCTCCGCCCACAATCAGCTGATCAACCTTGTCGGCCAGCGACTGCAGGATCGACAGTTTGGTTGAGACTTTGGAGCCACCAACAATTGCCACCAGGGGCCGTTTGGGATTCTGCAACGCTTTACCCAAGGCCTCCAATTCAGCTTCCAGCAGAGGGCCGGCGCAGGCAATGGGAGCGAACTTGGCAATCCCATGCGTCGTGGCTTCGGCGCGATGGGCCGTGCCGAATGCATCATTGACATACACATCGCAAAGCGCAGCCATTTTCCGGGCCAATGCTTCGTCGTTTTTCTTCTCGCCTTTATTGACGCGGCAGTTTTCCAGCAACACGACCTGGCCCGGCGCTACATTGACGCCTTCAACCCAGTCCTGAACCAATTGCACCGGCTTGCCCAACAGTTCGCTCAAGCGCTTGGCCACCGGAGCCAGCGAGTCCTGCGCCGTCAATGTGCCTTCCGTGGGACGGCCAAGATGCGATGTCACCATCACGGCAGCCCCTGCTTCCAATGCCAACTGGATGGCCGGCACCGATGCGCGGATACGGGTATCTTCAGTGATACTGCCATCGTCGGCCAACGGCACGTTCAAATCAGAACGGATGAAAACACGTTTGTCTTTAAGCTGGCCGTTCTTTGCCAGGGCGGAAAGCGTTTGTACATTCGCCATATTGTCACTCCTTGGAGTTATTGTGAAAAACGGCACTGCCCGCCGAAGCGCGCAATGCCGTTTGCAATGTCCTTGACAGACGCCAACCGATTACTTGGCAGACATCAAAGCGACCGTGGTATCGAGCATACGATTGGAGAAACCCCACTCGTTGTCGTACCAGGACGCCACTTTGACCAGCTTTCCGGATACTTTGGTTTGTGTCGCATCAAACGTGCTGGAAGCTGGATTGTGGTTGAAGTCTACGGAAACCAGCGGGGCTTCGTTGTAATCCAGGATGCCTTTGAGCGAACCTTCCGAAGCTTTTTTCAGAATGGCATTCACCTCTTCAACTGTCGTATCGCGTTTGGCAACAAAAGACAGATCGACAAGAGATACGTTAATTGTCGGAACGCGGACCGAATAGCCATCCAGCTTGCCGTTCAGTTCAGGCAGAACCAGACCAACCGCAGCGGCCGCACCGGTTTTGGTGGGGATCATGCTCATGGTGGCGGAACGGGCACGACGCAGGTCTTCATGATAAACGTCAGTCAGCACCTGGTCATTGGTGTAGGCATGAATGGTTGTCATCAGGCCATTTTCCACACCCAGCGCTTCATGCAGCGGCTGCACCAGCGGAACCAGACAGTTGGTGGTGCATGAGGCATTGGAAATAACCGTGTCGCTTGCCTTGAGCACTTGGTGGTTGACACCGTAAACAATGGTGGCGTCCACGTCTTTGCCGCCCGGGGCCGAAATAATGACTTTCTTGGCGCCGCCTTTGAGGTGGGCGCTGGCTTTTTCCTTGGAAGTGAAAAAGCCTGTGCACTCCAGGACGACGTCAACGTTCAGGTCGCCCCATGGCAATTCTGCCGGATTACGATTGGCAAGAACACGGATCTTGTCGCCATTGATTACCATGTAATCACCATCGACGGCGACAGTACCAGGGAAGCGGCCATGTGCAGTGTCATACTGAGTCAGGTGGGCATTGGTCTTGGGATCGCCCAGATCATTGATCGCGACGATTTCAATATCATGCTTTTTGCCACCTTCATAGTGAGCGCGCAGTACATTACGGCCGATGCGGCCGTAGCCGTTAATTGCAACACGAATGGTCATTACATTCTCTCCTGTTTTATAAAACCTGTTTAACCCTGTTCGCCACGTTCTCCGCGGTAAACCCGAAATGCTTGAACAGTACGCCGGCAGGCGCTGATTCACCATAGGTATCCAGCCCTACCGCAACGCCGTTACGGCCTATGTATTTATACCAGCCAGACGTTACACCCGCCTCGATTGAGATAGCCGGCAAGGCCGCCGGAATCACGCTATCGCGCCACTCGGCGCTCTGGCGATCAAATACGGAGGTGCTGGGCATGGATACGACGCGGACGGGAATATTTTCCTGCGCAAGCAATGCCTGGGCTTCGAGCGCCAGGCCGACTTCGGAACCGGTAGCAATAATAACGGCTTGTGCCCCTTGCGCGTCACGCAAGACGTAACCACCTTTTTCTATTTGTTCGATGGTCGCAACGTCGCGCTCGACGAAAGGCAGGTTCTGGCGCGATAAAAGCAAAGCGCTGGGGCCACCCTCCTGCACCTGCATGCCGACACTGACCGGCCGCGATACAGCAGCCTTCCAGGCAATCGCCGTTTCCGTCGTGTCGCAGGGACGCCAGACATCAAGATTGGGAATCAGGCGCAGACTGGCTGCATGTTCGACCGACTGGTGCGTGGGACCGTCTTCACCCAGGCCAATGGAGTCGTGCGTAAAGATATGGACAACGCGCTGCTTCATGAGCGCCGCCATGCGGATGGCATTGCGCGAGTAATCTGAAAAAGTGAGAAAGGTGCCGCCAAACGGCAGGTAACCACCATGCAAGGCAATACCGTTCATAATGGCAGCCATGCCGAACTCGCGCACGCCATAATTGATATGACGGCCGAAGCTCAGGTGGCCGTCGGTACCGCAACGCACTGCGCCGGCGCCTTTCCAGTCGGTAAAGACCGACCCGGTCAGGTCTGCCGAACCGCCCAGCATCTCAGGCAGCATGTCGACCAGCGCTGTAATGGCAAACTGCGATGCCTTGCGCGATGCGACGGTTTCAGCCTTGCTGACGGTCTGCTCCAGGAACGCCGCAAATTTTTCGGCAAAGCCTTCAGGCATCTGACCGTTCATCCGGCGAGTAAACTCCTGGGCCTGCTGTGGATAATCTATGCTATAGAGCGCAAACTGCTTTTTCCAGTCCCGCTGGATTTGTTCGCCTCGCTCGCGCTGGTTCCAGCCGGCATAGACGTCTTCAGAGATTTCAAACGGCGGCAACGTCCAGCCGATGGCTTCACGCGTGGCGGCAATTTCCGCCGCACCCAGCGGTGCGCCATGAACCTTGTCGCTCCCCTGCAGATTGGGTGCGCCCTTGCCGATGGTTGTCTTGCAGATGATGATTGTCGGACCGGCAGAACCGCGCTGCGCCTGCTGCTTGGCTTTGGCAATCGCGTGATCGACCGCAAACACATCGTGGCCGTCGACGCCACGAATCACATTCCAGCCGTAACCTTCAAAGCGCTTGCCGGTATCATCGGCAAACCAGGGTTCAACCCTGCCGTCGATGGATATACCATTATCATCATACAGAACAATGAGTTTGGACAGTTTCAGGGTTCCGGCCAGCGAACACACTTCGTGGGAAATGCCTTCCATCAGGCACCCGTCGCCAACAAAAGCATAGGTGTAATGGTCAACGATTTTGTGTTCGGGTTTGTTGAACTCTGCTGCCAGCAATTGCTCGGCCAGCGCAAAGCCTACTGCGTTTGACAGTCCCTGCCCCAGCGGACCGGTTGTGGTTTCCACGCCAGGAGTAATACCCACCTCGGGATGGCCCGGTGTTTTGGAATGCAATTGGCGGAACTGACGCAGTTCTTCAATAGGCAAATCATAGCCGGTTAGATGCAGCAGCGCATACAACAGCATGGAACCGTGACCGTTGGACAGAACAAAGCGGTCCCGGTCAGCCCACGCCGGATCTGCAGGGTTATGGCGCAAGTGGCGTGTCCACAGCGCTTCGGCGATCTCGGCCATGCCCATGGGGGCGCCGGGATGACCGGAATTGGCCTGTTGCACGGCATCCATGGCCAGCGCACGGATTGCATTGGAAAGGTGGGAATTCGATGTGGCGGCCGTGGTGGTCATGCGGATCCTGTAGAAATCACGGTTAGTTACGATTAACCAGCGATTTTAACACTCCGCGTTTTGTCCGTGACGCTCTCGCTAAATAAAGTAAAATTTAGCCATGCATACCCTGCCCCGTTTCTATTGCCCGATCCCCCTGCTGGCGCACACTCGTGTTGCCCTGCCCGATGCCGCTGCGCATCACGCTTCCCGTGCCCTGCGCTTGCGCGAAGGCGATGCGATTGTGCTCTTCAATGGCGATGGCACTCAATTTCCGGCTCAACTGCGCTTTGAACAGGGACGCGCCATGGCCGACCTTGGCCAGCCACAGCATACCGGCACCGAGCTGCCCGGCAGAATCGGCCTGGTGCAGGGACTACCTTCGGGCGACAAGATGGACTGGATTATCGAAAAGGCTGCGGAATTGGGGGTATCCGATGTATTCCCGATCAGCGCAGAACGCAGTATCGTGCAATTGTCAGGCGGTCGGCTGGAAAAACGCCAGACGCACTGGCAACGCATTGCTGAATCGGCCAGCGAGCAATCCGGTCGCAACCGTATTATGCAGGTCCATCCGCTGCAGACACTTGGCGCCTATTTGCAACAAGCCAACGATACGCTCGGCTATCTATGCCATCCAGAGGGCGGGCGCTCGCTGTTGCAGGCACTTGCAACCGCGGCATCTGCCGGCCTGGAAGCAAAAGCGGATCTGAGCGCGCCGCCGCCAGCGCCACTGGCGTTTCGTCTGCTGATCGGGCCGGAAGGCGGATGGTCGCCGCAGGAGCTTCGCAAGGTGCAGGCGACCGGCATCGAGACAGTCACTTTCGGCGCACGGATTTTAAGAACGGAAACCGCCGGCCTTGCAATGACCGCAGCAGCCATCGCCACGCTTGGCTGGTTGTAAGGCATCGGCCTGCCTGATGGGCAAAGGGCGGCTCATCGACTCACGCCGACAAATTCTCCCGGCTATGACGAAACAGCACCTCCCTGGGATAGGGTAAAGTGAGCGTGGGCATCTGCGATCTGGAAAAGTAGCGCAACGCCCCCTTCTTTCCATCCTGTGTGCTTAATTGGCCTTCGGTCACGCAATAAAACACAATCATGGTGTATTCCACTTCATCGCCATTCGGGTAAATATAACGGAACGCCTTGCCCCCGAACACGTCCAGCAACTGTGCGGAACGCAGTTCAAGGCCCGTATCCTGCCTGACCTGCCTGGCCAGCGCTTCCTGGGGCGTCTCTGCCAGTTCAATGACGCCTGCCGGCAGACCCCATCCTTGCGCCCCGTCTTTTTCCTGCAACAGGATCTGGTCATCCGCGTTCAGGATGACGGCGGCCACAGACGGCAACTGGATAAGTTCCTTGCCGATTTTTGCCCGCAGATTCCATAAATAATCAGATAACATAAGCATCCTTCCATTCATATGATCAGAAACCGGCGCGCGCAGCGTGTCGTGTGGGTGATCTCACAGGATCCAGCGCCACAATACTAAAACGGCACGATGGCAATGGCATACATTGTGCGGCGTCTTGCAGCGGCGCAATCGGACTGCTGAAAGACGCAGCGTTCAGTCTTTTGCAATAATCGGCTGCTTTGTTCGATGTGCTTAGTTCGGTTGATTTTGTTCAGTCTTAACGGGTCTTCATGTGCAACGCAATGTCGCTGCCCCATGAGGACATCAATCAGGAACAGGCATTAATCACTTTGCGCGTAGGGCCTGGGCGCGCGCCCAGGCTCGGGCGCTTCGTGCTTGCCTGCGTGTTCTACCATATAGGAAAAAACGCGCCCATTATCGTCACCATATTCCACCGTATCGTTAAGCACCCCCTTGAGCGCATCGATATGCTCAAGAAGCGAATCGTCTTCGGAATGCAAGCGGCGCAAAGCGAGCACCATTCCGCCTTTTTGCTCAAGCAGTGTCTCACCCAGGCAGTCGAGCAACGCATCCATATTGCTGCCAAAAAACACTGGGTAGTCTACCGCCTTGGCAATGGCACGCAGCACGGCCGAGCAACTGCGCGCCTTGTCGCAATCGGCCTCAAAATAGGCCAGACCGGCTTCTTCGGCATGGGCTTTGAGTTGATCAAGACCAATGGTTTTTTCTTTTATGGCGCCACCCGTCTCCAGGACAGCTTTCAGTGGGGTACCTGTTTTTTTATTCATTGACCTCTCCATAAAAAAACGCTTTGATTTCTTCCTGACGTGCCATCACGTCATTAAAGGCCATTTCGATCAGCTCACCCGTAAACGCTGATTCAAAGAGCAGGAACGAGGCAAGCAATCCGCCGGACTCTTTTCCGGGTCGTCCGGAGACGCCTAATACTCTTAAAAAGGCCCGAACCGACTTAGGCATGAAATTTAAATGCTTCAGGGCGATTTCGTCAATAGATTTACTGGGACTTATCGTTAAAACATCAATTTTTTTTACACCTGTGTTTAACTGTACACCAGGTGGTACAGATTCGAGCAGCGTATTGATACGACTAATACGCTCCAGGTCAATGGATAAACCGTCAATGAAGATGTCCGACAAGGCATGACCGCCAATTTGGGCCAGTGTAGGATACTGGTCGCTTTGATGCACCGGATCTTCTTCGACCGGCGCATCGCCGTGCGCACTGGTACTGATAACCAGCACCCGGTCTGCTCCCAGGTGAATGGCAGGGCTGATGGGGGCCAGCTGGCGCATGGACCCGTCACCACACCACTCCCATTTTTCCTCCAGCGGCAGCCGAGCCGCCGGAAATACGAAAGGGATCGCGCTGGAGGCCATCAGATGGTCCAGCGTAATGGGCTCTCCGATCGCATAGCGACGACGCCCCTTCCAGGCATCCAGCGGCCCGCTGGACTGGTAGAACGTCAGATGATTGCCACTGGTGTAGCTGGACGCCGTAATAGCCAGCCCGTGCAAATGCCCCTTTTCCAGATTACGCTGCAAATTGGGAAAATCTATACTGCCACACAGCAGTTTGGCCAGGGGACGATTATCCAGCAGCGATTTGGGCGCATTATCACGCAGGCCCTGCAGCGCCCAGCCGAACATCAGCATGCCCAGCCAGCGCAAGCCGTTGCCAAACACCCCCACCGGATCGGAACGATAGACATGGCCTGTATGCAGGCTGCGCCAGATTTTTTCAAGTCGCTTGAGTGCGGCATGCGGGTGGGCGCTGCGGCAGGCATAGGCGGTAGCGTTGATTGCGCCGGCCGATGAGCCGCAAACGACAGGAAACGGATTGGTGAAACGCGCGGACTTGTGGGGATCGAGAATCGCCAGAATAGCCTGCAGCGCACCGACCTGATAGGCGGCCCTTGCCCCGCCCCCGGTCAGGACCAGGGCGGTCTGGGGACCGGTAGCGACATTGATTGTTTCGGGCAGGGACGGATCGTTCATTGGCGGCTGCCCTGGTTGCAAACGCCCTTTTCATGATACTCAAGGGCTGGGGCACGGAAATGTGGATCCATTCTAATTCCTGAGAAAGGTGGCGTTTCATGGCAAGTGTGACGCAAAGCCCACACCGGAGCGATCAGTTCAGAGCGGTCTGACAGCTATCATACGAAAATTCACCCAGGATTGCATCCGGTAATTCCGACACAGGTTTATCCCCTATTGCCATTAGCGGTCCGATTGGCTTTAACCGGGGCCGCGACACGTGACGATCGCCGCTCAGTACAATCAGCGCAGCCATTCATCGGGATAGACAAACAGTCCGCCCGGATCAAACAGGGCTTTGATATTGCCCTCGATATGATGCTGCACCCCGGCAGCAAAGATGCGATCGGCGTCGCTGAGCGAGGCGTCAGTCACAATGGCGTTGTGCCGCATGCGGCGGATCACCAGTTCCTGGCACCAGATGAGTGTTCCGCCATGACCCAGAAAAAGCTGGGCCAGATTGATGTCGCCCAGCCGGGGTTTGAGCGCATCGAGCCTGTAGGCCAGCGGCCAGCGGGACATCTGCGTGCAGCGGGCGATATCGGGATCGGACAACTGCTCGAACAGGGCGGGAATCAGCCGTTGCAGTGCAGGCAGGCGCAGCGGCGACTCATCGTTCACGCCAAACCCGCCCAGCACGGCGGTCTGGCCGTCGGCAAACAGGGCATGAACCCGCTCCAGCCCGGAATTGGCCGTACAACCCGGCCGGCAATCATGCCACTGCGGCATGGCCAGCCATTGCGCCAATGTAAGCTCTGGCGGCACATGCGAGAACTGTTCATAGCCCAGCGCCTGCATATCTGCGACCCGCGTGCCCGGCAAAGCCAGGCTGGCGTGTTCGCCCAGCGCTTCGGTGCCACTGAGCCGCGAACCGGCGCCGACAATCAGGCTAGAACGGCCAATGATGGTGGCGGCCGTCGCAGTGCCTTCCAGCACCATTGCCACATCGTATTCCTGACACAACTGCCGGAGCGAGGGCAGATCGCCCAGATCCTGCAACACAATGCGTGCGCAATAATAGCCGTCCGTTTCCTGCTCGTCGGTAAGCGCCCCTTCCAGCGCTCGCTGCACCCGACGACAGAAGGCCGGCCACGGCTCTTCCTGAGGACGTTTACTTAGAGTAAGGAAGCGACGACGATTTACATGCATGATCAATTGCAAAAGCCTTGTGGCAACAGCGGCAAAACAGTCCGGCAAGGGGACGGATAACGTGTCGGCAGGCGTTTACCGTTACAATGGGCGCTCACCACACATATTCATTTCGATCTATTTTACCTTGCGCAGTTTCACCATGACCCGTTTTGCCCACCGAATCGACCAGGCCCTTACTTTTCATGCGATCGAGGTCACCAAGGCCGCCCAGCAATTGCGTGAACAGGGCCGCGATATTATCAGCCTTGGTATCGGGGAGCCTGATTTTACGGCGCCTCCGATCGTGGTCGACACGCTGGCCAGAGCGGCGCAAGCGGGCCTGAGCGGCTACAGTCCGGCCCTGGGCATCATGCCGCTGCGCTCTGCCATTGCCGATTATTACAAAAGCCATTGGGGCGCCGAAGTGGACCCGGGACGAATCATCATTACCGCAGGCGCTTCCGGCGCGTTGTCTCTGGCCTGCATGACGCTGCTCAATCCCGGCGACGAGATTCTGATGCCGGATCCGGCCTATCCGGCCAACTCGAATTTCATCCTGTGCTCGGGAGCCACCCCGCGATTGATACCGTGCACGGCGCAAGAACGCTTCCAGCTATCGGCGGACAAGATTGCCGCCCACTGGACTGATAAAACACGCGGTGTGCTCATTGCCTCGCCCAGCAATCCGACCGGCACTTCCATCGAGCGCGAAGAACTGGTCCGGATCATCCAGACTGTCAGGGAGCGTGGCGGCGTGGTCATCATGGACGAGATCTATCTTGGCCTGAGCTATGACCGCGTGCCACGGTCTGCGCTGACACTGGATCCGCAGATCGTCGTCATCAACAGTTTTTCCAAATATTTCAATATGACCGGCTGGCGACTGGGCTGGATGGTTGTGCCGGAAGCCATGGTCGGTCCGGTCGAAAAACTTGCCGCAAGCCTGAGCATCTGCCCGCCCACCCTCGCCCAGCACGCGGCCATTTCATGTTTTACCGACGAGGCGCTGGCCATATACGAACACCGGCGCCTGGCCTTCATGGAGCGACGCGACTTCCTGTTGCCCGCCTTCGAAAAGCTCGGCATTCATGTGCCGGTCAAGCCCGATGGCGCGTTTTATATTTATGCCGATATCAGCCGGCATGGGCTGGGCAGTGACCAATTCGCCCACAGATTGCTGCACGAAGCCGGCGTCGCGGTTGTTCCCGGGCTCGACTTTGGCCCCGCCTATGCGCAACAAATGATCCGCGTCTCATACGCCACTGCACTGGACAGGCTGCGTGAAGCCATCGAACGACTGCAAAAAATCCTGTAGCGTTCTGCCAGGATACGCCGGCCCATTGCCGGCGTCCTCTCCGGCGGGTCCCGTCTATTGATATTTGCCCAGGTTGCGCTTGAGCGCGATGCCCGATTCCAGCGCGATGCGACGCCGCTCGGCCTGCACTTTATCGGCATAGCCACCATCATTAGGCCCAATGGCGCCTACATAACACCCCAGCCCCCGGTCCACGGAACCGCGCCGTGCAATGCAATCGTGAAGAATTTTGGCGCCCACCTGAATATTGGCCACCGGATTGAGCGCAGACAATATGCCGCCGTGAAACACATCGAATTTCTCGGCATGCACCTTGGGCATGACCTGCATCAGCCCCTGTGCGCCGACATGGCTTTCCGCGAACGGATTGTAACGCGACTCGATTGCGATAACGCCAAGCATCAGGATCGGGTCAAGCTGCTGTTTTTCAGCAACCGAATAGACCACGCGAATCAATGCGCCGGTTACATTACGCGCGATCCTGAACTTGCGCGCGACATACTCACGCAGCGCCAGCGCCTGGGCGTTGCTTAAGCCGGGCACGGTGAACTGGCTGTCCGAAATACCGAGATTGGCAAAAAAGCCCTCATCCGTGTAATCGAGTTCCCTGGTCAGCGCCGCGTTGTGCTGCTGCTGCGGCGAGGCCGCGGGCGGCGACAGCAGATCGCCGCTGCGCACATGAGGCGAATTGAAAATGGTAAGCAGATCCTTGTCGGACATGACCATGCTGTCGGGCATCAGGGCGTTCAACGATGCCTGATGAATCACCCGTATCTGGTCGCGGATGGCCGGCAAAAGCGCAGCGGCCAGCACAGCAACAAGGACAGCGATCCCAAGATAGGAGACCATCAAATGGATAATATCGAGCACGGTCCGGTAGACGGAGCCGGCATAACGGGAAGCAACAGGACGGGGCGTCGCAGAATTCATGTATGACAGAACCGGATCGCCTACACAGGGGACCGGATAGATTTGAGGAAATTTACTATACCCCAGTTTTGGCTGGCCCGCATCCTCCCCTGCCTTTCTCCTATAATGCACTATCTGAGTCATCAATAGGCTGTTAATCGTGAAATATGCGGATCTGCGGGATTTTCTGAAGCAACTGGAAAAACGGAACAATCTCAAATCCATTCAAACGCCGGTACAGACCCGGCTGGAAATGACCGAAATCAGTGACCGTGTGCTGCGCGCCGGCGGCCCGGCCCTGTGTTTCGAACAGCCGGTACACTTGGGAAACACGTCGGATATCCCGGTGCTTACCAATCTGTTTGGCACGCCTGAACGCGTGGCCTGGGGCATGGGCGCCGAATCGGTCAGCGCCCTGCGCGATACGGGTACGCTACTGGCCAGCCTGCGCGAGCCCGAAGCGCCCAAAGGCCTGCGCGAAGCGATCGGCACCGTGTCCATGCTCAAGTCTGCACTGTGGGACATGGCGCCCAAAATGCAACGCCATGCAGCGTGCCAGGAAATTATCTGGGAAAAAGACGAGGTAGACTTGTCTCGCCTGCCGATCCAGTTGTGCTGGCCCGGCGATATCGCGCCGCTGATCACCTGGGGGCTGGTGATCACCCGCGGCCCCAAGGCGAAACGCCAGAACCTGGGTATTTACCGGCAGCAAGTCATCGGCAGAAACAAGGTGATCATGCGCTGGTTGTCCCACCGTGGCGGCGCACTGGATTTTCGCGACCACGCACTGGCCCATCCGGACCAGCCCTTCCCCATTTCAGTAGCGCTGGGCGCGGACCCGGCCACCATTCTGGGCGCAGTCACCCCGGTGCCCGACAGCCTGTCCGAATATCAGTTCGCCGGCCTGCTGCGTGGCTCACGAACCGAATTGGTCAAATCGATCGGCAACACGCTGTCTGTACCTGCGTCAGCGGAAATCGTGCTTGAGGGCCATATCCTCCCGGCGGGCCATCCCGATGCCATTGCGCCCGACCCTGCAGCCGGCGCCACGGCTCCGCGCGGCACAGGTTTTGAAATGGCGCTCGAAGGCCCCTATGGCGACCATACGGGCTATTACAACGAGCAGGATTGGTTTCCGGTATTCACGATTGATCGCATCACCATGCGCAAGAAGCCAATCTACCACAGCACCTATACCGGCAAGCCGCCAGACGAACCTGCCGTACTGGGCGTGGCGCTCAATGAAGTGTTCGTGCCGCTGCTGCAGAAACAGTTGCCCGAGATTGTTGATTTTTATCTGCCGCCTGAAGGCTGCAGCTATCGCCTGGCGATCGTTTCGATCCGCAAGCAATACGCCGGCCATGCCAAACGCGTCATGTTTGGGGTGTGGAGTATCCTGCGCCAATTCATGTATACCAAATTTATTGTCGTTGTCGATGATGACATCAATGCGCGCGACTGGAAGGAAGTGGTCTGGGCGATGACGACGCGCATGGACCCGGTGCGCGATACGGTGCTGGTGGAAAATACACCCATCGACTATCTGGACTTTGCTTCACCCGAGTCGGGTTTGGGGGGGAAAATGGGCATGGACGCCACCAACAAATGGCCGGGCGAAACCCATCGCGAATGGGGAACGCCCATTACCATGGATCAGGATGTCAGACTCAGGGTCGACGCTCTGTGGCAGGATCTTGGTCTTGATACGTGAACGTACCATGATCGATCGGGAGATCCTGTTCTGAATAACGGCGAGACGGCGCGCCGCGCCGTGACTCCTGTTTCGATCTGAATTTGTTATAGACAAACCATGACGTCGCGGCCAGCGCGATTGGTTTGATCAGTGCCGAGCGGGATTTGGCAGCGCGCAGCAAAAAGCGCGCAATGGTCAGACTGACCAGCGGATTTTTTTCAATCAGGGAAAAAAGACCGCTGCGTCTGCGCGTAAAGCTCATTAGCGTTTCGCCACACGCATCCAGCAGGGCCGTTTTGATGGCTTCCGGAGAAAGCGAATGACCAAGCGCGTTCACGTCCTGCCGTAATTGTTCGCGCTCGGCCAGTACCCGGGCGGTGAGCAAGGCCTTGCGTAACGGTTTTTTCAGTACGGGCTCATTCATTGCCGGCTCCTTTTGTGGCGGCAGCAGGGGGCGCCGCATGGCGACCGCGCAAGGCATCTGCATCATCCCGCAGGGCGTTAATGGTTGCCGCAAAAGGCGTCGCGGCCAGCCCCAGGTGCTTTTTCATCAAAAACAGACAGCCCAGGCCGATCAAGGCATAGGCCAGCACCAGGACTGCCAGGGCGATATAACGATATTCGGTGCCCCAGAAAAACAGTCCGACCAGCACAGCCACGACAGTAAGCGCCAGATGCAGGAACAGCAGACCGACAGCGCCGAATAAAAGAACCGACAGCAGCCGGTCCTTTTCTTCCGTCAGTTCCAGAGACAGCAGCTCAAGGCGCGTTTTGACCACCGCGGTGAAACCGCCGGTGACCGCGCGCAGATTCTGTTTGACTGACATCGCGGGCCCGCGTTACTTGCGGCCGATGATGACACCCAGCAGGACGCCTGCAAGCGCAGCAAAGCCGACTGTGCGCCATGGATTATCGTGCACATAGTCGTCCGTTACCCGAACTGCCTGTTTGCTTTGTTCTACCGCGCGTTCCTGCACATCCTTGAATGAGCCGGTGGCTTTATGCAGGGCGCTGACGGCACGATCACGCAATTCGCTGGCTTTATCGCCGCCAATTTCGGAGGCTTCCTTGAGCATCCCCTCCGCTTCTGCAATACTGGCGCGCAGATTGTTCAATAGCTGTTCCTGAGATTGTTCGAGACTTGATTTACTAGCCATGTGACTCTCCTGCAATGATTTATTTGAAATAGCCGGCTTGCGGAACACCCGCTTTGTCCGGGTCCTGCTTTTTATATTACGCCATTGTTGAGATTTTCAAGTTCATCATAGCGCATTCCAGGCGCTTATCGATCATACTTTAAGATTGTTTTCAATTACACAGGTCCTGACATCCGTCGCCGGCCCCGAAAAAAAGCATGAATCTTATATTTTTATATTTAAATACAATTACTTGCCTTATTCTGACCGCAACCTGCGGCGCTACACTCTGAAAAAATTGGTAGCCTATTCTTTCTGCCTTGTTCCGAAGATCCGGTCGCCGGCGTCGCCCAGTCCCGGGATGATATAGCCGTCCTGATTCAGTCGTTCATCAATGGATGCCGTGTAAATTTTGACGTCGGGATGCGCGTTCAGGACCCGCTTGATGCCCTCGGGCGCGGCAACCAGAACCAGCGCCTTGATTTCCCGGCAACCTGCCTGCTTGAGCATGCTGATGGTCGCTTCCATAGAGCCGCCGGTAGCCAGCATGGGATCGATGATCAGCGCCAGACGCTGGTCCAGGTCGCCAACCAGTTTTTGCAAGTAGGTGCCCGCTTCCAGCGTTTCCTCGTTGCGGGCAATGCCTACGGCGCTGACCTTGGCGCCGGGAATCAGCGACAGGACGCCATCGAGCATGCCGATGCCTGCGCGCAGAATCGGCACCACAGTCACTTTTTTTCCGGCAATTTTTTTGACCGTAACGTTACCGCACCAGCCTTCAATGACCGCGTCCTCCAGGGGAAAATCCTTGGAGGCTTCGTAGGTGAGCAAGGCCCCTATTTCCTGAGCCAGCTCCCGAAAACTCTTGGTGCTCAGATCGGCTCGCCGCATGATGCCCAGCTTGTGCTGGATCAGGGGATGGCTGATTTCATGAACGGACATGTTTTTTTCTCCGAAAAATTATTGCGCAATGAGCCACTCGACAAGGCCGTCGACAAAGGATTTGGTTTTAAGGGCGGCGACGTCATTGACCAGACTGACCAGGATATAGGTTTTGCCGCTGGCCGCAGTGACATAACCCGACAGCGCACTGGCATTGCCCAGCGTACCCGTCTTGAAGTGTCCCCGCCCTTTTGCCGCCTGATCAGTCAGGCGGCGACGCATAGTACCATCCACGCCCGAGACTGACAACGAATCGATGAAGGTGTCCCGCAATCCCGACGCCCAGATGACATCAAGCATCTGGGCTTGTCCGCCAGCGGTGATGCGTCCTGCGCGCGACAAGCCAGAACCATTGACGACGGTGTACGCGCCAATATTAACACCTTGTTTGCGCAGCGTATCCAGGACCGCCTGGCTGCCCTTTTCGAAGGTTGCAGGCGCGCCGTACAGCTCCTGCCCCAACGTCAGCAGCAGTGTTTTGGCCATTACATTATTACTGTATTTGTTGATCGTTTGTATTACCTGCCCCAGCGAGGGCGATGTGCGGGTCTCCAGCAGCACAGCACGCTCCGGCACCAGGCCATCGCGGATCACGCCTGAAATAGTGCCGCCCTCTGCCGTCCATAAGCGCTCGAAAATGCTGGAAAACGTATAGGCCTGCGATCCAACAAGCCGGTACATGGAAAATTCGCCACAGGCCGCAGACAGGTTGCCCTTGAGCTGCAAGGCAGGACCACTATCGGTCTGCACCATGCCGGTCAGCTCCGAGCCGGTGCGCGACTTGACGCAGGCGCCCGTGGTCAGGCCCAGATGGCCCGCAACAGGCGGATTCTGTATATCCGGCTCGAACGATACCGCCCAGTTGCCGGACTGGCGATCCGGCTTCAAATTGAGCATGATCGCGCCAAGATTAACCATCATGGCATCCGGGTTGGCGTTATAGGGACGCTCGGGGGAGCCGTCAAAATCGCCGGGGTCGGTAAAAATAGGCGCAAACAAAGAGCGGTCCACAATCACATCCGACAGGTGACGCAAACCCTTGGCCTGAATGGCGCGAATCATCTGCCGCAGATCGTGATAATTGAGCGCCGGATCGCCCCCGCCCTTGATGTACAGCGGTGTGCGCATGGCCTGGGACACATCAAAGCGCGCCCGGCGATCGACATAAACGCGGGTCTTCCATGTGTACTGGCTGCCCAGTCGGTTCAGCGCGGCCCAGGTAGTGGGCATTTTCATGACTGACGCCGGATTACGCGGCGTGGTCGGATTGATTGCCAGGATCACGGGGCCGCCGGCCTCCTTGATCAACAGCGACAGTGACGACAGGGGTACCCCGGTTTTGTCCCAACGCGCCCGGATAGTGTCGGGCAGATGATCGGCTGATTTGATCGAAGCGATGGGAAAACCGTAGACGTTCAGCAGGTCGCCGGCATCAGCCTCGCTTTGGGCAGCGGCCGCAGCAGCCAGGCCGGTTACCCCTTTTTTTACACCCAGCCCGCTCTTTTGCGCCGGCGACACGATTGTCACGTCAAGGGCGCCGGGCCGGTTGAACTCAAACGTCGCGCCGGGCGCAACCCGAATCGTGGCGGTTTTTCCCTTCTTGGCGGACGAGACCTTCTTTTTTGTCTGCGGTTTGCTGCCTGCGCCGCTGTCGCGTGCGCAGGCTGGGGTCGCCAGCATCAGGCCGGACAGGAGCAGACAAACGGCCATGGACAGGCGTGCTGCTGCAGAGCGCATCGCTACCTTTGCTACTGGCATACGGGGACGCCCGAAACACAAGCCGAATGCCACATTTGCCCAATTACCGTTGCGCGGGAAACCGCGCTTGCCACAGAATACGGCTTCGGATATGAAGGCGTCGGATGGATCATTGTAATCGGGCTCTCCTGTTGCAGTCCGGAACGAAAAAGACACTTTATAATGGTTTATTGCGACAAACCGGTTAAAACCGGCGAAACCTGTCCGCCAACCTTCCTGATATCGCGAGCCAGGATGCGTGCAGCTGCGCGCATCGATGCCTTCGATACCCTGCTTTCCGTTGTTTTTTTATTCATGTTACCCATAGACCCCTCGCTGAGTATTGCCGACTTCGACTACGAACTGCCCGAAGACCTGATCGCCCAAATACCGCCAGCCGCCCGCACCGACAGCCGCCTGTTGCTCATGCAAAACGATGGCGGACTGCAGGACCTGAACTTCAGCGCCCTGCCAGACCTGCTGCTGCCCGGCGACCTGCTGATCTTTAACGACACCAAGGTGATCAAGGCAAGACTATACGGCCAAAAGGACAGCGGCGGGCGCGTGGAAGCGCTGATTGAACGCATTATTGAGCCTACCCGCGCCCTGGCGCATGTTCGCGCCAGCAAGTCACCGCGCCCCGGCGCCACGCTGATCTTTGATGACGCCGTTACCTGTACCGTGGTGGCGCGACATGACGATCTGTTCGAATTGCAGTTCGATACCGATATTCTGCCCGTGCTGGACCAACACGGCAACCTCCCGTTGCCGCCTTATATTAAACACAACGCCGACCAGCAGGATGAGGCCCGCTACCAGACTGTGTACGCCCGCCATCCCGGCGCGGTTGCCGCGCCCACGGCCGGCTTGCATTTTGATGCAACGCTGCTGCAACGACTGCAGGCCAAAGGCGTAGACACCGCCTGGGTCACCCTGCATGTGGGCGCCGGCACATTCCAACCGGTACGAGTAGAAAAAATCAGTGAGCATATTATGCACGCGGAATGGTACACCGTACCGGATAAAACCGTTGCCGCCATCGCCGCGGCGCGCGCACGCGGCGGACGGGTCGTTGCGGTAGGCACCACCAGCGTGCGGGCGCTGGAATCGGCCGCGCAGCAAGGCGGCACGCTGAACAACCTGCGCTGTCCTGTCGCCCACAGCGCCGATACACAGCTCTTTATCACGCCCGGCTACACGTTTCGTGTGATCGACGGACTGATCACCAATTTTCATTTGCCGCAATCAACGCTGCTGATGCTGGTCTCCGCCCTGACAGGTCGCGAGCGCATGCAGCAGGCCTATCGCCATGCTATCGAACAACGCTACCGCTTCTTCAGTTACGGCGACGCCATGTTTATTGCGCCCGGCTGATCTGGCCTGCACTGCCCGACACTGTTGCTGACGCCTGCACGACCCCGACTTTACAACCATGATCCGGGCGCACGGGAACGAATCAGCGCGGTTTCTGTCATACTTGGTTCTTTGCCGCAAGCGCACCCTCCCTTCATCAATCGATTATCATGCCAGGACTTTCCTTTTCTTTAATAAAAACCGAGGGTAAAGCCCGCCGGGCCAGTATCACTCTGAATCACGGCACCGTCCAGACTCCCATGTTCATGCCGGTCGGCACGTATGGCAGCGTCAAGGCCATGCTGCCGCACGAACTGGAAGAAATCGGCTCGCAGGTGGTGCTGGGCAATACCTTTCATCTGTGGCTGCGACCAGGCACAGAAGTCATTGAAAAACATGACGGCCTGCATGGCTTCATGCAATGGAAAAAACCAATACTGACCGACTCCGGCGGCTTCCAGGTGTTCAGCCTGAGCGACCTGCGCAGCAAAATCACCGAAGAAGGCGTCAAGTTTTCCTCGCCCATCGACGGCTCAAGGCTGTTTCTGACCCCCGAAGAGTCCATGCGCATCCAGCGTGCGCTCAACTCCGATATCGTGATGGTCTTTGACGAGTGCACTCCCTATACCATCGACGGACGGCCCGCCACGCACGACGAAGCAGCGCGCTCCATGCGCATGTCCCTGCGCTGGGCACAACGCTCGCGGGATGCATTTGATACGCTGCAAAACCCCAACGCGCTGTTCGGCATTGTCCAGGGCGGCATGTTCGAAGACCTGCGCGACGAATCGCTGGCCGGCCTGCGGCGCATTGGTTTTGATGGATATGCCATCGGCGGCCTGTCCGTGGGTGAGCCCAAACCCGACATGCGTCGCATACTGGCGCATATCGCCCATCAGTTGCCTGACAATGCCCCCCGCTATTTAATGGGCGTGGGTACGCCGGAAGACCTGGTCGAAGGCGTCAGCCAGGGCGTGGACATGTTCGATTGCGTCATGCCATCGCGCAATGCGCGCAACGGCTGGCTGTTTACCCGTTTCGGTGATATTAAAATCCGTAATGCGCGGTATCGCGACGATACCCGCCCGCTGGATCCGACCTGCGCCTGCCATACCTGCCGGCATTTTTCACGGGCCTACCTGCACCATATGCAGAAAGCCAATGAAATTACCGGCGCTCGCCTGAACACGCTGCACAACCTGCATTTTTACCTGGATCTTATGCAACAAATGCGGGAAGCGCTGGAACAGGGCCGTTTTGCCCAATGGCAGGAACAATTTTTCACTGATCGGGCAAAAGGCATTGACTAGCCCAGAAAAGGCTACAATATTTGGTTAATTTACACTTACGGGAGTCTTTCTTATGCTTACAAGCAATTTATCTACGCTGGTTCTGGCGCAGGCTGCGCCAGCCGGTGGTGTTCTTGGCGGTCTGACGAGTTTTCTGCCCATCATCCTGATGTTCGTGGTGCTGTACTTCCTGATGATCCGTCCGCAAATGAAACGCCAGAAAGAAACCAAAGCCATGATCGACGCCCTTGCCAAGGGTGATGAAGTGATTACCGCAGGCGGTATTCTGGGCAAGATCTCCAAAGTCACAGACAACTACCTGACGCTGGAAGTGTCCAACCTGGCAGACAAACCCGTCGAGGTGCTGGTACAACGCGTCGCAGTGACCACCGTCCTGCCAAAAGGCACAGTCAAATCGCTGTAATCCGGCAACAGGCGGGCGGTCATGACCGCCCCGCTTTTTGTCCGGCTCATTGTTTCAACCCCTTATCGAAAACGGCTACGGTATGAACCGCTATCCCCTCTGGAAATATATTACGGTACTGGTTGCCCTGATTATCGGCATCCTTTATACCGCCCCCAACTTTTTTGGTGAAACACCGGCAGTACAGGTGTCCAGCGCCAAGGTGACGCAAAAAGTCACCACGCAGACCATGGGTCAGGTAGAGGACATACTGCGGCAAAACAATATTGCTTTTTCCGGCACCTATTTTCAACAAAATGGCCCGGCAGGCACAGTCCGGGTACGGCTGGCCAATACCGACGCACAGTTGAAGGCGCGCGATGTACTGGACAACGCGCTCAATCCCGTCAAGGATGATCCGTCCTACACCGTTGCGTTGAACCTGCTACCAGCTTCTCCGGACTGGATGAGCGCGATCGGCGCCAACCCCATGTACCTGGGGCTTGATTTGCGCGGAGGGGTGCACTTTCTGCTGCAGGTCGATATGCAGGGCGCGCTGGCTGCCCGTTATGAATCCCTGACCACAGACATCCGTTCCATTTTGCGCGATGCACGCGTTCCCGTGGAGTCGGTAAGCACCGCCAACAGCAGCATTACCGCCACCTTCGCCTCGGAGCAAGATCGTAACAAGGCGCAGGACGTCCTGCGCACCCGCACCAATGAACTGGCATTGACTACCAGCCAGTCTGGCGGCAAATTCCTGTTGAACGGCACCATCCTGGCCGCCGAAATTGCCCGGGTCCAGGACACTGCCCTCAAGCAAAACATTCTTACCCTGCACAATCGGATCAATGAGTTGGGCGTGGCCGAACCCATTATTCAGCAACAGGGGCTGGACCGCATTATCGTACAACTGCCCGGCATCCAGGACGTAGCCAAGGCCAAGGAAATCCTGGGTCGCACCGCCACGTTGCAATTGCGCATGGTCGATGATTCGCCAGCGGCGCAAAATGCCCTGGCCACGGGCACCGTGCCTTTCGGACTGGAAAGTTTCAAAGATACCGATGGCCGGACAGTACTGGTCCGCCGCCAGGTATTGCTGACCGGCGAGAACCTGGAGAACGCCCAATCGGGACGCAACCAGCAAACCCAGCAGCCAACAGTGAACCTCACACTGGACGACAAGGGCGCGCGCATTTTCCGCGATACCACCCGCGATAATATAGGCAAACGTCTGGCCATCATCCTGTTTGAAAACGGCAAAGGCCAGGTCGTGACCGCGCCGGTCATTCGCAGTGAAATCCCCAACGGACAGGTCGAGATTTCAGGCAGCATGGATGCCACGCAGGCGGCCGACACCGCGCTGCTGCTGCGCGCCGGTTCGCTGGCCGCCCCCATGTCCATTATTGAAGAGCGCACCATCGGCCCAAGCCTGGGCGCCGACAATATCCGCATGGGCTTCGACTCCACCCTTTACGGTTTCCTGATGATCGCCGTCTTCATGATCATTTATTATCATGTATTCGGTATCTTCTCTACCCTGGGCCTGGCGTTCAACGTCTTGCTGCTGCTGGCGGTCCTGTCGCTGCTGCAGGCTACCCTGACGCTGCCGGGCATTGCCGCTATTGCACTGACGCTGGGTATGGCGATTGACTCGAACGTGCTCATCAATGAGCGGGTCCGCGAGGAGCTGCGCAATGGCGCCTCGCCGCAACAAGCCATCAACACCGGCTTTAGCAAGGCATGGGCCACCATTCTTGACTCGAATCTGACAACGCTTATTGTGGGTCTGGCGCTGCTGGCCTTCGGTAGCGGCCCGGTACGTGGTTTTGCCGTGGTTCACTGCATTGGCATCCTGACCTCCATGTTCTCCTCGGTGGTCGGCGTAAGGGCCATCGTGAATTTGTGGTACGGCCGGCGCAAGAAACTCAAGTCGGTTTCCATCGGCACCGTCTGGCGCCCCGAGACCGGCGACAAGAAAGACATCGCCAAGAACTAAGATAGCGCAGAACACTTTTTCTGTCCGGGCTGACCGGACAGAGCAGGAATAAATATGGAATTTTTCAGGATTCACAAAACCATCCCGTTCATGAAGAACGCGCTGATTCTTAATCTGATCAGCGCCATTACCTTCGTGCTGGCGGTCTTTTTTATCGTGACCCGCGGTTTTCATCTGTCCATCGAATTTACCGGTGGTACGGTCATGGAAGTCAACTACCAGCAGGCAGCCCAGCTCGACCAGGTGCGCAGCAGCATCAGCGCGCTCAACTACAGCGATTTTCAGGTGCAGAACTTCGGCACCTCGCGCGACGTCATTATCCGCTTGCCGGTAGACAAGAACATGTCTTCGACGGAACAGAGCAATACCGTCATGGCGGCGCTCAAAAAAGCCAGTCCCGACGCAGAATTGCGCCGGGTGGAATTCGTCGGTCCGCAAGTGGGCAATGAGCTGTTCAGTAACGGCCTGAAGGCGCTGGCGTTTGTCGTGATCGGGATCATGATTTATCTGGGGATTCGCTTCGAATGGAAATTCGCGCTGGCCTGCGTGGTCGCCAACCTGCACGACGTCGTGATCATTCTCGGATTTTTCGCCTTTTTCCAATGGGAGTTCTCTCTACCTGTATTGGCAGGGGTGCTCGCGGTCCTGGGATATTCCGTGAATGAATCGGTGGTGATCATGGACCGGATCCGCGAGAACTTCCGCAAGCAGCGTCGCGCCAGCGTCCGGGACGTGATCGACGGCGCCATTACGCAAACCATTTCCCGTACGGTCATTACCCACGCGTCTACGCAAATGATGGTGCTCTCCATGTTCTTCTTTGGCGGCCCCTCCCTGCATAATTTTGCACTGGCGCTCACGATCGGTATCTGGTTCGGTATCTACTCATCGGTCTTCGTGGCGGCTGCCATCGCCATGTGGCTGGGCGTCAAGCGCGAAGACATGATCAAGACGCCCAAGAAAGAAGATCCGGCCAGCGAAGTGATCTACTGATCAGCAGACTGTACCGTGGGCGCAACACCTGCTTGTGCGCCACACCGGAAAAAAGCGCCTGCGGGCGCTTTTTCGTTTGAAAAAACAACGGGATAAGGTGTAATCTGAACAAACACGTTACAATCACGGTTTCCAAATTTTACCCCCGGGACAAAAACCCGCAACGGTACTCATATCATGCAAGAAACCTCGCTCAAACGCGGCAATGCGCCCGCCGTCGTCGCTCCTGTTCAGGAAACGCCCATCCGTATTCACCCTTCGGCCAGAAAGCTGTATATCAAGACGTTCGGCTGCCAGATGAACGAATACGACTCGGACAAAATGGCCGACGTATTACGTGAAAACCAGGGACTCGAGCTGACCAGCACGCCCGAGGACGCCGACGTCATTCTGCTCAATACCTGTTCCATCCGCGAAAAAGCGCAGGAAAAAGTATTTTCGGATCTTGGTCGCATCAATCAGCTCAAAAAGAAAAACCCCAATCTGGTGATTGGCGTAGGCGGCTGCGTTGCCAGCCAGGAAGGCGCCACCATTATCCGGCGTGCGCCCTATGTAGACGTGGTGTTCGGCCCGCAAACCCTGCACCGTCTGCCCGAGTTGATTGAACGGCGCAAACACACCGGACGCGCCCAGGTGGACATCAGCTTTCCGGAAATTGAAAAATTCGACGCCCTGCCACCGGCCCGGGTCGACGGCCCCTCTGCCTTCGTTTCGATCATGGAAGGTTGCAGCAAATACTGCAGCTTTTGCGTTGTTCCCTATACCCGTGGCGAAGAGATTTCCCGGCCGTTCGAAGACGTCCTGACCGAAATAGCCGATCTGGCGGACCAGGGCGTCAAGGAAGTCAATCTGCTGGGCCAGAACGTGAACGCATATCGCGGCACCCTGGGCGGCACCGCCGAATTGGCCGATTTTGCCATGTTGCTCGATTATGTACATGACATCCCGGGTATCGAACGCATTCGTTACACGACTTCCCATCCCAAGGAAATGACCACCCGGCTGATCGAAGCCCACGGACGCCTGCCCAAGCTGGTACCTTTCCTGCACCTGCCGATCCAGACCGGCAGCGACCGTATCCTGGCCGCCATGAAACGCGGCTACACCGGGCTTGAGTTCAAATCCATTGCCCGCCGTCTGTATGCCGCCCGACCCGGCATGACGCTGTCGTCGGACTTCATTGTGGGCTTTCCTGGCGAAACCGAAGCGGATTTCGAAGCCACGCTCAAACTGATCGCCGACGTTAATTTCGACACCTCGTTCTCGTTCATCTATTCGCGCCGTCCAGGCACGCCGGCCGCCGACCTGCAAGACGATACCCCTTACGAGGTCAAGCTGGCCCGGCTGCAACGCCTGCAGGCCCAGATTACGGCGCAGGCCAGCGCAATCAGCCATGGCATGCTCAATACCATGCAACCCGTGCTGGTCGAAGGCCCCTCGCGTCGTGATGCGAACGAACTGACCGGCCGGACCGAAAACAACCGGATCGTCAATTTCGCTGCTCCCGAACGGTTCATCGGCCAGATTGTCAACGTGCGTATTACCGCCGTCTACACCAACTCTCTGCGCGGCGAACTCGCGACGGAGGACATCGCTTCATGACGGGAAAACGCAGCTTGCCCGTCGTCTTCCATCTGGAAGGCGATAACACCCAGCTGGCCAATTTGTGCGGGCCGCTGGATGAAAACCTGAAGCAAATTGCACAAGCATACGATGTCGCCATCGGTCGCAGCGGCAACCGGGTGATTATCGAGGGCGAGCAGGCACAGGACGCGGCAGGCGCCGTCAACCTGTTTCACCGCCGTGCCCGCCATCGCGACCTGACCATCGACCATAACCAGCTGGGGCTGGTTGAATTGCGGGCCAATGCAAAACCTTCGGGCAGCGCCGATCGCAGCAAGCCCGAGACTGATGACAGCCGGCACCGGCGCCAAACGGGCGCATCCGACCTGCCGGAGCTACCGCCGCTGGACGACGACAGCGGCACTATTGCACTGCGCACGCGGCGCAATGACCTGCGTCCACGTACCCCACGCCAGCGTGATTACCTGAACAATATTTTGCGGCATGACATTACTTTCGGCACGGGTCCGGCCGGCACCGGCAAGACCTGGCTGGCCGTTGCCTGTGCCATTGATGCCCTGGAACGCGAGCACGTACAGCGCATCATCCTGACCCGGCCCGCCGTGGAAGCCGGCGAGCGTCTGGGTTTTCTGCCCGGCGACCTGGCCCAGAAAGTGGATCCCTACCTGCGTCCGTTGTACGACGCGCTTTATGATCTGATGGGGTTCGACAAAGTCATGCGGCTGTTCGAGAAACAGACCATTGAAATCGCGCCGCTGGCTTATATGCGGGGCCGCACCCTGAACCATGCCTTTGTCATTCTGGATGAGGCACAGAATACAACCCAGGAACAAATGAAAATGTTCCTGACACGCATCGGATTTGGCAGCAAAGCCGTCATTACCGGCGACCCCTCGCAAGTGGATCTGATCAAAGGGCAGAAAAGCGGTCTGGAACACGCCCTGCGCGTGCTGGCCCATGTCCAGGGCATCGCCATGTCGCGCTTTACCAGTGAAGATGTGGTGCGCCACCCGCTAGTCGCCCGCATCATTGATGCCTATGATCTGGCAGAAGGCCGCTCCTCCAATGAGTAAACCGGCCCCGCCCCGTGCTCGCAACATGCGCGACACCTCTTATCTGCGCACGACGGTCCAGCACGTGGTGCCCGTTCCGGAGATTACCCGCCAGCGCATTCGCGGCTGGATGTTGCGGGCAGTAGACGCGGCCATGACCGATAATCCCGACATTGTCCAGGCCGAGCTCGCCCTGAGACTGGTTGACGCGAACGAAGCGCGTGAGCTCAATAGCCAGTTCCGCGGCCGCGACTATGCCACCAACGTGCTGACCTTCGAGTACGGGATCGACCCCGATGGCACAGCGCGTGGCGACATCGTATTGTGCGTGCCGGTCTTGCGACAAGAAGCAAACGAGCAGGGCAAAACCCTGCGACAGCACGCGGCCCATCTGGTGATACACGGTGTGCTGCACGCGCTGGGCTACGATCACGAGGATGAAGACGACGCCATCCAGATGGAAGCGATGGAAACCGCATTGCTGGCCAGCCTGGGCTTTCCGGATCCATACCAGCCACGCTGAAGCCAGGCGGACGTGCTAGCCAGCCTGGGTTGCAACACCGCGGCTTTTTCAATGACCTGCCACTTTGTGTGCGCCAGCCTGCTGTCTATAACATTCCGGTCGTGTGTCGCCTTGCCATAGCAACAAAGACCCGATTCGCAGCGAATACTCACGGCTGCGCAGACGCTGCCCTCCTGAAAGTCCGGCGCCGATAAAAGCCGGGTTTACCCAAAGTATCACGCTTTTTTCATCAAATAGACGCAAATATGCGTTATCCTTATAACTTCCTAAACTAGACGTCCAGAGATGTCAGATCCATACCCTTCCAACGACGCCGAGGCAGACAGTCTGCCAGGCAAAAAGCCCGCTTCCCGCTCACTTCTCCAGCGAATAAAAGGCCTGCTGGGCCAGAACGAACCCGAAGACCGGGAAGACATCCAGGAGATACTCTCCGCTGCGCATGATCGGGACATTATCGACGACGATTCCTACTCCATGATCGTCGGCTCCATTTCCTTCACCGAGAAAAACGTCAGCGACATCATGATCCCGCGTTCGCGCATGGATTTGCTGGATATCAGCAAGCCCCTGCAGGAACTGCTTCCTATCGTGATCGATACGGCTCATTCCCGCTTTCCGGTCTATGAAGAAGAAAAAGACAATATCATCGGCATCCTGCTGGCCAAGGACCTGCTGCGGTTCATCAACAATCCGCAAACCGATATCCGCAGTCTGGTCCGACCGGCCAACTACATTCCCGAAACCAAGCGACTGAACCAGCTGCTGCGGGATTTTCGCGAAAACCGCAATCATATTGCCATTGTGATTGACGAATATGGCAGCATTGCCGGTCTGGTCACGATGGAAGACGTGCTGGAACAGATCGTGGGCGATATCGAAGACGAATACGACGATGACGCGCAAATGACCATCTTCCCGGAAACCGATACGTCGTGGCGCGTGATGGCCATCACCGATATCCGGCAATTGAACCAGACACTGCAGGTTGCCATTCCCGAAGACGATTACGACACGATCGGCGGCTGGCTGGCGGCGGAGCTGGATCACATTCCGCAACGGGGCGACAGCTACGATTTCCAGGGATTGCGATTCCAGGTCCTGCGTGCCGATGCCCGGCGCGCCTTGTGGCTGCATGTCAAACGTCTGTCTGCCATGAGCAGCAGTCACAGTAAAACCGAATCCTGATAACATGGTCTGGCTCCTTCTCATCGTGGCCGGGGCTATTCATGCCCTGAGTTTTTCCCCTGATCCCCTGCCCGGCTGGACCTTGCCCTATATTCAGGTACTGTCTATGGCGGTGCCTGCATTTATTGTTTTCAGTACCAGGCATATCGGACGCGCCGCCTTGTCCGCCTTTGTCTTTAGCACCAGCAGTTTCTGCGTAGGCGTCTATTGGCTATACATCAGCATGAATCATTTCGGCGGCCTGGCGGCGCCGCTTGCTGCCTTGGCCGTATTGCTTTTTGCGCTTTATCTATCGCTATATGCCGGACTTGCCGGCGCCTGTACCGCCTGGCTGGGTCGCGACCTGAATGTGATGCGTGTACCGCAGGCGCTGGGGCGCCCGCTGCTGTGGGCGTGCGCCTGGACGCTCGGCGAATGGCTGCGCGGTTTTGTATTTACCGGCTTTCCCTGGAACAATATCGGCTACGCCCATACCAACAGTTTGCTGTCGGCCTGGGCTCCCGTCACGGGCGTCTATGGCGTGGCCTTTCTGGCCGCGCTGGCCAGCGGCCTGGTTGCCTGCATCGTTTATTATGTGAAGCACAATCGCCCCGGCATCATGGCGGCCATGGCCAGTGCGCTCCTGGGCATGTTTATCGTCAGCTTTGCCTTGTCCCGCATCACATGGTTTGACAACCATGGCCCGATGATGACAATAAGACTGGTTCAAGGCAATATTGCGCAGCAAATGAAGTTTGATCCGGCACAATTGATGAGTTCCCTGCAAACTCAGTTTGCGCTGGCCACGCGCCCCTCGGCAGACGCGCAACGCGCGCCCTCGGTCATTATTTTCCCTGAAACCATTCTGCCGACATTTCAGGACAGGATGGCGCCAGAGTTCTGGCAATCGGTTGTCGAACTCGCAAATCAGATGAAAGCGACCCTGTTCATGGGAACACCCATGCACACGGTATCAGAGGGTCAGGATCGCTATACCAACAGCGTGCTGGCGATAAATAGCGATACTTCGGTTTCAGCCCTGATGCAGGGCCAGCAGGTACCGGTCTATGACAAGCAGCATCTGGTGCCATTTGGCGAGTTTGTTCCTTTGGGTTTTCGCTGGTTTGTCGATGCCCTGAATATTCCGCTGGGCGACTTTGATCGCGGTGACCAGGGCCAGGAAAGCTTTGCCGTCAATAACCAGCGATTCGCGCCCAACATCTGCTATGAAGATGTCTTTGGTGAAGAATTGCTGCCCGCCCTGCGTACCCAGGCAGACGGCTCGCCCGGGGCCAGCGTGCTGTTCAATGTCAGCAATCTGGGCTGGTTTGGCAATACCTGGGCGCTAAGACAGCATTTGCAGATCTCACGCATGCGCAGTATGGAAACGGCAAGACCGATGCTGCGCGCCACCAATACCGGATCAACGGCGGCCATTGATGCCAAGGGTCGTGTATTATCGCAGCTGCCCACGGCAACCGCCGGTATCCTGGACGTGCAAATACAGGGCACACAAGGCTTAACGCTATACACCCGGGTTGGAAACGGATTAATCGTTGTGATCAGCCTGTTGGGTCTGATCCTTGGATGTATTCAGAAGCGACGCACACGTGCCGCAAATTCCGGCACATTGTGACGCGATACGGACAGTCGTCCAGCCGGAGTAACGCGTCGTGACCCGCAGCGTAACCAGTCATCTTCCGGGTTCATGGCGTCATGGTTCATATATAGAAAGCCGTTCGCGGAACAGGCCGTTGCTGTCGCGTGCTGGCATAAAGAGCCGGCACAACATCGCTGCTTAATGAACCTGTTTAATGAACCTGTTTTGATGAGCCAGCTTAATGGAAATTGCGGCTGCGCGTCTGCAATTGACCCAGCAAATGCGTCAGATTGACCAGCCGCTCCACAATCACATGTTGTACACCGTTGGCTGACTGCCAGCGCCCATAGGCGCCCATCAGACGGGAAGTGAGCAGTTCCTTGCGTTGACGTTCTACCAGCGCTGGTCGTATCAACAGATTGATTTGCCCATATTCGTCCTCCAGCGTCACAAAAACAACGCCCTTGGCTGTGCCGGGACGCTGCCTGACCGTAACGATGCCGGCTGCACGCACCAGGCGCCGGTCAGGTTGTTCCTGCAGAACCGCAGAAGAAGAAAAACGCATCTTGCTCAATTTGTCACGTAATAATTCCAGGGGATGACGTCCGAGCGTCAGGCCCAGCGAATCATAATCGGCCACCATCGACTGCCCTTCCGTCAGCAACGTCAGTTGCGGACTCTCCGTCTCATACACGGGCGCCTCTCGCAGCATATCTTTATCGGACACACTGACAACCGCATCCCACAAGGCAGCCCTGCGATGACCAGCCAGACTCTCCAGCGCATTGCCAGCAGCCAGCGCATTCAGGTCATGCCGGCTCAGGTCAGCGCGTCGCGCCAGGTCGGCAACAGAGTCAAAAGGCGCCTGGGTACGCGCCTGCACGATCCGCTGCGCCGCCGCCTCCTGCATGCCTTTGAGCTGATTGAACCCAAGCCTGACCGCCGGTCTGGGTTTGGACTGGGACTGGCTGGAAAGACAATCAAACACGTGTTCAGTCGGTTCTGCTGTGGGCTCTGTTGCAGGTTCTGCTGTGGCTGTAATAGTCGCTGTGTTTGCAGAGTGGGAAACAGCAGGCTCCAGCGTGGCTCCCCAGTGGCTGACCTGCACATCGACAGGCAGTATCTTTACCTTGTGCCGCTTGGCATCCTGGATCAGTGTTGACGCACTGTAAAACCCCATGGGCAGGCTGTTGAGCAGTGCGGCCAGAAAGGCCTCGGGTTCATGGCATTTGAGCCAGCTGCTGGCGTAAGCCAGCAGCGCAAAGCTGGCGGCATGGCTTTCTGGAAAACCGTACTCGCCAAACCCCTGGATCTGGCGGAAAATCTGCTCGGCAAACTCCCTTTCATAGCCTTTTGCCAGCATACCGTCGACAATTTTGTTATAGAATTTTTCCAGCCCCCCTTTGCGTTTCCAGGCCGCCATGGAACGTCGTAAATCATCGGCCTCTCCACCGGTAAAGCCCGCTGCCTTCATGGCAATCTGCATCACCTGCTCCTGGAAAATCGGCACTCCCAGCGTGCGTTTCAGTGCCGACTCGACCTCTTTGCCTGGATAGCTGATCTCTTCGAGCCCCTGGCGTCGCCGCAGATAGGGATGCACCATTCCCCCCTGTATCGGACCAGGTCGAATAATGGAAACCTCGATGACCAGATCGTAATAACAACGTGGCCGCAAGCGCGGCAGCATGGTCATCTGCGCACGCGATTCGATCTGAAATACGCCGATAGTATCGGCTTTGCAAATCATATTGTAGGTATCTTCATCTTCTCTGGGGATATCCTGCATATCAAAGGAGCGGCCACGCTGCAACGACACAAACTCCAGCGCCCGGCGAATAACACTAAGCATGCCCAGCGCCAGCACATCGACCTTGAGAATACCCAGCACATCCAGATCATCCTTGTCCCACTGCACCACGCTACGGTTTTCCATGGCGGCGTTTTCGATGGGAACCAGCCGGCAAAGCGGGCCCTGAGACATGACAAAGCCACCAGGATGCTGCGAAAGATGACGCGGAAAGCCCATGATTTTTTCCGCCAGATAAACCCATTGCATGGCAACAGAGGAAGTGCAATCCAGACCGCTTTCCTGCATGCGCGCCATCAGATTGGCACGGCCATCCCAGTAATGATAGGAACGCGCCACCGCTTCGATAATGATGGGGTCGACGCCTAACGCCTTGCCCGTATCGCGCAACACACTCTTGACCCGATAGGTGATCACCACAGCAGTGAGCGCGGCGCGATCCCGACCATATTTTTCATAAATATACTGGATGACTTCTTCGCGACGCTGATGCTCGAAATCAACATCAATATCAGGCGGCTCATTGCGCTCCTTGCTGATAAAACGCTCGAACAGATTATTGCCGAGCGCCGGATCAACCTCGGTAATACCCAGGCAGTAGCAAACAGCGCTATTGGCCGCCGACCCCCTGCCCTGACACAAAATGCCCTGGGCGCGGGCAAATTTCACAATATCGTAGACTGTCAGGAAATAGGCTTCGTATTTCAGTTGAGCAATGAGCTGCAACTCATATTCCAGCAGACGCGTGACGCTATCAGGCATTCCATTTTTAAAACGCCGCTGTGCGCCGGCATAGGTTTCCTGACGCAAATAGGCCGTCGGACTCAGGTCGTCAGGACAGATGCCGCCAGGGTATTCATATTTGAGCTCTTTCAGATTGAAGTGACACTGCAGCCTTACCTCCAGGGTTTGTTCCAGAGCAGCAGAAGGATAAAGATTGGCCAGGGTCACCAACTGACGCAAATGATGCTCGCCATTGGCCGTACGTGCAAAGCCGCACTCCTGCACGCTTTTACCCAACCGGATCGCAGTCAGCGTGTCATGTACGGGTTTGCGTGAACGCACATGCATCTGCACCTGCCCGGCTGCCACCAGCGGCACGCCGGTAACCTCTGAGACAGCCTTCAGCTGGCGCTTGTGAGCCGCGTCCTGCCCCTGACACAACAGCGTAAGCGCCAGCCAGCAACGCCCCGAAAATGCCCGTGCCACCCATTGGGCCTGGGCCAGCATCTGTTCGTAGGATGATCCATACTCGGGCACAAGCAATCCCACACACTCAGGTAGATTCTGCAAATGAGCCAGAGAAGGATCGGCAGGGCTGGTAATGTCGCTGGTCGTCAAATAATAATCGCCCTTGGAAGCACGCCGTCGCCCCAGGGTGATGAACTCGCACAAATTGCCATAGCCCTGACGGGTTTGGGCAAGCACAATCAGTTTGAGAGCGG